>JGI20225J20221_1000189_pt4 | contig 111835 bp, 112 predicted proteins | sample BioMet4_FD_20221 | JGI IMG/M metagenome (IMG submission 20221) | reverse complement strand
AGAAAAGGTAACATGGGGAAACGTCAGCGGTATAAGGGTTCTGAGCGAGTAGTTCCATTTCCTCTTGGGTAAATTTCGCGCGGTTCATAAGGNTACCTCCAATTCATGAAATAAATATATCACAAATATCAATGAATTAGGTTAGGTGAACGGCCTTGTTTAAGAAAGGGTACAACCAGGGCAACCACGTTTCCAATAGATGAATCGCGGGAAAACGTGTCCTGAAAAAAGGGTATCACCATAATTATTGGGTGGAATACATCTTGTGGGCGTGTCCACCTTATAGGGTACAGTTTAGAATAAGATTATCTGGCGGGAGAGACAAAGAAGCTATAATACCCGCGGTTTTCGAATTTCCGCGGTGGCAGGGAAAGAAAGACGCGGTATTTAGACATTCGTGGTGAATTCAGTTTGTTTTATGGGCGTTGGCGATGAAGTTTGTGTGGCCAGTGTGAAATTATCTCTCTGCTGGAAAATCACCGACCCCGGAACTGCCCGGATAACCACCGCAACACGACAATCACACCAAGCTCAAAGCAACCAGGCAAGACGCGACCTCACAAATACTCCATTCAAGCCGCTCCCCGCGAATCGCGCCCCCACAAACAAGCCATTCAAAACGCCCCCGCGCGCCCATCCCTTGCGCTCCGCGAAAAGTATGGTAAAATAGAAACGTTGAACAGAAACGAAGCAGAGGAGTCTGGATGAAAGCTTTTTTATTTGATGTCGATGACACATTATATAATCAGGCCCAGCCGTTTGAGCGGGCTTTTGTCAGGATGTTCGGGACGGGGACAGGTCTGGATTTAGAAGAGATGTTCGTCGCGAGCAAGAGGCACAGCGATATCGCCTTTGAGGCGTCCTCAAGGGGCGAGATTTCGCTGGAGCGGATGTATATTAATCGGATACAGGGGACGTTTGGGGAGTTCGGGATTTCGATGCCGGAAGAGCGGGCGCTCGCGTTTCAGTCATATTATATGGAGGCGCAGGGGCGGCTTGAGATGTCGGACGAGATGAAGAGCGCGCTGGACGCCTTCGCCGGGAAGGCGCTTCTGGGAATTATCACGAACGGGCCGACGGAGCACCAGTGGGATAAGATCCGGACGCTGGGGCTTTTGAAGTGGATACCCGAGAAGAATGTTTTTGTGTCGGGAGAGCTGGGCGTGACGAAGCCTGATCGGGCGATTTTTGACCATGTGGTCGGGAAGCTGGGCTTAAACCGTGAGGAGAGCTATTATATCGGGGACTCGTTTGAGAGAGATATTGTCGGAGCCGCGCGGGCGGGCTGGAAGACAGTCTGGTTTAACCGGAGAGGCAGTATAGGAAACGGCGCGGTTACGCCGGACTATGTGGCCCGGACGGAACGGGAAGCGCGCGAGCTGCTGACAAAGATTTTATAAGAAGGAATCGGAATGTACTATTCTTTTACGGTGAATGGTCTTAAGTCGAGGGCAAAGGTTCGACGGGAAACGGTCGAGAAGATTTTTAACCCGCTGCTGGCGGAGCTGACGAAGAGACAGAAAGAGAAAAAGAAAAGGCTGGTTGTTTTTCTCGCCGCGCCGCCGGCGGTCGGCAAGTCCACGCTAGCGCTGCTTCTGGAGAAGCTGTCCCGTGAGCGTGACGAGTTTACGGAGGTTCAGGCGCTCGGGCTGGACGGGTTTCATTTCGCGAACGCGGTTCTGGCGTCCCGTTACGCGGAGGTCGGGGGTCGGCGGGTTTTGCTGAAAGACGTGAAGGGATGCCCGGAAACGTTTGACACAGATAAGTTCCGCGAAAAGCTTGCCGCGCTTACGCGAGGGGATGTCCGATGGCCGGTGTACAGCCGTGTCACGCATGACCCGGCGGAGGACGCGGAGGCGGTGACCGGCGATATCGTTCTGATCGAGGGAAACTGGCTGCTTTTGGACGAGGAGCCGTGGCGGTCGTTTCGGAAATACGCCGATTACGCGGTTTTTATCCGGGCGGACGAGACGATGCTCAAGGAGAGGCTCATCCGGCGAAAGACGCGGGGCGGCCTGACGAGAGAGGAAGCCTCGGCGTGGTATGAACGGAGCGATGGGCCGAACATACGGCGCGCGCTGGAGAACTCGATGAATGGTGATTTGAATCTGGCCCTTACCCCGGAAGGGGATTTCAGGGTTGTTTAGAGGATAGGAGAAGATTTACGTGAAGACAGGACTGATCATGGAAGGCGGCGCGATGCGCGGAATGTTCACGTGCGGCGTCATGGATGTTTTACTGAGAGAAGAAATTGAGTTTGACGGCGCAATCGGCGTGTCCGCCGGCGCGGTGTTCGGGTGCAACTACAAATCCCGGCAGATCGACCGGGCGATTCGCTATAACACGCGCTTTTGTAAGGATAAAAGATACTGCAGCTTCCGCTCGCTGATCCGGACGGGCGATTTGTACGGCGCGGATTTCTGCTACAACAAGCTGCCATACGAGCTGGATATTTTTGACACGGACACGTTTGAGAAGAACCCGATGGAATTCTGGGTCGTCGCGACGGACGTCCATACCGGGAAGGCGTACTATCACAAATGCAAGACCGGGAAAGGCGAGGATATGAAGTGGTTCCGGGCGTCGGCGAGCATGCCGGTTCTGTCGAGACCCGTCGAGATCCGGGGCGGAAGCTACCTGGACGGAGGCTGCGCGGATTCCGTGCCGCTTACCTTTTTCGAGTCGATCGGCTATGACCGGAATCTTGTCGTTCTTACACAGCCGAAGGGTTATCGGAAGAAGAGCAAGAAGATGTCGTCGCTTACGCGTGTGGCGCTCAAGAAGTATCCCGCGATTCTGAAGGATCTGGAGACGAGAGCCGAGGATTACAACAGCCAGATGGAAGAGGTCGAGAAGGCGGCGAAGGACGGGAAAATCCTGGCGATCTACCCGCCGGAAGCGCTTAATATAGGGGCGGCCGAGAAAAAGCAGGAGGAGCTTCTGCGCGTGTACCGGATCGGGGAAGAAACCGCGAAGGAGAAGCTGCCCGGAATTAAAGAATTTCTCAAGACCGGCCGCCGTTTATAGGGGAAGCGCCGCTGTGCTTTTGAATAGCTCAATACTGATGGCGCTGAGTCTTTCAGCGCTTTCTTTATACCCATGATCGATCCAGACTGTCAGAATGGAAAGAACAGTCGAGACAATATAATGGGTCAGAAAATCGTCGTACTCGGGAGAGCCCAGAAGCTTCGGCATGAGGATACAGTCCGTGACGACAGGCATAAATCCCAGAAACTCTTCCTCCAGAAGGTAGAACAGGCCGTTCTTCCGCATCAGGGAAATAAGCTCCTTCGGAACCGGAAAATCCGCGAACAGGATTCGCAGATTTGTCTTAAAATCATCCCCAAAGCATTTATCGCGGGCGCGTTTCAGCAGGCGCTCGCGTATATAAGAGATCAATATATCCTCCTTCGAGTTATAATTGCGGTAAAAGGTCTGGCGCGCGACTTGTGATTCCTGGCAGATCTGCGTAATCGTAATCAGCTCATAGGATTCTTTTTCCATCAGGCGGATCAGCCCCTCGGTGATCAGCTCGCGGGAGCGGACAGCCTGTTTGCCGGTCGGTTTTTTCTTGAGACTTTTTTCTGTATACAAGTGACAAACACCTCCAATTTGTCTAAGTTGCGGGAAGCGTATTGAAATTAACGCTTTACCATCATTATAATACGAATAAAGAGATGGCACAATTGTAACAGTTGGCTTATAGGAAAGAGGAGGCGTAATAAATGGGAATTTTGGATGGAAGAAAAGCGATTATTGTCGGGGCAAGCTCCGGCGTAGGCTATGGCGCGGCGCTTCGATTCGCCCAGGAAGGCGCGGATGTCGTGGCCGGCGCCCGAAGGATGAATAAACTGGAGGAGCTGAAGGCGGACGCGGAGAAGAGAGGCTTTCCCGGAAAAATAATTCCGGTGAAATGCGATATCGCGGAGGACGAGGACTTGGACGGTATCGTAAAAGCGTGTGTCGACGCGTTCGGTCAGATCGATATACTGGCCTGTGTCGCGCAGGGGGGCTTATTTGATCAGCATGACATGTTGGAGACGACACCGGAAAACGCCATGCTGTTTTTTGAGCAAGGCCCGGTATACACCTTAAAAATGATCCAGAAATGCTTCCCGTATATGAAGGAAAAGCATTATGGACGGATTCTTTTATGCGGTTCCGGAGCCGGCGCGTCTTATGTGGAGCACGCGTGCGGATACAGCATGGCCAAGGCGGCGATCATCAGCCTGAGCCGGATGACGTCACATGATCTTGGGCCGTATGGCATTACGACCAATTGCTTCCTCCCTGTCTCAAAAAGCGACGCCTTTTCGGATCCGAACAGTCCGGGCGGTAAGAAATATCTTGCCATGATGGAGCAGGCGATTCCGATTCATCATTTCGGTACGCCCTATGAGGACGTAAGCCCGATGCTCGCTTTTCTCGCGAGTGAGCAAAGCGGGTATGTGAATGGCCAGTGTGTCAGCATCTGCGGCGGATGTTTCAATCCGGTATAAAGATTACTCCGGCGCTCTCCTTGACTTGATTAAAAGATTGGTTTATAATCATAAATCCAACCGGTTAATCACGCTTTTCCGAAAGGGGAGATAACAGATGGAACGACCTGTATATGACCTCGAAACCAGCGGCAGACGAATGCGCGCGATTCGAGTGGCGAAACATGTCTCTGTTAAACAAGTGATGGAATACATGGGGTTTGAGTCGACCCAGGCCATTTACAAATGGGAAGCCGGGAAGTGCTTTCCACAGGCGGATAACCTGATGGCGCTGGCGAAATATTATAATGTAAGCCCATTTGAGCTTATTGTTGAGGAGGACGCGAGAGCGTCCTCCTCTGTTGTATTGAACCACTGGTTCATTTACAGGCAGAGCCGCGGACGATATACTGATTACATCCGAACAAAACAGATGTGATTCGAAAGGAAAGGTGACCGTGGTGAAGGTAACTAGCGCGTACGCGAACAAAATGCTGAAGCAATACATGGAAGACAAAGAATACTGGGTAAATAAGGAAAGTACCTCCTGCCTGTATACTGCCGCAATGAATGAGAAGCCGGTCGTCCCCGAGTACGATTATTCCGAGGTGGCGGGAAAAATCGCGGAGCTCGACGACAAAATCCGCATGGTCAAGCACGCGATAAACGTCTCGAATGTCAGCGCGGTCATTGACGTCGCCGACGGGAAGATGGCCGTGGATGAAATTCTGGTCCGGATGGCCCAGCTGAATAAGCGCAAGAGCACGCTGGATTTCCTGAGAAAGCAGCAGCCCCAGTCACGCCGCGAGGCGCGCTATTACGGGCGGGGGCTGACCCAGCCGGAATACCAGTACATCAATTATGACCTCAACCTCGTAAAGCGGGAGTTCGAGCGGGTGGCCGCGGAGATTTTGAGTCTCCAGATGGCGCTCGACAAGTATAACCAGACCTTCGAGTTCGAGGTCGAGATTTAAATGTTTTCCGTACAGGCCGCCGCTTTTAAAAAAGCGGTGATTGTTCAAAGTTAAAGATTATTCGTTGTTTCTTATTTCGTTAAGCGACAAAAGTTCAATGTTCGCCGCGTGATGAGCGCCTGGATAATCTAATAGTGATGATCAAGACAGCGGCCTGTAAAAAATCCGCCAAGGGTTCTTCCCAAGGCCGGGCGCCCGGATTCGGTTTCGGGGCGCCTTTTTTACGCCTTCTTCGCCGGACGGAAATGTTTATGCTCGTAGATCATGACATCGGAGCACTGCGCGATCACGCGGTTGAGGCTGCGAATCGGGACGCCGAGCTCCTCACAGAGCTCTTGTTTCGTCAGCTCGTTCAGACGGCCCTCCGCTTTATAGCGGTTGTAAGTGAGCAGCAGACGCTGCCGGATCGTCAGGAAATGACCTTCGGCGCGGATGAAGACGGTCCGGTAGAATTTTTCGGCCATTCTTTTCATAATGTAATGACAGAAAGACAAATCCTCGTTCAGCCAGCGGGTCGCCTCGGCGCGCGCGAGTACCAGGGTCTCGCAGTTGTCCGCGGCCACGATCGGCAGCGGCACATGGTGATCGCTCAAAAGCTCGATCTCGCCGAAAAAATCCGGGGCCGTGAGGCGCTCAAGCTGGAGAACATCGCCTCTCTGATCCAGGTACATCACGTTGACGGAGCCGGAGGTCAGTAAGTAAAAGTTCGGGTTTTCCTCGTAGCCGGAGAAGATGAATTCTCCGGCTTTATATTTTTTCTTAACATAAAAAACATCAGACGGTATGTTGTATTTCATCTTTCTTCTCCTTTTGGGTCATATGACCTATTTTTCTCAATTATACCGCGATATAATCAAATTACAAGATATGGAACGGCAAAAGAACTAAGAAAAACCATGTATTATGGAAAGGAGTAATGAAAAGTGGCGAGAGTTAAAAAACTGACCGCGATACTGATGGCAGCAGTGTTGTGCGTTTCGCTCGCGGCCTGCGGCACTCCCGACCGGACGGAATCGAATTACGATTATATGATCGCGATGATCACCGATACCGGCGGAGTAAACGACCAGTCCTTTAATCAATCCGCTTGGGAGGGACTTAAGCAGCTGCGCGAAGACACGGGCATGAAAGTGAATTACATCGAATCCAAGCAAATGTCCGATTTTGTCACGAATCTGGACGTGCTCTCCGACGCGGGGGCGAAACTGTTGTGGGCAATCGGTTTTACGACCGTGGACGCGGTGACCGAGTCGGCGGCCGTGAATCCGGAGCTGAATTACGCGGTCGTGGACAACGCCTTCGCGAATCCGCCCGCCAATGTGACGGGCGTGACCTTCCGGGCGCAGGAGTCCTCCTTCATGGTAGGTTATATCGCGGCCTCCGTGTCGAAGACCGGCAAGATCGGATTTATCGGCGGCATCGAGAATGAGGTCATCCGCCAATTCCAGTACGGTTACATGGCAGGCGCGGCGTACGCCGGTAAAAAGCTCGGCAAAGAAGTATCGGTTTCCGTTCAGTACGCGGAGAGCTTTTCCGACGCGGCTAAGGGCAAGGCCATCGCCAACAAGATGTACTCGGACGGCTGTGACGTGATCTATCACGCGGCGGGCAACACGGGCCAGGGCATGATCGAGGCGGCAAAAGAATCCGGCAAATGGGCGATCGGCGTGGACCGCGACCAGTCTTATCTGGCGCCTGACAACGTACTGACCTCCGCTCTTAAGCTGGTTTCCGCGGGCGTTGAGAAATTGTCGAAGGACTACATGGACGGGAAACAGATCGGCGGTCAGAACGTATCCTATGGACTGGCGGACGGCGCGGTCGGCATCCCGGCGGAGCATCCGAATTACTCGGATGAGATTTACAATCAGGCGACCGAGATCGGCAAACAGATATCGGCCGGCGCGATCGTTCCGCCTTCGACGGAAGACGAGTACAACACCTATATCGCCGGGCTTAATTGAGAAAGGGGGAGGCAAAATGGCAGATAATACGGAAAAATACACCGAGGTTCCCGTCAGCGCCGAGTACGCGGTACAGATGCGCGGAATCACGAAGATTTTCGGCTCTTTTTACGCGCTGACAGACATGAATCTGGATGTCAGAAAAGGAACGATCCACTCCCTTCTCGGCGAGAACGGCGCGGGCAAGAGCACATTGATGAACGTGCTTTACGGTCTCTACACCCCCGAAGCCGGTAAGATTTACCTGAACGGGAAAGAGGTCGAGGTCAAAAACCCGAATGTCGCGATCGAGAACGGCATCGGCATGGTACATCAGCATTTTATGCTGGTCGAGAATTTTACCGTGACCCAGAACATCATTCTGGGAAACGAGCCCAGGAAGGGCGGAATTGTCACGGACACGAGGAAGGCGCGGGAAAACGTGCTCAAAATCGTCGAGAAATACGGTCTTGAGGTAGACCCGGACGCGCTGATTTCCGATATTTCCGTAGGCATGCAGCAAAGAGTGGAGATTCTCAAGGCGCTTTACCGAGGCGCGGAAATCCTGATTCTGGACGAGCCGACGGCTGTTCTGACGCCGCAGGAGATTGAGGAGCTGCTCTCGATCATGAAGAGTCTGATCGCCGACGGGAAGACCGTGATCATCATTACGCATAAGCTGAAGGAGATTCAGGAATCCTCCGATGTCTGCACGATCATCCGCCGCGGCAAATACATCGGCACGGTTCCGGTGGCCGGCTGCTCTGAGGACAGCCTCGCCACGATGATGGTCGGGCACGCGGTGAAGCTGGTCGTGGACAAGACACCCGCAAAACCCGGGGACGTGGTTTTTGACATTCAGAATCTGACGGTCAAGAATGAGCAGGGCATCGACGCGGTCAGGAACCTGAGCCTTCAGGTCCGCGGCGGCGAGATCGTCGGTATCGCCGGCATTGACGGAAACGGCCAGAAAGAACTGATGGAAGCGGTCAATAATCTGGTCAAGGCCGAGAACGGGACAATCCGCGTCCTCGGCGAGGAGATTCAGAACACTTCTCCCAGAAACGGCATGGACAACGGCCTGGTGACCATCCCCGAGGATCGTCACAAAAACGGTCTGGTGCTTTCTTTTACCTGTGACGAGAACGCGATTCTGGAAAAATATCGTACGGACGAGTTTTCGCCGGGTGGGCGGATCGACCGGAAGAAAACGCGTGATTTCATGAAAAAGATGGTCAAGGATTACGATATCCGGCCGGAGGACTGCGGCTCCAAGAAAGCGGGCTCGCTTTCCGGCGGCAACCAGCAGAAGATCATCATCGCCAGAGAAATCGCCAATGACCCGAAGGTCCTGATCGCGGTACAGCCGACGAGAGGACTCGACGTGGGCGCGATCGAGAACGTGCACAAGATGCTGATCGCGGAGCGCGACAAAGGAGTCGCGGTGCTTTTGATTTCGTATGAGCTGGACGAGGTCATGAACCTGTCCGACCGGATCGCCGTGATTTACGACGGGCAGATCAACTGTATCTTTGAGCAGGGCGAGGCGACACAGAACCAGATTGGTCTTCTTATGGGAGGAGGCGGAGAGAATGAACAGTAAGTGGAAAACACTTCTCAAAAAACCGATTATGCTGACAGTCATCGCGATCCTTCTCGGTTTCGTAGTCGCGATCATCATCATGGGACTGGCCGGATATCCCGCGTTCTCGTCCATTGGGACATTGATCTACGGAATGCTCGGCAGCCCGAAAAAAATACTCAATGTGTTCATCAAGAGCACGCCGATCATTTTTACCGGCGTGGGCGTGGCGTTCGCGATTAAAACAGGACTTTTCAATATCGGCGCCGAGGGTCAGTTCATCGTGGGCTCGATCGCCGCGACTGTTGTCGGCGTGCTGGTGAAGCTGCCGGCCCCGATCGAGATCCCGCTGATCATTCTGGCGAGTATGGCCGCGGGCGCTTTATACGGCGGCCTGGTAGGACTTTTGAAGGCGAAGTTCGGTATCAACGAGGTCATCACAGGCATCATGCTGAACTGGATCGCGCTGTACTTCTCGAACTGGATCGTCGGCAAGACGGCGATTTCCACCAACAAGATATCACAGACAGGCTACACGACGATTTTGGATAACTGGAAGAGAACGGACGGCATGGGCGGTCTCGAGAACAGCGCGCTGGGACGCGCGTTCCTGAAGACAGACGTGAACATCGGATTCATCTTCGCCGTGCTGGCGGCGGTCTTCATCTCCTGGCTTTTGTTTAAGACACGCAAGGGCTTTGAGTTGAGAGCGGTTGGCTCCAACAAGGACGCGGCGCGGTTCACCGGTATCGACGTGAACAAAAATATCATTCAGGCGATGCTGATTTCCGGCGCTCTCTGCGGTCTCGGCGCGGCGTTCTACATCACGGGACAGTGGCCGCACAGCCTTTCGTCGCTTTCGAACTTCGAGGGCTACGGCCTGAACGGTCTGTCCGTCGCTTTCATCGCGATGAGTTCCCCGATCGGCTGCGTTTTCGCGGGACTTCTGTTCGGCGGGCTTCTGTACGGCGGCTCGACACTGCAGCTTATGATGGGCGTGCCGACGGAAATCATCAATATTATTATCGGCGTAATCGTGTTTTTCTGCGCGTTGACCTATATCCTTCCGAAGCTGATCGATAAGATAGGAACCAGGAAGAAAGGAGAGGCGGATCATGTCTAGTATTCTTCTGTTTTTAGGAATTATGTTAATGTATTCCACCCCGCTGGCGCTGGCGGCCGAGGGCTCGGTCATCTCGGAGCGAAGCGGCGTGGTCAATATCGGAATTGAGGGAATGATGACGATCGGCGCGTTCGTAGGCGCGGCGGTAGGTTACTTTTCCGGATCCGCCTGGCTGGGCTTTCTGTGCGCGGGCCTCGCGGGAGGGCTCTTCGGGCTCCTGCACGCGGTGGCGTCGGTCAGCGGCAAAGCGGACCAGACCGTTTCCGGTATCGCGATCAACCTGATCGCTCCCGGACTCGCGTTGTTCCTCTCCAGACGTCTTTTCGCCGGCGCGACACAGACCATGCCGGTCACGAATAAGATTCCCAAGCTTTTCGGCGCAGGCCTTCCCGGGGTCTGGAACAATCTTAATGTAGACGTGACGACGGTCATCGCGCTTGTGATCGCCATCGTTATGTGGTTCATTTTCTATAAGACGACCTGGGGGCTTCATATCCGGGCGGTCGGCGAGCATCCCGGCGCGGCGGATACTCTTGGCATCAACGTTTACAAGACGAGATATATCTGCGTGATTCTTTCAGGCGTTCTGGCGGGCCTCGGCGGCGCGTCCGTGACACTGGCGATCGTGACGCAGTTCTCGCCGACGGCGATCGCCGGTCAGGGCTTCATCGCGATCGCGGCGGTCATCTTCGGCAAATGGACACCGCACGGCGGTTATCTGGCCTGCCTGCTGTTCGGCGCGGCGCAGGCGCTGACGATTCTCCTCGGCGGCGGAAACTTCGCGGTACCGGCGGAAATCCTCAGCATGCTGCCATACGTGATCACTATTATAATCCTGATTCTGTTCGTCGGAAGGAGCGCGGCTCCGAAGGCCAGCGGAATCCCTTATGAGAAGGGCGCGAGAGTATGATCAACTATTCAGAAAATCCCGATAAGCAATATCATCTGCAGATCGCGCCGGGCGACGTGGGCGAGTACGTGATCCTGCCCGGCGACCCGAAGCGGTGCCTGAAAATCGCGAAATACCTGGACAACCCCGTGTTGATCGCGGACAACCGGGAATTCACGACTTACACAGGCTGGCTTGCCGGCAAGAAGGTTTCCGTGACCTCTACGGGAATCGGCGGGCCGTCCGCGTCCATCGCGCTGGAGGAGCTTGTCAAGTGCGGCGCGAAGACGTTTCTGCGGATCGGAACCTGCGGCGGTATGGACCTGGATGTCAAAAGCGGTGACATTGTCATCGCTTCCGGCGCCATCCGCATGGAAGGAACGAGTAAGGAATACGCGCCGATCGAGTATCCCGCGGTGGCGGATTTCATGATCACGAACGCTATCGCGCGGGCGGCCACTCAGCTGGGGCAGACGTACCATGTCGGTGTCGTGGAATGCAAGGACGCTTTTTACGGGCAGCATAATCCGGAAATCATGCCGGTATCGTATGAGTTGACAAATAAATGGGAGGCGTGGCTGCGAATGGGCTGCCTCGCCTCCGAGATGGAAAGCGCGGCGCTCTTTATCGCCGGCAGCTTCCTGCGCGTAAGGGTCGGCTCTCTTTTCCTGGTTCTGGCGAACCAGGAGCGGGCGAAAAAAGGCCTCGAGAACCCGGTCGTTCATGACATGGACGTCCCGATCCGCGTCGCGGTACAGACAATTCGAAATTTGATTGAGGAGGACAAGAATGGGAAATAAAGAGCAATACACACACGCGGGCACAGTTCCGACACCGCATATCGGCGCCGCCCCGGGAGACTTCGCGAAAACGGTGCTGCTTCCCGGCGACCCGCTTCGGGCGAAATTCATCGCCGAGAACTTCCTGACGGACGCCAGGGAAGTGACCCATGTGCGCAATGTGCTGGGCTTCACGGGCAAGTACAAGGGCAAAGAGGTTTCCGTCATGGCGACCGGAATGGGTATGCCGTCTATTGGAATTTACTCCTATGAGTTGTATAATTTCTATGGAGTCGAGAATATGATCCGTATCGGCTCGGCCGGGTCCATACAGGAAGACGTACACGTGATGGACATTGTGCTGGCCGAGGGCGCGAGCACGACCTCATCCTGGTTCAACATGTATAATCTACAGGGAACCTTCGCGCCGATCGCGAGCTGGGATCTCTTGTATAAGGCGGTTCAAAGCGCGGAGCGGCTGGGAACGAAGATCGTTGTCGGCAACATTCTCTCGGAAGACGCTTTTTACAATGACGACCCGAGCTCGATCGAGGGCTGGCGGAAGATGGGCGTGATCTGTCTGGAGATGGAAGCGGCGGCGCTTTACGCGAACGCGGCCCGCTGTGGCAAAAAAGCGCTGGCGATGTTCACGATTTCGGACGAGATCATCACGGGCGCCGCGCTGAGCGCGGAGGAAAGGCAGCTCAGCTTCACGAAGATGATGGAGCTGGCGCTGGAGACACAGTTATCGTTATAGAAGGAGACTACATGAGCGGATATAAAAGAGTATTTGTAATTGTCATAGATTCCATGGGAATCGGGGATGGGCCGGACGCGGCGGCTTTCGGGGACACCGGGGCGGACACGCTGGGTCATATCTCCGACGCTCTGGGCGGGACTTTTCTGATCCCGAATCTCGCGAAGCTGGGGCTCGCCAATCTGAAGCCCCTGTCGTCCGTCGCTCCGGTTCCGGAGACGATGGGCTATTACGCGAAGATGGCGGAGAAAAGCCGCGGCAAGGATACCATGACCGGTCATTGGGAGATGATGGGGCTTTACACGACGAAGCCGTTTATCACTTTCACGGAGCATGGCTTTCCGAAAGAGCTTCTGGACGAGCTTTCCGGACGCTGCGGCAAGGAAATCATCGGCAACCGTTCCGAGAGCGGCACGAAGATCATCGAGGAGCTCGGCGAGGAAGAAATCTATCACAACAAGATGATCGTTTATACCTCCGCCGACTCGGTGCTGCAGATTTGCGGCAATGAGGAGACTTTTGACCTTCAGAACCTGTACCGTTGCTGCGAGATCGCCCGCGAGATCACGATGAAGGACGAGTGGAAGGTAGGGCGCGTGATCGCCCGGCCGTACGTCGGGAAACATAAGGGCGAGTTCGTCCGCACCTCGAACCGCCGGGATTACGCGGTGACGCCGTTCGGGAAAACGACGCTGAACCTGCTTTCCGAGAACGGGTATGACGTGATTTCCGTCGGGAAAATCTCGGATATTTTCAATGGCTACGGCGTTACCGAGGCGTATCATTCCGTCAGCTCGGTAAACGGCATGGAGCAGACGATCGATGAGGCGAAAAAAGACTGGAACGGTCTTTGCTTCACGAATCTGGTGGATTTCGACGCGCTTTGGGGGCACAGAAGAAACCCGATCGGCTATGCCGAGGAAATCATTCGTTTCGACGTGAAGCTCGGCGAGCTGTTAAAAGAGCTGCGCGAGGACGATCTGCTGATGATCACGGCGGACCACGGGAATGACCCGACGTTTACGGGCAGCGACCACACGAGGGAGAAGGTGCCTCTGCTGCTGTACTCCCCGTCCATGAAGGGTACAGGGGAGCTTCCGGAGACGGACAGCTTTGGCGCGATCGGCTGCACGATCGCCGACAATTTCCATCTGACGATGCCGGAGGGCACGATCGGGAAGTCACTTCTGGATCAGTTGAAATAGTTAAAAATAACAGCGCCGCGGGACGATATAAAAACGTTCCGCGGCGTTATTTCACTTATACTTTTATTTGAGTTATTTCCTAAAAACAGTTATGATAAGTTTATATGCGGAAACAAGGAGGAATGGCGTATGGAAGTCACGTCGGAAGAGATATCGGGCCGGCATGTTCAGGTTTATAAGACAACGGAAAAAGAAGCGCCGGTGATCTACACCGTGGACTATATGGAAAATGGCAAAAGTCTGATTGAAGCCTGTAAATCGCTGGGGCTCGCGCCGTTTCAGCTGGTCACGATCTCAGGGATTCGCTGGGACGAGGATCTTTCGCCCTGGGTGTCCGACCCGGTCGTCACGAGAGAGGATCATTTCACCGGTGAGGCGGATTTATTCCTCCGCTCTTTGACGGAGGAAATCCTTCCCTACGCGGAAGGTTTTATCGGGAAAAGCGCGGTCCGGCGTTACCTCGCGGGGTATTCGATGGCAGGGCTTTTCGCGGTTTACGCGGCGTACAACACGGACGTTTTCTCAAGATACTCGTCGGCGTCAGGCTCACTCTGGTATCCGGGACTAATGGAATACACGGAGGCGAACACGCTTCCGGACAGCGCGGAGAGTTTCTATTTCTCGATCGGTGACAGGGAGAGCGCGGTCGCGAACAAAGCGCTGCGGACGACGAGAGACAATACCGAGCGGCTCTCGAAGCTTTTGAGCGAGCGCGGCGTACAGTCCGTTTTCGAGCTGAACCCGGGCAATCATTACCGGGACGCGGCGCTTCGGATGGCAAAAGGAATCAAGTGGACATTAGAGCGGTAAAGGAAGCGGGATATGCGTAACGAGAATGTAATATTCGACTTATTTGATAAAATAACGGAAGAGGATCCGAAGGCACCGGCGATCATCGAGGATGACCGGATCGTGTCCCGCGCGGCGCTTCGCGACGCGGCTCTCGCGATCGCGGCGGAATTCCCCGCGGGCGCGAAGCGGATCGGCGTCGTCATGGATCACGGCGCTTTGATGATCGCCTCGATCTTCGCGGCGCTTGGTTTCGGCGCGGCGTACGTGCCGGCGGAGCCGGACTTCCCCAAAGACAGAATCCGCTTTATGATGCTGGACGCGGGCGTGGATTTTATCGTCACGCAGCCGTCCTATGAGAGGTTTTTCAGCGGTTTTCGGACGATTACTCCGCGGCTTGACTTCGAGGACGAGATTAACGGTCAAAAGACCGGCGGCGGGGACAGCGTGTCGCGCCCGGAAACGGGACGGCGGGATACAGGTCGGCGGGATACGCGGCCGGAGGATCTGGCGTATATACTGTATACATCCGGCTCGACCGGGAAGCCCAAGGGTGTCGCGGTCGAGAATCGGAACGTATGCCATTACGCCCGGGCGTTTCAGAACGAGTTCCATCCGGGGCCGGGCGATATTACGCTTCAGTATTCGGTTTGTGGTTTTGACATTTTCGTGGAAGAGGTCTTCGCGTCTCTGCTCGCGGGAGCGGCCATCGCGATTCCATACAAATCCGATAAGGAGGACATCACGACTTTGATGGCCTTCGCGGATCGGCAGAAGGTTACGATCATCAGTGGTTTTCCGTATCTTTTGATGGAGCTGAACTGCCTTCCGCGGATCCCGGAAAGCGTCCGGCTTCTGATCAGCGGTGGTGACGTGCTGCGCGCGGATTACGTAACCGACCTTCTGGATCAGGCGGAGATATACAATACCTACGGCCCTTCCGAGGCGACTGTGTGCGCGACGTATTTTCACTGCAATGGGACGAAGCCTCTCGCAGATGGCTCGTATCCGGTGGGGAAGGCGGTCCTTGGCAGCGAGATTCAGATCATGGACGAAAATCTGGAGCCGGCGACTTTTGGTGAGATTGGGGAAATCTGTATTCTGGGCGGCGGCGTGTCCCGGGGCTATATCGGAGATCGCAAGACAGAGAACACCGCGTTCACGCGGCTTCCGGACGGAAGAAGGATTTACCGGAGCGGCGATCTGGGTTATTTCCTGCCGGACGGCAACGTCGCTTTTCTGCGAAGGAAGGATCGGCAGATCATGATCCTTGGCAAAAGAGTGGAGCCGGACGAGGTGGAGTCGGCGCTTCGCGATTGCCCGGGCGTCCGTCAGGGCGTCGTCCGGGCGCTCAAGGACAGCCGCGATCATTCATACATGGCGGCGTATTACGTCCTGGAGAGCGAGAAAATCACGCCGGAGCGGATTCGGGCTTTTATGGAAAAGCGGCTGACGGACTATATGATACCGGATTTTTTCGTGAAACTGGACAGTATGCCCCTTACCCCGAGCGGTAAGGTGGATTATAAAGCGCTGCCGGTTGTCAGGAAGGAGCGGAAGCCGCGTGGGAATTGAAATTATCAAAGCGGGACCGGGAGATTTGGAGGAGCTGATCCGCTGGAGAATGGAAGTGCTCCGGGACGTTTTCGCGCCGCTGCCGGAGAAGGACGCGGAGCCTCTTCGGAAGCGAAACATCGGCTATTACAAAGAAACCTTTATCAGCGGCGGGCACATTGCCTGTTTCGCGTTTCTGGACGGCGTCAAGGTCGGCTGCGGCGGCATGTGCCTGCAGCGCGAGATGCCGTCTCCCGACAATCCCTCGGGTCAATGCGCGTATCTGATGAACATATATACCAGACCGGATTACAGGGGCAGAGGAATCGGCGGGGCGGTCGTGTCTTTTCTGATCGCGGAGGCGCGTAAAAGACAGATCACGAAGGTCTATTTAGAGGCAGCGGAGAACGCCGTAAGGTTCTACCGGAAGCTCGGTTTTGAGCCTCTTGAGGGTTACATGAAATTATGTTTTTCCAACACAAAAAAAACATGATTTCTTTTGTAGAAATCAATTGACTTTTATATGAGAATGTGAAAAAATACACATGGTTACTTTTACAGGTTTTATATACAATAATTTGTTAGCTTACGGCAAACTTTTTTGAAAGAAAACATTTGAAGAAAGAGAGGACTACACCAATGGCAAAAGTAGATTTGAGTCAGTATGGTATTGTCGGCACTACGGAAATCGTACACAATCCTTCTTACGAAGATCTGTACAAAGACGAGATGAATCCCGCTTTGGAAGGATATGAGAAGGGCCAGGAAAGTGAGCTCGGCGCGGTCAATGTTATGACCGGTGTTTACACAGGACGTTCCCCTAAGGATAAATTCATCGTTATGGACGAGAATTCCAAGAACACGGTTTGGTGGACTTCCGATGAGTACAAGAACGATAACCATCCGGCGTCTGAGTCGACATGGGAAGCGGTTAAGGAAATCGCGAAGAAAGAGCTTTCCAATAAGAAGCTTTATGTCGTAGACGCTTTCTGCGGCGCGAACACGGACACCAGAATGGCGGTTCGTTTCATCGTTGAAGTCGCTTGGCAGGCTCATTTCGTTGAGAACATGTTCATTAAGCCGTCAGCGGAAGAGCTTGAGAACTTCAAGCCGGATTTCGTTGTTTACAACGCTTCCAAGGCGAAGGTAGAGAACTACAAGGAGCTGGGTCTTAACTCCGAGACAGCTGTATTATTTAATATTACAAGCCGCGAGCAGGTCATCATCAACACATGGTACGGCGGAGAGATGAAGAAGGGTATGTTCTCCATGATGAACTACTACCTGCCGCTCAAGGGCATCGCTTCCATGCACTGCTCAGCGAATACCGATATGGAATGCAAGAACACGGCCATCTTCTTCGGCCTTTCCGGAACAGGCAAAACAACCTTATCGACAGACCCCAAGCGTCTTCTTGTCGGCGACGACGAGCACGGCTGGGATGACAACGGCGTCTTCAACTTCGAGGGCGGCTGCTACGCGAAGGTCATCAATCTGGATAAAGAATCCGAGCCGGATATCTACAACGCGATCAAGCGTGACGCTCTTCTTGAGAACGTTACTCTGGACGATAAGGGCGTAATTGATTTCGCGGACAAGAGCGTAACTGAGAACACACGTGTTTCTTATCCGATCGATCATATTAAGAACATCGTTCGTCCGGTTTCTTCCGCTCCGGCGGCGAAGGAAGTTATTTTCCTTTCCGCTGACGCGTTCGGCGTTCTTCCTCCGGTATCCATCCTGACTCCGGAGCAGACGAAGTATTACTTCCTGTCCGGCTTCACAGCTAAGCTTGCCGGCACAGAGCGCGGCATCACAGAGCCGACACCGACCTTCTCAGCTTGCTTCGGCCAGGCGTTCCTTGAGCTGCATCCGACGAAGTACGCGGAAGAGCTCGTTAAGAAGATGGAGAAGAACGGCGCGAAGGCTTATCTTGTTAACACAGGCTGGAACGGCACAGGCAAACGTATCTCCATCCGCGATACCCGCGGTATTATCGACGCGATCCTCGACGGATCCATCGCGAAGGCTCCGACGAAGAAGATGCCTTACTTCAACTTCGAGGTTCCGACAGAGCTTCCGGGTGTTGATCCGAAGATCCTGGATCCCCGCGACACATACGCGGACGCTTCCGAATGGGAGAAGAAAGCGAAAGATCTCGCTGGACGTTTCGTAAAGAACTTCGCGAAGTACGAAGGCAATGAGGCAGGTAAAGCGTTAGTCGCTGCCGGCCCGAAAGCATAATTGTAATAAAAAGTAAGTCTGTTTGAGTTCGCGGCTGCTTACGCGGCGCGAACAATGACAGTCGGGTATATATGAAATCCCCACATACGGGATGTTTTGTCAGACGCCGAAGGGCGGGTCGAAGAGGACGAAGCATGCCGGGATGTGGGGATTTTTGGCATGAGTATCTTTACGAAGGCGAGCGTAAGCGAAGTCCTGAGTTTAGATACTCAGCCGTTCCGTCGAGCCGAAGGCGAGAGCGGAACTTCCTTATTACGCAAGAATTGTGTAAATACCGATGTTTACGTCCCGTATTAGACACTCCAAGCCGGCGAATCACTTCAGCCAATCAGAATTATCTGGCGGGCGCGACAACTTGCTCTAACACACCCGATTCTCGAAATCTCTCGGTATCAGGCGAATGTTTGTTGCTGTGCCAGAAAACGGACGTTTTGGAAGGGCGATTTCAGGGAGATTTGTAAGAAGTTTGTTTAAATATGAATGTGACTGGTGTCCATTGGACGATCCGCGGCGAGTGGGAGAAAACAAGACGCGGCGTCAAGCGCGCCAGCGTTGAAAACGCGCCCCGCGCGCCCCCGGCGTTCCGCGACTTCTTACTTCACCACCACCTGCGCGCAGGTCACGGCGGCAACGCATAGGATCACGCTCGCCAGCATGTAGGAGACGCCCGCGGTCATCCGGCCGCTCTGGATGAGCTGGGAGGATTCCAGCGAGAACGTGGAGAATGTCGTGAAGCCGCCGCAGATGCCGACCTTCAGGAAGAGGATCAGGCGAGGGTCGTTCAGAATGTTTTTGCCGGCGAAGGCGACAATAAAACCGACGCAGAAAGCGCCGAGCACGTTAATGACCAGGGTCATGATGGGGAAGCCGCTGCTGTGCCGGAGCGGAATCAGGCCCATGAGATAGCGCGTGATCGCGCCCAGAGCGCCGCCTAAACCGACAAATAAACAATCCTGTATTGTATCCATAATGTTTCCTCCTTAAATTTGGGCATAAAAACAGACTGACCCTTCTGAATTACAGAAGTCATCAGCCGTAAAGGCAGTTTCGGATTCACCGGGGGAGTACCTCATTCCCTATCTGTTAGTATAATAGCACAAAACGAAATTTATGGCAATACAAAAAACTTTGTGGAAGTGAAAGTATGAAAAAAGTTGTTGGCGTAATACCACTTTATGACGAGATAAGAGAATGCTGCTGGATGCTCCCGGGCTATCTCAAAATGCTCGAGGAGCAGGGCGCGGTTCCTGTGATTCTTCCTCTGACGATCGACCAGGAGGAGCTGGATTTTTTTCTGGAAAGCTGTCAGGGTTTTCTGCTGACCGGCGGGCAGGACGTGTCACCGGAAATCTATCACGAGAAGTTAACGGAAAACCGTGGCGCGGTCTGTAAAGAACGCGACGAGATGGAAGCGTATGTATTAAAAGAAGCTGTACAAAGGAATCTATCGACACTTGGAATCTGCCGCGGCCTGCAGTTCATGAACGCCTGCTATGGCGGAACGTTGTACCAGGATCTGCCGACAGAGCGCCCGGGCGGGATCGACCATCATATGGCGCCGCCTTACGACAGAATCGCGCATAGGGTGGATATACTCGCGGGCACGCCGCTTTTTGACGTATTGGGCAAAAAACGGATCGGGGTGAACAGCTATCATCACCAGGCGATCCGTCGGTTGTCGGAGAAGTTCAGGCCGATGGCCTATTCGGAGGATGGGCTCGTCGAGGCCATTTACATGCCGGAACATAGATTTGTCGCGGGCGTTCAGTGGCACCCGGAATTTTCTTATAAAAAAGACGAGAACAGCGCGAGACTCATCAAGGCCTTCGCGGATTCCCTATAGGCGCTCGCTAAGCGGAGGCGCGGTCGATCAGGTATTTCTGCCAGGCGCGGATGATCCGAACCTGCGCTTTGGCGGGCAGGCCTTTCATCAGAGAGCGCTCGATCCGGTTGTCCGCGGAGGGGATGATGATCAGGTCGCCGCGGTGGAGACCTCGGAAGCCGCTCCTCGCGATATCGGCGGGATCTTTCGCCATTTTGCTATCGGCTTTTCCGGCGTTACGGGCCCAGTTCGTTTTGACAGGGCCGGGGCACAGAGCGGACACGGTAACGCCGGTTCCCTTCAGCTCGCCGTACATGGCCTCGGTCAGGAAAAGCTCAAAGGCTTTGGTCGGGCCGTAGACGTTGAAATATGGGTCGGGAATGAAAGCGCCCATGGAGGACACGTTCAGAATTCTTCCTTTTCCGGCCTTGACCATATCATGCCCAAACAGGCGGCAAAGCAAGGTGACGCTCGTCACGTTCAGGTGAATCAGGTTTTTCAAGGTGTCGGTGTCGGCGTCCGTGACGGAAACCTGCTTCCCGGCGCCAGCGTTGTTGATCAGCTCGATGACATGGATACCTTCGGCGCGGACACGGTCATAGATTCGAAGCGCGGCGTCCTCGTCCGAGAGATCCTCCGCGATGACAAGTACGCGGATATGCCAGGTTTTTTCCAGTTCTAATTTCAAGGCATTCAGCTTCTCCTCGTTACGGGCGACGAGGACAAGATTGAAATGATGCCTCGCGTACTCATAAACAAACTCCCGGCCGATTCCGCCGGAAGCGCCGGTAATTAAGGCGTAAGACTTCATATTGATTCCTTCTCTCATTGATAAGTATTACAGCGTGATCGTGTGTGGCTCGACTTCCGGGTCATGGGTCGCCAGAATCTCGACCATCCCCGGTTTCAAGGACAAATCGTGAATCCATTTGAGCGCTTTACCCGCTTTCTCCTTATCCGCCATGAGACCGGGAACTTTTTGATTTTCCCAGGAAGCGCGGTTGTAGCACGCGTCGGAGGTGATAAAAACAAAGCGGTCGTTACGCGTGATCAGGACGCCGGTCGTGCCGGCGGAATGCCCGGAGACATCGATAAACCGGACGCTCCCGTCCCCGAACCAGTCGAGGCTTCGACCCTCGGGGCCGAGCCCTGTGTTCTTGAAAAAAAGCGGCTCGAGAGGAAGGCCGTCCCAGAGACGCCGGTTGTAGCGGATGTCACTGCCCGCGGCGGCTTTCAGCTCGTCCTCCGCGGCGAGAAAACGTTTCGCTCCGCGGACAAGCTTCGCCCCGCTCGCGTGGTCGACGTCGAGATGCGTAAAAAGGACGAGATCCAGGTCTTCCGGCTTAAGGCCGAGAGAAGCGAGCTGCTCGCTCACGGCCTCGCCGGGCGGAAGCTTTGCCTTGCTGGCGATATTGAGCTGCCAGGACATGTGCTCTTTCTGGTTTAAGCGCGTGTCGGTGTGCCAGCCGGTATCGACGAGGATTTTGCCGCGCGGATGAACGATCAGATAGGAGTAGACGGGCAGCCATACGCGATGCTTTTCGCCGCGGAAAAGGCCGCTGAAGGCCAGCGGGTTTCCGGACTTGCTCCGGTCCGGGATTGTCTCGTCCGTGCCCACGGTACCACAGCGCAGGGCATGGATCTGTATTTCGTCGCTCGAGGTTGTCATTGTAACACGGCCTCGATTCCATTGATAAATTTCTTCGCGTTCTCGAGCTCCTCCGCGTCGGGGTGTCCCTTGGCGAGTCCGCCGATCAGCTTGAGCGGCCCGAAGGTATCGAAGCCGAGGCAGCCGTAATGGCCGAGATTTATAAGCTCACGTTCTTTCAGGATACTCTCGGCGCTGTCCAGACGGATATTCTCGGAACCGCTGGTGTAAACAAGAATCGCTTTCTGGCCGGGCTTTACCGCGCAGTTCTTCATCGCGTCCAGAACGGTTTTGTGGAATTTCCCGTAGTAAATGCCGGAAGCGAAGCAAATCAGGTCATAGCCTGTCAGATCCGGATGGGTGTTTACCGAAGCGGGAAGAATCGACACGTCTTTGCCCGCGAACATGGCCTCCAGGATTTTTTTGGTGTTTCCGTGATGTACGGATGAGTAAATAATCGCAGTCTTCATAGCTGTTGCCTCCATTATTCTTCTCCGCGCTCGGGAGCGTATTTCATGATCTGTTTCATATCCGAGAACAGCGCGATCATGTCATTGACCGGCTCGCTGTCCGGATCCAGATAATAATAGATCAGCTTTCCCTCTTTCCGGCTTTTAACGATTCCGGCGTCTTTCAGGATTTGGATGTGGTGCGAGACGGCGGGTCGGGAAAGATTTGTCCGCTCCGCGATTTCCGCCGCGCGGCTGCCGTCGCAGGGACCTTTCAGCATGATCATGATCAGGCGCTGGCGATTCTCGTCGCCGATCGCCACAAGCAGCTTCTGACAACTCTCGAATTCTGTGCCAAGCCGGAGAATATCTTTGTCTGTTATTTTCATCTCGCGAAAGCCCCTTTTCTTTATTCGATAAACCTGTTTAAGCGCGTAAACAAATAATAGCATAAAAAACCGCGATCGGCGCGTTCATTAAGAAAATCAAGAAGGATGATTTATCGGCGCGTCCTGTCGCCGGTAAAAAGCGTGCCTGCGCTGCCGCCGTTTAAAATTTCGTAAAGAGCGGCCGGGTTGTTCCCGTTCGTGATTGTCGTGTTGATTCCACCCGCAACCGCGAGAGCGGCGGCCTGAAGCTTGGTACGCATCCCGCCTGTGCCTCTGCGGGAGCCGGCGCCGCCCGCCAGAGCGAAGGTACCCTCATCGATGTGGTCGACGCGCTCGATCCGCTTCGCGTTGGGGTAAAGCCGGGGATCGTTGTCAAAAAGACCGTCAATGTCGGAAAGAATCACCAGTCGGCCGGCGCCGCACAGGATGGCGACGACGGCCGATAACATGTCGTTATCGCCGAAAAGCCGCTCCGCGGACTCGATTTCCGTGTAGCTGACGGAGTCGTTTTCGTTCACGATCGGAATGACGCCCATTTCCAGCAACGTGTCGAAGGTGTTGGTCAGGTTCTCTTTTTTCTCTTCCTGCTCGATATCCTCCGCGTTCAGAAGAATCTGGGCGATCGTTTTATCGTATTCCCCGAAAAATTTATCATACAGGAACATGATCCGGCATTGCCCGACCGCGGCGGTCGCCTGCTTTAAGCGTAGTGAGTCGGGGCGTTTTGACACCTTTATTTTGGCGGAACCGATCGCGATCGCCCCGGAAGAGACGAGGATGACCTCGTAGCCCATATTTTGAATATCGGAAAGTACGCGGGCCAGCCGCTCGAAGGAGCGCAGGTCGCATTGGCCCAATTCGTTTGTCAGCGTGGAGGTACCGACCTTCACGACGATTCTGTTCTGATAAAGTCCCATAATCACACCTCGATAATTTCCGCTTCGCGTCCTGCCCGGGGCAGAAGCGTACGCAGGATACGTTTCGTCTCAATTTTCAGGTAACCGGTCGTCGTGCCGTCACTGCAGCCATACCAGGGCTCGTCCAGAACCGCCTTGTCGAAGACAATCCGCGTGTCGGACGCCGAGTCCAGAAGAGCGCTGAATACGGTGGCGGCGCCGATCCGGGTTCCAAGCTTTTGTTCCATGAGATTGGCCGGCGCGAAAGAGACCCGCGGGACGCTAAGCGCCGCGCTGAAGTCTTTTGAGCGAAACGGCTTGTCGCCGGGAGAGATAAACAGGTAAAAATCCCGCTGCTGGCGATTACAGAGAAACAAGGTCTTTACCATTTTCATTCGCAGCTTCGCGTTGATCGCCTTACAATCCTCCATCGTAATGACCTCTTCCGTCTCTACCCGCTCATAGGGAATGCCCATAGACGCGAGAGCCTCGTATGTTTTCCGCTGAAGCGGCGTCTGAAAAGCCCGCGGAGCGGTTGTTTGAATGTCGCTGACATATAGCATGAAAATCATCCTTCTTTAATATTGTTTTTTTCCTTAAATAAGAATATCATGAGAGTAAGAATCACAAAAGCGAATAAATAGCATATTAAAGATGATAAAAACAGATAGAAGAGGGCGCGCGGAATGGATATGAATATTCTTAAATACATGGCTTTTATCGAGACGGTGGAATACGGGAGCTTCACGAAAGCCGCTGAGAAGCTGAATTACTCGCAGTCGGGCATAAGCCGCATGATCGGGGATCTGGAAAAAGAATGGAACGTGGCGCTTCTGGAACGGAGCCGCGCGGGCGTCCGTCTGACCTCGGACGGCATGAAGCTGCTGCCGTACGCGAAAAGTGTCCGGGAGGAATATCGCAAGCTTCAGATGGAGATCGATGATTTGAACGGCCTTCGTTCCGGGCTGATCCGGATCGGCACCTTTTCCAGCGTCGCGACCCACTGGCTGCCGAATATGATCCGGGCATTCCGGAAAAAATACCCGAATATCGAGTTTGAGCTTTTGCTGGGGGATTATAAAGAGATTGAGCGCTGGCTCGCGGAAGGCCGCGTGGACTGCGGCTTCTTACGTCTGCCGCCGGACACGGAGCTGGAGACTGTTTTTCTGGAACAGGACCCGTTCCTCGCGATTCTTCCGGAGACACATCCGCTCGCGAAGCAGGAGAAGATACCGGTCCCGGCGCTTCGGGAGACACCGTTTATTCTGCTGGAAAAGGGCGAGAACATGGAGGTGTCGGAGATTCTGGAGCGACTTGGCGTTCGCCCGGACACGATCATTACGACCTGGGACGATTACGCTGTCATGTCCATGGTGGAAAAGGGCCTGGGAATCAGCGTCCTGCCGCGGCTGATTCTGAAGCGGATTCCCTATCATATCGCGGTCCGGGAGCTGGACGCCCCCGCGTACCGCAAGATCGGCTTCGCGGTACGTAATAAGAAGACTACGCCGCTCGCCGTAAAGCGCTTCATGGAATACCTGGATTTCCGGGATAAGGAATAAAAAACCGCCGGCCCTGGGAGAAAAGCTCCGGGGCCGGCGGTTTAACGATCGGATTGAATCAGGAATTGCGGAATTCCATCGGTGTCATGTTATATTTTTTCTTGAAGAGACGGCTGAAATGCTCCACGTTCTGATAACCGACCGAGGAGGCGATACTCTCGATGGTCATATTGCCGTTCTTAAGAAGCGTGCGCGCCTTCTTCATGCGGATGTTGCGCACGATCTCGACGAAAGTTTTGCCGGATTTGTCCTTGATATATTTGGAGATATACTGCTCGGACAGATGGCAGTGCTCCGCCAGCTCGTCCAGCGTGATCGTCTTGTAGTTCGCCTGGATGTAATTCTGGATTTCCACCATGCGCTCATCGATGATCGTGTCGTTGCTCTCGATGGACGGGAGCTGGTTCACGGCCACGACGAGAGCGTTAATCGAGGATTTGATAATATCCTCATCGATTCCGACGCCCCAGTACATCTTCCCGTCGCAGGTAATGGACACATAGGACATGGCCTTCGCGGAAGAGCCGCGGGTCAGCGCGTGCTCCTCGTAAGCGCTCAGCTCATAGGACACGCCAAAGTATTCCTTGATTGTGTTGCTGACCGCGTCGAGACGGCCGTTGCCGATCGCGTCGACGATATGGCTCTGTCCGCCATGCGTGATCGTGGATTCCGCCATGATGCCGTCAACCTGCTTGAAGTGGCACTCGGTGATCTGGAAGTATGGCTGGTTGTGAACGTATTTATCCGCGAAGATATCGTAGATTTCCTTCGGGGAAAGCTCTTTATGCTCTTTGTCGGAAACGTTCTTGACCAGATAACCGACCTCCTCGCGCATGTCCTTGGGCATGGAGATGCCGAAGCTCTGTTTCATAACGTAGTTCACGCCGCCTCTGCCGGACTGGCTGTTGATACGGATGACGTCGGAGTCGTAGGTGCGGCCTACGTCCTTGGGATCAAGCGGCAGATACGGAACGGACCAGATATCCAGGCCCTTCTCATTGCGCCAGTTCATGCCCTTGGCAATCGCGTCCTGATGCGAGCCGGAGAAAGCGGTGAAAACAAGGTCGCCCGCATACGGCTGGCGCGGATTGACGGTCATTCCGGTCAGATCCTCGTAGATACTACGGATTTCAGGCATATTCGAGAAGTCCAGCTTCGGATCCACGCCGTGCGAGAACATGTTCATCGCCAGCGTGATGATGTCGACGTTGCCGGTACGCTCACCATTGCCGAACAGCGTTCCCTCGACGCGGTCAGCGCCCGCGAGAATGCCAAGCTCGGTGGTCGCGACACCGCAGCCTCTGTCGTTATGCGGGTGGATGCTCAGCGTGACCGCGTCGCGGTAGGTGATATGCTTGTGGATATACTCAAGCTGTGTCGCGAAAACATGCGGCATCGCGTTCTCTACGGTCGCGGGGATATTGATGATCGCCTTGTTGGAAGCGACCGGTTTCCAGACATCCAGAACCGCGTCACAGACCTCCAGCGCGTAATCGACCTCGGTACCCGGAAAGCTTTCGGGGCTGTACTCAAAAGAAAAGTTACCCTTCGTCTCGTCGGCCAGCGTTTTCAGAAGCTTGGCGCCATCGACCGCGATGTCGAGGATCTGCTTCTTGCTCTTGCGGAAGACCTGCTCGCGCTGCGCGACGGAGGTGGAGTTGTATACATGGACGACTGCCTTGGGAGCGCCCTCGACCGCCTCAAAAGTCCGGCGGATGATATGCTCTCTGGCCTGTGTCAGTACCTGGACCGTCACATCGTCGGGAATCATGTGGCGCTCGATCAAAGTACGCAGAAAACGGTACTCGGTCTCGGAAGCCGCTGGGAAGCCGACCTCGATTTCCTTGAAGCCGATATCAACCAGAAGCTGGAAAAAGCGTACCTTCTCCTCGAGATTCATCGGCTCGATCAAAGCCTGGTTGCCGTCGCGCAGATCTACAGAGCACCAGATCGGCGCTTTCTCTATGTGATCCTTGCGGACCCAGTCATATGTAGTTTCGGGCGGCATAAAATAAGCGCGTTTGTATTTCTCGTATCCTTTCATGTTCAAAACCTCCTGTTGTGTTATTAAAATCCGGAATAAAAAAACCGCCTCCTGATCCAATGATCTTAGAGACGGAAGAATTGTTGTTCTTTCGCGGTACCACTCTGCTTCGCGCCGAAAGGCGCGCTCTTATCGGACACTATCATGTCCTTCCCGGGTAACGGTGGGCGCCGTCGAGACCTACTGTGAGTTCAGCCCGAAGCTCCAAGGCGAGTTCGCCGCGTTCCTTCCACCGTCTCGCATCATCCGGCGGCTTTCTGAAGAAATTCCCGCGATTACTGTTCCTTATCAAAGCTTTTAGAGGTGATTTATTTATTGGTTCTCATATTAACATAATAAAAACAAATTGGCTAGGGATAAATTTAATCAGAACGCATGATATAATTTAATGCGGTTTACCTATAGCACTTTATATTTTTCGTGCTATAATAGGAATATCAAAACAGTTTTCTGACATAGAAAGGAGATATCATTTAATGAAAAAGTTTATTAATGAAGTTTCCGAAGTTGAGAATCAAATGATCGAAGGCATGGTGAAGGCTTATCCGGACTGCCTGAGAAAACTGGACTGCGGGAACGTTGTTGTCCGCGCGAAGAAGAAAGAAGGCAAAGTAGCTCTTATAAGCGGCGGAGGAAGCGGACATGAGCCGGCTCACGGCGGTTTTGTCGGTTATGGCATGCTCGACGGAGCGGTAGCGGGCGCTGTATTCACGTCACCTACGCCGGATCAGATCCTGGAAGGGATCAAAGCGGTCGCGACGGACAAGGGCGTATTGATGGTCATCAAGAACTACACCGGTGATGTCATGAACTTTGAGATGGCGGGCGAGATGGCGGAAGCGGAAGGCATCCATGTCGCGAGTGTTGTCTCGAACGATGACGTGGCTGTCAAGGACAGCCTTTACACGGTAGGACGCCGCGGCGTGGCCGGCACGATTTTTATCCATAAGATCGCCGGAGCGAAAGCGGAAGCGGGCGGCACGCTTGAAGAGACGAAGGCGGTCGCGGAGAAGGTCATCGCCAATGTTCGCACGATGGGCGCGGCGATTGAGCCTTGCATGGTTCCGGCGGCAGGCAAACCGGGCTTTGAGCTGGGTGAGAACGAGATGGAAGTCGGCATCGGCATTCATGGCGAGCCGGGCGTTTCCAAGGAGCCGTTCAAATCCGCGGACGCGATCGTGGACGAGCTTCTTTCGAAGATCCTCGCGGATATTGATTACAGCGGCAGCGAGGTAGCGGTCATGGTCAACGGCAGCGGCGGCACGCCTCTTATGGAGCTTTTTATATTGAACAATCATGTCGCGGACGTTTTGGCGTCCAAAGGCATTAAGGTTTATAAGACTTTTGTCGGCAACTATATGACCTCGATCGAGATGAAGGGCTTTTCGCTTTCACTGTTGAAACTGGATGATGAGCTGAAGACATTGCTTGACGCGGACGCGGATACGCCGGCGTGGAAATAAGAGGACAGAGAGGACAATAATTATGGCTGACAATGGCAAAATACTTGAAATTATCCGGGCGGTCTCTCAGACAATCGAGGCCCATAAGGATTACCTGACAGAGCTCGATCAGCCGATCGGCGACAGCGATCACGGCATCAATATGGCGCGCGGCTTTGAGGCGGTCGACGCGAAGCTCGCGTCGATGGCGGACAAGGACGTCGGAACGATTTTCAAAAACGTCGGCATGACGCTTGTGTCCACCGTGGGAGGAGCCTCCGGGCCGCTTTACGGCACGGCTTTCATGCGGGCCGGGATGGCGGTTCCGGGTAAGATGACGATTGACATGAATGACTTCCTGAAGATGTTGGAGGCGGCAATCGAGGGTGTCAAAGCGCGCGGTCACGCGGACGTGGGCGCGGCGACGATGCTGGACGCGATGGTTCCGTCTCTGGACGCGGCCAAAACGGCCGCCGGAGAAGGGAAATCCTCCGGTGAGGCTCTGGACGCCTGCGTGGACGCTTCCTGGAAGGGCGCGGAGAGCACCAAACCTATGGTTGCTACCAAGGGACGCGCGAGCTATGTCGGCGAGCGCGGAATCGGGCACCAGGATCCCGGGGCGACTTCCTATTCTTACATTATGGAAGCGGTACGGGATACTTTTAAAGGGAAGGACTGACATATGGTAGGAATCGTAATCGTGTCACATAGCGAGAACCTCGCGAAAAGCGTGATCGAGCTGACAGCGATGATGGCGCCTGACGCGGAGATTGCCCCGGCCGGCGGGCTTGAGGACGGCAGCATGGGAACGAGCTTTGAGCGGATCACGAACGCGATCGAGTCTGTATACTCGGAGGATGGCGTTCTGGTTCTCATGGATATGGGAAGCGCTGTGATGACGACGGAGATGGTCATAGAGAATATGCCGGATAAGAAGATCGAGATGGTTGATTGCCCGCTCGTGGAAGGCGCGGTCGCGGCGACCAATGACGCGGTACTTGGCTTGTCAATGGAAGAAATCAAAGACGATCTGGCAGCCGCGTCGAGGACACCGAAATTCTGAGTGACATTTAAATTTTACCGGGAAGAGGAGCATTACATGTTTCAGGATATTGAGCCGCGCGTATTGCGCAATCAGTTTTCACCCCGGCCCTCCGAAGAGGAGGACCGGGTGTTTATTTATCAGAATAGGAAAGCGTTGCTTTCGCTTACGGAAAGCGGCGTTGATTTTCCGCGCGTAAATGAGGCGCGGAAGCTTTGGGGGATAGAGGAGAGAGATCTCCGCTATCTTTTTTCCGTTGACGAGACGGCGTTCTATCTTTACGCGGGAGAAGCCGCGGAGAAGGAAGCGTATCATTACCGTCCGATTACCGCGGTTTCGGGGAAATCGCCCAAGTGGCTGGCCTTCGCGGGCGCCACGGCCGCGCATATGGCGGACTGGTACGAGACACATCGCTTTTGCGGAAGGTGCGCGGCGCCTCTGCGGGAGAAAGGCGATGAGAGGGCAATGGTGTGCCCGAACTGCGGGGAAGTTTATTATCCGGGAATCTCGCCGGTCGTGATCGTGGGAATCACGAACGGGGACCGGCTGCTTTTGACGAAATACAGCGATAAGCACAGCAATTACCATAGATACGCGCTGGTGGCCGGTTTCGCGGAAATCGGCGAGACGCTGGAGGATACGGTACGCCGGGAGGTCATGGAAGAGGTAGGGCTTAAGGTGCGGAATATTCGCTATTACAAGAGCCAGCCCTGGGGCTTTTCCGACTCACTGCTCTCGGGTTTTTACGCGGACGTGGACGGCAGCGACGAAATACGAATCGATCCGGACGAGCTCTCGGAGGGCGTCTGGTTCACGAGGGACACGCTTCCGAAGGAGGACACGCCCTCGAGTCTTACATGGAGCATGATCGAGGCGTTTCGCGCGGGCGCGTGACGATACTTTTTATTACAGGAGGTGCTGTTTATGGCGGAATTAGGCGAGTCTGTACGGAAGCTGGGCTTCGGGCTTATGCGTCTTCCTCAGAAGGACGGAGCCATTGACGTAGAACAGGTCAAAGCGATGGTCGACCGTTTTATGGAGGCCGGTTTTACGTATTTTGATACCGCGTGGGCGTATGGAGGAAGCGAGGACGCGATCCGGCAGGCGCTTGTCGAGCGGTACCCGCGGGAAAGTTACACGCTGGCGACGAAGAACGCGGCGTGGATCGAGTGTAAGACAAGAGAAGAGGCAATCGCGCAGTTCGATACGTCTCTGCGGAGAACCGGCGCGGGTTATTTTGATTTTTATCTGCTTCACAATCTCGGTGAAAGCCGCACGAAGTTTTTCGATGATTTTAATATGTGGGAATTTGTTCAGCAGAAGAAAAAAGAAGGTCTGATCAAACATGTCGGTTTCTCTTTCCACTCTACGGCCGATGAGCTGGACGAGATTCTGAGCAATCATCCGGAGATGGAATTTGTTCAGCTTCAGATCAATTACGCGGACTGGGAAAGTCCATTGATTCAATCGAGGGCCTGTTATGAAACCGCGAGGAAGCATGGCAAGCCGGTTGTGATCATGGAGCCGGTAAAAGGCGGTATGCTGGCGAATCCGCCGGAACCGGTGGCGGAAGTTTTTCGGAAGGCGAATCCCAAGGCGTCTCCCGCGAGCTGGGCGATCCGTTTCGCCGCGAGTCTGGATGGCGTAATTACAGTCCTTTCCGGCATGAGCAATATCGCGCAGATGGACGATAACCTCTCTTTCATGAGAGATTTTAAGCCGCTTGACGCGGGTGAGAGGAAGACACTTGAGGAGGCGCGCGAGGCGCTCGCGGCGATTCCGCTGATTCCCTGTACTTCCTGCGATTATTGCGCGAAGGTATGTCCGAATGACATCGGGATTTCCGGATCTTTCGCGGCGATGAACTCGCTCACGTTGTATCGGAATCCGGACGCGGCGAAATCCCAGCTGCAATGGCTGGTCGAGGGCCATGACCGGAAACCGGCGTCGGAATGCGTGAAGTGCGGCGCCTGCGAGAAAGCGTGCCCGCAGCATATAAAGATTCGCGATGAGCTGGAGAAGGTCAGCGCGGTTTTTGAGGCAAAGGGAGAATAGCGCGGTGGCGGCGACGATTTTTCCGCGGATTCACAACAAAGAAGAGCTGATCGGGCTGGTCGGCGAGATCGGGTTCCTGCCTTTTTTTTCCAATGAGGCCGCGGGCTTTTCGCTCGAGGAGATCGTGTCGGAGGAGTGCTGGTACCAGGGGCGCTGGAAGGGCAAGGTCAACTGGCCCGCCTGGGAATGGAAGGGCGAGATTACCCGGGACAAAAGACTGGCCTATGGGAAGCTATTCAACAAGAAAGCCGGTTTTATCAGTCTGGACTGGTTTCCTGATTTCTGCAATTACCGCAGGGACGGGTATGATTTTGACGCCCGTTACGAGGACGGGCTGTCCGCGTACAAGGACAAGCTTACGATGGATTATCTCGAGGAGCGGGACTCGTGCCTTTCAAAAGAATTGCGTGAGGCCGGGAATTACCGCAAGGGAGGCAACAAGGGCTTCGACACGATGATTACGAGGCTGCAGTCCCAGACGTATATCACGGTGACGGATTTCGCGTACCGGACGAATCGCCAGGGCGAGGTCTATGGCTGGGGAATCGCGCGGTACGCGAAAAGCGAGACCTATTGGGGCGCGGCGCTTTGTACGTCCGCGTATGACCGGAAGCCGGAGGAGTCCTTCGAGCGGATGCTTACGCGGCTTAGGAGCGTTCTGCCTGACACGGACGAGCGGGTGTTTACTCAACTTTTAAAATAATTTACCTGTGGAGGATTTTTATGAAAAGAAACACGGCGATTGCCGCGATTTTGGCTCTTTTCGCGTGCTCGGCGGTGATCTATGGGATCCAGTTCGTTCTATTCCATGACTCGAGAGACACGCTTTTCTACATGCTGCAGGATTGGGCGTTTCTGCCGATTCAGATTGCCGTGGTCACGATCGTGGCCGGGAAGGTCGTGGACGACCACGAGAAGGAAGCGAGACTCGACAAGACGAGGATGCTGGCCAGTTCGTTTTTCTCGGATCCCGGAACGGAGTTCCTGGAGAAGACGCTGGGTTACGCGGTGAACGCGTCCGCGATCGTTCCGATTTTCCGCGTGGACGACACGTGGACGGCGAGAAATTTCAGCGAGGCGCGGGACAAGGTTCGGGCGCTTTCTCTGGACATGTGTATTAAACCGGAGGATTATGTCGCGTTGAGGAGCTTTCTGCGTGAGAAAAGACTCGCGGTACAGATTCTGGTTTCGAATCCGCTGCTTCTGGAGCATGAGTCTTTCACGGATATGCTCTGGGCGATTTTTCATTTGTCGGACGAGCTGGAGGCGCGGAAAAGCTTTGAGACGCTGCCGGAATCGGATATTGAGCATTTGAATAAGGACATGGAATACGCGGTTCGGGAAACACTCGCGAATTGGATCTGCCATATGGAGAATGTCAAGGACACATACCCGTATTTGTTTATGCTGGAGACGGGTCGCGAGCCGATTCTCGCGAGAAAGCTCATGAATGAGTAAAAGGTGGGAGGAACCAAGATGAATGAAGAGTCAGCGTCGAAGCAGGCGCTTATTACCGTCCGGTACACGGTGAAACCGGGCAAAAGAGATGAGTTCTTCCGGAGACTGGAAGAGGAAGGCGTTATTGAGGGATCCCGGAAAGAACCCGGAAATCGGAAATACGATTATTACTTTCCGGTGGATTCCGCGGATGATGTCTGCCTTCTTGAACTCTGGACAGACGCCGAGGCGCAGATCGCGCACGGGAAGACGCCTCATTATCAGAAACTCGCGAAGCTGAAGGAAGAGTATGTGACGGAGGCCGCGGTACGCAAGTATATCGCGGAAGAATATTGATAAAAATTATAAATCTGATTGAGGACACGCCGGGGAGTACCGGCTGTCTTTATGAGCATGGCCTGAGTTTTTATATTGAGACGGAGAAGGGCGTAACACTCATGGACACGGGGGCGAGCGGCGCGTTCGCGGCAAACGCGAAGACGCTTGGCGCGGATCTTACGAAGGTCGACACGGTGGTCTTAAGCCATGGGCATTACGACCATACAGGCGGCCTTCTGGCTTTTCTTGAAATCAACAAAACCGCGCCTTTTTATATAAGAAGTTCCGCGGACGGGGATTTCTATAATATGAAAGATGAGGGCCCGAAATACATCGGTGTCGATAGAAGAATTCTGGATTCGTCCCGCCTGGTTCTTGTGGAAGGAAACCGGGTTCTTGACGAGGAACGCTCGCTTTTTACAGGGATTACCGGCGGGAAGTTCATTCCGTCCGGGAACCGGCGGCTTACGCGTAAAGAGAGCGCGGGTTACGAGCCGGACACGTTTGAGCATGAGCAGTGTCTGGTCGTTCAGACGGAGGGGAGAAGTTTTCTTTTCTCGGGCTGCGCGCACAATGGGATTCTGAATATTCTCGATCGATACCGCGAAATTTACGGAGGCGTTCCCGACGCGATCATCAGCGGTTTTCATATGATGAAGAAGGACGCTTACACGGACGAGGAGACGCGGGTGATCCGCGAAACCGCGCGGACGCTTAAAGCGGGCGGGGCGCTCTGTTTTACCGGGCACTGTACGGGAGACGCGGCGTTTGATATCATGAAAGATATCATGGGAGATAAGCTGCGGCGGATTCACAGCGGGGACACGCTCGCGTGGACGGGCTCCCGGGTATAAGAATTCGTGACATGACGGTTACGGCCTGTTTCTTTTGCCTGGTAGAGGGCAGTATCCGCGTCCTTATAAAGTTGATCGAAGTCGCCGGTTCCGTTCAGCGTAACGGCGCCGATACTGCAGCTGATTGTAAGCGGGGCGATGGAACCGCTGAGCTGTCGGATCGCGTTCTCTGTCCGGTCACAGATTATATTCAGAGTGTCCCGGTCGGAGAGATCCGGAAGGAACACCATGAACTCATCTCCGCCGATCCGGCCGATGATATCCGTGGAGCGGAAACAGCCGGGGAGAATCCGTCCGATTTGTTCCAGAACCCGGTCACCCGCCTGATGGCCTAATTTATCATTGATATCTTTGAAGTAATCGATATCGAGGATCATCAGTGAACAGTTATCCTCCGGAGTCTGCTTTAACAGCTTGCTTTTGATGCCGCTGATACAGCCGCCGCGGTTGAGAAGACCGATCAGTGAGTTGAAGGTATCAAATGCCATATATTCGTAAGTCTTGTTGAAGTAAAGCAGAACGACATACAGGATTTCCAGAAGAATCATCAACGGGAAAAGCGTGGAGGCCGGCAGGATGAAGACCGCGGGAAGCACAACGGTAATGACCGGCGTGAAATTGGCGGGACTGTCGGGATATGGGAAAATGTCGATGACCGCGCGGCTTACGTAAACAACGACATAGAACAGGACACAAAGCGCCCAGACATCGCGGCGCTTCGGCGAAGGGGTCCCGGCGTACCGGAAAATAAGCGCGGTCATGAAAACAGCCATTGAAAGAAAGAACCAGTATTGCCAAAGCGGGGTCCAGCCGGTTATGATCAGAGGTGTTGTAATAAGGAAAAACGCCAGAAAAGCCAGCAAAATTCCGCAGCTCAGCCGTAAAAGGCGCAGATTTGTCCTCGTGATCTCGTCGGAAGCGTTAATAAAATAGTCTTTTATTCTTGCCGCGTATTGTTTATTGAAATGGATCAGCTCTCGGATTCGCTTTCTCATGAGTGACAACTCCCTTACTTGTTGACGGAGAATTGAAAAAAATACCGGCTTCCGCGCGATATGCCGTCAGGCAGGCGCGGAACCCGGTATTATGAAACACGGAAAAATTATTTGTCCGCTTTCCAAAGGCTATGGAGATTGCAATAAGCGAAAGCTTCGATTACTTCGTCACCATCAGCGAGCGCGAAGATCGCGGAAGGGCTGTCGCCGGGTTTGAGTTCTTTGCGCTGGTTGCCCTGTTTCGTGTGGATCGCGATCCACTGGATGTAGTGCTCGTCAAGCATCGGATGCGCGGTGGAGCCAACTGTAACGGTAACAATCTGGCCATCTACGCTAATGACCGGAACATGTTTCTCGGCAGCCGCGTCGGTCGTGTTCGCCACGAGTTCAGTCATGGGATCTCCACAGCAGGAAACGGTACCTCCATTGTCGCGCACGAACGCGATGATATTGCCACAGTGCTTACAAATGTAAAACTTCATCGGGATCATCCTTTCTTTATGTAAGAATTTTGTTGTTAGATAGTTATATTATATACGCCCCGCGTCATGTTTGCAAGAAAAGCCTTGACGAAATATAACCCCGCGTGATATGCTAGTGGTTGCAATTGGAAGTAGGTCTTTTTTTTATGCCTAAATACACATTAAGAATGAAGCGAGGTGGAAGTCGTGCGTACAAGAATCACACTGGAATGTACTGAATGCAAGCATCGTAATTACAATACGACGAAGGATAAGAAAACTCATCCGGACAGAATGGAAATCAAGAAGTATTGTAAGTTCTGTCAGACACATACGGTGCACAAGGAAACTAAGTAGTTGAGCGCCCGGTAAAGGAGTGAGAAGTATGGCAAAGAATAACTCGTCAGCCGATTCCGGTAAGAAGAGCTGGTTTCAGGGACTTAAGGTCGAGTTTGGGAAAATCGTGTGGCCCGACAGGAATGAGCTCGGCAAACAATCCGGCGCTGTAATCGTGGTTTCGATCATTCTTGGCATTATCATAGCTATAGTCGATATTCTCGCTAAGTATGGGATTGAGTTTCTGGTTAAATAGGTTGAGGTGAAGTCATGGCAGAAGAAGCTAAGTGGTACGTTGTGCATACCTATTCCGGGTATGAGAATAAAGTGAAAGCGAATATCGATAAGGCGATCGAGAACCGTCATCTTGAGGATGAAATCCTGGAGGTCCGCGTGCCGATGCAGGATGTTGTCGAGATGAAGAACGGTATTTCGAAGCAGGTTTCGAAGAAGATGTTCCCGGGCTACGTGCTGCTTCATATGATTATGAATGACGACACCTGGTATGTCGTGCGCAACACGCGCGGCGTGACCGGCTTTGTCGGACCGGGAAGCAAACCCGTGCCTCTGACGGAAGAGGAAATGGCGCCGCTTGTTACCGGCACCGGTTCCGGACAGGTTTATATCGATCTGGCGGAGGGTGACAAGGTCAATGTGATCTCCGGCGCGTGGGCCAAGACGCAGGCTGTGGTTAAGTCGGTCAACCCCGGTAAGCAGAGTCTGGTCATCAACGTTGAGTTGTTCGGCCGCGAGACACCGGTGGAGCTCAGCTTTTCAGAAGTTAAGAAAGTACAATAACCGCCCGGCCGCGCTTTTGACCGGATGGTTTGAGGAAGAAACGGCGTCAAGCCGCTTCTTAAGAAACATGTGGGAGGGACCAACCCGCTAAATACCACAACACTTTCAGTGTTGTCAAACATTAGGAGGTGCCTAGAAATGGCAAAAAAAGTACAAGGTTATATTAAACTGCAGATTCCCGCAGGCAAGGCAACACCGGCTCCCCCGGTAGGCCCGGCGCTCGGACAGCACGGCGTGAACATCGTTGAGTTCACGAAGCAGTTCAACGCGCAGACAGCCGACAAGGGTGACGTGCTTATTCCTGTTGTCATCACAGTATATGCCGACAGAAGTTTCAGCTTTATCACCAAAACCCCGCCCGCGGCGGTTTTGATCAAGAAGGCATGCAATATTAAGTCCGGTTCGGGCGTTCCGAACAAGACGAAGGTCGCTAAGCTCACGCAGGCTCAGCTTCGTGAGATCGCGGAGACCAAGATGCCGGATCTTAACGCGGCAAATGTGGAATCGGCCATGAGAATGATCGCGGGTACCGCGAGAAGCATGGGCGTAACGGTAGAGGAAGCATAGAAACGGATAATGTAGTGGAAGGGGAAACCCGATATCACCACCAGGAGGTATAGAGATGAAAAGAGGAAAAAAATATACAGAAGCCGCTAAACTGATCGACCGTGGAACTCTTTACGATAAGGAAGAAGCCATCTCCCTGATCAAGAAAACAGCGACAGCCAAGTTTGACGAGACAGTTGAAGTACATATTCGTACCGGATGCGACGGACGTCACGCGGACCAGCAGATCCGCGGCGCTGTAGTTCTGCCGCACGGCACAGGCAAGAAGGTTCGTATCCTTGTATTCGCCAAAGACGCGAAAGCGGATGAGGCGCTCGCGGCCGGAGCGGATTATGTCGGCGGAGCGGATCTTGTTCCGAAGATTCAGAATGAAGGATGGCTTGATTTCGACGTTGTAGTCGCTACGCCTGACATGATGGGCGTTGTTGGACGACTCGGACGCGTTCTCGGCCCGAAAGGCCTCATGCCTAACCCGAAAGCCGGCACGGTAACCATGGATATCACGAAAGCGATCCAGGATATCAAAGCAGGTAAAATTGAGTATCGTCTTGACAAGACGAATATTATCCACGTTCCAGTGGGAAAAGCTTCTTTTACAGAGGAGCAGCTTAACGACAACTTCCAAACGCTTATTGACGCGATTCTCAAAGTAAGACCTTCAGCGGTCAAAGGCCAGTACCTCAAGAGCGTAGTGATTTCTACGACGATGGGCCCTGGTGTCAAGGTTAACACCGGTAAGCTCGCGCAGGCTTAATTTTGAGTTTTGTGATAGAATTAAATACCCGAGTTGACAATTGGCGCGAATCGTGCTATTATTTCCGGGTATTCACTACCGAAGACAGCAGGTGCCGTATGGCGTAAGTTCTGAACGCCTGCCGAGGAGACTATTTTGATCGTTTGATTTATCGCCTCCTTGTCTTCATGGCAAGGAGGCTTTTCATTTTGACAGATAGCCTGTCAGCGGTGGTATATAAATCGACAGAAGGAGGTACACCATTTCATGGCAAAAGTTGAATTGAAGCAACCCGTCATCCAGGAAATCGCGGATACTGTGAAAGACGCGCAGGCAGTTGTGCTTGTCGACTATCGCGGTCTTACGGTTGAGCAGGACACGATTCTCCGTAAAGATCTTCGTGAAGCGGGCGTTGAGTATAAGGTATTTAAGAATACTATGATGAAACGCGCGTTTGAAGGCACTCCGTTCGCGGAGATGGATGAATTTCTCGCGGGTCCCAGCGCTATCGCTGTTTCGAAGGACGATGTAACGGCTCCGGCCAGAATTCTTTGCAAGCACGCGAAGACAGTTAAGGCTCTTGAGCTTAAGTGCGGTATGGTTGAGGGAAATCTCTATAATCCGGATCAGTTGAAGGGTCTGGCGGCGATTCCTTCGCGCGAAGTACTTATTTCCAAATTCCTTGGAAGCATTCAGTCACCGATCACGAACTTCGCCCGCGTTATCAAACAGATCGCGGAGAAGAACGACGAAGGCGGCGTAGAAGCGGCTCCGGCGGAAGAAGCGCCGGCGGCGGAAGCGGCTCCCGCTCCGGAAGCGTAATTCCGGGAATATTTTATCAGACATCAATCCACAATAAAATTATAATATGGAGGTAAACAAAATGGCAAAATTAACAACCGCTGAAATGATTGAAGCGATTAAAGAATTATCCGTAGTTGAGTTGAATGACCTTGTAAAAGCTTGCGAAGAAGAGTTTGGTGTATCCGCGGCGGCAGGTGTTGTTGTAGCGGCGGCAGGCGCTGGTGAGGGCGCCGCGGCTGAGGAGGAGAAGGATTCCTTCGATGTTGAGCTTACAGCAATCGGCGAGTCCAAGGTTAAGGTTATCAAGGTTGTTCGTGAGATCACAGGTCTTGGACTGAAGGAAGCAAAGGATCTTGATAACCTTAACCTTGTTAGGTCCAACTTCTGTAAGCTCTACGTTGAATTCTGTCTTCTCTTCTTCAACTGCGCCTGCACAGAAGTTGGACCTAACAAGGTTAAGGTTATCAAGGTTGTTCGTGAGATCACAGGTCTTGGCCTGAAGGAAGCGAAGGATCTCGTTGACGCTTCTCCGAAGATGGTTAAGGAAGGCGCTAACAAAGCGGAAGCTGAAGAGATTAAGACGAAGCTTGAAGAAGCGGGAGCGACCTGCACGCTTAAATAAGTTAAGAATTTTAAAGAGGGCCTTAGCTTTGCTGAGACCCTCTTCTGTATGTCATGACGCGCTGATTTTTTGTTTTAAAATTAACGATTGACAGAAGGAAAGCTTTATGTTACAGTTAAACTTGCACTATTATGGAATGGTATGCCCATAACTATGCGGAGAAAGGCTGTAATATGAAGCTTTTTTCTATTAATACATACATTTGGTAAGATGACATAGTATATTATGGCCCGTTATAGTCAATGACAGACAATAATATACACGTGATGTATGGGAAACTGTAACAATCAATTAGCTAAGGAGTGAAGCGTCGAATGGAGAAGAACAGAATCCGCCCTGTCCAAGCAGGGAAGAGTACCCGCATGAGTTACGCCCGGCAGAAAGAAGTTCTGGAAATGCCCAATTTGATCGAAGTCCAGAAGAACTCATATAAGTGGTTTCTGGATGAAGGATTGAAGGAAGTATTTGCGGACATCTCTCCGATTGCCGATTACAGCGGCCTGCTCAGTTTGGAATTTATTGACTTTACGTTATGCGAAGCCGATGTCAAATATTCCATTGAGGAGTGCAAGCAGAGGGACGCGACTTACGCCGCGCCGCTTAAGGTGAAGGTACGTCTGTATAATAAAGAGAATGACGAAATCAATGAGCATGAGATTTTCATGGGTGATCTGCCGTTGATGACAGAGACAGGAACTTTCGTCATTAATGGAGCTGAGCGTGTTATTGTCAGTCAGCTTGTTCGTTCTCCCGGCATCTATTACGGAATCGCTCATGACAAACTTGGCAAGAAACTTTTTTCCTGTACGGTTATACCCAACAGAGGCGCGTGGCTGGAATATGAAACAGATTCCAACGATGTTTTTTACGTGCGCGTCGACCGCACGCGTAAGGTGCCGATCACGGTACTGATCCGCGCGCTTGGTTTCGGAACGAATGAGGAGATCCTGGAGCTTTTCGGTGATGAGCCGAAGATTCAGGCCAGCTTCACGAAGGATGTCGCGACAAATTATCAGGAAGGTCTTCTTGAGCTTTATAAGAAGATCCGTCCGGGCGAGCCGCTTGCCGTTGAGAGCGCGGAGAGTCTGATCAACGCGATGTTTTTTGATCCGAGAAGATATGACCTGGCCAAGGTAGGCCGCTATAAGTTTAATAAGAAACTTTCTTTCCGCAATCGTATCGCCGGGCATGTAATTGCCGAGGATGTGGTGGACAAGGAGACCGGTGAGATCGTGGCGAAGGCCGGCGATAAACTGACGCGCGAGATGGCGGACGCCATCCAGAACACGGCGGTGCCGTTCGTGTGGATGATGACCGAGGATGAACGCAAGGTCAAGGTCCTTTCCAGCATGATGGTAGACCTCAGAAATTATGTGGACGGAAATCCGCGTGATCTGGGGATTACGGAGCTGGTATATTACCCCGCGCTCGCGAAGCTTATGGAAGAGAACGGGGATGACACGGAGGCGCTCAAGGACGCGATCCGCCGGAACGTTCATGAACTGATTCCCAAGCATATCACGAAGGAAGACATTCTGGCTTCGATTAATTACAATATGCATCTGGAATACGGCTTTGGCAACGACGATGATATCGATCATCTCGGAAACCGTCGTATCCGCGCTGTAGGCGAGCTGCTTCAGAATCAGTACAGAATCGGTCTCGCGAGACTTGAGAGAGTTGTCCGCGAGCGTATGACAACACAGGATATTGAAACGATTACGCCGCAGTCACTGATTAATATCAAACCGGTCACGGCTTCCGTGAAGGAGTTCTTTGGATCTTCACAGCTGTCCCAGTTCATGGATCAGAACAACCCGCTTGGCGAGCTGACACATAAGAGACGTCTTTCCGCGCTGGGCCCGGGCGGTCTTTCACGTGACCGCGCCGGATTTGAGGTTCGAGATGTGCACTACTCCCATTACGGCAGAATGTGCCCGATCGAGACGCCTGAGGGTCCTAACATCGGACTGATCAACTCATTGGCGACGTACGCCCGTATTAACGAATACGGCTTTGTTGAGGCGCCTTACCGCCGGATCGATAAGACCGATCCGCAGAATCCGATCGTTACGGATGAGGTTGTCTATATGACGGCCGATGAGGAAGATAATTATCACGTGGCGCAGGCGAATGAGCCTTTGGATGAGGAAGGCCACTTTAAGCATAAGAACGTTTCCGGCCGTTTTCGCGAGGAGACGCAGGAATATGAGAAGACAGCGTTTGACTTCATGGATGTTTCCCCGAAGATGGTATTTTCTGTGGCGACAGCCCTGATTCCGTTCCTGGAGAACGATGACGCGAATCGCGCGCTGATGGGATCCAACATGCAGCGTCAGGCGGTACCTCTTCTTACGACGGAAGCGCCTGTTGTCGGCACAGGTATGGAAGCGAAGGCGGCGGTTGACTCCGGCGTCTGCATGGTGGCGAAGCGCGACGGCGTAGTGGAGCGTTCCGAGTCGGAGCGGATCATTATCCGTACGAATGATGGCGGCAAGGACGAGTATCACCTTACGAAGTTCCTCAGAAGTAACCAGAGTAACTGCTATAATCAGAGACCTATTGTATTCAAAGGGGATCATGTAAAGGCAGGACAGGTTATTGCAGATGGACCATCTACAATAACCTGTCCTGCCTTTACATGATCCCCTTTGAATACAATAGGTCTCTGATTATAGCAGTTAGATCGGTTTGATCTCTGGAACTTAATCAGGTGGAATTCTTCTCTTTCACCATCTTCGTATGACATATGAAGATGGTGAAAGAGAAGAATTCCACCTGATTAAGTTCCAGAGATCAAACCAGAGTAACTGCTATAATCAGAGACCGATCGTCACGAAAGGTGAGACTGTGAAGGCGGGAGACGTTATCGCGGATGGACCGTCTACGTCCAACGGCGAGATGGCTCTTGGCAAGAATCCGCTGATCGGTTTCATGACATGGGAAGGTTATAACTACGAGGACGCGGTTCTGATCAGTGAGAGACTGGTGCAGGATGACGTTTACACATCTGTTCATATAGAAGAATACGAGGCGGAGGCCCGCGACACGAAGCTCGGGCCGGAAGAGATCACGCGGGATATTCCGGGTGTCGGCGACGACGCTTTGAAGGATCTTGACGAGCGCGGTATTATCCGCATCGGCGCCGAGGTTCGCGCGAGTGATATTCTGGTCGGTAAAGTGACGCCGAAGGGCGAGACGGAGCTTACAGCCGAGGAGCGCCTGCTTCGGGCTATTTTTGGCGAGAAGGCCCGTGAGGTACGAGACACTTCGCTTAAGGTGCCTCATGGTGAGTATGGAATTGTTGTGGACGCCAAGGTGTTTACAAGAGAGAACGGCGATGAGCTTTCTCCCGGCGTGAACCAGGCGGTACGCATTTACATCGCGCAGAAGAGGAAGATTTCGGTCGGTGATAAGATGGCCGGACGTCATGGTAACAAGGGTGTCGTTTCACGTATCCTTCCGGTTGAAGATATGCCTTATTTGCCAAATGGACGTCCGCTTGATATCGTACTGAATCCGTTAGGTGTTCCTTCCCGTATGAATATCGGGCAGGTACTGGAGACTCACTTAAGTCTCGCTTCGAAGGCCCTTGGCTTTAATATCGCCACGCCGGTCTTTGATGGCGCGGACGAGGTCGATATTATGGACACGCTTGACCTCGCGAATGATTACGTCAACCTTGAGTGGGAAGAATTTGAGAAGAAACATAAGGATGAGCTGGTGCCGGAGGTTTATGACTATCTGAAAGAGCATCTGGAGCACCGCGAGCTTTGGAAGGGCGTGCCTCTTTCCAGAGACGGCAAGGTTCAGCTCCGCGACGGACGTACCGGCGAGTTCTTCGATGGGCCGACCACGATCGGGCATATGCATTATCTTAAACTGCATCATCTTGTAGATGATAAGATTCACGCGAGATCGACGGGACCGTATTCCCTCGTTACGCAGCAGCCTCTGGGCGGCAAGGCTCAGTTCGGCGGTCAGCGTTTTGGAGAGATGGAGGTTTGGGCTCTGGAGGCTTATGGCGCGTCTTATACATTGCAGGAGATCCTGACAGTTAAATCGGATGACGTGATCGGACGTGTTAAGACGTATGAAGCGATCATCAAGGGCGATAACATCCCTGAGCCGGGAATTCCCGAGTCCTTCAAGGTACTTCTCAAAGAGCTCCAGTCACTGGGACTTGATGTCAGAGTGCTTCGGGAGGACGACACGGAAGTGGATATTATGGAGAGCGTGGACTATGGCGATACCGATATTCATTCCATCATTGAAGGCAATAGAGATTTCCTGAATGAGGAAGAGTCATTCGGGAATTATGGATACAGTAAGCAGGAATTCAACGGTGACGAACTCGTTAATCTTGAAGAAGAGGACGAGGAACCGGAAGAAGACGCGGACGTTGATCTGGATGACACGTCTTTTGTGGAAGATGATATGGAACTGCCGGGCGTAGACACGGAAGATTTACTGGATGAGATACTGGGTGATGATGTTCCGGACGATGAAGAGTAGAAAGGAGTCCACCAATGGCAGAAGCTATGAACAATGATACATACGAGCCGCTGACTTTTGACAAAATCAAAATCGGACTCGCGTCTCCCGAGAAGATTCGCGAATGGTCACGCGGTGAGGTTAAGAAACCTGAGACAATCAATTACAGAACATTGAAACCGGAAAGAGATGGTTTGTTCTGTGAGAAAATTTTCGGACCTACAAAAGACTGGGAATGTCATTGCGGCAAATATAAGAAAATTCGTTACAAAGGTGTTGTCTGCGACCGATGCGGTGTCGAGGTAACGAAAGCGTCCGTACGCCGCGAGCGTATGGGACATATAGAGCTGGCGGCTCCTGTTTCCCATATCTGGTATTTCAAGGGAATCCCGAGCCGAATGGGGCTGGCGCTTGATCTTTCACCGAGAACGCTTGAAAAGGTACTTTATTTCGCTTCTTATATCGTGCTGGATCCCGCGGACAGCGGTCTGCAGTATAAGCAGGTTCTGTCAGAGAAAGAGTACGGCGACGCGAGAGAGGAATTCGGAAACGGATTCCGCGTCGGAATGGGAGCGGAAGCGATCCAGGAACTTTTAAGAGCGATCGACCTGGAGAAAGAGCATCTTGAGCTGACACGCGACCTGAAAACAGCGACAGGGCAGAAGCGCGCCAGAATTATTAAACGCCTGGAGGTCGTGGAGGCTTTCCGGGAATCCGGTAATAAGCCCGAGTGGATGGTCATGAACGTGATTCCGGTCATTCCGCCGGATCTGCGCCCGATGGTACAGCTGGACGGCGGACGTTTCGCGACTTCCGACCTGAATGATCTTTATAGAAGAATTATCAACCGTAACAACAGACTGAAGAGACTTTTGGAGCTCGGAGCGCCGGATATTATTGTCCGGAACGAGAAACGTATGCTTCAGGAGGCTGTGGACGCGCTGATTGATAACGGCCGCCGCGGACGTCCGGTTACAGGACCGGGCAACAGGGCGCTTAAGTCACTTTCCGATATGCTGAAGGGTAAATCCGGACGTTTCCGGCAGAATCTGCTCGGTAAACGTGTCGATTACTCGGGACGTTCCGTTATTGTCGTGGGACCGGAGCTTAAGATTTACCAGTGTGGTCTGCCCAAAGAGATGGCGATCGAGCTCTTTAAGCCGTTCGTTATGAAGGAATTGGTCGCGGATGGCACCGCGCATAATATCAAGAGCGCCAAGAAGATGGTCGAGAAGCTGCAGCCTGAGGTATGGGATGTGCTGGAGGACGTCATCAAGGAGCATCCGGTTATGCTGAACCGCGCGCCGACACTTCATCGACTTGGTATTCAGGCGTTCGAGCCGATTCTGGTCGAAGGTAAGGCGATTAAGCTGCATCCGCTTGTTTGTACCGCGTATAACGCCGATTTTGATGGTGACCAGATGGCTGTCCATCTTCCTCTTTCCGTAGAAGCGCAGGCGGAATGCCGTTTCCTGCTCCTTTCACCGAATAACCTGCTGAAGCCGTCGGATGGCGGCCCGGTAGCGGTTCCTTCACAGGATATGGTGCTAGGCATTTATTATCTGACACAGGAGAGACCTGGGGCAAAGGGAGAAGGAAAATTCTTCAAGAATGTTGATGAAGCTGTTCTGGCATATGAAAATGGATATGTTACTCTGCAGTCCAGAATTCATGTCAGAATGAATAAAAAGAGAGCAGATGGAACAGTTGAAACAGGAGTAGTAGAATCTACACTTGGACGTTTTCTGTTTAATGAGATCATTCCGCAGGATATCGGATTTGTGTCTGGGTTTTGTCGACCGTACCGCCGAAGGCAGTGAGCTGCTTCTGGAGATTGATTTCCATGTCGGCAGGATTTGTGGATCGCTCCAAGCCGGAAAACTTCATGACACTGGAAGTTGACTTTATGGTCGGCAAGAAACAGCTGAAGCAGATTCTTGAGAAAGTCATTAACACGCATGGATCGACCGCGACAGCGGAGGTTCTTGATAACATTAAAGCGACAGGTTACAAATATTCCACAAGAGCGGCTATGACGGTTTCCATTTCCGATATGACGGTTCCGGAGGAGAAGCCTAAGCTGATTGAGCAGGCGCAGGAGACTGTGGATAAGATCACCAGGAACTATAAACGTGGTCTGATCACGGAGGAAGAGCGTTACAAAGAAGTCGTGGAAACATGGAAGGCAACCGATGATGTTCTTACGGAAGCGCTTCTTTCGAACCTTGATAAATACAACAATATCTTTATGATGGCGGATTCCGGAGCCCGTGGTTCCGATAAGCAGATCAAGCAGCTTGCCGGTATGCGCGGATTGATGGCGGATACAACAGGCCGCACAATCGAGCTCCCTATCAAGTCGAACTTCCGTGAAGGCCTTGACGTACTGGAATATTTCATGTCCGCGCATGGCGCCCGCAAGGGACTGTCGGATACAGCGCTTCGTACCGCCGATTCCGGTTACCTGACAAGACGTCTGGTTGACGTTTCCCAGGAGCTGATCATCCGCGAGGTCGATTGCTGTGAAGGCAGGGACGAAATTTCCGGTATGTATGTCAAAGCGTTTATGGATGGCAATGAGGAGATCGAGAGTCTTCAGGAACGTATTACCGGCCGTTATACCTGCGAGAATATTGTAGACGCGAACGGCGAGATCATCGTGAAGGCGAACCACATGATTACGCCAAGAAGAGCGGCTAAGGTCGTTAAATCAGGCGTGGACGAGAAGGGCGAGCCGATTACGAAAGTCAAGATCCGCACGATTCTGACATGTAAATGTCATAATGGTATCTGCTCGAAGTGCTACGGCGCCAATATGGCGACCGGCGAGGCTGTGCAGGTAGGCGAGGCTGTCGGAATTATCGCGGCGCAGTCAATCGGCGAGCCGGGTACTCAGCTGACAATGCGTACATTCCATACCGGCGGTGTTGCCGGTGATGATATCACGCAAGGTCTTCCGCGTGTCGAGGAGCTTTTTGAGGCTCGTAAGCCGAAAGGACTCGCGATTATTTCCGAGTTCGCCGGAACGGCCGTATTGAATGACACGAAGAAGAAACGCGAGATAATTGTGACGAATCATGAAACGGGCGAGACCAAAGCGTACCTGATCCCTTACGGTTCCAGAATACGTAACGCGATCCGCGAGGGACTTGAGGAAGGCGTCGAGATCGAGGCAGGCGCGGAGCTCACCGAAGGTAGTGTCAACCCGCACGATATCCTGAAGATCAAGGGCGTACGCTCCGTACAGGATTACATGCTTCAGGAAGTACAAAGAGTTTATCGTCTGCAGGGCGTTGAAATTAATGATAAGCATATTGAGATCATAGTCCGTCAGATGTTGAAAAAGATTCGTGTAGAGCATGGCGGTGAATCGGATGTTCTGCCGGGCACGATGATGGACGCGCTGGAATTCGAGGATATGAACGAGAAGCTGGAGTCCGAAGGCAAGAAGCCGGCGGAAGGCACACAGGTAATTCTCGGTATCACGAAGGCTTCACTGGCTACGAATTCCTTCCTGTCAGCGGCTTCCTTCCAGGAGACGACGAAGGTTCTGACTGACGCGGCGATCAAGGGCAAGGTAGATCCGCTGATCGGCCTGAAAGAGAATGTTATTATCGGTAAACTGATTCCGGCTGGAATCAGTTTACCGATAATAACATTCTCTTTCAGACCGATCAATGGATCAATCTTTCCCTTGATGGCTGCATCTGTCAGGACTTTAAAGTCCTGACAGATGCAGCCATCAAGGGAAAGATTGATCCATTGATCGGTCTGAAAGAGAATGTTATTATCGGTAAGCTGATCCCGGCCGGAACCGGAATGAAGCGTTATCACGATGTCAAGCTGGACTGCGACTATTCGGCCCTGCGTCAGCCGGAGGCTTCCGAGGAAATTTCGATTGATGAGGATTTCGACGAGGCGGAGGAGAACAAGGACGATCCGAACAAGGACGCGGAGCTTGCGGATGACGACGCGATTTCCGAGGAAGAGCTGGCGGATTCCGAAGAAGAGAATATGACGGAAGAAGCGACCGAAGAGGACGACTCAGAAACAGAAGAATAAAATTTAACCCGAATTTGGGGACAAACAAAAGCGGCAGAGACGAGGATACAATCCATCGTTTCTGCCGCTTGATTTAAACGGTTGTAATTATTTCAGAAGAATCATTACCAATATGGCGAGAGTATTCTGCGTCATATGCACGATGATCGGAAACAACAGGTTCCGACGCGACTCATAGATCACGGAGAGCGAAACGCCCATGATCACATAAGGCAGAACAAGCAGCAGCTCACGGGGATTACCGCTTAGGACACTGCCCATCACATGCGTGAGCCCGAAGGTAACAGAAGAGACCAGAATGGCCGCTGCCTTCCCGAACCGGCGTGTCTGACGGTAGATGATCCCGCGGAAAATCAATTCCTCGACAACAGGGCCGAGCAGAATTGCCATGACGGCCATAGCCGACGGATTGGTACCGGTCATGTTCATGATGGTCTGCTGATTCAGCGAGACGGAATCGGCGCCGTTGATCAGGACGGTAAGCAGGGACGCGACTATATTCGCGGCGAAAAACGCGCCGTAGCAGATACCATAGCACTCCAGAAAATACCCCGGTGTGTAGCTTTTTAAGCCGGCGAAGGACTGTTTCAACACATTCCGGAATAAAATCAGCAGAAAAACAATCATGATTACCTGGAAAATTATATTATAAAACAAGCTGAAAGTGTCCGGATCGGTCAGACCGAAACGATACGCCAGCCAGCTCACCGGATAAGGCAGGATCACGTCCGGCAGCAGATAAAAATACAGCGGCAGCGCCGCGAAAAGACCAATCAGTCCTGTCCGTTTCGTTATAAACTCGAAGTCAGGCTTGTTATCGCGAAAGTTCTGTCCGCTTCCCTCGGAGTCCGGGCCTGAAAGCCGGAGAGGGTCATAGGGAACCATAGGTGTTTCCATAGGCGTCTCCTTCCCTTAAGTGTTTGGATGTTCCTAGGCTAGCACAGAAAAGACGGAAAAGCAAGCGGCGGATATTCGTGTCGCGAAAAACGGCGGTATCGCGGAAAAATCTTGACTTTTTACACATGAAAGAATATACTATTATAGCGTGTATTAAAATGTATTGACACGCGAAAGCTGATTTTAACACAGCAACCACAGTATACTTTAGGAGGTGACAAGAGAATGCCAACATTTAACCAGTTAGTAAGAAAGGGAAGAGCGACTTCCGTGAAGAAATCGACAGCTCCCGCGCTTCTCAGAAGCTACAATTCATTGAAGAAGAGAGCTACAGACGCCAACTCACCGCAGAAGCGAGGAGTCTGCACCGCAGTTAAGACCGCTACCCCTAAGAAACCTAACTCAGCTCTTAGAAAGATCGCCAGAGTACGTCTTTCCAACGGTATTGAGGTAACAAGCTATATCCCCGGAGAAGGTCATAACCTTCAGGAGCATAGCGTTGTTCTGATCCGCGGAGGAAGAGTCAAGGATCTGCCCGGTACAAGATACCATATCATCAGAGGTACACTTGATACGGCAGGCGTAGCTAAGAGAAGACAGGCGCGTTCCAAATATGGAGCTAAACGGCCTAAGGACGCGAAATAATCAAAGTCGAATCACAAACAGAACTCTGATTGTTTAAGTGCTGGTATTTTATGGTTACCCCTGTAGGTTGCAGGTGAATTTCAATAGAAGGAAACAACATTCTATTACGTAAGTATCAAGCGCGAACACAGTAGAACGACACATGTGAGTACCGATGAATTAATGAAGGATTTATGGAGAGCGGAACAGAGCGCTTCATGATTCCGCGAATATTAAGGAGGGAAGGACCGTGCCACGTAAAGGACATACACAGAAGAGAGATGTATTAGCCGATCCCGTGTACAATAATAAAGTGGTTACCAAGCTTATCAACAACATCATGCTGGATGGTAAGAAGGGTGTAGCTCAGAAGATCGTATACGGAGCTTTCACAAGAGTGGAAGATAAGATGGGCAAGCCGGCGCTCGAGGTGTTCGAAGAGGCCATGAACAACATCATGCCCTCACTCGAGGTTAAGGCAAGACGTATCGGTGGCGCCACATATCAGGTGCCTATCGAGGTAAGAGCCGACAGAAAACAGGCTCTGGCTCTTCGCTGGATCACATCCTATTCACGCGCTAGAGGCGAGAAGACGATGGAAGAGAGACTGGCGAATGAGATCATGGACGCAGCGAATAATACAGGCGCTTCCGTGAAGAGAAGAGAAGACATGCACAAGATGGCAGAGGCTAATAAGGCGTTTGCGCATTACAGATTTTAGTTAGGAGGATAAGCTTTGGCTGGAAGAGAATATCCGTTAGAGAGGACCAGAAATATCGGTATCATGGCCCACATTGACGCCGGCAAGACTACACTTACTGAGCGTATCCTGTACTACACTGGCGTTAATTACAAGATCGGTGATACACATGAAGGTACCGCTACCATGGACTGGATGGAGCAGGAACAGGAGAGAGGTATCACGATCACTTCCGCCGCCACAACTTGTCACTGGACCCTTCAGGATCACAATAAAAATAAGGCGGACGCTTTAGAGCATCGTATTAATATTATTGATACGCCGGGACATGTTGATTTTACCGTTGAGGTAGAACGTTCCCTGCGAGTTCTGGATGGAGCCATCGGTGTTTTCTGCGCGAAGGGCGGAGTTGAGCCTCAATCAGAGAACGTATGGCGGCAGGCAGATAAATACAATGTTCCCCGTATGGCATTCATCAATAAGATGGATATACTGGGAGCGGATTTTTACAACGCGGTAGACATGATCAAGACTCGTCTTGGCAAGAATGCCGTACCCGTTCAGCTTCCGATCGGTAAGGAAGATGATTTTAAGGGAATTATTGACTTGTTTGAGATGGACGCTTACATCTATAACGATGAGAAGGGCGAGGACATCACAATCGAGGATATACCGGATGACATGAAGGATGAGGCGGAGACCTACCGCACAGATATGATTGAGAAGATTTGTGAGACAGATGATGATCTCATGCTTCAGTACCTGGATGGTGAGGAGCCTTCGACAGAAGAACTGAAGGCGGCGCTTCGTAAGGCTACCTGCGCGGGAACGATCATCCCCGTATGCTGTGGTACCGCGTACCGCAACAAGGGTGTTCAGAAGCTTCTGGACGCGGTCATCGAGTACATGCCGTCACCTACGGATATTCCGCCTATCGACGGTGTAGACGAGGATGGCAATGAAGTGGTAAGACATTCTTCCGACGAGGAGCCGTTCGCGGCGCTCGCGTTCAAGATTATGACAGACCCGTTTGTCGGTAAGCTCGCGTATTTCCGCGTTTATTCCGGCAGCATGAACTCAGGATCCTATATTCTGAACGCTACGAAGAATAAGAAGGAACGTGTCGGACGTATCCTGCAGATGCACGCGAATAAGCGTCACGAGCTGGATAAGGTATACTCCGGAGACATCGCGGCGGCGATCGGCCTGAAGGTGACATCTACAGGTGACACGCTTTGCGACGAGCAGCATCCGGTTATTCTGGAGTCCATGGAGTTCCCTGAGCCGGTTATTGATGTCGCGATCGAGCCTAAGACGAAAGCTTCCCAGAGTAAGATGGGTGAGGCGCTCGCGAAGCTCGCTGAGGAGGATCCTACATTCCGCGCGCATACAGACCACGAGACAGGACAGACCATTATCTCCGGTATGGGTGAGCTTCACCTGGAGATCATTGTTGACCGTCTTCTTCGTGAGTTCAAGGTAGAAGCGAATGTTGGCGCTCCGCAGGTTGCTTATAAGGAGACATTTACGAAATCAGTTGATGTCGACAGCAAGTACGCGAAGCAGTCAGGCGGCCGCGGCCAGTATGGTCATTGTAAAGTTAAATTCGAGCCGATGGATCCGAACGGCGAAGAGCTGTTTAAGTTCGAGTCGACGGTTGTCGGCGGCGCTATTCCGAAGGAATACATCCCGGCGGTCGGCGAGGGTATTGAGGAAGCGGCGAAAGCCGGTATCCTTGGCGGATTCCCTGTACTCGGTGTCCACGCGAACGTGTACGATGGCTCGTATCATGAGGTCGATTCCAGTGAGATGGCGTTCCATATCGCCGGATCCCTCGCTTTTAAGGACGCTATGAGGAAGGCTAACCCGATTCTTCTTGAGCCGGTTATGCGTGTCGAGGTTACTACGCCTGAGGATTACATGGGCGATGTAATCGGTGATATCAACTCGAGACGAGGCCGTATCGAAGGAATGGACGATGTCGGCGGCGGCAAGATGATCCGCGGATTCGTTCCCCTGGCGGAGATGTTTGGTTATTCCACAGATCTTCGTTCTAAAACACAGGGCCGAGGCAACTTCTCAATGTTCTTTGAGAAGTATGAGCAGGTTCCTAAGAACATCCAGGAGAAGATCCTGTCAGGACAGAGCAAGTAAGCTTTGTACTATAATAAAAGTGCTTGAAAAATCAAGCCTTTTGAAATATAATCATAGGTAGCTGATTTATTAGAATAGTAACCCCATAAGGGGTATTGTTAAGGAGGATAATTCAAGATGGCAAAAGCTAAGTTTGAAAGAACGAAACCGCATTGCAATATTGGTACCATTGGCCACGTTGATCATGGTAAAACAACACTTACCGCCGCGATTACGAAAGTTCTCTCTGAGAGAGTAGCTGGTAATGAGGCTGTAGATTTCGATCATATTGATAAAGCGCCCGAAGAGAAGGCTCGTGGTATAACGATCTCCACAGCGCATGTTGAGTATGAGACAGAGAAACGTCACTATGCTCACGTTGACTGCCCGGGACATGCCGATTATGTCAAGAACATGATCACCGGCGCAGCTCAGATGGATGGCGCGATCCTGGTTGTAGCCGCTACTGATGGTGTTATGGCTCAGACGAAGGAGCATATCCTTCTGTCCCGTCAGGTAGGTGTTCCTTACATCGTAGTATTCCTGAACAAGTGCGATATGGTCGATGACGAAGAGCTGATCGAGCTCGTTGAGATGGAAGTTACCGAACAGCTTGAGGAATATGGTTTCAATGACTGCCCGATCATCAAGGGTTCCGCGCTGAAGGCTCTGGAAGATCCTTCAAGTGAGTGGGGCGACAAGATCATGGAGCTCATGGACGCGGTTGATGAGTATATCCCTGAGCCGCAGCGTCCGCTTGATAAGCCTTTCCTTATGCCTGTAGAGGATGTATTCACGATCACAGGTCGTGGAACTGTAGCTACTGGTAGAGTTGAGCGTGGTGTTATCCATGTCAACGAGGAAGTTGAAGTTGTTGGTATCAAGGCTAAGACACAGAAGACGGTTGTTACAGGCGTTGAGATGTTCCGTAAACTGCTTGATGAAGGCCGCGCTGGTGATAACATCGGTGTACTTCTTCGTGGTATTCAGAGAACAGATATCGAGAGAGGACAGGTCCTCGCTAAACCCGGTACAGTTACCTGCCATACGAAATTTACGGCTCAGGTATACGTACTGACGAAGGACGAGGGCGGCCGTCATACCCCTTTCTTCAATAACTATCGTCCGCAGTTCTATTTCAGAACAACAGACGTAACAGGTATCATCACTCTTCCGGCAGGAACTGAGATGTGCATGCCTGGTGATNACGTNGAGATGNCNATCGAACTNATCCACCCGATCGCTATGGAGCAGGGACTTACATTCGCTATCCGTGAAGGTGGCCGTACAGTAGGTTCAGGCCGTGTCGCTACAGTTATTGAATAGTCGAGATAAGCGGACTGAGAATAAACATAAAAAATACCCGGAGGCAAGTTTACTTGCCAACGGGTATTTTTTATGTTTATTTGAAGGCGCAACGCGCCTTCGATAAAGCGCGAAGCGATTTATCGAAGAGTCCGCGTCCCCATTGCGACACCAACCCCAGCGCCCATAGAGAGAGTTTACTCGCTCCCGGGTATTTTTATTTTCGGATTCATGGGGCGCAAGCCCTCGCCTCCTGGTCTGGCTTGCCAGACCAGGAGGTGGAGCGCTGCTTATTGCGTAGGAGCGTAGGCAAGTTTACTCGCTCATTAATAACATATATGATATAATACTGATATGTAAATGGGATTGAGGTGATAAACATGACTATCGAGCCGTCAGAAGCGCGTTGTAATGAATTAGAAGAGAGAGAGCAACTATCAGAGCTTCGCAAGAAAGTACTGCAGGCAGAGCAGGAGAGAATTAACGGAGCTGAGGCAATAAGTGTTTCAGAGGCTAGAAAGCGATTATACCAGTCTTATTAAATATACGAGAAATACCCGGGGCAAGTTTACCTGCCACCGGGTATTTTTATACGAAGCCGCGAATCCCTACTCCACCTTACTCATTTCTCCCCTTGAATTAATCAAAAATTGGTCGTAACATAAGTACAAGAACACAATATACAGACCTGAGGAAAGCGAGGCGTCACATGGAAACAATCGAATGCGTCAAATCCAGAAGAAGTACCCGGAAGTATCTCGACAAACCGATCGAGAAGGAAACAATTCAGAAAATAGTGGAAGCCGCGTCTTACGCGCCATCCTGGAAAAATACGCAGGTAACGCGCTATACAGTCGTCGAGAACCCGGCAAAGAAAGCGGAACTGGCGAACAGCGCCGTACTAGGCTTCACGCCGAATTCCAAGACAATGACCCGCTGTGACAAGCTGATTGTCCAGTCCGTGGTAACAGGAGTCAGCGGCTTTGAGCAGGACGGCTCTTTCTCGACCGCCATGGAAGACAGATGGCAGACCTACGACGCCGGCATTTCGGCGGAGGCTTTCTGCCTGGCCGCTTATGAATATGGTGTCGGCACAGTGATTCTCGGCATCATCGACCCGGCGAAAATCGCGGAAATCATCGACCTTCCGAAAGATCAGAAGGTCACCTCGGTCATCTGCGCAGGTTACCCGGAGGGGCCGCGAAACGCGCCGCCAAGAAAAAGCGCGGATGAGCTGCTTAGATTCGTATGAAAACCGTCATCGTGATAGACTCCTTTAAAGGCAGCCTGACCTCGATGGAAGCCGGAAACGCCGCCAGAGTCGGTATTCTCAAGGCGGATCCCGAGGCGGAGGTCGTCGTAAAACCGCTCGCGGACGGCGGCGAAGGCACCGTGGAGGCGCTTGTCACCGGAATGGGCGGCAAAATGAGAAGCGCGGTCGTGACGGGCCCTCTGGGCAGCCCGGTCCGATGCGAGTACGGTATTCTGCCCGGGAACAATACGGCGATTATCGAGATGTCCGGCGCGGCCGGAATCACGCTGATTCCCAAAGAGAAGAGAAATCCCCTGAAGACGACGACCTACGGAGTAGGCGAGGTCATCAAAGACGCGCTGGAAAACGGCTGCCGGCGTTTTATCATCGGGATAGGCGGCAGCGCCACGAACGACGGCGGAACCGGCATGCTGAAGGCGCTGGGCTATGAATTTATGGACGCGGATGGCAAAGAGATTCCGCTCGGCGCCGAAGGACTCGCGAATCTGTCGGCGATAGATGATCGAAACGCGCTTCCCGAACTAGCGGACAGCAAATTTCAGATTGCCTGTGACGTAACGAATCCGCTTTGCGGGGAGAGAGGCTGCAGCGCCATCTTCGGCCCGCAGAAGGGCGCGACAGTAGAGATGATCGCGGATATGGATCGGTGGCTGGAAAATTACGCGAAGCTTTGTAAGATAAAGTATCAGGACGCTGACGAGGAATGGCCGGGAACCGGCGCCGCGGGCGGGCTTGGTTTCGCTTTCCGGACTTTTCTGAACGCGAAGCTGGAGTCAGGAATTCAATTGATTTTAAAAGAAACGCGTCTGGAGGAAGAAATCCGGACAGCGGATCTCGTGATCACGGGCGAAGGCCGGCTGGACGCGCAGACCGCGATGGGCAAGGCGCCGATCGGCGTGGCGAGACTCGCCAAAAAATATGACAAAACGGTGATCGCCCTGGCCGGAAGCGTGACAGCGGAGGCCGGTGTTTGCAATGAAAATGGAATTGACGCCTTTTTTTCGATCCTCAGACGGATACAGACACAGGAGGAAGCGATGGAAAAAGAGAACGCGGAAGCCAATCTAGCGGCCGCCGCGGAACAGGTCTACCGGCTTGTTCACACGAAGTTCACATTTCCCGCGCAGAAATAACAAAAAATTATTTTAGAATATGTTCATCGAACAGGAGGGATGAACATATGAAAGAATGGGAAAAAGAACTGTTTGAGCTTCTGCCTTTTAAAACGAAAGAGACAACGGAACGGATTTGCCAGATTTGTAAGAACCACAAGGTGAATCCTTATTATGAGAACGAGGATGGCGTCATGTTCCTGCATGAAGCGGTCGAGCGCCAGCGTTATGATTTGCTTTTGTATCTGCGCGGCGGCGTACGGGAAGTCTACAGCGGCAACGAGGAGCAGGACCACGAGTGGTTCCGGGCGCTGAAGGCTGCCGTGGAGAACGGCAACAACCAGCTGGTTGAGGAGCTTTTAAAGAAGAACGCGTTGAAATGCGCGCCGGAGGAAATGAAACGGGCGCTTTATATAAATCTTGTCTCCATGAAGAAGATGTATTACGTCGATTGTATCGTGAAGCGGGAAAAAGTTCTGGAAGCCGCGATTATTCCGGAGCCGGGCAGCTACGCCGACCGTCAGTTCCTCAAAGCCGCGCTGCGTAAGTACGCCGGTAAGCTGGTCATGGGTAATGAGAACGAGGCCTCCAGAATGATGAAGCTCGCGGTGCTCTGCGACGACCAGAAGCTCGTGAAGACGATTTTGAAGAAGCAGGACAGTTACGCCGGCCTGGAATACCTGGTAGGCGGAAGCGATGACATGTTCAAGCTTTTTCTCAAAATGTCGGGCAAAATCAAAGAAGAAGACCGGCCGGAAATCCTCATGTACGCCTATATGGCGCCGGAGGGCGAGGAAAGACTGGACAAGCTGATCAAGAAACGCTCCTGGAAACTCACGTTCCGCGATGAGAAGGGCGCGGACGTGGTCGACCTGATGGAAGAGAAAATCGAAAACCTGCGCTATCCCAATAACAAAAGCGGCTATCTGGTGAAACAAACTTATCAGAAAAAACTGCGTAAATTGCATAAGAAGCTTGAACTGGCCCGGACAAACTAGTCCGGGTCTTTCTTTCGTTAAGGCGGAAACCGCGTCTTCCGCGGAGAGCCCGGATGTGCTAGAATAGTTTTATAATCTGGGAAGCGGAGGGATAAGTATGGATCTTTACAGTATCGGTGAGATGTTGATTGATTTTATTCCGGGCAATGAGCCGAACAGCTATGTCCGAAACGCGGGCGGCGCGCCGGCGAACGTGGCGATCGCGGTGGCGAGGAACGGTCTGGACGCCGGCTTTTGCGGCAAACTGGGCGACGATGATTTCGGTCGCTTTCTGAAACAGACACTGGAAGAGAATAAGGTAAAAGTCATGGCGCCTGAGCTTTGTAAAGACGCGACGACGACAATGGCTTTTGTCACGCTTAAGGAAGGCGGCGAGAGAACCTTTACCTTCGCCAGGAAACCGGGGGCGGACACGCTGCTTTCGGAAGAAGATGTCAAGGAAGAAGATATCGCGGAATCCAGGCTTGTTCACGCGGGCTCCTGCTCCTTATCGAAGGGTCCAGCCGCGGCGGCTACGGTTCGCGCGCTGCGGCTCGCTTCCGAGAAGGGCCGGCTTGTCAGCTTCGACGTGAACTACCGGAATCTGATGTGGAATGACGATCAGGACGCGGCCGCGAGGAAATGCTTCGAGATCCTGCCGTACGTGGATCTGCTCAAGATTTCCGAGGAAGAAGTCGGGATGATGGGCGGAGAAGCGAATATTCCCGAATTGCAGAAGAAGAACGGTATTGTCCTCGTCGTGGAGACGCTGGGCTCCGCCGGAGCGAAATGCTTTTTCAAGGGGAAGGTCATCGAAGTGCCGGGCAAGAAGGCGAACGCCGTTGACGCGACCGGCGCGGGCGACGCGTTCTGGGGCGGTTTCCTGTCCAGTCTTCTGATCCAGAACGTCAATAAACCGGAGGATATCACGGAAGAAGTTCTGCGGATGGCGATGGAATACGGCAATATCGGCGGCTGGATCTGCGTCCAGAGCAAGGGCGCGATTTCGTCCCTGCCGACCAGAGAGCAAATCGAGGAACAACTCCGTAAGAACGCGTAACAGAACAGATTCTATAACGAAGAAGCCGCTGATCACTCAGCGGCTTCTGATTTCATGATTTTGACAAGGCGGCTCGTTCCCAGACGGGAAGCGCCGAGGCGGATGAACTTCTCCGCGTCCGCGAAGGACGCGATACCGCCGGCGGCCTTGATTTTGACATTCGGCCCGATATGCTTCGCGAAAAGCTCGACATCCTCGAAGGTCGCGCCTGACGTGGAAAAACCGGTCGAAGTCTTGATGTAATCCGCGCCATTCTCCGTTACGAGACGGCACATGGTGATTTTCTCTTCTTCTGTCAGCAGGCAGGCCTCGACAATGACCTTCAGAATCCGCTTGCCGCAGACACCTTTGAGGGTCCGGATTTCGTTCGCGACATAGCCTTCGTTGCCTTCCTTCAAGGCGCCGATATTGATGACCATGTCGATTTCGTCGGCCCCGTCCGCCAGAGCGGTCTGGGTCTCATAAAGCTTGACAGCCGTGGTGTTGTAGCCGTTCGGAAAGCCGATTACGGTACATATCGTCATACGATCGCCCAGATATTCCCGGGCTTCCCGGACAAAAGACGGCGGAATACAGATGGAAGCGGTGTCATATTTGACCGCGTCATCGCAGATCGTCTTAATATCAGGCCATGTCGCCTCTTGCGCGAGCAAGGTGTGGTCTACGCGCGAAAGTATCTCAGTTCTTTCCATAGTCTAAATCTCCCTCAGTTATTTCCTCATCCCGCATGATTTGCTTGATGATCGGATAAAGATGCAGCTTCAGTTCGTCCAGCCCGACAGGCTCATTGTAGAGAATCGCGTTGTAGCAGGTGGAATTGACCAGCTCAATAATCATGAACAGCATCAACTCCGGATTTCGATAGCGTTCCCGGGAGGCGCGCAGGATATTCTTGTAAGCGGTCAGAAACTCGGAATCGTCGTTGACAGCCGATTTCTCGATTGCCGAGCGGAAAACGCCCCAGCTTAAATTCTTCGAGATAAACTGCAGAAGAAGCTTGTTCGCGTTGAGCTGGTTCACAATATGATCCGTGATATAGATCAGCTTATCCTCGAACGAGTTCAGGCGCGTCTTCTCCATGTCATGCTCCGCCCGCATAAAAATCTGACTCGCCTTATGCGAGACCAGCTTGTCGCACAGATCGTATTTATCCGAGAAATACAGATAAAACGTGCCCTTCGCGACACCGGCCTTCTCCACGATATCCGATATAGAAGTCTTATGCAGTCCCTTCGAGGTAAATAAATCGAAGGCGGTACTGAATAAGGCTTCTTTTTTCTTCTGTTTATTTACTTCCGCTTTTCCCAAAATAAGTCCCGGCTTTCCGAATACTGTTCTTTTCGAAAATATTATAGCTTAATATTTATAAAAAAACAAGAAAAAATATTGACCAAAGGTCATTTTGGTGGTACAATCCATTCTGTTGTAAAAAATGAGCGGTGGTCATTTTTTTATCTTAGAAAACTGGGAGTGAAAATCATGCTGAAAGTAGCAAACAAAATCGTGAAGTTCCGTGTGCCGATCTTTTTACTTGGTCTCGTTCTTCTGATTCCCTCGCTGTTCGGTTACCTGAATACGAAGGTGAATTATGATGTCCTTACATATTTGCCGAAGGATATTGAGACGATGCAGGGCCAGGATATTCTGGAGGATCAGTTCGGAACGGGCGCCTTTTCTCTATATGTAGTGGAGGGAATGAGCGACAAGGATGTCGCGGCGCTGAAGACAAAGATCGAGGGAGTCGATCACGTAAGCAAGGTCATCTGGTATGACAGCGCGATGGATCTGACGATTCCGAAATCTATGCTGCCGGAGAAGCTTTACAATGCTTTTAATTCCGGCGACGCCACAATGATGGCGATCATTTTTGACGAAACCTCTTCGGAGGATGGCACAATGCAGGCGGTCCATGACATCCGGGCGATTTCGAATGAGCAGTGTTTCCTGAGCGGTATGTCCTCGATCGTAGTCGACACCAAAGAGCTGGCCGACCGGGAGGCGCCGATCTATATCGCGATCGCCGTCGCCTTAAGTTTTGTCGTTCTGGCGCTGATGATGGATTCTTTTATGATTCCGCTGCTGTTCCTGTTCACGATCGGAATGGCGATCATGTACAACATGGGAACCAATATTTTTCTGGGGCAGATCTCGTATCTGACCAAGGCGATCGCCGCCGTGCTGCAATTGGGTGTCACGATGGATTACTCAATCTTCCTGTGGCACTCCTTCGAGGAGAACAGGAACCTGTTCCCGGGGGACAACGATAAAGCGATGGCCCACGCGATTTCGAACACCTTCGTGTCCGTAATCGGCAGCTCCGTCACAACGATTGCCGGTTTCATCGCGTTGTGCTTTATGACTTTCCGCCTTGGTCTGGATCTTGGCATCGTTATGGCAAAAGGCGTGTTGTTCGGCGTAATCTGCTGTACCACGATTCTGCCTTCCGTCATTCTGATTTTTGAGAAGCTGATCGAGAAGACGAGACATAAAGTAATGATTCCGCCTTTGGAACGACTTTCCGGCTATGTGACGCGCCATTACGCGGTGTTCACAATCGTGGCTCTGATCGCTCTGATTCCGGCGGTATACGGTTATAATCACACGCAGGTCTACTATAATTTAGGAACCTCGCTGCCGAAGGATTTGTCCAGTATGGTAGCGGAGTCGAAGGTCGAGGACGAGTTCGGTGTCAGCGCGACGCATATGGTACTGGTCGACGCGTCGACGGATGACAAGGACGTCCGCTCGATGGTATCGGAGATGGAGAACGTGGACGGCGTTAAGTTCGTGCTTAGCCTTGATTCTCTGATCGGCCCGACGATTCCCGAAAGCATGGTGCCGAGCTCCATCAAGGATATGCTTCAGAGCGGGCAGTATAAGCTGATGCTCATCGGATCTGAGTACGTGACCGCGAGCGATGAGGTCAACGCGCAATGTACGCGGTTGTCCTCTATTATTAAAAGCTATGACTCGGGCGGCATGCTTGTCGGCGAGGCGCCTTTGACCAAGGATCTGATCAGTATTACCGATACGGATTTCAAGGTCGTAAGTTCCGTCTCGATCGCGATTATTTTCTTCATCATCGCCATGGTATTCAAATCCGCGTCCCTGCCGGTCATCCTGGTGGCGGTCATCGAGGAAGCGATTATCATCAATATGGGAATCCCGTTCTACACGGGAACGAAGCTGCCGTTTATCGCCTCAATTATTATAGGAACTATACAACTGGGATCCACGGTCGACTACGCGATCCTGATGACGAGCCGGTACCAGCGGGAACGTAATATGGGCCGGACGAAAAAAGACGCCGTCGTCATCGCGCATCAGGCCTCTGTTAAATCGATATTTGTCAGCGCGCTGAGCTTTTTCGCCGCGACATTCGGCGTCGGCATGTATTCGGACATCGATATCATCAGTTCCATGTGTATCCTGATGGCCAGAGGCGCCCTGATCAGTATGACGGTCGTAATCTTTATTCTGCCGTCCATGTACATGATTTTTGACAAGGTTATTATTAAATCAACCGTAGGGCTGCGAGATATCCGTAAGAAATTAAAAGAGGAGAAAAGACTCGGAATCAAGGAAGGAGACGCGGGTTATGAAGCTTAAGGAATTCAAACAATTAATGAGTAAAAAAATAAATGACGTCAAAGGAAAGAAGATTCGGACAAAAATTCTGGCGGGGGCCATTATCGTGGCGCTGGCCGGAAGCGGAACCGGCGCTTATTACACGATTCGTTCCAACGCGGCGGACAACGCGCAGGCTCAGACGACGGTAACCAGCTCGACGACATCGACAACGTCGTCCTCGTCCCAGACGACGAGCTCGGACGATGAGCAGAAAAAAGAGGAGACCGTTTTCGTCAACGCGGACGCGGCCGGAAGCGTTCAGAAGGTAACTGTAAGCGACTGGCTCAAAAACGGGCTGTCGGCTCAGACCATTAACGACGCTACCTCTCTCCAGAACATCCAGAACGTCAAAGGCGACGAGACCTACACGACGAACGCGGACGGGTCGATCACCTGGAACGCGGGCGGCAACGATATCTATTATCAGGGCACATCGACAGAGACCCTGCCGGTAGACGTTAAGATTTCCTACACGCTGGATGGAAAAAGCGTGACGCCGGACGAGATCGTGGGCAAGAGCGGCAAAGTCTCGATCCGCTTCGATTACACGAACAACGAGAAAAAAGAAGTCACAATCGATGGGAAGACCGAGACGATCAGTGTGCCCTTCGCGGTTGTAAGCGGCGTGTATCTTGACAATTCCAAGTTCACGAACGTGACCGTCACGAACGGCACCAAGGTCAACACGGGCGACAACACGGTCGTGCTCGGCTACGCGATGCCGGGACTTACCGACAGTCTGGCGATCAGCGACGACATCAAGGATAAGGTCAGCGATGTCACGATCCCGGAATACGTGGAGATTACGGCGGATGTCTCAGACTTCAGCCTGCAGAACACGATGACCGCTGTTACGAGCGATGTCCTCGCGGATCTCAATAAATCCAAGGATATCGATATCAGTGATGTCAAAAAAGACGTGAACGATCTGAGTGATTCCACGAACGCGCTTCTTGAAGGCACGCAGTCTCTCGCGGATGGTCTCGGAACATTGAACAGCAGTTATTCGGAATTCTCTACAGGAATTGATTCTCTGAATGAGGGACTGAAATCCGCGCAAAGCGGTGTCAGCACTCTCGCGAGCGGCTCCAGCGAGTTGAGCGATGGCGCGAACAGCGTGTCAGAAGGTCTGGTTTCTTTGAACAGCGGACTGTCCAGCGCGGACAGCGGCGCGCAAAAGCTCGTCGCCGGTTATGAAGGGACGAATGGGGCTGTAAGCGGCGCTTCACAGGTCGCGGGCGGCGCGTCGCAGGTAAGCGCTGGCGTGAACCAGCTGGCGTCCGGGCTGCAAAGCTCTTCCGATAAAATAACGACGAATATCAATACCTATTCGGCCGCCGCTTCACAGGCGGACGCCGCTGTACAAGGGTATGAGACACAGCTTCAGACCGTATTGACGCAGGCCGCGGGGAAGACCCTTGACGCCGCCACAATTCAGACAATCAGTGATTTGACGACAAAAATCGCTGCCTACAGCGGACAGGAGGGCGGCGCGAAGGGCGCGGTCCAGGCGCTTACGGGCGTTCAGACCGATCTCAGCAACAGCAGTTCCAGTCTGAACGCGCTGGTCACCGGAGCGGCAAGCGTTTCCGATGGCGCAGGCAAGCTGAATACCGGTATCAACCAGCTGTACGCCGGAACTCAGCAACTCGCTTCCGGCATCAGCGACGCCAGTGACGGCAGCAGCCAGCTCGTGGCGGGCGCGGCCGCGGTGGCCGATGGCGCCTCACAGCTTGACACAGGTATTCAGTCGCTCCAAAGCGGCGCCGACACGCTCGCGTCCGGTGGGGATCAGCTCGCGTCCGGCTCCAGCCAGCTTAGTGATGGTATCAGCCAGCTCGTGGACGGCTCCACGACACTGAATGAAGGCATGATCAAATACAATGATGAAGGCATCCAGAAAATCGTTAAGGCCTTCAACGGCGACGTGACCGATTTGACAGACCGTCTGAACGCGGTCATCGACGCCGGTAAAAACTACAACAATTACAGCGGAAAATCGAGTAATATGAATGGAAGCGTCAAATTCGTGATCGAGACAGAAGCGATCGGCGAATAACGTAAAACAGCCCGTTTCAATGATTCGTACCGCGTCATTTTCACTCTTAGAAAAGCGTTCCGGAACCCTATGGGATATCCGGTGCGCTTTTCGCCGTTTATCTTGTATTTTGACGCGGAATACGTTATTATTTATCAAGTAGGAGGAGGATTACCATTGGATATTATAGCGAAATTAAGCGAAGAGCTTAAGATAAAGAAAGGGCAGACGGAAGCGGCTGTCAAGCTGATCGACGAGGGCAACACGATTCCTTTTATCGCCCGTTACCGCAAGGAAGTGACAGGCTCCCTGAACGATGAGGTTCTGCGTACTCTTTACGAGCGGCTTGTGTACCTGCGCAATCTCGAGGAGAAGAAGGAACAGGTCCTCTCCGTAATCGAGGAGCAGGGCAAGCTTACGGACGAGCTGAATAAGCAGATCCTAGAGGCGGAGACACTGGTGGCCGTGGACGATCTTTATCGTCCTTACCGGCCGAAGCGCCGCACGAGAGCGACCATCGCCGTCGAGAAGGGCTTACAGCCCCTGGCGGATCTGATTCTGGCCCAGGAGACGAAGGAACCGTTACTGGAGACCGCGGCGTCCTTTATTAATGAAGAGAAGGGCGTGGCGACCGCGGAGGAGGCGATCGCGGGAGCGAGCGACATTATCGCCGAGAAGATTTCGGACGAGGCGGATTATCGTACCAGAATCCGCGAGATGACGATGAAAGCGGGCGTTCTGGTGTCCGAGGCGAAGGACGACGAGGCCGAGTCTGTTTACGAGGTTTACTATCACTTCGAGGAGCCGGTGGCGAAACTGGCCGGCTATCGCGTTCTGGCGATTAACCGCGGCGAGAAGGAGAAGATCCTGACCGTGAAGATTACGGCGCCGGAGGACGATATCCCGCGCTATCTTAATAAGAAGATTATCCGGAAAGAGAATCCCGTTACGACACCGGTTCTGGAGGCGGCGATCACGGACAGCTACGAGCGTCTGATCGCGCCGTCGATCGAGCGGGAGATTCGCAATGACTTGACGGAGAAGGCGGAGGATGGCGCGATTCATGTCTTTGGGCAGAACCTGACGCAGCTTCTGATGCAGCCGCCGATCAGCGGACATGTGGTCCTTGGGTGGGACCCGGCGTTCCGTACCGGCTGTAAGCTGGCGGTCGTGGACGCGACCGGTAAGGTGCTTGACACGACAGTTATTTTTCCCACCGCGCCGACAACGCCGGCGAAAATCCAGGCGGCGAAGGATACTTTGAAGAAGCTGATCACGAAGTATCATATCTCTTTGATTTCCGTGGGAAACGGCACCGCTTCCCGGGAGTCCGAGCAGATCATCGTGGATCTTCTCAAGGAAGTCAAGGGCGTACAGTATATCATCGTCAACGAGGCGGGCGCTTCCGTCTACTCAGCGAGTAAGCTGGCGACAGAGGAATTCCCGAATTTTGACGTGGGCCAGAGGAGCGCGGCCTCGATCGCGAGACGTCTCCAGGATCCGCTCGCGGAGCTGGTGAAGATCGATCCCCGTTCCATCGGTGTCGGGCAGTATCAGCATGACATGAACCAGAAGAAGCTGAGCGACGCGCTCAACGGCGTTGTCGAGGACTGCGTGAACCGTGTCGGCGTGGATCTGAACACGGCCTCAGCGCCCCTGCTTTCGTATATTTCCGGAATCAGCGGAACCATCGCCAAAAATATCGTGACATATCGGGAGGAGAACGGCCGTTTCACAGACCGGAAGCAGCTCCTTAAAGTAGCGAAGCTTGGACCCAAGGCGTTTGAGCAGTGCGCGGGCTTCGCGAGGATCAGCGGCGGCAAGAACCCGCTCGACGCGACAAGCGTCCACCCGGAATCCTATGAGGCGGCGGAGAAGCTGCTTAAGAAGCTGGGCTTTAAGAAAGAAGACCTGGCGGCCGGGAAGCTTACGGGCCTTTCGCTGATGGTCCGTGACTATAAGAAGATTTCGGAAGAGCTTGGCGTCGGCGAGATTACGCTTAAGGATATTGTAAGCGAGCTGGAGAAACCGGGGCGCGACCCCCGTGACGAGATGCCCAGGCCGATCTTAAGGACGGATGTCATGGAGATGAAGGATCTGAAGGAAGGCATGGTTCTTAAGGGGACAGTACGCAATGTGATTGATTTTGGGGCTTTTGTGGATATCGGAGTCCATCAGGACGGGCTTGTGCATATTTCGCAGATCTGTGACCGGTATATCAAGCACCCGCTGGAAGCGGTGAGTGTCGGCGATGTCGTGGATGTCAAGGTGCTCAGCGTGGATCTCAAGAAGAAGAGAATCGCCTTGACGATGCGGGGAGTATAACAAGAGCGAAATCAGTTTGAATAAGGAGACTGAATATGTTTAAAACAACAAAGAAAGATTTGGTTTTTTTTGATTTGCTTTCGTCCATGATGGAGGATACTTGCGTCGCGGCGGATCTCCTTCTGGATCTTCTGACAAATTATAATGATGTTGACAATAAAATCAAAGAAATTGAGAAATACGAGCACAAATGCGATAAAACCGTTCATGAGCTGGTTAACGAACTGAATCGTTCTTTTATTACGCCGATTGACCGCGAGGATATTTTTGACCTGACGAAAGCGATGGATAACATCACGGATAATATCGAGTTCGCGGCCCAGCGCCTGAACCTGTTCGCGATTCAGGAAATCCGCCCCCGCGCGGTCGAGACAGCGAAGCTGATTTCGTCCTGCGTCAAAGAACTGAAGGTCGTTGTGGACGAGATGAAGCAGATGCGCACCAGCAAGCTGCTTCAGGAGAAGGTCATCGAGGTCAACAAGCTGGAGAATGAAGGTGATCGGCTTTATAACAGCCTCATCCATGATCTTTTCACGGTCGAGAAAGACCCGATTGAGATCATCAAATGGAAAGAAATTATCGAAACCATGGAATCCACGCTGGACGCGTGTGAGGAAGTCGCGAATATAATCGAAGGGATCGTGTCAAAGAATGTTTAGCACAACACTCATACTGGTCGTCGCGCTGGCGCTTTTGTTCGATTTTATCAATGGCTTTCACGACACGGCCAATTCGATTGCTACCTCTGTCTCAACAAGAGTTTTGACGCCCAGGCAGGCGATTATGATGTCCGCGTCTCTCAACTTCGTGGGCGCGCTCGTCAGCGTCAAGGTCGCTGACACGATCTCTTCCGGTATCGTGAAGGGAACGCTTGAAATTTACGTCATCGCGGCGGCGCTTCTGGGCGCGATCATCTGGAACCTGGTCACCTGGTATCTGGCGCTTCCCAGCAGTTCCTCGCACGCCCTGATCGGCAGTCTGATCGGCTCGGCGGTCGTGGTCTCGGGCGGCTTTCACGTGATTTACTGGAGCAATGTCGTGGAGAAGGTCATCGTGCCGCTGTTCACGTCACCTTTGATCGGTCTGGTCGCCGGCTACCTGGTCATGAAATTCCTGTATCTGATTCTGCGGCCTTTTTCGCAGAGAGCTGTCAACCAGAAGTTTTCCAGACTGCAGATTCTCTCGGCGGCCGTCATGGCGTACTCGCACGGCAGCAACGACGCTCAGAAGACAATGGGTATTATTACCTTCGCGCTGATCAGCAGCGGCGTTCTCCCCACCGGAGCCAGCGTCCCTCTTGTGGTCAAAGTAGCGTGCGCCGTGTCCATGGCGATCGGTACCTCGATCGGCGGCTGGCGTATTATCAAAACAGTCGGCATGAACATGATCCGTCTTCAGCCAATCGGCGGTTTCGCGGCGGAAACCTCTTCCGCGATCGTCATTCAGGTGATGACGGCTTTCGGCGCGCCGGTCAGCACAACACATGTCATTTCCTCGGCCATCATGGGCGTTGGCGCCTCGAAGCGTCTGCGCGCGGTCAACTGGTCCGTGGCCAAAAACATCGTCGTGACGTGGTTCATCACTATACCGATCACGATGGCGCTCGGAGCGGGCGTGACATGGATATTGCGGTTATTTGTTCATATGTAAGGATAGTAAGTTTGACGTTGATTCAGGAAGTCAGGCGCGGATGGGAAGTCCGGGGCCGGGCTTCTTTTATTTATAGATGAATCCAATAGAACGGTGCCTACATATCAGGATAATTGATTTGTACATTAAAAATAATCATGCTAGCATAATAATATTATTGATGATCGCGCATTTGGCGCGGAAGGAAGGATATTGTTATGAAAAAGAAGATTTTGAGTGTGGTAGTGATCATTGGCATGCTCGCGGCGCTGCTGGCCGGATGCGGTAATAGCGGCGCGAAGGCGACAGTGGCGGCTAATACAACAAACGCGGCCGATGACATGGCGAAGAAGAAGCTGGTGATCGGAACATCCTCTGTTTCCGTGGATTTGGCGGAATCCGGAGTAAAGGCGCTGGAGGATATGGGGTATGAAGTTGAGCTTAAGACGTTTGACGACTATTTTCTTCCCAATCAGGCTTTGACAGAAGGTTCTCTGGACGCGAATTTTTATCAGCACAGGCCATTTCTGGACACGTATAACAGCGAGAATAACACGAATATCGTAATGCTTCAGCCGACCTTATGGAACTACTGGGCGGGAATTTATTCCGTGAAAACAGATTCTCTTGAAAATCTTCCGGAGGGCGGAATCGTGGGAATCGCGACAGACGCCTCGAATATTGATTTGGATCTTCGCAGACTCCAGGAGGTAGGAATCATCAAGCTGACAGATGAGCAGAAAGAATTATACGATGTGGCGGATATCGTTGATAATCCTCACAACTATGAGTTCGTACAGGCGGATCACACGAAATACACGAATATGGACGACTACGCTCTGATTATCGGAACCTCGAACACAATGGCGGCTTCCGGCGTGGATCCGACACAGCATCTTTTGAAATCCTTTACGGATGACTCTCTCGCTCTGGGTATGTGTGTCATGCCGGAGAATCAGGATACGCAGTGGGCGAAGGATATTATGACGGCGTATACCTCGGATTCCGCGAAGCAGTATGTCGCGCCCTCCACAGGCTTTACCGCGGTATTTTAGAAGTTAATCCAATAAGACGCGATTGTTATGGCAGACGCTACCGGCATCTGCCATATTGTGATTACCGATAAGAGGTAGAATATGATAGAAATAAAAGGCTTGGAAAAATCGTTTGGAAATTTAAAGGTTCTGGATAATATTGATTTGACGGTAAATGACGGCGAGATTTATGGACTTGTCGGTAAAAGCGGCGCCGGGAAGTCAACTCTTTTACGGTGTATTAACGGGCTCGAAAGCTATTCAGGCGGCAGCGTGAAGATCGATGGGGTCGAGGTAAACAAGCTGGACCGGAACGCGCTAAGGAACTACCGTAAAAGCGTCTCTATGATTTTTCAGGACTTTCCGATGCTTTCCCGCAAAACAGTCTATGAGAATATCGCTTTTCCGGCCCGTTGTTGGAAATACGATAAAGCAAAAATTGATAAGCGGGTACGGGAGCTTTCCGAGCTGGTGGGAATATCAGACAAGCTGGAACAGCGTCCGGGAAAGCTATCGGGTGGTCAGCAGCAAAGAGTGGCGATTGCCAGGGCGCTGATTATGGAACCGAAGATACTGTTGTGTGACGAGGCGACTTCCGCTTTGGATCCGGTGACAACGCGCGCGATCCTTCGTCTGCTGCGGGACATCAATGAGAAGCTTGGAATAACGATCATTATTGTCACGCATCAGATGTCTGTAATCAAGGAAATCTGTCAGAAAGTGACTTTGCTCGAGAAAGGAAAACTGGTGATTTCCGGACAAGTGGAAGAGTTGTTCATGGATCAACCTGACGTATTGAAGACGTTCCTTGGCGAGGAAAAGTTTCAGCTTCAGACGACCGGCGCCAATCTTCAGATCGTTCTCACGGAAGAGAATGATTCCAGGAAAATCATCAGCAAAATGGCGCGTGACCTGAATGTCGATTTTACGATAATAAACGGGGAAATGGAACGCTACAGAGATAAATACCTTGGCTCGCTGCTTTTGAATTTCGATGAAGCGGACTGTAAAAAGGCGGAAAAGTATTTGAGCGAAAATAATATCATATGGCGGTATTATAACGCGGACGGAGAGGAGAATTAGCGTGTCTCAATTTTTAACGGAATATCAAATGAATTTCTGGAAAAGAATTTTACGGCCGGCGTTCGCGGCGACCATACAGATGGTACTGATTACGACGCTTTTCGGCGCGCTGCTGGGCTTTTTGATCGCGGTGGTGTTACTTGTTACCGGTAAAGATGGAATTCGCCCCAATCGTTTTATATATGGGGTGTTCAGCTTTATCGTGAATGTGATTCGCTCCTTTCCCTTCCTGATTTTAATGATTTTTTTACTTCCTTTTACGAAATTCGTCGCGGGAACCTCGATTGGAGTTAAGGCGGCTGTCGTGCCACTCATTGTGTCAGCCGCGGCGTTTATAGCGAAGCTGATCGAAAACGCGATGAAGGAAGTCGACAAAGGTCTTATAGAAGCGATGAGATCTTTTGGAATTTCCGAGGCGCAGGTCGTGTTCCGCGTGATGCTTTCGGAGGCGATGCCCTCCGTCGTGTCCGGAATCATTCTCGCTATGGTTTCCATCCTGGGCTGCACTGCCATGGCCGGAGCGATGGGAGCGGGAGGAATCGGAAGTGTCGCTGTGACGTATGGATACCAGAAGTTCAACACGCCGGTCATGGTGCTGACAGCCGTAATTTTGATCGTGTTTGTCGAGATTATTGAATGGATCGGCAGATGGGTTTACAGGAAATTAAAGTGAAATTTATTGACTTTAGATAACAAATAAGTTATCATTATTAAAAAGAGGGAGATAGACGATTTGTTTGAAATACGGTTCTTTCGAGATAAAAATGATAGATCAGAGATAGTAGACTATTTGGATGAACTCAAAGAGAAAGCGGAAACGAATAAAGACGCCAGAATTAACAGGGAGAAAATTCTTACTTATTTAAGCGCTTTGTCACAGTATGGCACGAGAATAGGAAGTCCGATAGTAAAACATATTGATGGAGAAATATGGGAATTACGACCCTTAAAAAACCGTATTTTCTTTTTCTATTGGAAAGAGGACACCTTTGTAATGTTACATTATTTTATTAAAAAGTCGAGGAAAACACCTACTAATGAAATAAATAAAGCGCGCGCGAACCTCAAGGATTTTCTTGAAAGGAGTGAGCAAAATGAAAAAAATTAATACTTTCGCGGAGTATATGGCGGATAATGATCGTGTTACAGAGGAAGAACGGCAGAAGATTCAATTTGAGGTCATGTTGATTGGCAAAATGATTGAAGCCAGAGAACAAAGAGGATTATCGCAGCGAGATCTCGCGAAATTAAGCGGAGTGAAGCAACCGGCGATCGCCAGAATGGAAAGTATGAAATCAACTCCTCAAATAGACACTATTCTAAAGGTACTAGTGCCATTAGGTTACACACTCACAATTACGCCAATTCAAGAGAAATAAACACAACGTACTCTATGTGAATAATCAGCGGACATCAACCCCGCCGTCTCAAACCACCCACCAGGTTTGAGGCGGCTTTTTTTATAGATTTTTAATAAATGGAATCTGAAATAGCTGTAAAAATAACACAACAAAAGTACAAATGCGAAATTTAGTACCAAATATGTACTTAAATTGTTGCACAAAAAACAAGAAATCGGATTGGCAAAATAAGAGAAACGTACATTTTCACATAAAAACAGCTTGAAAAAGGGATAAAAATGGAATAATATACATTTAAGAAATACATATACACACACCAATTTATAAAAAAGATACAAATATATTCGAAAGAAAGGACAAATTACAAATGAAAGCAAACATCGCGTTTATGCACGGTCCGAGAGACCTGCGAATCGAGGAAGTGGAATTACCGGAGCTGAAACCGAATCAGATCCTGGTCAAGACGAAATCTTGTGGTATCTGCGGTTCTGACGTTCATTGTTTCAAAGGTGAGTCAGCGGAGGGTCGTTACGACATCGCGCCTTACACACCGGGACATGAGGTCGGCGGCCAGATCGTGGCGGTCGGATCAGAAGTTTCCACACTGAAAGTAAATGATAAGGTCACAGCGGAATGCGTTCTCGCTTGTGGTCACTGCGTAAATTGTAAGGAAGGCTTGATGCCGTCCGCCTGCCTGAACATGAGAGAGCTCGGCTTCCGTCCCGACTCACCGGGAGGATTTGGAGAGTATCTGATCATCGAGGAAGAATACGCTTATAAGATTCCCGACAACTGGTCTTATGACATGGGCGCCTGGGTTGAGACTTTCTCCATCGGTTATTTCGGAATCTGGGGCAACGGCGGTTACATCGACGCTTCCGATTACGCTCTCGTTATGGGAGCCGGCCCTGTAGGCCTTTCGGCGGCAATGGTCTGCAAGACTTCCGGCGCGAAGACAATTGTGGCGGATGTCAACGAAGTAAGAAGACAAAGAGCGCTTCAGTACGGCGCGGACGTAGTTCTGAACCCGATGGACGCGGATTACTATGAGCAGATCAAAAAAGCGACAGACGGTCACGGACCTTCCGTAATCGCGGAGGCTTCCGGAAGCAACGCGGCGCTGGCGGCTATCTTTGATGTAGCGGGTCACAGCTGCAGAGTCAACCTGATCGGTCATTCCATCGGACGCAAGGTTCCTGTTGAGATCGGCAAGACGATCTGGTCAACACTTAAGATCAAGGGATCCGGCGGCACGAAGAACTGGATGCAGAGAACAATCCGCTTCATGAGCGCGATTAAAGATCAATACGATTTCGACGCTTTGAACTCCCATCACATTCCGTTCAAGGATCTGGACAAGGGAATGGATCTGGCTGTAAATCATCCGGACGAGGCGTTCAAGGTTATGCTGACATTTGAGGATTAGGGAGCGAAACGAAAGGGGATTATAAAATGGATCAAGACGCGATTATTTACGCCGGACCAGGCACCTTCAAGCTTGTTAAAAAGCCGATTCCGACGATCAAGAACGGAAATGATATTTTAATCAAAATACTGGCCGCGAGCATCTGCGGCACAGATGTGCATATTTTGGCGAATCCTCCGGAATATCCGGCAACCTGCGGCGTAACGATCGGGCATGAGCTGGTCGGCGAGGTCGCGGAGATCGGGCCGGAGGTCAAAGGCTTCAAACCGGGCGATCATCTGATTATGGATAATAATCTGGCCTGTGGCGTTTGCGAGTGTTGCCACACGGGCGATTATAATGTTTGCCCGAACATGAAGTCCTTAGGTATGGAAATCGATGGCGCTTTCGCGCAGTATTGCGTTTGCCCGGAGACCAATGTCGTAAAGATCAATAAAGACGTGCCGATTGACCGCGCGATTTTCGCGGAGCCTCTGAATTGCGTAATGGGCGGCTTTAAGAAGCTTAAAATCATGCCGGGCGATAAAGTCCTGATTCTCGGCGGCGGCCCGATCGGAATGTATTATACAAGAATGTTCAAGAAAAGCGGAGCCGGAACGGTCATGGTTTCCGAGGTTTCCGAGTTCCGTACGGAATATGTCAAGAAGAGCGGCGCGGATTTTGTAGTCAATCCGGTTATTGATAATCTGGAAGAGAAGGTTCGTGAGCAAATGCCCTGCGGCGCGGATATTGTAGTTGACTGTGTCGGCACGCTGATCGGTGACGCGTTGAAATGCGTACGCTCCGGCGGCACCGTGCTTTTGTTCGGCCTTAACTCAAACGCGAAGCAGACGATCTGCCAGTGCGATATCACCAGAAAGGGAGTTGACGTTCTGGGAACCTTTATCGGGCACAACACGCTGCAGGCTGTCGCGAATGGCTTAAACAGCGGACTGTTTGATTTTGAGTATTTGATTACGCACAAGCTGCCGCTGAAAGAGTTTGGCAAGGGCCTGGAAGCGATGCGTAGTGGAAAAGCTTTTGAGGTAGTTCTTTACCCGTGGGATGATATTCGCTAAATAGAGCGGTTCATAATGGAGGATCTTATGGAAAAAACGATGAAAGCGTTTGTAGGCGAGGCGGATTGGGCGCCGAAGCCGGATTATGTATTGAGCGAGAGAGAGATCAACGAGCACCGCGCGATGCGGGCGGATTTCGTGTATAAAAACGTGCGGGCGGAAATCAAGGACGTGAAAATCCCTGAAATCGCGGACGACGAGATTCTGATCAAGGTAGGGGCCTGCGGCGTGTGCGGCAGTGACCTGCACGCCCTCGGAAGCGACGCGGAAGGTTACTCGACCTTCGCGAGCCATATGAAATTCCCCGTAATTTTCGGTCATGAGTTCTGCGGCGAGGCTGTGGAAATCGGCAAAGCGATTCAGGGCGTCAAGAAGGGCGACATCATCGTGGCGGAGCAGATCCGCTGGTGCGGCAAATGCCGCGTGTGCCGCACGGGCATGTTCAACCAGTGCGAGCATCTGGAAGAAACAGGACTTTCCTGTGACGGGGCATTCGCGGAATACGCGGTAGTTCCCGAGAAATACATCTGCGTGGCGAACGGCCTTCTGGACGTGTACGGCGGAGACCGCATGGCGGCGTTTGAGGCGGGCGCTTTGACAGAACCGACCTCGGTAGCGTACAGCGGAATCCAGATCAACGCGGGCGGCATCAAGCCGGGAGCGAACGTGGCGGTATTCGGCTGCGGCCCGATCGGACTGGCGTCCATAGCGCTGGCGAAAGCGTTTGGCGCGGCGAAGATTTTCGCGTTCAACACGAACCCGGCGAGAGATCAGCTGGCGTGGGACATGGGAGCGGATTATGTCATGAGCCCCAGAGAGCTGAAGAAGCAGGGAACGAGCGCCGGAGATAAAGTCATGGAACTGACGGACGGCCTCGGAGCGGGCATGATTGTGGAAGCGACAGGACGTTTCAGCGACGTGTACCCGGACATCATCAAATGCATCGGCGTCGGCGCGAAGATCGTTCAGCTCGGTATCGGAGCGAGCCCCGTTATCTTTGATGGCGGCCCCCTCCTCAGAAAGAACGCCTGCGTGGTCGGATCTCTCGGCCAGGCGGGAAGCGATATATTCCCGTCCGTCATCCGGCTGATGTGCTCCGGAAGGATCGACATGCGGAAAATGATCACGGGACGCTATAAGCTGGAGGATTGCTCGAAAGCGATCGCGGACAGCGGTAAACGAGAGCTGGGTCATGGAAAGGTAATGGTCAGCCAGTTTTATAAATAAAACATTTTCAAGGAAGGAGGAGAAAAATGAGATTACAGAACAAAGTTCTTATGGTAACAGGAGCGGCCGGAGGCATCGGCCGCGCGGCGGCGAGAGTATGCGCGGGATACGGCGCGAAAATAGTAGCGGTAGATCTGAATCTTGAGGGCGCGAAGGAAACCGTTTCTTATATCGAGGCGGCCGGCGGCGAGGCGATTGCCGTTAAGGCGAACACGATGGACCGCGGCCAGGTAAAAGCGGCTCTGGAAGCCGGTGTCAAGGCGTTCGGAAAAGTCAACTGCCTGTTCAACAACGCCGGAATCGTGAAATCCAGCCTGATCACGGACTGCGATGACGAGTCCTATGACAAAATTATGGGCGTGAATGTCAAGGGCGCGTATATTGTCGCTTCCGAAGTGGCAAGATACATGAAGGAAAACAAAGAAGGCAGAATCATCAGCACGTCATCTATTTCAGCTTTGAAGGAAGAGTCCACCAATGGATTCTACTGCATGTCCAAGGCGGCGATCCTCATGATGACACATGTTCTGGCGCTGGAGCTCAGCCAGTATGGCGTGACGGCCGTGGCGATCTGCCCGGGACACATCAACACGTCACTTCTGCGCAACTCTTTTATTGAGAGAGGCGAGGCGGAAGGCAAGAGCGTGGACGAGTTTTACTCAGAGATGACGGACACGGTACCGATGGGACGTCTGGCGGAACCGGAAGAAGTCGGAGAGCTTGTGGCTTTCCTTTGCGATGACAGATCCGCTTATATCGACGGCAACGGCATTCTGATCGCCGGCGGCAAGGTAATGGAATAAACATTTAAAAATGGAGGAGCTTAAAATGGGAAAATATAAATTCGCCTGCACACAGTGGGGCATGCCTGGTGAAGGATTATACGCGGTAAAAGTGGCGGCGGCCGCTGGCCTGGACGGACTGCAGATCGAGTTGGGAAGCTATGAGAACGGCTATCCTCTCGCGCAGAAGATTGTTCGCGAAGGTTACATGGAAGACGGGGAAAAATACGGAATCGAGTTTCCGTCCATCGTGCTCAATGACCTGAACAACAATATTTTTGTGGAAGGACCTAATACCGACAAAGGCAAGATCGCGTACGAGTCTTTTGATCTCGCTGTCGAAGTGGCGGCGGATATGGGTATCGACACAATTATGATCCCGAACTTTTTCGATGATTTCATCACGAAGCCGGAGCATTACGATAACGCGGCGGACGGCCTGCGCTATATCTGCGACCGCGCGGCAAGATACGGAATCCAGATCGCCAGCGAGACAGTCCTGGCGTGGAAAGATCACAAGAAAGTACTTGATAAGGTAGACCGGAAGAACATCGGCGTGTTCTTTGATTCCATGAACTATAAATACTTCAGCCATCTCGATCCGCTGTCGAACCTGAAGGATCTCTATCCTCATATGGTGAACCAGCTTCACTTCAAGGACGGAATCAAGGAAATGTCCGGAAGCATGCTCGGCGAGGGCGACATGGAGTTCGAGAAGCAGGCGGAGTTCATCAAGAATTCGGACTTCAACGGCTGGGTCATTCTGGAGAACTATTACAGCCATCTGCCTATTCGCGGCGACAGTATCTCTAATCAGCTCGCTCTTTTGAAAAAAGATCTGGCTCATCTCAAAGGCGCGCTGCAGGCTTAGGCTCGTAAAGTAACGCGTGAAAATTTCGGAAAGGGTGTGTTGATATGTCTTTATGGGACGTAATTCTTATTATTGGTGTATTGCTTATCGCAAATGGTATTTTTATTACTCAGCAGCAGTTTGTTACGGCTAAAGTGGATCGTAAAGTAAGAAGCTCCGCGCGAGAAATTGTTTATGGCAGTCACAAGGGGCTGTTATTCCTGACAGACACGCAAATATGGATGACGAGTACCGGCTCCGGAAATCTTGGTAAAGCGTATGTCGTGCGTTCGGGAATATTTCAGGCGGCGAAGTCATTGGAATATGATTTCAACGGAAAGAATATCAACACACTGAATCCGGATGAATTGGATATCCCATCTTATGTAGCCGGCGCGTGTAAAGTGGCGCGTCGCAACTACAGCAAATTAATGGAATATGAGAGACGGAAGAGGGGCTACTTTTAAAAAAGCCTGACGCGTCTACAATATCAGGAAGGGGATCATAATGCAAGTAGGAATTATTACCGTCGTCGTTTTATATGAAATTATCACGATCGGCGTAGTTGGATGGTTTATAACTAAAAAGTCCAAGAATAAAGAAGGCGAGGACGAGTTCGCCCTTGGCGGCCGGTCACTTGGCACATGGGCCGTCGGCACAACGATGTGCCTGACACTGTTGGGATCCGGTCATCTTACGGGAACATGGGAAGGAGCGCTGACATTAGGCGGCGCGCAGATCTGGCATGTTATGGCGAACGGCTTCGCGATGTCGCTTGGCGCGGTAACGATTTACCGCTGGGCAAGACGTATGCGTATTACCACGACAGGCGAGATTCTCACAACGCTGTACGGCGCGAAGCTGGCGCTGCTCGTGGCGGCTGTCAATATCGCTGTCGGCTGGGCGGTTACTTCCTTCGAGACACAGGCGCTTGGCATCATCATTAACTCACTTACCAATATCACGCTTCCGATCTGTGTCGTGATCGCGACAGTGCTGAGATTTCTATATGTTGTTATCGGCGGCACGAAACAGGTCGCGATGCTGAACCAGATCAATGTTATTATTCTTTACGCCGGTATGTTCGGAGCGTTAGCGTTCCTTGTCTGGAAACTGCCGGGGCATAATTTTGACACAATACGTAACTATTATCTGAATAACCCGGATTATGGGGAGAAATTCATATCCTTTACAGGCGGGACACAGCACTTCCTGAATATCGGAATTCCTGTCTGCATCGCTCCGTTCTTCGCTCATATGACTGGTCAGCAGACCATTCAGACAGCGGCGGCTTGTAAGAGCGAGAAAGCTCTGAAAAATATCGCCTGGTTCGTAGGCCCTATGAATGTTATCATCGGCGCGATTTCCATCTGCCTTACATTAACGGCTCGCACCATGCCGGAATTCGCGGGAGTAAGTAATAAGCTTGTATGTTCACAGATGTTGATTTCCATTATGCCGAAATGGTTCATGGCAATCCTGTTCGCGGCTTTCTGCGCGGCGATTCTTTCTTCTTACGGCGGTTTCCTGATGGGCTCCGCGACAGTAATCGCCTATGACTTTATAAAGCTTTACAAACCTAAAATGACAAATAAAGAGGAAACGCGTTATATCCGTATCGGACTTGTAATCGGCATGGTATACGTTGGAATTATGGCGCAGGCGCTGCCGACGATCGTTCTGATGTTCACCTGGATTTATTCCTTTATGATCCCGGTACTCTGGCTGTATCTGTTCGGCTTCTGGTGGAAACGCAATCTGAAGGTCGGCCTCGCGTCCTGCTTGATCAGCTGGATCGTCGCGTGTATCGCTACCTTCGGGGCGGGCTTTTTACCGACCTGGTACACAAACATTCACATCGCTTATCAGATCGCGGTCATCTCCTTTGTAGTCATGCTGGTCGGCAATCTTGTTTGCGAGGGCAAGCCCGGCTATTTCCGCAGCAAAGAGTGGCTTGAGTCGGAGAGCTATCGCATTTATCTCGAAGAGAAGAAAAACGGAAACGCGTAAAGGAGGATACTATGTTTGTTGATATCGCTTTAAAAGCCGTACTGATTCAGGTCGTCTACGCGGCAATCATTCTGGCAATTGATAAGCTGGCCTCTAAGAAGAAAAAGTAAGGAGGATTCGTTCATGAATGAAACCATTGTTATGATTATGCTGATGGCGATTATAGTTGTATTCTCAATCGTCGGATTCCGCGGCGATAATATACGCCAAAAGAGAGAAGCGGAAGAAAAGAAAGAGAACTGATTTTGTAATCAATCTCCCGAGGAGGGAGGAGCGGTGGAAGAGCGCGCGATGAGTTTTGGGGGGATCGCGTAGCTTGACACATCTACCTCCAAGGGGGATTTGATTAGATTAAGGAGCGCTTTCGCGGCGTTCTCGCCATAAGAGACCTTTGGATGAGCGATTGTGGTGAGCGGAAACTCAAGCGTCGCGTAGAAGCTGTCATCATAGCCAACCACCGAAATGTCCTCAGGCACGCGGATACCGCGACGCTTGAGATAAGTGATCAAGGTGTAGGCGACGCGGTCATCGTGACAAACAACAGCGCTTACATTTTTCAACATCCGATCAAGAGCGAGACAGCCCATTGGCTCAAACAAATCATCTCTTCTATGATGCGCGGTCCATATATTCGCGTCCTTCGCGGGCACGAGGTCATGGGCGCGGGTGGAATCAAGAAAACCGAGATAACGCTCTTGCCCGGTGCATTCATCAAAAGTAAAGATAGTTCCGATCCTCGTGTGTCCCAGTCCGATCAGATAATCGGTCAGCATCCGGCTTCCCTCGCGGTCTCTTAGAGGAAGGTTCTGACACAGAGGAGATTTCCGGGTATGCAGAAGGATGGAAGGGATTTCCCTGGTAACTTTCTCATAGAGCGGATAGTTGATGGAAGGAAGCCCGGAATTCGCCGGCTCAAAAAGAAGTCCGGCCGGCGGATTGTTTAAGAACAGCTCCAAAGCGTTTCTTTCCGTTTCGTAGTTCGCGTCTGTGAAGACCATATTCAGAAGATAGCCGCGGGAAGCCAGATAATTCGAGACACCGCGGACAATATCCGGAAAAATATAACTCTGATTATCCATCAGAATCAAGCCTATAGTGTTGGAGCTGCCGGACGAGTCAGGCGTTATCGGGGGAGCGATTTTAAACTCCGAAGACACATAAGTGCCGCTTCCCTGCGTGCCGCGGAGCAGATCCTCGGCCGTTAAGGTCGCGATAGCCTGCCGTACCGTATGCCTGCTGATGGAAAATTGATTACATAGCTCAGCTTCCGTGGGAAGCTTCGAGCCGGGTGGAAAAGTTCCGTCGTTTATATTTTTTCTCAGCCATTCAGCTAACCTTAAATATTTAAAATTTGCCATAACGATCCTTTCTATATTTAAACATTGATAAGTATATTATAACTTTTAAATATAAATTTGGCAATAAATTGTACGCAAAATCAATAAAAAAAGAATACAAATAACAAATTATAGATAACAAGAACAGGAAGGGAGATTATTATGTTAGAAAACATTTTTCAGCCTATGATGATTGGAAACTGCGAGATTAAGAACCGCTTTATCGTATCGCCGATGGTTATGAACTGCTGTACGGAAGATGGCCGGGCAACGGAGAAATTCATCGCTTACCACGAGGAAAAAGCGAAAGGCGGCTGGGGCCTGATCGTGACAGAGGACTACGCCGTGGATCCGAGCGGCAAGTCTTATCTTCATTTGCCGGGATTATGGGAAGATGGACAGATCGCCAGCCATAAAGAGCTGACGGACCGCGTACACAACGCCGGCGCGAAGATTTTCGCGCAGATTTATCACTCCGGACGTCAGACGACCAGCGTCGATAACGGCGGATACCCGATCGTGGCGCCTTCACCGATTCCCTGCCCTGTGAAGAAAGAAATGCCGCGCGAGATGACGACAGAAGAAGTGGAAGAAATGGTACAGAAGTTCGGCGACGCCGCTCTGCGGGCGAAAAAGGCGGGCTTTGACGGCGTGCAGATCCATGGAGCGCATGGCTACCTGGTGGCGGAGTTCGTTTCCGCTTATTCCAATAAACGTACGGACAAATACGGCGGCTGCCTGACGAACCGCCTTCGGTTCCCGCTTGAGATTATCGCGGATATTCGTCGCAAATGCGGCGCGGATTTCCCGATTGATTACAAGATTTCCGGCGAGGAGCGAGTAGCCGGCGGCAATAATATAGAAGACACGAAGACAATTGTCCGTTTCCTGGAAGACGCAGGAATCAGCTCGGTCAATGTTTCCGTGGCGGTATACGAGACGTGGTACATGCAGGTTCCGCCCGCGGTCATGAACCATGGCTGGCTCGCGGACATGGCGGCGGATATCAAGACCGTAGTGGACCATATCCCTGTTACGACGGTCGGCCGCGTGAATGACCCGCTGATCGCCGACACAATTATCAAAAGCGGAAAAGCGGACGCCTGCTACATGGGAAGAGCGTCTCTCGCGGATCCCCAGCTCCCGAACAAAGCGGCGGCAGGCGATTTCGAGGACATTATCCGCTGCACCGCGTGTCTGCAGGGCTGCACAGGCCAGATCGACGCGGGAAAATGTGGTGGCTGCACATTAAATCCCAGAACAGTAAGAGAAGACGAAATCAAGATCGTAAAGACCGATAAACCGAAAAAAATCCTTGTGGCCGGCGGTGGTCCCTCCGGAGCGGAGGCGGCGATCGTGGCGGCGGAACGCGGCCATGAAGTCGTATTGTATGAGAAGAAAGATCGTATCGGCGGCATGTACGCTTTAGCGGCGGTACCGCCCTGGAAAGGCGAGATTTCAAGCTTTATCGAGTGGCAGGATCAGAGAATGCGCCGCCTTGGCGTGAGAGTCATTCTGAACACGGCGGTCAATAAGGCTGTCGTCGAGAGCGAGAAACCGGACACCGTCATCATCGCGAACGGAAGTATGCCGAGCGTGCCGCCGATCCCCGGCAAGGACAACACTTTTGTGAGGCTGGCGACAGAGGCTCTCAGCGGGGAAGTTGAGGCGAACGGCAGGATCGCGGTCATCGGCGGCGGACTTGTAGGAGCGGAAACCGCAAACTACCTGGCGACACACGGAAATGACGTGTCGATTATAGAAATGCTGGACGGCATCGCTTTGGAAGAGCCGGATAATATCAAAAGATTCCTGATGAAATCCTTCGAGGAGCATCATGTGGAAATCCATGTAAGCGCTTCTACGCGAAGCATTAACGAGGACGGCACAATAACGATCCATGAAAATGACGAGGACAGCGTGTTGCCGAAATTCGATCTTGTTTTGATGGCGACCGGCATGCGGGCCGTCAAGGGACTTGACGAGGAAATAAAAGGCCTCGTGCCGGAGATTTTGTACTGTGGCGATTCCAAAAAGCCTGGCAACGCGCTTTCCGGTATCGCGGACGGATATATGACGGGACTTAACGCTTAAGTCGGAAAGGCTCTGAAAGGAGGAGCGGAATGGGAGATATAAGGATCGGTCTCGCGGGACTTGGCGCGCTTGGGGAGATGCATTTAAATAACGTTTTGGAAGAGGTTTCCGGAGCGACTATTATTGCTGTATGCGATATCCGCGCGGATCGCGTCAAAGAGATAAAAGAGAAATACAATATACCTTATGGCTATACAGATTATGATAAAATGCTCGAAAACAAAGAGCTGGACGCGGTGATGATCATTACAAATGTTGGCGCGCATCATGATCAGTGTATCAAAGCCGCGGAAGCCGGGCTCAATATTTTCTGCGAGAAACCATTGGCGAAAACAATAACAGAATGCCATGAGATTGAGAAAGCTATTGAAGAAAATCACGTGAAAGCTTTTTCTCTTGGATTCATGAGACGTTCCGACCCATCCTACGCGGAAGCGAAGCGACGCGTCCGCGCGGGTGAGATCGGGGACGTGATCATGTTTAAAAGCGTAAGTCTGGATCCCAGCACTGTTCTTCCGGGCCACATCGCGAATGTCCGTAAAGGGTTGTACGCGCCGTTCTTTTATCTGATGGGCAACCATGACGCGGATCTCGCTCTTTGGTTCTTAAACAGTGACATTGAGTCCGTATACGCGGCCGGCGGGGCTTATGTGGAAAAAGAATTCGCCAAGTATAATGACTACGACAACGCGATGGCGCTCGCTCGTTTTCAGAATGGAACCGTCGCGATGATTCAGGTCGGGCGGACACACAATTCCAGTCACGTAAGCGCGGAAATTATCGGGACGAAGGGCACGATCCGGATTAATAATATTCCGAACGCGACACGTCTGGAGTGCTTTTATGAAAACGGGTACTCTCAGCCGGTCGAGCCTACTTTTCTTGCCAGATGGAAGAACGCGTATATATGCGAGATTAAAGACTGGATCGCGTGTATCAACGGAAAAAAGAAGCTGGAGGTCACAGTTTATGACGGGGCGAAAAGTCTGCGAATCTGTGATATGATACAGAAGGCTTACCTGGAAAAGCGTGTCGTGACGATTGGTGAGATGGAAGCTTAATTAACTAATAATAATAGAAACAATGGAAGAGCGCGCCGCGAAATGACATTTTCCAGTCATTCGCGCGGCGCGCTTTTCGCGTGAAAAATATAAGAAGATATTGGACAAAAATTATCGAAAAAATGTATTGACAAGTAAGCGCGAAGAGAGTAATATAATTTTCAACAAATGGTATACCAATAGTATATCATACGAATACGAGCAAGACGATATTTGAAAACAGTGAATCTATTTATTAGAGGGAGTGGTAAGCTATGAAACGTAAATACACTTACGGAGTTAGTTTCAATGACAAGCAGATTCGTTGTGAGTTTTACAAAACTTGTGGGAATCTGGTGGAAGCGTGGGAAATTCCGACACGCACAGAGAAAAATGGTTTTTATATTGTGAATGATATCGCGGAAGCGATTCAGGGACATCTCGCGGAGAACAGAATTTCTGATCTGGACGTGGAGGGCGTCAGTCTGTCGCTGCCGAAAACGGAACATTCGAACCTGAAGACGCTGCGCTATCTCAGACCGGGCTGGGATCCGTCGGATATTGAGCGAGAGCTGAGTAAAGAGACGGGCTTCAGAGTTGTGGCTCATTCATAAACGGGGCGGTTCTTTACGAGTTTTTGTAGGATTCTCCAGTCCATGTGTTAAACTGACATAGTTCAGCTTGACAAATAAATACATTTGGTATACCATATAATCAAAACAGATGCCATTAAATTACTGGAGGCTTTAGAATGCAAAGTACAGCGACAAGAAAGACCACTAAGGTGGTTGCGAAGAGCGCTTCGAAATCTTCTTCGAAGTTCGCGCCTGAGCCATCGAAGAAACAAATAGCCTATGATGGAATTAAGAAGATGATCGTGTCAGGAGCGGTTACGAAGGACACGCCATTGGTGGAGAGGCAGCTCTGCGAGAAGCTGGGCGTTAGCCGGACTCCTGTGCGCGAGGCTCTGCGGGATCTCGCGGGGGAAGGCATGGTTGAGATTATTGAAGGCAAGGGCGTCTATGTCAAGAAGATTGAGTTCAAGGATATGCTGGAGCTGTTTGAGCTGAGAGAAGCGCTGGAAGGAATGGCGATTCAGCTCTTCGTAGAGCGAATGGACGAAGATGATCTGGGCAATCTCCAGGAGCTGATGGAAGAGCAGGAAGAGGCCTATTCCAAGGATAACCACGAAGAATTCATGAAGATTGACATGAAAATCCACAACTTGATTGCGGAGGGCGCCAGAAATCAGCGCCTGAAGAATTCAATCAGCTCGATTTATGACCAAATCAGTCAGTTGGCGATTCTTGTGAAGGACGACACCAGAGTACGCGACATGGCGATCCGGGCGCACAGGAAGATGATCGACGCCGTAACGAACCGAGACGCGGAGGCCGCCAGGAAAGCGATTGTCGAGCATATTAACGAAGTGAAGGAGCTCCATAAAGAACGATATTATTTATTCTAAAATCTTAGCGGAATGTATTGACAAGCGAGAGAGAACGAGTTATTATAATAGCAACAAGTGGTATACCAAACGTATATCAATAGATTTAAACAGGTGCTACAATATTCAACAACATGATAACAATCCACCTCACAGCGAGGTGGATAAAAAAATAGCCACGATGGTATACCACTAGGATACAATAAGTATAGCAACGGAACACAAACAAGAAGAAGGTAAGAATATGGATCAGAAAGAAAGAGAGTTCTTAGAACAAAAGTGCGCCAGAATCCGCTATCTTACGATTGATGAGATCGGGGAGCTTGGCGTAGGCCACGCCGGAGGCAGCATGTCAATGGTTGAGCGCTGGCTGTTCTGTATTACAAGCATATGAACATCAATCCCAAGGATCCGAAGATGGAAGGCAGGGACAGGTTCATCCTTTCGAAGGCGCACGCGGGTCCGGCGCTGTACGCGACACTCGCGGACAAGGGATACTTCCCGCTGGACTGGCTTAAGACATTGAATAAGCCGGGTACCGCGCTCCCGAGCCACGCGGATATGGTTCGCACACCGGGAGTCGATATGACGGCGGGTTCCTTAGGACAAGGACTTTCCTGCGCGGTAGGCATCGCGATTGGATCAAGGCTTTCCGGCGACGGCGCGTATATCCACGCGATGATCGGTGACGGCGAAAGTGATGAAGGCCAGATCTGGGAAGCGGCGATGTACGCGGGCCATATGAAACTGGATCACTTGATTTGCTTTACGGATTATAACAAGATGCAGCTCGATGGCGAGATTCGCGATATCAACGATCTTGAGCCTTTGACAGATAAATGGAAAGCGTTCGGTTGGAATGTATACAGAGTTGATGGACATGACGTAGACGCCATTGATTCCGCTATCACCGACGCCAAGAGCAAGAAGGGGAAACCTTCTATGATTATTCTGAACACCTTAAAAGGCAAAGGCGTATCTTTCCTCGAAGCGAAATGGCAGAACAATCACAATGTCACAATATCACCGGAAGAACGGAAACTCGCTCTGGAAGAGCTGAAAGCGGGGCGTAAGTAATGTACGAGTCAAAAGAAATGCGCGCTGTTATGGCGGACTGGCTGAAAGAGAAAATGGCGGAAGACGAGAAACTCGTTGTTATTGACGCGGATCTGGCGAGAGCGAACGGAACACTGGGGCTCCGCAAGGAGTTCCCGGACCGGGCGCTTGACGTAGGAATTGCCGAGAGCAATATGGCTTCGGTGGCCGCCGGACTTTCCAGCTATGGATTCAAACCTTTTATTTTCACATTCTGCCCCTTCGCGACAAGAAGAATTTGCGATCAGGTCACGATCTCGATCGTGTACGCGAAGCAGAACGTTAAGATTGTCGGAACAGACCCGGGAATCGCGGCCGCTTTTAACGGCGGAACGCATATGACACTTGAGGATATCGGCGTTATGCGGTCCATACCGGGAATGGTCATTTATGAGCCGGCGGACGGAGCGCAGCTGGCGAAAGCGCTTCCTCAGATTTACAACTATGATAAACCGGTATATATCAGACTTTTCCGCAAGGTGCCGGCGAAAACCTATTTTGACCGGGACGATTATGAATTCAATCTTTTCCAGGCGGACATCATGAGGGAAGGCAAGGACGTAACGCTTTTCGCGAGCGGCGTTGAGGTCAAGGAAGCGATGGACGCGGCCGACATTCTGGCAAAAGAAGGATTCAGCGCGGAAGTCATTAATATACACACGATTAAACCGCTTGACACACTGACAGTGATTACTTCCGTAAGAAAAACAGGCTGCGCGGTAAGCTGCGAGAATCATAATATTATCGGCGGACTTGGATCCGCAGTCGCGCAGGCGCTCAGTCAGGATTATCCGGTACCGCTGGAGTATATCGGCATGAAGGACTGCTTCAGTGAGGTGGGCAAGACCGATTATCTGGTGAAGAAATACGGGATGGACGCGGAAAGCATCGTAAACGCGGCGAAGAAGAGTATGAGAAAGAAGGAACGGCGATCATGAAAGAACTAACGGTTAGACCTGAGATTCAGAGCTTTGACACATTCGCGGATTTCGCGAAGGAATTCGCGCTGGGCAAAGAAGACTTGATTCTGACAAACGAGTATATATACAGACCGATCATGGAGAAGGCGAATCTGGAATGCGGATGTATTTTCCAGGAGAAGTACGGAACCGGCGAGCCGACGGATGTCATGATCGATCAGATCCTGGAAGAAATGGGGAAGGCGAATTATAAAAGAGTCATCGCGGTAGGCGGCGGCACGATCATCGATATCGCGAAGGTCATGGTTCTGGAAGGCGCGGTCAGCGTAGACGCCCTCTTCGATAAAAAAGAGCTTCAGAAAGAAAGAGAATTGATTATTATTCCGACAACTTGCGGAACCGGCAGTGAAGTCACGAATCTTTCTATTATAAACAGAACCAGAAAAGGAACGAAGATGGGCCTTGGATCACCCTCCATGTACGCGAATTACGCCGTTCTGATTCCGGAATTTATGAATAGTCTCCCTTATTATGTTTTCGCGACGAGCTCAATCGACGCTTTGATCCACTCGGTAGAATCCTATTTAAGCCCGGACTGCACGCCCTACACGGAAATCTTTTCCATCGCAGCGATCCGGATGATCCTGACCGGTTATTGTCATATAGCGGATAAAGGCCAGGACGCGCGTTTTGAGGAGAGCAGGAATTACCTGATCGCGAGTGACTTCGGAGGAATCGCTTTCGGAAACGCGGGATGCGCGGCCGTACACGCTTTGAGCTACGCGCTTGGCGCGAAGTATCATGTGCCTCACGGAGAAAGCAATTACGAGTTCTTCACGGATGTTTTATATAAATATGTAGAAATGAAGCCGGATGGCAAGATCGTGGAGCTGGATAAATTGCTCAAGAATGTCATGACAGAAGCGGGATTCGCGGGCGGTAAAGAAGGCCTGACCGGGATTATGCTTCTTGAGAGACTGCTCGCGGTGATCCTGAAGAAGAAGACAATGAGCTCCTTCGGCGCGACACAGGACGATGTTGAGGACTTCGCGAAAAGCGCGGTCGAGAATCAGCAGAGACTTCTGAAAAGAAATTACGTTCCTTTCGGTTACGAGGAAATCCGCGAAATCTATCAGAAACGCCTGAACGGCTGATAAAAAGCCACGGTTATTCTGGAGACTGCCGGAGATGATCAGAGAACCGGGGTCATCCATTGAACATATAAACTAAATCATAAGAAAAGGAGAATTATTATGGCTGACAAATGGTTAACCACAGCTTATCCTCAAATCGTTTTTGAGGACAATCCCATTGGAAGATTAAAGAAAGAAGTATTTGACATGCCTTTCTCAGAGGTAGAGAAAAAACTTGAGGAAGAGTATCAGATTCCCAGCATGCACATGAGCGAGCTGGGCAAGGCGGGAACTTACATTCAGAACACTCCGCGCCACGAAGTAATCGAAAGAAGAAGGAAAAACGATGTTGTCCTGATTCCCATCGGCTGCACAGAGAATCATGGTATCCACAATCCTTCCGGCCTTGACACTTATATGTGCACAGGCATCTGCGAAGCGGTACGCCGCCGCACAAAAGCGCTTGGTTATGAAGTATCTGTAGCGCTTCCTCCGCTGAACTATGGCGGTCACCCTTATCATCATGTAGGAATGCCCGGTACTGTTATCATGAGCGAGGAAGTAGTGCGCGAGACAATTATTTACACATTGGCCGGTCTTTGGGATGATGGATTCCGCAAATTCATCCTTGTGAACAACCATGGACATAAATGGATGCTTGAGGCGGCTGTACAGGAATTCTTCAAACGTTTCGGACTGCCCGTGTAGTATCTGAGCTTGAGTGGCACCGCGCGATTCGTGAGTTCTGGATTCCCATTGACAGAGAAGATTCCCTTAAGACGCACTTTATCCACGCCGATGAGGCGGAGACCGCTGTCGCGAACCTGCTCTTCCCTGAAATGGTAGACATGAGCGTTTGCGTTGATTCCAACCCGAAATCTCTTACTCTCAGAGGTCACTATGACACATCCGTGGATGATTACGGACGTCCTCATACCTGGTCAGAGGGTGAAGGTCAGAACATGATCGAGCGTTACAGCACACCGGAAGGTGTTGTTGGCAAGCCGACCCTTGGCGACGCTTACAAAGCAAAGAGACCGATCCTGGCAATCTGCCGTTATATTAATAAGATGATTGATGATATCCTTGCCGATTTCCCGGCAGGAACAGCTCCGATCGACGGCTTTACATTCCGCGACAGAGATGAAATTGAAGCATGCATGAAAGAGCCGCTCAGCGAAGGGTGGAAGTCTGTGCATGAATTAAAGAAAATTGGCATCTTCTAAAATTTTGATATAGCCATAACCCCTGGAAACTGCCGCCTCAAACCAACTACCCGGTTTGAGGCGGCAGTTTTCTGCATTGAAAATGGAAGTGCCGCGGAAATTATGGCGCGCGCGGTAGCAGTGGCATCGCGATTGCTCACCATTTCACGCACGCCGCAGGCACGCGGCGAGTGTCAGCAATTTTCACAACACTCACGGCAATTTTCACGCGAAAACAAATTATTTTTGATAAAGTTTGATTTCCGCGGATTGTATACAAGAAAAACAGCAAAACGAGGCTATACAAATCCGAAAAAAGGTAATATAATCAATATATCGTTAAATAATAGATTATCAAAGCAGCAGCACACAAAATGGAGGAAACACGGATGGATTTTACACTGGACAGGAAACACAGGATGGCGCGTACCCTGTTTAAAGATTTCTCTGAGAACGAGGTAAAACCACTCGCTCAGGAGATCGACGAGGAAGAGCGTTTTCCGGAAGAGACCGTTAANAAGATGGCCAAGAGCGGATTAATGGGAATCCCGGTACCCAAAGAGTATGGCGGACAGGGCTGTGACGTNCTGACGTACATCATGTGCGTGGAAGAGCTCGCGAAGGTATGCGGGACGACTTCCGTTATTCTTTCGGCGCACACATCACTTTGTATTGACCCGATTCTTACATACGGAACCGAAGAGCAGAAACAGAAGTTCGTGACGCCGCTCGCGAAGGGCGAGAAACTCGGCGCTTTCGGTCTGACAGAGCCGGGAGCCGGCACGGACGCTCAGGGACAGCAGACAAAAGCTTTTCTTGATGGTGACGAGTGGGTATTGAATGGCTCGAAATGCTTTATCACGAACGGCAAGTACGCGGACACTTATATTATCTTCGCGGTCACGGGCGTAATCGAGAAGAGAGGCCGCAAGATCAAAGAGATCTCCGCGTTTATCGTAGAGAAGGGAACACCGGGCTTCACGTTCGGCACGAAAGAGAAGAAGATGGGTATCCGCGCTTCAGCGACCTATGAGCTGATCTTCACGGATTGCCGTATTCCGAAGGATAACCTCCTTGGCAAACAGGGCGAGGGCTTCCATATCGCCATGCACACGCTGGACGGCGGCCGTATCGGTATCGCGGCGCAGGCGCTCGGACTCGCGGAAGGCGCTGTGGACGCGGCCGTGAAGTATGTCAAAGAGAGAAAACAGTTCGGCAGATCGATTGGACAGTTCCAGAACACGCAGTTCCAGCTGGCGGATATGGCCACGAGAGCGCAGGCGGCGCAGCTGATGGTCTACCAGGCAGCTCAGGCGAAGGCGACACAGAAGATCTACAGCGTCGAGGCGGCTCAGGCGAAGCTTTTCGCGGCCGAGGCGGCGATGGATATCACGACGAAGGCGGTACAGCTGTTCGGCGGATATGGATACATCAGAGAATACGACGTAGAGCGTATGATGAGAGACGCGAAGATCACGGAGATCTACGAGGGTACCTCAGAGGTACAGCGTATGGTAATCTCCGCCAACCTGTTGAAATAGAGGAGGAAACCAATCGTGAAAGTAATCGTTTGTATAAAGCAGGTGCCGGACACAAAGGGCGGCGTGCATTTTAACCCGGACGGGACACTGAACAGAAACGCGATGCTCGCGATCATGAACCCGGATGATAAAGCGGGACTTGAGGCGGCGTTGAGACTGAAAGACCAGTACGGGGCGGAAGTAACCGTATTGAGCATGGGCCTTCCCAAAGCGTATGACGTGTTATGCGAGGCGCTGGCGATGGGAGCGGACAAAGCGATCCTTGTAACGGACCGCGTCCTTGGCGGAGCGGACACATGGGCGACATCGAACACGATCGCCGCGGCGATCCGCAAGCTGGACTATGACATCATCATTACCGGACGTCAGGCTATTGACGGCGACACGGCGCAGGTAGGCCCGCAGATCGCGGAGCACCTGGGACTGCCGCTTGTATCCTATACACAGAACATCCAGATCGAAGGCGACTACGTGATCGCGCAGCGTCAGTTCGAGGACCGTTATCACGTGCTGAAAGTCAAGATGCCGTGCCTTCTGACAGCTCTCGCTGAGCTGAACGAGCCGAGATACATGACNCCGGGCGGAATCTTCGACGCGTGCAACGCGGAGATCACGACCTGGGGACGCGCGGATCTGGACACGCTGGATGACGCGAACGTAGGACTGAACGGATCCCCGACGAAGATCGCGAGAGCGTCTGATAAAGTCAAAAAGGGCGCCGGCGAGATCGTGAATCTCGACGCGGACGCTTCCGTGGACTATATCATGGGGAAACTTGACGAGAAGCATATCATATAGATAAAGGAAAAGTGGTGAGTCGAATGGATATTGAAGCATATAAAGGCGTATTCGTGTACGCGCAGCAGGTAGATAACAAGCTCAGCGGAATCGCTTACGAGCTGCTCGGTGAGGCCGGGAGACTGGCGGCGCCGCTTAACACACAGGTAACGGCCGTCCTGATCGGATACCAGGTAAAAGACCTGGCGGACAAGCTGGCGGAATACGGCGCGGACCGCGTCATCGTGGTCGATGACCCGGAGCTTAAGGAATACAGAACAGAGCCTTACACACACGCTCTGGCGTCCGTGATCAACCAATACAAACCGGAGATCATGCTTGTCGGCGCTACGGCGATCGGCCGTGATTTAGGCCCGAGAGTATCGGCGAGAGTAGCGACAGGCCTTACAGCGGACTGCACGAAGCTGGAGATCGGTGATTTCCCTCTTAACCCGATCCCCGGGAAAGAGCAGAAGCACAACCAGCTCCTTATGACACGTCCGGCGTTTGGCGGCAACACGATCGCGACGATCGCCTGCCCGGAGAACCGTCCGCAGATGGCGACCGTAAGACCCGGCGTAATGCAGAAGAACGCGAAGAAACCGGGAACGAAGGCCGTAGTCGAGGAGTTCAACCCCGGATTCACGCCTGACGGCAAGTACGTCGAGATCATGGAGATCGTGAAGTCGGTCAGCGACGTAGTCGATATCATGAACGCGAAGATCCTTGTTTCCGGCGGCCGCGGTGTCGGAAGCCCGGAGAACTTCAAGATTCTGGAAGACCTGGCGAAAGCGATCGGCGGCGAGGTAAGCTGCTCCCGCGCGGTTGTGGATTCCGGCTGGAAGCCGAAAGAGCTTCAGGTAGGTCAGACAGGCAAGACCGTTCGCCCGAACGTGTACTTCGCGATCGGAATTTCCGGAGCGATCCAGCACGTGGCAGGTATGGAAGAGTCCGATCTGATCATCGCGATCAACAAGGACGAGAGCGCGCCGATCTTTGACGTGGCGGATTACGGAATCGTCGGAGACCTGAACAAGATCGTGCCGAAGCTGACAGCTCAGATTCTGGCGGCTAAGAGCGCGAAAGCTCAGTAATTTTATAGAAAATAACATCTGAAGGGAGCCTGAGGATGGGTCTAACATTGGAGCTGGGCGTGAAACAAAAACAGAGCCTTTGTCAGAACCAGATTCAGGCTCTTAAAATTCTCGAAATGACTTCGGCGGAGCTCGAGGAACTGCTTTTCCGCGAGTATCAGGAGAACCCGCTTCTGGAGTATGACGAAACCGGAAGAGGCTCAAGAAGAGCGGCGAAGGAGTCGTCAAACGACGCGGAGGAACGGCTGGAGAACATAGCGGCCGGGGACGAGAACGCGTGGCGGCGGGAGTTTCTGGAACAGCTGGACAGTCACAAATACTCGAAGATGGAATGGATGATTCTTCGTTATCTGACAGAGACGGTCGACGAGGACGGTATTTACCGGAACAGCCTGGAAGACATCGCGGACGCGCTGCGCTATCCGTTGGAGGGTGTTGAGCGCTGTCTGAACGATCTCGCCGGTCTTGAGCCGTTCGGCGTTTTCTCAGTCAGCGAAGAAGAGTTTTTGCTGAAACAGATCCGGCAGAGGGGAACACGCGACGCTCTACTGGAAACGATCATCACGGATTATCTCGCGGAGGTCGCGGAAGGGAAAATCGTCACGCTCGCGAAAAAGCTGAAAACGCCGGTTATTGAAATCAACTCGAAGGTGGACCTTATAAAAAGCCTGAAGCCGAGACCGCTTATGGGCGAGGGAAATGATAAAAGCCAGAAGCTGATACCGGACCTGATCGCGAAACGCGGGGAAGACGGCTGGGAAGTGTCGCTGAATGACGACTGGATCGAGGATTACTCAGTCAGTGATTATTATCTGAAATTGATGAAAGGGACGGAGGACCCGGAACTGCTCGGGTATTTCGCCCAGAAAAAAGAACGCTGTCAAAACCTGATGAACAGTATAAGTCAGCGTCGGAAAACGCTTCTCGCGATCGGGGAAGCGATTGTGGAACGTCAGGAAGATTTTTTTCTGAAAAACACGGTGAAGGCGCCGATGACCATGACGGAGCTCGCGGAGCTTCTGGAGGTCAACGTGTCCACAATCAGCCGCGCGATTCGCGGAAAAACCATGCAGGCGGGCAAACAGCGCGCTTTTGAAATAAAAAAGCTGTTCTCGTCGCCGGTTTCCGGTCTTGTTCCGAAAATGGACGCGGACGCGGTAAAAGCGAAAATCGCGGCGCTGATAAATAAAGAAGACCCCGCGAAGCCATACAATGACGGCAAAATCGCGGAGCTTCTTAAACAGGAGGACATAGCCATCGCCAGACGCACGGTCGCTAAGTACCGGGAGGCGATGAGTATTCCTAAGGTAAGTGAGCGAAAAACCTCTCCCTCCGGCAAGCTTAACTAAGAGAATCCAGAAAATGATACAATTCCGGAAGATCTTCCTTCTGCCGAAGAGTGAAATGGCCCTTTCGGGTCAGAACATGACTGTAGTCCGCGCACGCTGATGGGCACCCGCAAATGATGAGCGCCGCGTCATACGTCATGTCCGATCCCGCGGGGATGAAGAACAAGGAGGGGTAATGGTCTTTTATTTGGCGGATTTCCGCGGCCCTGTCATATCGAGGGTTGCAGCCGCCGCAGTATTTTAATCCGATCGTCATATTAGGCGACGCCTCGGCCCGCGAGAATCGCTTTCGCGGTATTGATCAGCTCGTCGCTGACGCCTGTCACGAGAATCACGTCCTTCACTTCGGGAAGGCTTTCCATGATTTCCGATTTGATGAACTCCTCCGTGGTCAGTGTCGCGGAAGGGCAGCCGGAGCAGCGACCGGTAAGACGGACGCGAAGAACGCCGCCGGTGTAGGAAATGACTTTTACGTTACCGCTGTGGAGCGCGAGGCTCGGACGGATTTTTTCGTTTAAAATGTTTTCTATTTGATCGCGCATAAAATACCTCCTTCAATATATACCTGATTAATAAGCAAAAACCGTGCCAGAACGCGAAAATAAAACCGGGCGGGGGTATCGGCCAAGGTTGACAAAAAGGCGTAAACGCGCATACTATTAAGGTGTATTCTGAAGAAAGGGGCGCGCGTGGGGACGCGTTTCCAGCGGGTGATTGAATGGAAAATGTATTGAAAGCGGATATGCTTGACGCCGTGATCGAGTATTCTTTTGACGGAATCTACATTACCGACGGGGACGCGCGGACGATTAAGATTAATAACGCGTATGAGAGCATAACCGGCCTCAAGAAGGAAGAGCTTCTGGGTCGGAATATGAAGGAGCTGACGGATCAAGGCATTATTTCCGCGTCCGGGTCGCTGATGGCGATCGAGACGAAGAAGCCTGTCACGCTTTTTCAGGAGTTCAGAACCGGGAAGAAGGCGCTGATTACAAGCTCGCCGGTTTTGGACAAGAATGGCGATGTCATCATGGTCGTGACGAATGTGCGCGACTTGACGGAAATTTATAATCTGAAGAAAGAGGTCGCCAAGCGCAAGGAACAGAAGCAGAAGCTGCAGCAGGAGATCGAGAATCTGCGGGATAAGCTTCTGGACAGCAATATCGTCGCCAGAGACAAGCGAATCCTTTCGGTCCTGTATCTGGCGGGGCGAGCGGCGCCGGTGGACGTTACGGTGCTTTTGACGGGCGAGACCGGAGTCGGCAAGGAGATGTTCGCGAAATATATTTACCAGAACAGCGCCAGACGCAATAAACCGTTTATCAAGGTCAACTGCGGGGCGATTCCGGGCGATCTGATCGAGAGCGAGCTTTTCGGCTACGAGAAGGGCGCGTTCACGGGAGCGAACAAAGAAGGCAAGATGGGACTTTTTGAGGTCGCGGACACAGGCACGATTTTCCTGGACGAGATCGGCGAGCTGCCGTTCGGCATGCAGGTCAAGCTTCTGCGGGCGCTTCAGGAAGGGGAAATTCAGCGGGTCGGCAGCACGAAAAACCGGAAGATCGATGTCCGGGTCATCGCCGCCACGAACCGGAATCTGGAGGAAATGGTCCGGAAACAGGAATTCCGCCAGGACCTCTATTACCGGCTGAATGTTTTCCCGATCATCATACCGCCTCTGCGGGAACGGACAGAGGATATCGAGCCGCTCGTGAATATTTTTACGGATGAATTTAATAAGAAATACGTTTCTGAGAAGTTTTTTCCTCCGGAAGCGTTGGAAATCCTGCGGAATTACCGCTGGCCGGGCAATATCCGGGAACTGCGCAATGTCGTTGAGAGAGCGATGATTGTGTGTCCGGATAACGCGGTCGGCGTCGATTATCTGCCATCAGAGGTCCGGATCGTGACCGACCGGGGCGAGAATGGCGCCCGGAGCGCGGAGATCGACTTGAGACAGCACCTGCGGGATATAGAGAAGCAATATCTGGATAAGGCGCTCGCGGAATACGGCAACGTGCGCGACGCGGCCAAAAGCCTCGGCATGGCGTCCTCTACCTTCGTAAGAAGACGGAAGCAGATGGAGTAGGCGCGCGGGGCGGAACAAACGTGTTCCATTTATGGAACACGTTCCAATTTCGGAACAAACGTGCCGGACCCGATTGGGAAAAACGGCGTGTTTTTCGCGGTTCATACAAAATCATATTTTATCTGAAGGGAGAAAGACATGAAATACGTAAATGTACAGGAAGAAAACGGCATAGCGATTATCACGATTACCAGAGAAGAGGCGCTCAACGCGCTGAATAACGATGTTCTCGCGGACCTTGAGGCGGCTTTTGACAGCCTGAACCTGGACACGACGCGCTGCGCGATCGTTACCGGATCGGGCCAGAAATCTTTTGTGGCCGGCGCGGATATCGCTTACATGAAGGATCTCGACGAGAAGGGCGGAAGAGAGTTCTCCACCAACGGCAATAACGTATTCAAGAAAATCCAGTACTTCCCGATCCCTGTTATCGCGGCGGTGAACGGCTACGCTCTGGGCGGCGGCTGCGAGCTTTCGATGGCGTGCGACATCCGTATCGCTTCCGAGAACGCGATGTTCGGACAGCCGGAGACAGGACTTGGCATTATCCCCGGATTCGGCGGCACGCAGAGACTCGCTCGTCTTGTGCCGATGGGTATGGCGAAGGAAATGATCTACGCCGGAACGAATATCAAAGCGGACAAGGCTTTGGAAATCGGCCTTGTTAACGCGGTTTACCCGGTCGATCAGCTTATGGACGCGGCGAAGAAGCTTGCCGGCAAGATCTGCCGCAACGCGCCGATCGCGGTCAGAACAGCGAAGAAAGCGATCAACGAGGGAATCGACTCCAAGCTTGACGATGGCCTGAAGCTGGAGGCGGAGGTCTTCGGAAAATGCTTCAACAGCGAGGACCAGACGGAAGGAATGTCCGCTTTCCTTGAGAAACGTAAAGAGAAAAACTTCCAGAACAAATAAATAATCGCCGGTTCTTCTCAATCTGGCACGAAATTTGCTTTGTATGATTATAACAATAATCTACAAAGCATTTTTCATTTTAGAAAGAGAGGAATAAAGAAATGGCTTTAATGACAGGCGAGCAGTATGTAGAAAGTATGAGAAAGCTGAACCTCAGAGTTTATATGTTCGGCGAGAAGATCGAGAACCCGGTCGATGACCCGATTCTCAGACCGTCACTGAATTCCGTGAAGGCGACCTATGATCTGGCTCAGATGCCGGAGTATGAGGACCTTATGACGGCCACATCCCATGTGACAGGCGAGAAAATCAATCGCTTCACGCACATCCACCAGAGCACGGACGATCTGATCAAAAAAGTTAAAATGCAGAGACTCTGCGGACAGAAGACGGCTGCCTGCTTCCAGAGATGCGTAGGCATGGACGCTTTTAACGCGGTCTACAGCACCAGCTACGAAATCGATCAGAAGTACGGCACAAAATATCATGATAATTTCGTGAAGTTCATGACATACTGCCAGAGCAACGACCTGACGGTCGACGGCGCGATGACAGACCCGAAGGGTGACAGAGGGCTTCCTCCTCACGCGCAGCAGGATCCGGACCTCTACCTTCATGTTGTAGAGAGAAGACCGGACGGTATTGTCGTAAAAGGCGCGAAAGCGCATCAGACAGGTATCATCAACTCCCATGAAGTACTCGTTATGCCTACGATCGCTATGGGCCCGGATGACAAAGATTACGCGGTAGCGTTCTCTGTTCCGACCGACGCGGAAGGTATCTTCATGATCATCGGACGTCAGTCCTGTGACACCAGAAAACGCGAAGGCTCACAGATGGATGTCGGCAATTCCGAATTCGGCGGCGTTGAGGCGCTTGTCGTGTTTGATAACGTATTTGTTCCGAACGACCGTATCTTCTTAAACGGCGAGAACGAGTTCGCCGGCGTGCTTGTTGAGCGTTTCGCGGGCTATCATCGCCAGAGCTACGGCGGCTGCAAGGTTGGTGTCGGCGACGTCCTGATCGGCGCGGCGGCAGTAGCGGCTGATTACAACGGCGTTCCCAAGGCTTCCCATATCAAAGACAAACTGATCGAGATGACTCACCTCAACGAGACACTTTTCTGCTGCGGCATCGCCTGCTCGGCGGAAGGCTCCAAGACCGCTTCCGGCGCTTACCTGATCGACCTTCTTCTGGCGAACGTCTGCAAGCAGAACGTGACCCGCTTCCCGTATGAAATCGCTCGTCTGGCGGAAGATATCGCCGGCGGCCTGATGGTTACGGCTCCTTCGGAAAAAGATCTCCGCAACGACTTCACAGGCCCTTATGTTGAGAAGTACTTCAAGGGTGTCAATGTCGTTTCCACAGAGAACAGACTTCGTATCCTTCGACTGATCGAGAACCTCACTCTCGGAACAGCCGCTGTCGGCTATCGCACCGAGTCCATGCACGGCGCGGGATCACCGCAGGCGCAGAGAGTCATGATCGCGAGACAGGGCAACCTGGCAATGAAAAAAGAGCTGGCGAAAGCGATCGCGAAGATCGAAGAGTAGTCGATGGGAGGAAATAAAATGTCCTGGCAGGATTTATATAAAGAAAGAACAATGTCAGCGGACGAGGCTCTCTTAAAAATCGGATCGAACAAAAGAATTGTGGTTGGGCACGCCTGTGGCGAGCCCAGCTACCTGCTCGACGAGATGGTCCGCTTAAAAGATTATTTTCATCATGACGAGATCGTTCACATGGTCGCGATGGGCAAGTGCGAGTACTGCCAGCCCGGCATGGAAGATCATTTCCGTCATAACGCGCTTTTTGCCGGCGGCGGTTCCCGCAAGGCGATCGCGGAAGGCCGCGCGGATTTCACGCCGGTCTATTTCTCGGAGGTTCCGAAATTTTTCAGAACCGATCTTCCGGTAGACGTAACGCTCCTGAGCTGTACGCCGCCGGACGAGAATGGCAAAGTAAGTCTGGGCGTGTCCTCGGATTACACCAAAGGCGCGGCCGAAAGCTCAAAGCTCGTAATCGCGCAGGTCAATGACCAGATGCCGTTTACCTATGGCGACAACCTGCTCGATGTAAGCCAGATCGACTGCTTCGTGGAGCACTCCGCGCCGATCCTTGAGCTCGCTCCGGCGAAGCTCGGCGACGTGGAAAAAGCGATCGGAAAATACTGCGCGTCCCTGATCGAGGATGGCGACACGCTGCAGCTGGGAATCGGCGCGATTCCCGACGCGGTTCTTGCCTCCCTTACAGATAAAAAAGACCTTGGCATCCATTCCGAGATGTTCTCGGACGGTGTCGTGGATCTCTGCGAAAAAGGCGTAATCAACAACGCGAAGAAAACGCTTCACCCCGGCAAGATGGTCGTTACCTTCCTGATGGGCACGAAGAAGCTCTACGACTTCGCGGATCACAACCCGGATGTGCTGCTCTATCCGGTAGACTACACGAACAACCCGGTCGTTGTGGCGCAGAACAAAAACCTTGTCTGCGTCAACTCCTGTGTGCAGGTCGACCTGATGGGCCAGGTCGCTTCAGAATCTGTCGGCTATAAGCAGATCAGCGGCGTAGGCGGCCAGGTTGATTTCGTCCGCGGCGCGGCGATGGCGGAAAACGGCCGCTCCATCATGGCCATGTCCTCCACGGCGGCCAAAGGCAAAGTCTCCAAGATCGTGCCGCTGCTCGACGAAGGCGCGGCCGTTACCACGAACCGCATGGATGTTGACTATGTCATCACAGAATACGGTATCGCTCATTTAAAAGGCAAAACACTGAAGCAGCGCGCGAAAGCTCTGATCAAGATCGCGCACCCGGACTTCCGCGGCGACTTGATCGCGGTCTACGAGAAGCGCTTCTGCTGCCCGTTTGAGGAAAAAGAATATCTGGATCGCTAGTTGAAGTTGATTCTCAGGTTAATTATTAGGCTGATTATCATATGAAGAGGCTTGACGGGGGGTCAGGCCTCTTCGCTATATTTTTAAGATGGTTGAATTCGCTGCCTCGCAGGTCGTTCCCGGGCGAATCTCCAGGGAAAGTCGATTTGTGTGGCTGTTGCCGCGGGAATCGGCGAGCTGTATCCAGGGATTCGGGTTATGAGAGGTTTGTTGGAGAAAAGGTGGATAAATTATTGGCTCATAACGTTGATTGAAAACAAACCATAATTATGCTATAATTATGGAGACGAAAGGAGCTGATATTATGCCAATTATCATGCCGATTAAAGATTTAAGGAAAACCAGTGAGATTTCAAACTTAGCGCATAAAGAGCAAGAACCCATTTTCATTACGAAAAATGGATATAGTGATTTAGTTGTTATGAGCGCGGAATTATATGACCGATTCGCGAAAATGAATCATATTGATCAGGCCATCATGGAATCTGAGCGGGAAATGGAAGACAACAGCAGCGCGATTGAGCTTGATGAGGCATTTGCTCGATTGAATAAGAAGTATTATGAATAAATATAAAGTGATATTAAGCGCGAAAGCTTTTACTGATATAGAAGATATTTTTGAATATATCGCTTTGGAAAAACTCGCGCCGGAAAATGCCAGAAATCAGACAGATAGAATTTATAAAGCATTAAAAAATCTGGAGCTATTTCCACATTCATGTCAAGATAGAATAAGTGGATATTTTGCGGTAAAAGGGTACAAACAACTTCTTATTGACAACTATATTGTAATATTTAAAATTGATAATGAAAGAAAAATAGTTAAAATCGTGACGGTTCAATACCACGGTCGTAATGTTTGACTTGACAATACTATACATCAAGAGTAAGATAAGTGTGTAAATTAAATAGGAAAGTTCTTCGGGGCAGGGTGAAATTCCCGACCGGCGGTATAGTCCGCGAGCCACGCGAGTGGTTGAACCGGTAACATGAAATCTCATGAATTCCGGTACCGACAGTAAAGTCTGGATGAAAGAAGAGTCACATATCCGCTTAAGCGGTTTTTAAACGTGTGTAAACCCCGAGTCATTATGATTCGGGGTTTTTATATTGAACACGCGAGAGACCGCGCGGAAACCACGACAGAAGAACCTTCCATCATTATTGAGAAGGAGAGATTACTATGACTACTAACACACAGGCAACAGAAGTAATTAACAAGAAGTCCCTGCTGACCGTACGTCCTATGGTTCAGATGGGCATGTTGGCGGCGATCGCGACAATCCTCATGATGTTTGAGATTCCTCTTCCGTTCGCACCAAGCTTTTACAAGATCGATTTCAGCGAGATTCCCGTACTGATCGGTTCCTTCGCGTTGGGCCCGGTAGCCGGCGTCATCATTGAGGCGCTCAAGGTTCTTTTACATGTTGTGTTCAAAGGCAGCACAACGATGGGCATTGGCGACGCGGCGAACTTCCTCGTCGGAATTTCCTTCGTGCTTCCCGCAAGCCTGATTTATCGCCGTCATAAAACACGCAAGACCGCTGTAATCGGCATGATCGTCGGAACTCTTTTCATGACCGCGGCGGGATGTGTCATGAACGCTTATGTGCTTCTTCCGCTTTACGCGAAGATGTTCCATATGCCGATGGACACGCTGATCGCGATGGGTTCCGCTGTTAATCCGGCAATCCATGGACTTGGCGGTTTCGTAATGCTGGCGGTAGCGCCTTTCAACCTGCTTAAGGGCGCGTTGGTTTCCATTATTACATTCCTGATTTATAAGAAGATCAGCCATCTTCTTAAAGCGAACACGCTGTAAGTACAGCAATGAATTCGGAATCGGCTCGTAGAGCGGATTCTGAATCATGGATAAAAGATACGTGACGAGCTGCCGCGAAATAGCCGTGAAACGGTTATGGAGCGGCAGCTTTTTTGCTGCTTGCGCGTCCTGCGCGTGATTAGGTAAATTCAGCCATTATATGAATTTCTTAGACAATCCACTTTCTGATTCGCTCCGATTTTCAGGGATTGTTTAGCAAGGCGCGACAACTTGCTTTAATACCCACGATTTTCGAAATTCCGCGGTATATACGGAAATTACTATCAATCTTTGGAAAATGGGGCGCTTTTCGAAGCGGTTCGAGGGTGATTCGGCCGGTCGATTGTCTAATAAAAGCAAGTTAGCGTGTCCATTGGAAAATCCGCCCCGGAACAGGAAGCGAGACGCGGCATCGGGCGCGACAAACCGGCCATCGCGTCCCACGGTCTCCGCGACTCCCTCGTCCACAGACGCGGCAAACCAATAAGCGCGTCCCGCGATTCCCGCGCCCCTCTTTTGTTGCGCCTGTTTTTCGCTTATGCTATAATATTCAAGGGTTCGCGCGCCTGTCGGAAGTGGCGGGAACCTTGAATTTAAGCAGAATCGGAGGATTCGAGATGAGGCAGGTAGTGGAGTCCCATTCAGCGGAAGAAACGTATGAATTGGGAGTGAAGATGGGGCAGGAAGCGAAGGCCGGCGAGGTCTACGCCCTGATCGGCGATCTCGGCGTCGGGAAGACCGCGTTCGCGGAAGGATTCGCCCGGGGACTGGGCGTTACGGAACCGGTCGCGAGCCCGACTTTTACCATTGTTTCGCAGTATGACGAGGGACGGCTGCCTTTTTATCATTTTGACGTATATAGAATAGGCGATCTTTCCGAAATGGACGAGATCGGCTATGAGGATTGTTTTTACGGGGACGGCGTGTCCTTAGTGGAATGGGCGGACCTGATTGAGGAGCTTTTGCCGGAAGAACGGACGGAGCTTACGATCGAGAAGGATCTGGACAAGGGATTTGATTATCGGCGGATCATGATCGACAGACTCGCCTGAAGGAGATGGATATTATGAAGATACTCGCGCTTGACAGCTCAGGGCTGGTCGCCAGCGTAGCGGTTGTCACGGAAGAGAAGACGATCGCCGAGTACAGCGTGAATTATAAGAAAACACACTCACAGACATTGCTGCCGATGCTGGACGTGATCGCCGGGATGATCGATCTGGATCTTACGACGATCGACGCGATCGCGGTCGCGGCGGGACCGGGGTCTTTTACGGGACTGCGGATCGGGTCGGCGACGGCGAAGGGGCTGGGTCTGGCGCTTGATAAGCCACTGGTCGCGGTGCCGACGCTGGAGGGCCTCGCGTACAACGCCTGCGGGCGTCCGGGGCTGATCTGCCCGATCATGGACGCCAGAAGAGGCCAGGTTTTTCAGGCGCTTTACCGCTTCCGGGAAAACGAGATCGAGACGGTCACGGAGCAGACGACAATCGACATGCTGGAACTGATCGAGTCTTTGAACCGGCGCGGCGAGCAAGTCTTTTTTCTGGGCGACGGTGTCAGCGCGCACCGGGAGAAGATCGAGCAAAACATGACGGCGCCGTATACTCTGGCGCCGCCTAATATGAACAGCCAGAGAGCGGCGTCCGTCGGGACGCTGGCGCTTAAATATTACGCGGCCGGGAAGACACAGACCGCGGCGGAGCACACGCCTGTCTATCTGCGCTTATCGCAGGCGGAGCGGGAGCGCGCGGAACGCGAGAAAGCGTTTCGTGAGAAAGAAAAACAAGAAGAGCGGGAGAAAGCGGCCCGCGCGGGGGCGCGCGAATGATCGAGATTGGAATCGCGTCCGAGATGGATATCGAGGGGATCGCGGCGCTGGAGGCGGATGTTTTTCCGGACGCCTGGAGCGGAAGATCGATCGAGGAAACGATCGCCCAGAAGCACGTGACGGTCGTCGCGGCGAGAGAGGCCGGTCAGGTGGTCGGCTATATCATCTGCTATCAGATCCTGAACGAGGGCGAGATCGCGAGAGTCGCCGTGGACCGGAATCGCCGGCGGGCGTCGATCGCCACGAGGATGATGGATTATCTGCTGCGCGCCGGGACGGAAAGAGGCCTGACGGAGTACTCGCTGGAAGTGCGGGAGAGCAATGAGCCCGCGATCGCTTTTTACCGAAGCTTCGCTTTTGCCGAGGAAGGCAGAAGGAAGGAATTTTACCGGAACCCGACGGAAGACGGGCTTATTATGTGGAGAAGACGCGGATAGGAGGAGAAAAATGCTGGATATATGTTTGCTCGGGACAGGAGGAATGATGCCCTTGCCCTATCGCTGGCTGACTTCGCTGATGACGCGTTACAACGGCAGCAGCCTGCTGATCGACTGCGGGGAAGGCACGCAGATCGCGATTAAGGAGAAGGGCTGGAGCTTTAAGCCGATTGACACGATTTGCTTCACGCATTATCATGGAGACCATATCAGCGGACTGCCGGGACTTTTGCTCACGATGGGCAACGCGGACCGGACGGAGCCGCTTACGTTGATCGGGCCCAAGGGTCTCGAGAAGGTTGTCACGGCGCTGCGGGTCATCGCCCCGGAGCTGCCTTTTCCGATACGTTACCTGGAAATCACGGAGCCGGAGCAGGAATTTTTCGTGAATGGCTATCACATCCGCGCGTTCCGGGTAAATCATAACGTGATCTGCTATGGCTACACGATCGAGATTCCGCGCGTCGGTAAGTTCGATGTGACGAGAGCGATTGAGGCCGGCATTCCCAAGCAGTGCTGGAACGCCCTGCAAAAAGGCGAGACGCTCGAAGTGGACGGCAGAACCTTGACGCCGGACATGGTCTTAGGCCCGCCCCGCAAGGGCATCAAGCTGACCTATTGCACCGACACGAGGCCGACCGAAAGCATCGCGCGGAACGCCGGGAAGGCCGATCTTTTTATCTGCGAGGGCATGTACGGCGAGCCGGACAAAGCGGCCAAGGCCAAAGCGTACAAGCACATGACTTTTTACGAGGCGGCGAAGCTCGCCAAAAAAGCGGACGTGGGGGAGATGTGGCTGACGCATTACAGCCCGTCACTGATCCGGCCGGAGGAATTTATGGATGACGTCCAGGCGATTTTCCCGCGCGCCCGGGCGGCAAAAGACAAGTGGAGCGCGACCTTGGACTTTGAGGAGAAATAAATCAATGACAGTAAAAGAAGCGAATGAAGAAATAAAAATTCTGGCGATCGAGAGTTCCTGTGACGAGACGGCGGCGGCGGTCGTCGTGAACGGCCGGGACGTCCGGTCCAACGTGATCTCGTCCCAGATCGACCTGCACAAGATCTACGGGGGCGTTGTGCCGGAGATCGCGTCCCGCAAGCACATCGAGCGGATCAACCAGGTCATCACGGAGTCTCTGACGGAAGCCTCCGTCACGCTGGACGATATCGACGTGATCGCGGTCACATACGGCCCCGGTCTTGTCGGCGCTCTTCTGGTCGGCGTCGCCGAGGCGAAAGCAATCGCCTACGCGAGACATCTGCCGCTTGTCGGCGTTCATCATATCGAGGGGCATATCTCCGCGAACTACATCGAGAACAAAGACCTGGAGCCGCCGTTTCTCTGCCTGGTGGTTTCCGGCGGGCATTCCCACCTGGTAGCCGTCCGGGACTACGGCGTCTATGAAATTATCGGACGGACCCGGGACGACGCGGCCGGCGAGGCTTTTGACAAAGTCGCGCGAGCGATCGGGCTCGGATATCCCGGCGGCCCGAAAATCGACCGTGTCTCCAAAGAAGGCGACGAGAACGCGATCGAGTTTCCCAAAGCCCACGTGAACGGCAACGATTTTGACTTCAGCTTCAGCGGCGTCAAATCCGCTGTCCTGAACTACCTGAATGAGCGCAAGATGAAGGGCGAGCCCTATTCCCAGGCCGACATCGCGGCCTCGTTCCAGAAGGCCGTGACCGACGTCCTGATCGAGCACACGATCGAGGCGGCGCGGAAATATAACATGACAAAAGTCGCGATCGCCGGCGGCGTGGCGTCGAATTCCCGCCTGCGCGGAGGCATGAAAGAAGCCTGCGAAGAGGCCGGTTTTCATTTCTATTACCCCTCGCCGATTCTCTGCACTGATAACGCGGCGATGATCGGGGCGGCCGCGTATTACGACTACATCAAAGGAATCCGGAGCGGCTGGGATCTGAACGCGATCCCGAACCTGAAGCTGGGCGAGCGCTAGCCGCCGCGGATTTGATTTCAAGGCTCGTTTATTGAGCGGATCGGAGGTTCCCATGAGCGAAAAATTCTGTTCAGCCATTGTCCTGGCCGCCGGAAGCGGCACGAGAGTAGGCGGTGATCTCAAAAAGCAGTACATTCCAATCGACGGGAAACCGCTCCTCTATTACTCCCTGCGGGTTTTTGATAAAAGCCCCATCATCAACGAAATCATACTGGTCGTGAGCGAGGACGACGAGCGCTACTGCTACGACGAAATCATCGATCGCTTCTCTTTCACGAAACCGATTACGATGACCATCGGCGGCGCCGAGCGCTACAACTCCGTCTACAGCGGCCTCCAATCGGTTAACGAGAATTGCGATTACGTGTTCATCCACGACGGCGCCCGTCCCTGCGTCGACGAGGACATCATCGCGCGCGCGTACGAGGATGTTCAGGCTTTTGACGCCTGCGTCGTCGGCATGCCGGTCACCGACACGATCCGCCGCGTTCTGCCCGGCGACGACTGCGCCGAGGAAGTCCTCGACCGCAATGAAATCTGGGGCATGCAGACACCCCAGGTCTTCGAGTACCACCTGATCCTCGATTCCTACTCGACCTACATCGACAGCGGCGAAACCGAGGCGACAGACGACGCGATGATCGTGGAATGGGTCACTGGCCACCCAATCCGTATCACGGAAGGCACGCGGCGCAACATCAAAGTCACGACGCCGGACGATCTGCTGATCGCCGAGGCGTTCCTGCGGCAGAAGAAGCAGCGCTAGACGCGCTTTGCCCGGGAGCGGGCTTTTATGGCCCGCCGGGGGGTGAAAAGGCTTGACACTGACACCCGCGGATGATAAAATATCATATGTCGCCGATGACTGATCGGCGAACTTGGAGAGGTATCGAAGCGGTCATAACGAGGCGGTCTTGAAAACCGTTTGTCCGAAAGGGCGCGTGGGTTCGAATCCCACCCTCTCCGCTATAAAGCCCGGCGCTTGCCTGAAATATGGCGGCGCGGGGCTTTTTTGACGCTTTTTGTGATACGAAAATGATACTAATTAAGTTTGAAATCTATAAATGAGAAACTATCTTAAATAATCTTTTGGCGTGGCGCGCAAATTTGGGTGAATCTCCAGAAACTCTTCATCTAAGCTGTCCGCTGGAGATTCTGAGCCGGGAAATACACGTCTCCAGTCGGTAATCTCCAGCGGGAAGACCGAAGAAGCTTTTCCTGGATACGAATTACCGATTCCCGCGTCAATGGAGAGTGATATGGGAAATCCCTGGAGATTCATGCCTGAAAAGAGCTGATTTCAGCTGATTTGGCGAGGGTAGTATCCAGAGATGATGAAAACCTTGGTTTCCTGGAGAATATAACCAGGCAAATAATATGCGGAAGTGCCAAAGAAAATATGATCAAGACACGCCGGCAAGTTTTCTATAAGTGGTAGCTGCTTTCCGCGGTTCTGGCAATCTAATGGATTTCATTGGCTCAGGAAAATATTCCGTCACAATCCTCTTCCAGTTCAGCTTTTTCTTGTCACGGGTCTTTGTCTGAACCCGACATATTCAGCTACGCAATCATCTTGAGTCATATAATAAAAAATAGATTTTGGCAAGATTATTTGAACCATATGGTTTTATACGTTTTGTAAATTTGAATAACTTTTCCAAAAATCGTCCCCCCCGACAAGAAAATAATGAGTTGTTACAAATCGATGTGTTTAATATAATTTTATTAGATTAAAACAACGAACGGAGGAAAGCCATGGAATATATTCTGGAAATGAAACATATTTCGAAAAACTTCCCTGGTGTTAAAGCGCTGGATGATGTAAGCTTACAAATCGTGCCAGGCGAAGTACATGCGTTAATGGGCGAGAACGGTGCCGGAAAGTCGACGCTGATGAAAATTCTGATGGGTATTTACACTTCAGATAGTGGTGAGATTCTATTGAATGGCAAACCATATAAAGCGCGTAATCCCCGCGAGGCGATGGACAATGGAATTTCTATGATCCATCAGGAATTGTCGCCGATTGTTGATATGCCTGTGTACGAGAATATTTTTGTAGGCAGGGAGATTAGGAAAAATGGTATAGTGGATAAAAACGCCGAGATAGAAGAGACACGTCGTTTACTCGAGGATCTGGGAATGCATGTTTCTCCTAATGATCTGCTACGCAATCTGAGTGTGGCGCAGTGCCAGCTGATTGAGATTATCAAGGCGATATCAATTAACGCGAAGGTAATCATTATGGATGAACCGACCGCGGCAATCACGGATAAAGAAGTAGATATTCTTTTTAGCCATATTAAAAAGTTGGCCGCGGGTGGCGTGGCTATAATATATATTTCTCACAGAATGGAAGAAATCTTCCAAATTAGTGATAGGATAACAGTACTCCGGGATGGAACGCGCATTAACACGGATGAAGCGGCAAATCTGAACCGTGATAAACTGATTACGATGATGGTCGGTCGAGAGATAACGGATATTTATCCGAAAATGGAAGCGACGATCGGTGATGTTGTCTTTGAGGCAAAAAACATCAGCCGAAAAGGATTAGTCAAAGATGTTAGTTTCCAGTTGCGGACAGGAGAGATCTTGGGACTTAGCGGCTTAATCGGAGCAGGAAGAAGTGAGCTTCTTGAAGGAATCTTTGGCGTGTCGAAGCTCGAGCGCGGCGAGATTTTTATACATGGGAAAAAAGTTAATATTCATTCACCGAAGGACGCGATTAAGGCGGGTTTAGCGCTTGTGACAGAGGATCGGAAGAACTCTGGACTGAATTTGGTAGGAACAATCGCCAGTAATATAACAATGGTCTCGATAGCGGATCTTTCCAAGAACAGTATTGTTAATGATGGTAAGATAAGAAAAGTCTCGGATGAGTATATTGACAAAATGAAAATTAAAACACCCTCCAGAGACCAGGTTGTAGGAAACCTTTCAGGTGGAAATCAACAAAAGGTTGTTATTGCCAAGTGGCTTCTGAGCAATCCGGAAATCATTTTTCTGGATGAGCCAACAAGAGGAATTGATGTAGGAGCGAAACGTGACATTTATCTCCTGATCGGAGAACTTGTCAAAAGTGGAAAAGCGGTCATTGTTGTTTCATCTGAGATACCGGAGCTTATGGGGATTTGCGATAGAATCATGATAATGGCGGAAGGAAACCTTACAGGGATTGTAGAACGGGCAGAATTTTCACAGGAAAAGATCATGTCATATGCTTCTACCATCTCAGTATAAAAAACTAAAATCGGGGGACGATGTGGAATGGAAAAAAAAGAAAAGAGCTTCGACTTTAAATCATTTCTTAAGGATCAGGGAATTATTATTATATTTATCGTATTGGTCATTGTTCTGTCCGCAATTTCACCAAACTTCGCAAGACCAAAAAACCTTGTTAATATTTTGAAACAAACGGCGATTAATGGAATTCTTTCCATGGGTATGATGTTCGTAATCATTTCAGGCGGGTTCGATCTTTCTATAGGATCGATCGTAGGTGTCTGTGGTATCATTTCCGCCATGCTTGGCCTTGGTCAGGTACCTCTGATTGTACCTTTGGTCGTTTCAATCCTTTTCGGATGCCTTTTCGGTTTCATTAATGGTGTAGGTATCGCTTATGGAAATCTGCCACCGTTTATTATGACATTAGGTACGATGACTGCCTTGCGAGGTCTGGCATTGGTTCTGTCCGGAGGACAACCTGTTACAGGTATATCGGAAGCTTACATGAAGGTTGCCAGTGGTTTTGTATTTGGTGGTGTTCCATATTTGGCGGTATATTTTGTGATTGTAGTGTTAATTGCGGCTTTTGTACTGACTAAAACTGTATTTGGGCGACGTGTATATGCCTGCGGCGGTTCTATGCTGACAGCGCGTTTTTCCGGAATCAATGTTAAAGCGATTCAAATTGCTGTTTATACGATTTGCGCGGCTTGCGCGGGCTTTGCGGGATTTCTGTTGACATCACGTACTTCTGTCGGCGCTCCGACAGCTGGTGAGTCATATGAGATGGACGCGATTACATCATGTGTTATTGGCGGAGTAAGTATGGCAGGTGGTACAGGTCGTTGGTATGGAGTTGTGATTGGCGCGCTTCTGATCTCTGTTATAGCGAATGGCCTGGATGTGATGGGTGTATCTTCCCACTGGCAGAAAATCATCAAAGGTATAATTATTGTTGTGGCTGTATTAGCGGATGTTAACAGCAAGGATAAAAAGAACTAACACTTGCATTAACATAAAATTATTGAATTCTGTAAAGTAAAAGGAGGAAAATTATGAAGAAAAAAATTATCGGTGTGGTACTCAGCGCGATACTTATAGGCGCGATGGTAGTTGGATGTGGTTCCAGTGGTTCAACTACAGGTACATCAACGGACAGTTCGTCTGGTTCGGCATCAAGCTCGAGTACGAAAACGACCAAAAAAGTCGCTATGTGTATGAGCCATCAGAGTAATGATTTTCAGATTACGATTACCACAGCGGCAAAAGCAAAAGGTGAGGAACTTGGTATTGAAGTAGTTGTTTTTGACGGCAACAATGATTCCGCTACGCAGATTAGTCAGATTGAGTCAGCAATTAATCAAGGTTATGACGGTATTATGTTCGAGCCAATCAACGTAGACGCTGTTACAGGAGTTGTTGAGGAAGCGAACGCGGCTGGAATTCCGATTATCAATGTAGTCGGCGCTATGACAGATTGGGAAAAACATGTTGCCGCGTATAGCGGGGGCGACAATGTTACAGCTGGTGAGCTTGAAATGGAAAAAGTCGCTGAACTAATTGGAGGAAAAGGTAATATTTGTATTCTGAACGGTCCTATGGGTTCCGATCCACAGGTACAGAGACATGAAGGTTATGACAATGTTTTAGCGAAATATCCGGACATCAAGGTTATTTATGAGGAAGACGCGGCATGGGCAACAGATAAGGCCATGACAATTACTGAAAACTGGCTTCAGACTGGACAGGAAATCGCGGCGATTATATGCCAAAATGATGGCGAAGCTGTTGGTGCCGGCAAGGCGGTTAAGGACTCTGGCAAATCCGGTATTGTTATTACAGGAGTAGATGCTACTTCCGATGGTATTGCGGCAATTCAAGCCGGAACGATTACAGGAACTGTTTCTCAAAACGCGGCGGCGCAGGGCGAAAACGGCGTAGAATTGATGTCTAAGTTGCTCAACGGTGAAAAGCTTACAGAAACAGATGTGCGTACAGATAATATCTGGATCGATTCTTCAAACGTGGCACAGTACGCAAAATAATTCACGACTGTAAAAGAAGAATTAATTAATCATAGCGGGTGCCGTAATTTGATTTATGGCACCCGCTAATATTACAAAAACATGATTTTATAAGGAGGTAACACGAATGATTAAAACAAGGATGACAGTCGGACAGGCGATCGTTAAATTTCTGAATCAGCAGTATATTGAGTTCGATGGCGTTGAGGAACCTTTTGTGGATGGCGTCTTCACGATTTTCGGCCATGGCATGGTCGTAGGGCTGGGGCAGGCGCTGGACGAGGATCCAGGACGGCTTCGGGTATATCAGGGCCGTAATGAGCAGGGCATGGCGCACGCGGCGATTTCCTACGCGAAGCAGCATAACCGCCGTCGTATTATCGCGTGCTCCTCATCGATCGGGCCAGGCGCCTGCAATATGGTGACTGCCGCGCTGACAGCGACGATCAATAACATTCCGCTTCTGCTTTTCCCTTCTGACTCTTTCGCTACGCGTCAGCCGGATCCGGTACTGCAGCAGCTTGAAAGCCCGAGTGATCTTTCCATCACCGCCTCCGACTGCTTTAAGCCGGTCGCGCGCTACTGGGATCGTATCGCGCGTCCGGAAACGCTGATGCCGGCGATGATCAACGCCATGCGCGTTCTGACCGATACGGCTAATTGCGGCGCTGTCGTAATTTCCATGCCGCAGGATGTTCAGGGCGAGTCCTATGATTACCCGGATTATTTCTTCCAGAAGAGAGTTCATCACATCTCACGCCGCCGCGCCGATGATTACGAAATCGACAAGGCTGTGGAGATGATCAAAGCGTCGAGGAAACCGCTCCTGATTTCCGGTGGCGGCGTTCGTTACTCGGAGGCGGGTGAGACGGTTATGGACTTCGCGAAGGAATTCAA
>JGI20225J20221_1000274_pt1 | contig 112784 bp, 101 predicted proteins | sample BioMet4_FD_20221 | JGI IMG/M metagenome (IMG submission 20221) | reverse complement strand
CGCGGTTGCCGCCGTTTCCATGGCCGTCGTCGTGACGGTTCTCCTCTTTTTGTGCTTCGGATAAAATCATCTCGTTGATTTCGCTCAGGATCTCCGGCGTCAGACGCTTGCGGAAGTACACCATCAGCGACGGGTCAAAGGGCAGCTTGGAATCGTCGTAGCCGGGGTAGCCACAGAAATACTGAAAATATGGATGTTCTTGTATCATTTGAGCAGTTTCTTCGTCCGAAAAACCGTACTCCGCCTGAATAATGCAGGCCCCCAGGGCCAGGCGCAGCGGCTTGGCCACGTTGCCCTTCCGGTTGGTAAACAGGGCGGCATAGCGCTTCTCGATTTCCAGCCAGGGGATGGTCTGCGCCTTCTTCACCCACCGGTTGTCCTCCTTCAGGTGCATTCCCACCGGCTGCCTGAAATCCGCAAGACTGATCTGCCCGTTGCTATATTTGTACATCCACATCACGACCTTGTGCAAGCTTTTGATCTTTTAAGGCTGTTTTCTTTGCACCTATTATACCATATATTGGGCGCTAAGTCTTGCGCTGCAAGGCACTTTGCATTATTCAGGAGACATTAAGTATCCGCTTAGTACAGACAACCGCCCCAATCCAATCAGGACGAGGGCGGTTGTTTGATTTGCGTTTGAAGTCGATGTTCGTTGGAATCTCCGCGCAATGTTTTAGGCACCACAGCCGGCGTCCTTTGTCTCCGATAATACGACCCGGTGCGGATAATCGTGCATATGATCCCTTTCACGTACACCACTACCTGCAAACAATAGTTATTATATCGTGTTCTCAGTAAGCAACCATCTTGCGCGAATCACGGGTATGAAGGCGCAAAGAAGCCCTCGAAGCCTACGTCGATAGGCTCCGGGGGTTATTTTATGTACCAGCGGTGAGATGAGTGTCAACCGGCTACGGTTTCATTCTATTCACTATTGGCCGGGTTGTTACAATTCTTTCGTTGGCATCAACGAAGTTAAGTGCCAGTTCATCGTATGGAACTACTTGCGTCAGTTTATTTGAAACATTTTCTTGCACTTTGAATAAAATAATATAGCCCACTGATATCAGGAGGAATATTATGTTTCCTATCAATGATAACGATTGGATTTCTTATATACAATTTGCAGCCCCAAACGATGTAAATCCTTGCTGGGTCGATATTGTAGGCAACGTGCAGTATCCAGCAGCATACTATTATCTCTATCCCACCCCAAGACCCCACGGAAGTTGCTTTTAGGATGCGGTTAAACGGAAACCCGTTGAGCAATAATCCAAATGAATACGCCCTAAAAGAATTTGTATGGGGCGTAACAATAGAACATCAAACCAATAGCACGCTTTTTACAATTCTTGTGAATGCCAGCGGGAATTCTTATAATTTGCAGGTAAAAGATGCCTCATCCACGGTCATCTACAATGAGCTAATTTTGTTAAATAATCCTTCCCAGCCCACGGACAACGTAAGAGTTGTCGATGCTGGAGAGCATTTTCCGTGTGCAAATCCAATGATACCCGATGAAGACTATTTTCTGGACTTCACGCTTCCCACCAACGTATTCGGTGCATTTAATTTTGCATCTTCAACGTATCGGCTATGTTACTTTACTTCAACGCAGGATAATACAATAAACAAGGACAATGTATGCGGAATGATTATAAACCCGCCCATCGGGACGCCGGTTCTTTGTGTAACCAAACAAATCATTTCGGCACCGAACCCCGTATGTACAAACGAGACGTATTCATGGGTCTTGCTAATCACGATCTATAACTGCGGTACGGTTCCTGTAAACAATGTCATTCTGACAGATACACTCAACAGCAGCATTGTATTAACCGCATCACCGGTATTTATCCCCAGTGCAGGCATTGCCTATAATGCGGGAACGCGTGTTGTGACATGGAATATCGGTACTGTTAACGTCCAAGAAACGCTGGCTCTTACCATAGCTCCCGGCCACTATATACTCGACTCCGGGACAGTCACTGGAACAAGCTTAGATCTGATTAGCTTTGCAGATCAAGGTATTCTGGTATATAGCCCAAACCAATTGACGATTTCAAAGCAAATTGTATCAGGGCCTTTATCCATTGAAAAATGTAAAATATCAACATGGACGCTGACTATTACCGTTTCTAATACGGGGACCAGTGATATTCCAAACGTTGTAATAACAGATTATATTAGCAGCGCCTTCACCATTGAATTCGGGCCACAGCTAACGCCCAGCGCCGGATATGCAAGCTCGAATGGAAATGAAATATTGTGGACCATAGATAACCTAGCGGGTAATTAACATTATCAATTTTCTTAACGGGCTTTTTTTCTGAAGAAGGGCATATTACTTTTGATTCAGGATCCGCCTTGGATCAATGTATGCAAACGGTAATATTTCAGGATACCGGAATTGACGTGATTCCTTTCTCAATAAATCAGAAAATCAAAGTATGCGGTGACATTCTGGATTGTAAGACGAATGAACTTCTGGATGGCGTCTCCGCGACGTTGTACGACAATACTTGTAAGGTTATTGAAACACGTTTTTTTGACTGGCGCTATGAATTCAAATTGTCTGCCGGCACCTATACGGTCTTATTTGAGAAGCAAGGATATGTCAGAAAATTTCTAACACTAATTCTCCAATCGGATATGGATATAACCGCCGACGTCAACATGGCTCCCCAAATCCCCATTGCAATCAATCATACGGACAATTTTGGACTGGATCTGTTTTCCAGTGTTATCCGCGAAAAAATAGACGCAGAGGTTGTGTATAGTACCTTCACATGCCTAAACAGCCCAGCACAGGTGGAGTGCCTGAACGATGTGATTGACGATTCATCTTGCACACTGGTCTGCAACTCAAAATTACGCGTTGTGCTGAATCTGGAAAAAAATCTTGTCTACAAACTTGAAGACACCAAGAACCTCAAGTATTTTACAAAAGCCATCCGGATTTGTTATCCAATAGGGCATGAAACATGTTGCACGCGAACAGCATTTTACTAAAGTTATGAAAGTCATTCATTGTAAAGACAACAATCTCGTCTACAATATAGCATATATCAACCTCACGATCCACCTTGTAAATGAAGGCGACCTTTTAGTTGGTGGAACTGTAGACGAATGCTGACAATATGGACCTCAATTGCTAGGCATAGGGAGATGGATCCTTTTGGCACTTAAATTTCTGGAGATAATCTGTGGAAATTCAAGCTTAGGAATAACACCAGAGGGCGGATTATTTGAAACATTTATCAACAACACGACTACCGAAACCAGCGTTAAGGGAACGATTGTGATCGCGTCGACAACTGTTCAGGGTGGGGTTGACACCGCGCCCGCCGGATCAGCGGTTCCAATCGGAGTAATTTATGAAAGTGGCATCACGAAAGGAGCGATTGTCAAAGTTGTCACTTCTGGCAAGGCACAAGCTCTTTTAGCATCTGATCAAACATCGACAACGGGATATTGGTGTGGCGTTAGCAGCACCGTTAACGGTCGAATGTATCAGCTTGCGGATGCCCCCGTGGGCACATCCGCCCATAATCAGGAAATAGGCCACAGTCTTCAGACTGTATCAACCCCTGGGTCGCTTTCATTAATTCAGATGCACTTTAATTAACTTTTTACTATATAATGTCTCCTGAATCTTGCAGCACAAGACTTTGCATTATTCAGGAGACATTATATAAATTTATAACGCAAATTGCAAGTGCAAGTTGGACACCGCGGTAAAACGGCAGCGGGGGTTCAGGCAGCGTAGACGCTGTCCAGGAAGGCTTCGAACAGCTCCTCCGGCGTCTGGTAGCCGAGGCGCCTGCGTGGGCGGCCATTCAGTTCATCGGCAAAGGCCAGAATCTGCTCCGCAGAGAACTTCTCCATGGAGATGCCCTTTGGAATAAAACCTCGCAGCAGGCCGTTATGGCGCTCGTTTACGGGCCGCTCCCATGACGAGTACGGATGCGCAAAGTAGACCAGCGCGCCCCACTGTTCAGCCTGAGCAAAGTCCTCAAACTCGGAGCCGTTGTCGGCGGTAATACTCCTGAAAACATCGGAAAAGCGGTCACCATATTCGGCACGGAGAGCCTGCATGGCGGCTTGTACTGCCTCGCTGGTCTTGCTGGGAATACGCATGGCAATGTAGTTGTCAGTCACTCTCTCAACAAGGGAGAACACGACCGCTTCTTTGCCGTTCCGGAGACCAACAACTGTGTCAGCTTCCCAGTGACCCAACTCCACACGGGCAGCAACCTTAGCGGGTCGTTCCTCAATGCTGCGGCCTTTGGGGCGTTTATTGACACGACTCTTCCCACTGGAAACTCTACGTTTTAGAACATCAGGGACCTCAAAGACCGTGAGCGGCAGATTGCCTGCCTCCAGTTCATTGTAGAGCGTCTTGGTACACACCATCTCGTCATCCCGGAACAGTTTATGCACTCTTGCGTAGCCAACGCAGGCGTCCAGAGACCATCTGTGCTTTCGGACCATCTCAACTACGAACGCCACAAACTTGGAGCAACGGAGAATGGAATGGTGCTTTCTGCATCGCTCTCTGTTGGCCTTGTAAACGGATTGACCTCGCTTGGCGCTGTATCTGGGAGCACGACCCTTCCGGATTTTGCGGGGCGGTGTGCCACGNTTCAGTTCATTCTGGACCGTGCCATGAGCACAATTTACTTTGCGGGCAATGGCTCGATACGAAAGCCCCAATTTGCGCAGTTCCTGAATGGCACCNCGTTCNATNGGACCTAAGTGCTGTCCNCGCTTGCGTTCCGGTTCNGTTGTGATATAATCTTGGCAGTCCATAGTGATTGCCCCTCCTTGGTATTTGGCGTCTTTGTCGTTACCATTTTACCATGAGGAAAATCACTATGGATTTTTCTGCTCAAGTGTACAACTTCATCTTACAACCGGCCATATAAATTTATAAAAACTAATTTGATATGAGGAAACTACAATGTCAGATTCAAATATAGGAATAGTCACAGAACGAAGCAGCAACAGAATAAGCTACTTCAACACTCATACCCTTCAAGTTCTATACCAGATTAATCTTAATGCAGATGCTACTGATGTAGCAATAACCCGTGACAACCGAAACGCAGTTGTCAGTACATTCACCTCACAAAAAATTTTTAAACTGAATAACAACGCAGCGCCGCCGGTAGTGGAAGCCACAGTAGCAACCTCAATTTACGCTGGAGATATCGATATTACGCCTAACAGCAAGTATGCTGTAATATCTGACGGTGGGCCAATTTCATCAAGTATTTTATCATATGACTTAAGCGCAAATTCTATTGTCAGTACACTTTCTGCCAACGCTCAAGCAATAGCTGCTTCACCTAATGGCAATGGCCTAATCCTCACAGCAACATCTATTGCCGGTATTGTGAATTGTTACAATATTGATAATGCCGGAACACTTACAGATACAGGTAACTATGTGACTGTAAGCGGGCAGCCAATAAATATAACTTTTGCGCCAGATGGCAACTCAGCCTTTATTGCTAATGATTTTAGTTCTACTATAGATGTGCTTGACACCAGCAATCCCTCTAATATAACAGTTTCAAGCTCAGCTATTTCTTCAAGCAAAATACAGAGTATAGTGGTAAGCAGAGATGGCTATACGGTATATGTACTGACTACTTCCACTGTAGATATATTCAATTATAATCCTACTACCAAAGGGCTGATATTGTCTTCATCTTTTAACCACAATTTGTTAATAACTTTTTATTATGGTGTTGATCAGATGGCATTAGATTTATCAGAAGCAATCTTGTTTATCATAGACTCTAGCAATAAAATATTGAACGTTTTCCAAACAAACGGGACACTCATAGGAACTGTTTCAAATGTTCAGGCAGAAGGCGGCATTGCAATATATCACCAAAGTTCATGCCGTGGTATACGGTTTTTTTAGGCGGGCCGATTGTAAAAGGAAGTTGGACACTTGAACAGAAAATCCATCGTAATTTTTCGGTATGGTAGAATGGAGTTCCAACGCAACCATCTGCCCAAAGGAGAACCACCACAATGGACTGCCGGTATTTTATTACAGTGAAGATCAACCTTTAATCCATAGCTTCGAACAAAAGTGGAAAGGGTGTTTTCTTAACACCTCTTCTGATTTCCTTCTTAATATACGCCAGTTGCGGTCTCCGCTTTGTGGGAGGACGGATACAGCCGCTGCATCCGTCCCCCAATTGTCCCATTGGCAAGGGGTAGGGACAGGGCTAATTGCCCCGTCTCTACCCCTTGCCTTAGCGTGACAGCCCATATTTACCCGGTAACATGAGAAAATTGGGGCATGTTACTGCCAAAATGTACAGCGAACAGTCAACAAACGACTGTCCCCCAGTCGTTTGTTGCCCTTCTTGTTTTATCGGTACAGAAACGGGGGTTTCGCTCCGTAGGGGAGGACGTTGGACGCAGGACGCGGGACGTTTGGACGGTGGACGGGAGACGATGAGCAAAAGTGCCCGTTGATCTCCACCTATAAATGGAGTCATAGCTTCGCTAAAGAAAGTCATAGGCTTGACAGAAGAATTTTAAGGAGTGGGCCGCTCGGCCCAATCAGTTACGTCATCCTGATGACAAGCGATGGGATTTCGCCTTTTAAGCGGCACCCCATACAGATTACTCATACTTTTCTGCAAAGCATACCCGTTTTAATCCAAGTAAGTCTGCGCTGCCTGCCAGCGTGATGCCAAAAAACAGCACATCGACAGGCAGATTCATATAGTCGACAATGGTTCCGTTGCAGAGGGTACTGCCGGTACAAAGTATCAAATCCGCATAGGACCCGATACTTTCGTCTTTTACGAGATTTCCGTCTTCTACAACGATTCCATACCGTTGTTGGCCAATATTAGCCGGATTCAGATCCAAGACCCGCACGTCATAGTTGCTTTGCGACAACATCTCCAGCAAAGAAGGCTGATAGCCAATCAGTGCAATCCGTTTCACGTGTGGATAGTTTTTTGTTAGAAACGCCATCATATCTTGTGCGCATTGTTCCGGCCCGTCAGTCCGGCAGTGCACCGTGCCGCTGCATAAACCCAATGAATTCATAACAGCATTCACTGTCGCAACGAAAATACCGCGGTCATGAGGGTTACTGATCAGATCCATCTGCAGAATCTCCGAAAGCGTTCCGGAAAAAGCGGTGGGAGAATCTGTAAATGCCTGGCCCCGGCTATGGCGATACTCGGCTTGTATCATGACGTCTTTCCCGGTTATGATCGGAAAATCTTTGCGCTTTGTTTCTCCGATTGCCTCCTGCGGCGTCAAGGCCCGGCAGGTCACCTCCACGGTGTCATTTTCGATGTCGTATTGCTTCAGAACCTGCGAAAATCGGGCTTTCAATGTTTCAAACAGTTCTTTCGTAGTCATTTCGATCACTCCTGTGCTCCGTAATTCCAAGAAAATCAAGAACCTCCGGTTCCCACGCGGCTGTATACAGATCACTGCTTTTTACTATACCGCAAATTCGTCCGTTAATCAACACACCTACCCGATCCGCCAACTGCTCAGCCTCAGCAAAATTATGCGTCACGAAAATCACAGAGCAATGAAAATCTCTGCGGATCTCCTGCATCATCACATACATTTTCTGCTTAGTTACCGGGTCTAGTGCGGAAAATGGCTCATCGAGCAACAGCAGACGGGGCCGCATGATCAGGGCCCGCGCTAAAGCGACACGCTGCTGCTCTCCACCGCTCAGCGTTCCGGGATACTGATCCAGAATGTGCTGTATCTCAAAACGCACAGCCAACTCGTGTACTCTGGCTAGTATTTCGCTTTTTGCGATCTTTTGCATTCTGAGCCCGTAAGCAATATTGGAAAACGCAGTCATATGCGGAAACAGGCTGTAATCCTGATAAAGATATCCGATATTTCTCTGATAAATCGGGATCTCACGAATGGGCGTATTCTGATAGATAACATCGCCCCGATCCGGTAGATAGAATCCGCAAGCTGCTTCCAAAAGCAATGACTTTCCGGCGCCTGTTTTTCCGATAATAGATAAAATTTCATTTTCACGAACAGCAAGGCAAATATTGTCCAGCAGAAATTTGCCACGTCTTACAGACATATTTCGTATTTGCAGGAGATCCGTATCACATTTCATAGCGGCTCTGCTTTCTATTCGCTCTGGTCAGTCGGTTTGCAATCCCCAGCGAAACTGCAGAAATAGCCATCAGAATAAAGGCGCTGGCCAGAGCGCCGCTCAGGTTATTTGTACTGACATTCAAGTAAATGCTGGCGGGCAAAGTCTCCGTTTTCATGCGGGTGATTCCGACCAGCATCAGCGTCGCGCCGAATTCACCCAGTGCCCTTGACCATACAAGGATCAGAGCGCTGATCAAGGCGTTTTTGGACAGGGGCAGGAGAATCGTGAAAAAGCATTTTCCCGGTGTGGCACCCAGCAGTCCAGCCACACGCTCCAGCTTCTGATCTACGCTGCGGAACGCGGCTGACGTCAGCTTGACTGCGAATGGTAGATTGACAACCAGCTGCGCGAGAATGATGCCGTTGCCGCTGAAAACCACTGGCAATCCTGCCGCTTTGAGTGCCTTGCCGAAGGGCGAGGAAAAGATGATCAGCATACTCAGACCCAATACAATGTACGGCAGGGACATGGTGAGTTCCAGAATAATCTCGATCACAGAACGGCACGGAAAATTGGTTCTGGTCAGCGTATAAGCGGAAGGAATGGCCAGTAGAAAGCACAGCAAGCTGGAGATGCAGGCGCTTTTGATGCTCAGCTGTATCGCAAACAGAGTTTCTGCATTGGAAATGCACTCCGGAAGACTCTTCATTCCCCGAAATGCGATTACGGCTACATTACCGCCAACTAAAACAGTCGTCAGAAAAGTGAGCACCACGCAAATCAGCCAAAATCCGTTACGCTCCGACCGCTTCATTTTGCCAACTCATAACCATAAGAAGTCCAGATTTCGTTTGCTGCGTCAGTGGCGAGGAAAGCACTGAATGCATCCGAAGCTTCGGTGTTGGTGGTGAAAGTGAGCTTTGCGGCCGGAACTGTTTTGACATACTTGTCCAGGTCTGTTGTGTTGCAGATTTCCACGCCGTCTGCGTTGCAGTTCTCTTTCCAGATAATGGCCGCATCCGCTTCACCCATACTTATGACGGTGGCCAGCTGAGGCGCGGTTGTCGTTGTAGCGACAAGTGTTACAGAATCGGAAACACCAAAATCAGAGAAAGCCTTTTTGGCAATCTTTCCAATTGGCGTGGATTCGGGATCACCAATCACGGACGCAATACCGTCCTTGCCCAGATCTGCAATTCCTGTAATGCCCTTTGGGTTTCCCTTGGCAACCGCCAGAACCGGGATATGCTTCACCAGATCAACACTGCTTTCCACATAGTCTTTGACTGGCTTTACCTCTTCATCAGAACCGGCAATAAAGAAATCACCCTCTTTGGATTCGGAGATCTGCGTCTGGATCTGTGCTGCGTTAGCATATGTAACGTTCATCTCACAGCCGGTTTCTTCCTTGAATGAATCCGCAATTTCCTGGAATGGCTGCTGCATGCCGGCACCGCAGTAGATCAGCAGCGATTGACCGCTCAAATCAGCGGCGGCGGGCACAGAGTCAGCCGCCCTGCTGGAAGCAGCAGCCGAGCTTTGTCCCTGCCCACCACAGGAAACAAGCAATAGCGCCATGCAAGTGGCAAGAATCATTGTCATAACAGTTTTATTCATTAGAATTCTCCCCCTAAATATTGTCTTCAATCAAGAATAAGCAGTCGTGAAACGGCGCTTCTCGTATACTGTGCTCATTTTCATCCGAAACGTCCTGCCCGCCACCAGATGTGTGCCAGTTATGTATTTGAGTTATTGTTCTGACCGTAATAATCTGGTAACTGCTCTTTCATTGAATGTCTATTGATTCGCAAAATTGGCAAATCAATAATAAATCATAGCATATCCATTATTCCCAGTAAAGAATAACGTAATTTCTAAGATACGTAACATGGAATAGTCCCAGCCATGCCAAGCACCCCCAAGGTTAGAGACGGAGGCAACCTAGCGCCGTCGATCTATCTGCAGCATAACTATGTCCTACAAAATAAAACCCTTTATTCTTCTCTTTTTTATTATGAACTCCCGCTATTTTAGGTTCCTCTTTGTTGTTTTAAAAATTAGCGTACACCTGGTCATTGTGACATAAGTGCTGCGCCGCAGATTTTGGAGCCGCTTGCTGCGTTGACCGACACTGCGCCTCCAGGACAGAGCGGGCAGTGCTGTCTGCAAGGCCGGTATTCTTGCGAATCTTTGAAATTTTGAAACCAAGTCTTCCCAGATAATCTACTTATAATAAGTATTGCACGCACGCTTTCTTACTAATAAAGGTGAAGGCGGCACTGCTGAATATGTCGGCCGCATTTTACACCCGGCGGCGGCAGTGTTTTACAGTTGCGGCGGAGAAATTTGACACCTGCGGCGGCGGGATTTGACAGGGTTGCCGCCGCAGGCGTCAAGCGACGTCAGTCGGTCTCGGAAATGCCTTTCCGTTTCCGCATGGAATCTTCGCCGCCGATGACGATGCGGTAGGAGTCGTGAACGATGCGGTCGCAGATGGCGTCGGCAAGGGTCGCCTCTCCGATCTTCTGGTGCCATCCGCCTACGTCGAATTGTGAGCAGAATATAGTCGAGGCTTTTTTGTAGCGAGCCTCCGTCAGCTCAAGCAAATCTCTGGCCTCACTGTCCTTAGAGGATAGAGCAACCATTCATCCAGAATCAAAAGTCTGGCCTGCCGGTATCCCTTCNTGACCTTGCGGTAGTTGCCCGCAGCCCTCGCTATGGAGCTCGGCGAGCAGATTCGGCAGCCGTACATAGCGCACGGGGTAGAAGTTACGCCCGGCGGTCACGCCCAAGGCGTTGGCGATGTAGGTTTTACCGCTGCCGGTGGCTCCGAGGATGATGACATTGTGGTCTCGTCGATGTAATTGCAGGTGCCGAGCCGGGTGATGAAAGCTTTATCAGCTTTCTGTCGGCGTGGTACTCAATGTCTTCGAGACAGGCTCCAGGCTCTGAGAAGCCGGCTTTTTTGAGCAGGCGTGTGAGCCGGTTGTTTTGCCGTGAAGTCCACTCCGCATCCACGAGCAAGCCGAAACGCTCCTCAAAGGAGAGTTCGCTGAAGCCGTCCGTTTCACTCTGATGCCGAAAAGCCGTGGCCATTGCGCTCAGCTTCATTTCGTGCAGCTTGGTGGTCGTAGTATTGTTCAGCATCAGTCTTGCCCTCCCTTGTAGTAATCGGCGCCGCGAGTAAAGCCGTATTGGGAGGAAATCTGAGGATGTTCATCCGTTTTCTTGTCCTGACCGGACTTCAGTATGGTTTGAATGGATTTGTAGCTGGGACGCGGCGTGTAGAACAGAGCCTTGGCACAGGCTGCTTCCAGCCGTTCCTTCGTGTACTGCTCGGAAAGCTTCAGCAACGCCATACAGGCTCGGTAGCCCTGCTGCTCCACTTTGTAGCCTGTAAGAATTGCGTCCACCACTGTGGCGGTATTGGAACCGATCTGAGAAGCCCATTTCCGGAAGCGTTCGCCGTTCCACTGTATATACTGCTGATGCTGGGGCGGCATATTTTCTTCCACCGTGCTGTATTGACTACGACGGCCATGCAGACGGACGTGAGAACATATCCTGCTGCCGTCGTAGAATACCTCAACTGTATTTCGGGTCACGCGGACATCGACCTTACGCTTGATGTATTCATATGGAACGGAATAGTATTGCTCATCTACGGCGATGTGGTAGTTGAAAGACACCGTTGCCGTTTTCCAGACTGACAGCTCGTAGGTGTTGCGCGGCAAGGGAAGCAAAAAGGAACGTTCCTCAGCAAACCATGTCGCCCGGCTACCGTCCTTCTTCTGAAACGGCTTATGGTTGAAGGCGTGTAGCTTCNCGCGGATTACATTGTTCAGCTCTTTCAGGCTGAAGAAGGTCTGGTTTCGAATAGATGCCAGAATGAACGATGAGATGTTGCCAACTGTGCCTTCTACCGTCGCCTTGTCCTTCGGGGACCTTACACGGGCTGGAATAATCGCTGTGCCATAATGCTCGGCCAGCTCCTGGTAGCTTTTGTTCAGGACAAGCTCTGAACGAGTATTCTTGATGACGCCGGTTTTCAGGTTGTCCGGCGTGAGGATGCGGGTAACACCGCCAAAGAAGCTGTAAGCGTTGGCGTGAGCAGTGATCCACGCCTCCTGCTCCTGGGTCATGAAGGCCTCAGTATAAGCGTAGCCGCTGTACGGCAACGCTGCGACAAAGATGTAAGCGTCGAGCAGTTCGCCTGTGTCGGCATCGACCAAATGCGCAGTCTGCCCCGCCCAGTCTACCTCCATCAGTTCTANGGGCTTGCNCTGGATGTGCATCGTGGCTTTGGTTTTTGCTACGTACTCGCGGTAATGAGTCTTGAACTGGGTAAGTTGGTACGGGATCTCGCCTGATGCGCGGCAATTGTTTGTCGCACCACATTCAGCTTGATAGCAAGTTCTTCTTGCGAAAGTCCTTTTGATTTTCTGATTGCTTTAATGTTTTCGTTTAACATTAGGGATAACTTCCTTCCTTTCAGTCGTTACCACTATTGTATGAGGAACTGCCCGTTGCTACAAGCAACGCATATTAACATTCAAAATTTATAGTCGTGGTATGCGGTTGGGTATGTTGGCGCGGAAAAACTAAAGCCTGGTAAATTGTTCTCGGCATTATCTATTTATCCAATAAAAAGACAAATCCGATTTAGCGAGCTTCGTCTAATGGTACGAACCTATCATTGAACAAGCTGCGTATAATGGTACATATAGAGAGCAGGCATTTGTATTGAGTGCTTGCTCTCGTTCTTTTACAATGGGAGAAGAAATGGCGCGACGGTTCGTATTATGGATTTAACATCCGATAGCAATAGTGTCGGCCATCTCCCGTTGTAAAACATTCGATTTAGCTGGTTGAAACTTTGCTTTCGCGTAACACGCCATATTGATTCGCAACGAGGTAGATGGATGCCAGATCACAACATCACACAGGAGGGATACACATGATCAGCATCGGTATCGATGCGGCAAAAGGAAAAAGTACAATTTGCATTTTAAAGCCATACGGCGAAGTGGTGGTTCCGCCACGCGACATCTCGCACACGGCGTCAGAATTGGATTCTCTTATCTTTCTGATAAAATCTTTGGGCGAACCGGTAAAGGCGGTTATGGAATCCACAGGCACTTACCATTATCCAATTCTGCATGCACTTGTCGACTCAGGTATTTTTGCGGCAGTTGAAAATCCTCTGGTAATCAAAAAATACATTTCGTCAAACATCAGGAAAGGAAAGACCGATAAGCTGGATGCCATTAAATTGGCACAATACGGGCTAGAGAAATGGCTGATTCTCAAGAGATATGAGCCCCAAGAGGTGACTTACAGTGAGTTAAAGCTACTTGGACGGCAGTACACAAACTACATAGAGATGCGAGTGGCTGCCCTAAATCAATTTTCAGATCTTTTGGACCAGACGATGCCCGGAATCGATCGTTTGCTTAAATCGAACAGTGCAAATAAAGCAAAATGCAAGGCTTGCGACTTTGCCGAAGCCTTCTGGCACTTCGATCTTATTACAAAGCGCTCAGAAAAAAGCTTTATTGCCACTTACAATGCTTGGGCAAAAAAGAAAGGATACCGTCCAAGCGAAAGCAAAGCCAAGGAGATCTATGCTCTTGCGAAGGACGGTACCCCTACCTTATCGTCCAGTATGCCATCGACCAAAATGCTCATACTGGAAAGCATTAGACTCCTGAACACAGCAAATCTGACCTTAAGGACTATCCTATCACAAATGCATCTTTTGGCAAGCGAATTGCCGGAATACTCAATTGTGAGCGCAATGAAAGGCGTTGGAAGCCAATTAAGTGTACTGCTAATTGCGGAAATTGGTGATGTGCGCCGTTTCCATAATGGCAGTGCACTTGTAGCCTATGCAGGTCTGGATGCTCCGCCATTTCAGTCTGGTACATTTGATGGGACAAAGCGTCACATTTCAAAGCGTGGCTCTTCGCAGCTACGAAAGCTGTGTTTCGAGGTAATGATGGCACTTAAACTGAAGCCGCCCAAAGAGGATGCCGCAGTGTACGATTTCATGTTAAAAAAGGAAGCTGAAGGCAAGCCCAAGATGGTTGCGAAGGTAGCTGCCATGAATAAGTTCCTAAGGATTTACTACGCCAGAGTGCTGGAATCCTACTCGGCATAAAAACCATTCGTGTAACCAGCCGGGCTTTTGACATGAGGCCTGGTCTGTTTTTTATACGCTTTTTTAGGCTGCGGATTTGACAAGGAAACTCTTGACAAAGTATTAGCTGGTATTGCTATTATAGAGGCTGTCCAAATCAACAAAATCCACTTTTTGATTGTAGGTGTCAATCAACGCTTTTGTCTCAGCATTCTGTTGTTCTGGCGGCAAATTCTTTACCTTGTTGTACAAAAGCTTCATCATAACTTTGTGCTTGTAATGAAGCTTTTGGTAATCCACCCCGCCTCTTAAATGAAATATTTTTGCTTTACGGTAAATCTCGATTGGTATTTGATTTGCAATAGCACGCTTTATGCTGTCAGTATTAGTCTGAATATTGGGGTCTGCAAGCCCTACCGTCACAATAATAAATGTTTGAGCAGAATTGATAGAAAACTGTTTCATTGTTTTCGCCAATCCTAAAACACCACCGGCATAGCAGTCAGATTCTGCCGTACTTCGATGCGAGTCGCGTTAAGCTGCAAGAGGTGGACAAGAGCATCTTACAGGCCTACATAGACGAAAAGCGCTCACACGGCCGCAGAGACGGCAAGGGAGGCCTCTCCGCTCGCTCCCTGCACCTCCACAGGAACATTCTCCACCAGACCTTGAACGAGGCCGTAAAGGATGGCCTGCTGCCCTCTAATCCCTGCCAGTTTGTGCTGCTGCCCAAGACGGAGCGGTTTCATTCCAGCTACTACACCGCCGATCAGCTGCAAAAGCTGTTTGACGCAATTCGGGACGAGCCGTTGTATCCTCTGGTGAAGATCACCGCGTTGTACGGCCTACGTCGAAGTGAACTGCTGGGTTTGCAATGGGACAGCATCGACTTTGACGGCGGCAAGCTGACTATTCAGCACACAGTATCCAAGGTGACAAAGGCGGTAGCCAAGGACAAAACGAAGAACGCAAGCAGCTTTCGCTCTTTTCCGCTGACGGAGGAGGCCCGCAAAATCTTCACCCAAGCCAAATCTGTGGAAAAGGAAAACCGCCGATTATTCGGGAAAGAATATCAGCAAAACAGCTATGTGTTCAAGTGGGAAAACGGAAAGCCGTACTCGCCGGACTACATTACAGAGCGGTTTTCAAATCTGCTGAAAAATCATGGCCTGCCCCATATCCGTTTTCATGAACTTCGTCACAGCTGCGCCAGCCTGCTCATAAACGCCGGATTTACCCTGAAAGACGTTCAGGAGTGGATGGGCCACGCCGACATTAAGATGACGGCAAATATCTATGGTCATCTGGATGTAGCAAGAAAGAAGGACATGGCTGCACAGCTTTCCGGCAGTTTATTTGAGTAAGGGTAGAAATGGCGGTAGAAAACGAGGATAAAATAAAGGTCGGGGCAAAAAGTAAAAGTCCCGTAGTCGTTGCAACTACAGGACTTTCGATGGTCCGAGTGACAGGATTTGAACCTGCGGCCTCTTGACCCCCAGTCAAGCGCGATACCAAGCTTCGCCACACCCGGGAATTGACTTGCTCAAGTCAGCTTGTTTATATTACCACGGCCGCACAAAAAATGCAAGCTTAAGTTTTAAAAAGCCGCATAAAAAGCAGCATTAAAAAGAGTAATCGTAAAACCCAAGGACGGGTTGTAAACGCCGGCGGTTATAGTAGGTATTGCGCCAGCACCATGCGAAATGCATCGCTGGTAATCGGTTGCCGCGGTCACTGTGCAGGGTCATGCCCTCTGCGCTTATCCGGATGCACAGCCCTTCTTGTTGTCTTCCATGGCAAGACCGACGATCTCTCCGTTATAACAGTTCAGAACTGCTGCCAGGTACAACTTGCCGCCCAGACACTTGATCTGCTTGATATCCGAAAGGACGAAGTCACGCCGCTGTTCCGGCAGAAAGACTGTCAGAATTTTCTTTACATAAAAACAGCCCCGCACGCGCAAGGTAATACCGAGGTGATGGAATATGGACGAACAGTCGCTTCCTCTGGGACTTGGCATGGCGCTGGCACAGAACAGCACCGCCATGGAGCGGTTTGCCCGGTTGCCGGAAAATGAGCAGCAGGCGGTCATCGACGGGGCCCGGCAGGTTCGCTCCAGGCAGGAAATGCAGTCCTTTGTAAACAAGATCTCCAACTCCTACCAGTAATTTCATCCCTTGCGCGGGAAAAAGGCTCTCCGGCAATCGCTGGAGGGCCTTTCCATATAGCGATACTTTTCAATCTGAGGCAGCACACGCCAGTCTGCGTCGAAACAGCCGTCACCAGCTCATCCGGTCAGTGGTGGCTCAGGTTCCGCTGGCTGCGGCGTCTGCGGCGGAGGTGGCGGCGCTTTTTTCAGCGGCTGCGGCGCTGTCGTACTTTTCAAAGAAGGTGGCGGTCAGTTTCACCGACACGCTCTGTGCGGTCACGTCCCCCTGTGCCGCGGCGCTACTGTCCGCTCCCGCCCCTTTGGATGTCACTGTGATGTCGCTCAATGAGCAGCAGTACCGGCAGTTGTACAGATCGGACAGGATGGTCTTGGCGGCGCTGTAGCTGCCGGCGGAAAAGGTCATCTGAATCGGGCGGGAAACCAGCTCATCCCCGAACTGCACATCCGAAAAGGTCATCTGATAATCCGTCGCCGCGCTCAGAATAGCGTCCAACTGGATCATGACATTGTCAATGTTGTCATAGTCCGGGATCTCCGGTTCCTGGGACGCGGCGGAGGAATCCGCGCTTTCCAGCTCCTTCTCCATCCTCTGCATCTGGGCCAGCTTGGTCTGCTCCACCAGCAGAGAGTCCTGGGCCGTGGCCAGCCGGGTCTGCGCATCCGCCAGCTGTGCGTTCAGCGGCTCCATAAACAGCTTCACATAACCAGAAATCAGCAGCACGATCACCAGAAACAGCAGCAGCACGTTCTCACGCTGGGTAAATTCTCTCCTCATGATGCCGCCCCCTTGTCCGTGCCGGATTGTGCGGACTTGTCCACAGCCAAAGTGATGGTCATGGCAGCCGTTGCCTTTTCGCTCTTTTGGCTGCTGGCGGCGTTGTACACCTGTACGCCGGACACCAGGTCGCTCTTCATCAGCTGTTGGTAGATTGCGGAGATGTCGTTCAGCGTCACGCCGGAAAGCTTAACGGTAATGGTATCCGACGCAATGGTGAAGGAGGAAACCTGCGATTTGTCCAGAAGATTCGTCTCCACCAGCTTCAGGCATTCCATCGGGTCAGCTCCGCCGGTAGATGCGTTCTTTCGCAGAGACTCGCTCTGATACTTTTCCAGCACCTGCTCATAATCGGCGGTCTTCTCCTGCACCTGAGATACCAGCAGCTCCTGCTGCACGGCCTGAGCGTCCGCGGTGCTGACGGCGTGCAGCCGATCCACGACGCCGAATTTAGAGAACGCCGCCACGGCGATTACCAGCAGAATCATGGTGGGAAGGGTGACGCCCAGGTTCAGCGGATTTCGCTCTCTCTGCGCCAGATTCAGCGTTGTCTTGCTTGGATAAATCTTGCCTCTTTGCATTTGCCGTCACCTCCCGTCCGTTTCCAGCGCTGCACCCACCGCGGCAGGACACAGCACCCCCAGATCGGGGTCGTCCCCGGATGGCAGCAACTCCTCAATCGGATGGATGTTCAGCTTCAAGGTGTCGCGGATGGTTTCCATCAGAGTGCTCACCTTCGCCAGACCGCCGCAGAAATAGATATCCTGGAGATCGGAATCAGGCGTATTGAACCCGTAGAAGTTCACCGCCCGCAGAATCTCCACGGCGATCTTCGCATACAGCTCCCGGCAGGCCGGAAGCTCCTGGACCTCCTTATAGTTCGACACCATGTAATCCGCCGCCACGTGGAGATCCACCGAGGCGCTGTCCGCAATGAGCGCGGCAAGCGAGATGCCGCCGTATTCAATGATCCGAGAGGTCTCGTAGATGCCGCTGCGGTACATATGAATCCGGATGGCACTGTGGCCCATATCCACCAGACAGTACTCCCGGGGGTGTTCGTCGGAGCGGGTCTTTTCATAGGCGGAGATCAGGTTGCGGTAGGTCAGATACTCCGGAACCGCCACCGCCAGCTTCAGTCCCGCTTTGCGCAGCATGAAGCGGCTGTCCGAGATGACTTCCTTCGGCGCGGCGGCGGCCAGAAGCTCCAGTGTCCCGGATTCTCCTTCGCCGCCCTCGGTGGTGCCCACCACCGCATAGTCGTAAAAATACAGCTCCTTGTCCTTCTGGATGTAGTCGTGGAACTCATAGGGCAGATTCACGCTCAGCTGCTCCGCAGTCATCCGGGGAACGGTGATCCGGCGGACAAACGCGGTTTCCGGGGACAGCACCAGCGCGCACTTTTTCGCCGTGATCCGCTCCTGTCGCAGCACAGCGTGCAGCTCCTCGGCCAGTGCGTCGAGCGACGTGATGCGGCCGTCCCGTACCAGATGATCCGGCAGCACGGACACACAGAGCTTCTGCACGCGCCCCTCTTTCACAACGGCCAGCTTCATCGCATTCATGCCGATGTCAAGGCCCAGATAGGTATTGGACATGATTTTCCTCCCAAGTGGTCAGGTTTATGGAAACTGCCGCAGAAATTGCGCGGCAGAAACAGTCAAATTCAAAACAGGCTCAGATAGGCCGATACGGCGCTCTGCGCCGCCAGCAGCGACAAATAAACGCCGGCCGCGATGGCGGGGCCAAAGGGAAACGCCCTGGGATTCTCCGGATCTCCCGTGGTTTTGCCGGACACCAGAGAGAACACCACGCCCAGAATACAGGATAGGATCAGTAAAAACAAGACACTTTGCCATGAAAAAAACAGTCCCGTCACCAGAAACAGCTTAAGATCGCCGCCGCCCATGCTCTCGCGCTTCAAAACCCTGTCCATGATGAGAACCAGAATCAGCAGCGGAAGGAACGCCACAGCGCCTCCGGCGAGGCCGCGAAGCGCGTTTTCCCAGAGCGCGCCGCCGTTCAGAAACGGCAGGAACACCAGCCAGTCCACCGCGATGGCCACCAGCAGCCGGTCCGGAATCAGGCCGGTGTCGCAGTCCACCAGCGCGATCGCCAGCAGCAGCACGGTCAAAATCAGGTACTGCGCCGATTGCAGCGTCACATCGTACCGCAGCACAATGCCAACGAACAGCGCCGCGCACAGAAACTCCGTCAGGGGGCAGCGGGCGGAAATTTTCGCGCCGCACCAGCGGCACTTGCCGCGCAGAGCCAGCCAGGAGAACACCGGAACCAGATCCCGGGGCGTCAGCACATGGCCGCAAGCGTCGCAGTGACTGCGGCCGCGGAGAAAGCTCTCCCCCACGGCGATGCGGCCTGCCATACAGGCGGCAAAGCTGCCCATGACAAGCCCCAGGACGGCGGTGACCATCAGGATATACGCCGTCAGGGCGGGCGAGAGATGCAGCATGGGTCATTCCTCCAGATTTTCCGAAAAGTTTCGGCGGAGCCTGCCCCGGCCGAAAAGGCGGGACAGGCTCTGCCCTATGAAGTCTCCCCGGGGCAGGGCGCCGCAACCCGTCGGCGGCCTGCCCGGGATGTTCCGGGGCACTTTCAGCGTTCCGGCGATCCGCCGGGTATTACGATGGTTCCTTTTTTCCGGAAGCGTACCCTGCTCCGCAACCCAACGGCGGCACATCCGAAAAACGGGCTGTCACCCGGCAGAACGGGAAAGGGGGAAGAACGGGAGATGAAGTCAGGGATATTAGGATGCAGAATCCCACACAGCAGAAGTGACCGCATATGTATCACTGACGACCACTTTAATCACAGCAGTACCCTTTGTATAAGTTCCTTGCGTAGCCTCATTATATCCACTGCCGCTTTTAGCTGTTGCGACAGTAAGTCCGCCTTGTGCATCCATAACACCATAGTAATCACCACCTCCGGTGCTGTCCAGCATTGCTTGCGCAACCGCCTCAGACTTGCAACTGCGCAGATTTGCGGTATCAACCGCCTCGCGGGCTTTTGTCAACTGTGATGTAAATACCGGAATCGCGATTGCCACCAGAATGGCGATGATGGCGACGACGATCAGCATCTCCATCAGGGTGAAGCCCTTCTTGGAATTCTTTTTGGCCTTCAGGGAAGTTACGGTAGTTTGCAGCATAGAGAGTTCCTCCTCTTTTTTCTTTATGATTTATTGGGTTGAATGGGTTGCCTTTTATGTATCAGCCGGGTGGGTTGTTCCCCGGCGGGATACCCGTTGAATTCAGCCGATGCTTCCGTACAGGGAGAACATGGGCAGGTAGACGGACAGCAGGATAAAGACCACAATGCCCGCCAGAGCGCAGATGACGATGGGCTCCAGCAGACTGAGTGCCCGCTGGGTGGCCAGCTCCACCTCGTTGTCGTAATAGGAGCCGATGATGTCCAGCGTGCTCTCCAGGGTGCCGGTTTCCTCGCCCACGCCGGCCATCTCCACCAGCAGATCCGGCAGAACGGCGGCGGTACGCAGACAGACGTTCAGGGTTTTGCCCTCCTCCAGCTTGGGAATCTGCTTGGAAATCTCGGAACCGATCCAGTAGTTGTCCAGGATTTTTCCGGTCACGCTCACGGCACGGAGCATGGGCAGTCCCGCCGCCAGCAGCGTGGACATGGTGTGGGCAAACTGGGACGCGGCGCGCATCAGATCAATCTTGCCCAGAGCGGGCAGCTTCAGTCTGTTCCGAAAATGAGCTGTGCGGCCCTTTTCCGTCCGGCTGTAAAACTTGTAGGCGATCACGCCTCCGGCGGCCAGTGCCGCCAGCAGCGCCCAGAACTTTGTGAAGAACCTGCTGATGGCGATCAGGGCAAGGGTCACACTGGGCAGCTCAACTCCCATGGTGGCAAAGCTGGTGGTAAATGCGGGCACCGCCACCACCATGATGATGATGACCACCACCACGGCCACGACCAGCGTAAACAGCGGGTACGTCATGGCGGCTTTGACCTTGCCCTTTACCTTATACGCCTTGTCGTAGTATGCATGAAGCCGCTGGAACGCCACATCCAGGGTGCCGGACTCCTCGCCCGAGCGGACGGTTTCAATGAACGTGGGGGGGAGATTCCTGCCCTTGTTCTGAAGACTCTGGGCCAGGCCAAAGCCCGCCCCCACATCCTCCGCCGTCTCCGTCAGAATTCTTTTCAATTCCTTGTCCGCGGTCTGCTCGGCGATCAGCTCCACCGCCCGGACAATGGGCAGCCCCGCGCCCAGAATGATGGAAAACTGGGAACACATGACGGCCAGGGATTTTTCGCTGAAGCCCCCCAGCGTCAGTTCCCGGCGCTCCCGGGTCTTCCCCTGCACCTCGGAAATCTTCGTGACCACGGTGCAGGTCTCCTTGATCTTGGTCACCGCCGTGTATTCGTCAAAGGCCTGCACCACGCCGGAAACCGCCGCACCGTCCTTTGAGATGGCTTTGTATTTGTATGTCTGCAAAGGGTATCACCTTGCTTTCGGAGTCAGTCTTTCAGTACAGGATGCTCTTTTTCACGTACTCCGCGTCCTGTGCGGCCTGTCTGGCCGTATCGGCGCTGATTTTGCCCGCCTTGTGCAGCTTCAGAATCGCGTTGTCCATGGTGATCGCGCCCTCCGCCGCCGATGTGGCGATGCTGTTCGCCACCTGAGGGGTCTTCCCTTCCCGGATCAGGTTCCGGATGGCGGCGTTCACCACCATCAGCTCACAGGCGCACACGCGGCTTTTGCCGTCCTTTGTGGGCAGCAGCTGCTGGGACAGGACCGCTTTGAGCGTCATGGACAGCTGCATCCGGATCTGCTGCTGCCGCGCCTCCGGAAACACGCCCACGATGCGGTCGATGGAGTCCGCCGCGCCCCCGGTGTGCAGGGTGGAGAGCACCAGATGACCGGTCTCCGCCGCGGTCAGCGCCGTTTCAATGGTTGGCAGATCCCGCATCTCGCCGATGAGAATGATGTCCGGGTCTTCCCGCAGTGCCGCCCGCAGGCCGGCGGCATAGCTTTTGGTGTCCCGTCCCACCTCGCGCTGATTGAAAATGCAGCGGTCGGGGGTGTAGAGATACTCGATGGGGTCCTCCAGCGTGATGATATGCTCAGCACGCTGGTGGTTGATGCGGTCGATCATGGCGGCCAGCGTGGTGGATTTGCCGCTGCCCGTCTCGCCGGTAACCAGAACGATGCCCCGGCTCAGATCGGTCAGCTCCTCCACCTTCGGCGGCAGACCCAGCCGCTCCAGCTCCGGAATCCGGTCGGTCAAAAGACGCAGGGCCGCGGAGCTGTGATCCTGCTGGCGGAACAGGTTGATCCGAATCCGGACGCCTTCCACCGTGGCGGCAGCATCCAGCTCGCCCACATCCAGCAGCTGGCGGTACTCGTCGCCGGCCAGCCGGCGCACCAGCTCGTCGCAGGTCTGGTCGGTGAGGGCTTCTTCCCGCATGGTGAGAAGCTTCCCCGCCACCCGGTACTTGGGCGGAAGGCCGCAGATCAGGTGGATATCGGAGGCGCCGGCCGCAGACGCCTGTGCTATCAATTCCTCAATTCTCATTCGTCCTCAACAGCAACGGTGACCCGCCGCGCCTCCTCAATGGTGGTAGTTCCCTCCAGCACCAGCCGGCGGACATTTTCCGCCAGGGTGACAAATCGCCCCTCCTGCCTGACGATCTGCTCCAGCTCCTCCCGCCGGGAGTTCCGGTTGATCGCCATGCGCACTGCATGACTCAGCGTCAGAATCTCGAAGACGGCAGTCCGTCCCCGGTAGCCGGTGCCAAAGCAGGCCGGACAGCCGGCGCCCCGGTAAAAGTGGCGGTCATCGCCCTCGCGCAGTCCGATGTCCAGCAGCTCCTCCTGCGGCGGCGCATACTCCTGCCGGCAGTTGGGGCAGATCCGGCGCACCAGACGCTGAGAGATGATCCCGTTCAGAGCGCTGGAGATCAGATACGGCTCCACGCCGATGTCCATCAGACGGTCAATGGTGGACAGGGCGTCGTTGGTATGGATGGTGGAGAGCACCAGGTGACCCGTAATGGCCGCCCGCATGGCGATCTGAGCCGTCTCCCCGTCCCGGATCTCGCCCACGGCGATAATGTCCGGGTCCTGACGCAGAATGGAGCGCAGGCCGCTGGCAAAGCTCATTCCGGTCTTTTCATTGATCTGCACCTGATTGATGCCGTCGATGTCGTACTCCACAGGGTCCTCCAGCGACATCAGGTTTACCTGATCCGTGTTCAGTTCCCGGATCATGGTGTACATGGTGGAGGACTTTCCGCTTCCGGTGGGTCCGACGATCAGCACCACGCCGGACGGGCGCCGGACCAGGCTCATGTACTTTTTCAGATCCTCGCCGGTCAGCCCGATCTTTTCCTTGTCCAGCAGCTGGGAATCCTTGTCCAGCAGCCGGAGAACAATTTTTTCACCGTAGATAATGGGCAGGGTGGACATTCGCAGATCCACGTCCCGATTTCTCACGCGGACGGCGGCACGGCCGTCCTGAGGGACGCGGCGCTCGGTGATGTCCATACCGCCCATGATCTTCAGGCGGGAGAGCACCGACGCCTGCAAATCCTTGGGCACGCTCATAACACTGTGCATGACCCCGTCGATCCGCATCCGGACGCGCAGCTCCTTCTCCCCCGGCTCGATGTGGATATCGCTGGCGCTTTCCAGAACCGCGCGCTCGATGATGGAGTTGACCAGACGCACCGTGGGTGCCGAGGAGGATTCCTCTTCCCCGCCCAGCACGCTGGCGGTAAAAGTGTCCGTCGACGAAACCCCGTTTGTCTGGGCGCCCGCCGCGATCTCCCGTTTCATATCCTCGATGGCGCGGTTGGCGCCCTCGTTGCCGTACAGACTAGAGATTGCGTGCTCGATTTCATCCGCCGTGGCGATCATCGGCACCACCCGCTTGCGGGTAGCGGTTTTCACCTCCTCGATCGCCATGAAATTCATGGGGTCGTTCATGGCGATATAGAGGCTGTTCCCACCCAGCTTCACCGGGACCACGCCGTATTTTCGGGCAATATTCTTCGGGAGCAGCTCCGTCAGCTGAGTCGGGATCTGCATCCCCGACAGATCCACATACTCAACACCCAGCTGCTGCTGCAGCGCGCGCAGCAACTGCTGCTCCGTAATGATTTTCTCCTCAATCAGTTCACGGCCCAGGCGATTTTTTGTTATCTTCTGCGCTTCCAGCGCATGATCCAGCTGCTCCTGTGAGATCAGTCCCACAGAAACCAGCAGGTCGCCCAGGCGGGTATAGTTCATGATGCTTCTCCTTTGCTTCTCCCGTCAGCTGTTGACGGTTCGGAACGAAAATGTAAACGATTCGGACAGCAGCCTGTTCACGGGGTCGTACAGCCGATAGCTGCCGCAAAAGACTCCGTCGGCGTACCGCAGATCGAATGTCCCGCTGTTCACGCCCGTGTCCGGGTCGTAATCGTCCGGGACAACCAACAGCCCGGAATAGCTCAGATCGCTGAGCAGAAGGACGTTCCCGGCGGAATCGGCACCGTCGTATTTCAGGTAAATCAGCCCCAGGTCATCGTCGGTACCCACGCGGAGTTTCCCGTCCGTGACGCCGTAGCTGGTGTTGGCGTATGCAGTCACATTGCCGCTGCCGTCGGTTTCCACGTCCGTGGCATACCGCAGCACATCGGACAGAGCCATATCGACGGTGTCGGACACCATCTGGCTTGCCGATGCAAAGGTACTCTGGATGTAGACGCGGAACGCCGCCATAATTCCGGTGGCGATCACCGCCGTCAGAAGTGCGATGATCAGCACGGCCACCAGCGTCTCCGTCAGCGTCATGCCGCGGCGGCGGCGAGGTGTGCGGGTCAGTTGTTCCATCAGCCGTCCCCCCCTGCGGAGTAGGAGGCCAGCGCACCGGTTTCTCCGGTTCCGTAATAGGTCACCGCATATTCCCTTTCGCCCACGGTGATCGTTCCTGTGGAAAGGGCCGTCTTCTGTTCCTCCGCCGCCGACAGGGCCGTCTGGTATTCGGTATCCATCTCCTTGGCGTCCCCGCTGATTTTCACGGAGGCCATCGTCATCTGCAAAAACAGCAGGCTGGACAGCGTCACGATCAGAATGGCCACCAGTGTCTCCACCAGCGTCTCACCGGAGGTTCCCCTCAGCTTTCGCATCACGTCGCTCCTTTCGTAATGACGCCCGTATCCCAGGAGGTCGTCAGGTAATCGTAGGTTGCCCAATCGGTAACCCGAGCCGTGCGGGCGTGAAACGTCACCACTGCGGAGTAGTCCCCGCCGGTCAGGGTAAACACGGCATCGCCGCCCACCTTCATCTCAAACTTCACGCTCACGTCAGGCAGGTCTTCATCCGCCGAAACGGAAAAGGTCTCGGTGGACGCCGCCGCCCCTTGAGAAACCGTATACGTATCCGTCAGCAGGTCTCCGTTTTGGGTATCGTAGGGAGAGATATACGGTGTAATCGCTTTCCATGCACTGGCTGTCACGGCCTCACCCGTCTCCGGGTCGGTTTCGCCGGTATCCCAGGTTTCCCAGGTCTGGCCCGTGGTGTAAGTATACCCGCCCAGCTCGTCCTTCAGCAGACGGGCTGCAGAGGCGACAGCCAGATAATTCTGCTGATCCTCGTAGCGGTCCTTTGTCTTGGCGGCGCTGGCTGTGGCCGCGGTCAGGATCAGCGAGCCGATGGTCAGGCAGATTGCGAAAAAAAGCAGTGCAATCAGCAGGGAGGTTCCACGCTCGTTATGCAGTTTTTTAAAAACCGTCTGCATGTTTCCTCCTGTCAAATGCCGGTGCCATCCGTGAATGCGGCGGAATCAGTACGGCCAGTCTCCGTAATAATCCAGGCCCAGGATGCGGGGATAAGGGTAGGCCTTTCCGCTCAGGGCGGCGGAGACGGGATGGGTTTGTTCCGCCGTCGTCGTCAGCGTCCAGCACAGGCTGTCGGTATCCCATTTCCAGGCTGTGGCAAGTGTTTTGAGCGCTTTGAGCTGATCAAATGTAATTGCCGCAACCTTACCGGCAGAATACGCGTAGGACACCGTCTGGTTGAATCCGGTCTGTTTTACCCAGTAGCAATTGGTATATCTGGTTGTGTTTGCGTTGACACTCAAATCATCTGTCGTAAAGCCGGATACCGTCTTGCCCGAGAGTTTTGTCGCGGCATAGCAATAGCGAACGTGTCCATTCCACGGGTCTGCGGTTGCCGTAAAGCCCGCCGCGCTGCCTGCCGAGGAAACCGTCCCCACCGCAAAGCAATTGGAAACGGAGCCCTGTCCAACGCTGCGGCAGAAGCCGGCTGCCGTACTGTTCGTGCCGGTAGCAGAGACCGTGCCGTTGTAATAGGAGGAGTCGACGGTGCCGCCGTACATGGTATTGATCAGACCGGATGCGTAGCTGCCCGCCCCCGCAGCGGTCACCGTGCAGGTGGACTCGCTAAGACTGATGGTACCGTAGTTGCTGAGCACCAGCCCGGCCACAGACCTTTTGTTCTGCTGAATAGTCACACTGCCTGTTGCGGCACAGTTGGCAATCAAGGCGCTCGAGCCGTTTGTGACCACCAGTCCTACAGCGTCATGATAACGAGATGTAACGGTGCAGTCGGCGGTGCAGCTACTGACGCTGCTGGAGCTGCTGGAATTATTGGTGACAATCAGGCCCGCGGCATCATCGTAAGCGGTAACGCTGCCGGTGAACGCACAGCCGCTGACAGGGTTCTGGCTGCTGACCATCAGACCGCCGGCGTCGCCAGAGTCGGAAACAACGGTGCAGTCGGCGGTGCAGCTGCTGACGCTGCTGGAGCTGCNGGAATTATTGGTGACAATCAGGCCCGCGGCATCATCGTAAGCGGTAACGCTGCCGGTGAACGCACAGCCGCTGACAGGGTTCTGACTGCTGACCATCAGACCGCCGGCGTTGCCAAAGTCGGAAACAACTGTGCAGTCGGCGGTGCAGCTGCTGACGCTGCTGGAGCTGCTAGAATTATTGGTGACAATCAGGCCCGCAGCATCATCGTAAGCGGTAACGCTGCCGGAGAGAACATGGCAATTGTCCACGGTTCCCTGGTTGGAAACCGCTAGCGCCGCAACGGTGGATCTCTGACTGATGGCCACATCGGTCAGCCGGACGTTCTTCAGTGCCCCATAACTATTGTTGAAAAGTGGAATTGTCAGACCGGAAATCTTGTTTTCCTGACCATCATAGGTGTATCCCGCTCCGGACTTGTTCGACAGTGAGCTGAAAAATGTTGACGCAGTGACCGCAATATCGTGGCTCTGCAAAAATGTATATGAGCCGATATTCCAATAATAGTAGTCATTATTCCCGGGATGTACGCTCAAATTCTGCAGCTGGGCCGCTGTCCTCACCTGCATGGTTCTGTAAGAAGACGTATTGGAAACCTGCACAAAATTTCGGGCAATATAGATCGATCGCGCTGTTCCGCCGGTATCATTCAGCGCAATTTCAGGATTACCCCAGCTCTGTGTTGTATCGATGTCGGCTTTCAAGGAAGCGGAAAACGCATACAACGAGTATCCGTTCTCCACATTGGAGGCCAACTGGGAACCTACCGCTGAAGCACCAAGGAAGTTGGAATCCCATTTTTCCGCAGCACCTGCGGTAAAATTGAAATTTTTCACCAGCAGCCCGTACCCCGAGGAAACGATGCTGTAGTCGTTGTCCTTCAGCATTCCGGTCTGTTCGTCGCCGATCACGCTGCCGTCCTTGTCAATCGTGTAATAGCCCCATGAACCGTTTCCATATTTCTCATAGTAGACCACATAAACATTCTGCGACAGATTCGAGTGAACAGCCGGCGTATACCGGTCCGGCCAGTCGCCGTAATACTCATCCGTAACCATGGCGAACGGATACGCCGTGCCCTGCAGGGCAGTCCGGTAGGGATGACAGACGGCCGTCTTGTTGCTGATGGCGGTGCCGGCGTCGGTCTTGGCCAGATCGTCATATTCGCAGGCGGTCACACCCGAGGGTACCGTGCCGGAGTAGGCGTCGGCAGCCGAGGTATTCCCGGTCTGATTCAGATACCGGCAGCTGGTGAAGGTCACCGTGCCGCTTCCGTAGACCAGCGGGCCGTAGGTCAATGCACTGCCGGCGGTCACGCTTCCGCAGGCATAGCTCCCCGTGATGCTCAGCGTGCCGGTGTTGGACCCCACCAATCCCCCGCAGGAGGCGGAGCCGTAGACGTCGGCGGAAGAAAAGCAGCGGGTGACGGTCACTGTGCCGCCAGCCGCGCCGATCAGGCCTCCGGCCGTGGACTGGTAAGCCCCCGCCGTGCCGGACGCCGCGCTGCCGGAGGCGTAGCTGTTGAGAAGATTCACCGGCGCCGCGGTGGTGCCGCCCCTGACCTTGCCGATCAGACCGCCGGTCTGCCGTTGGTCGTTGGCCACACCCAGCGCGGAAAAGCAGCTCTCAATATCGATGCCATACCCGTTATTCACCTCAGCGCTGCCGATGAGACCGCCGGTGGGTGTCTCCGCACCGGAGGACGCGCTTTCTCCGCCGGTGACCGAGCCAGTACCCGAGGCGGACTGATAAACGCCGCAGTTCATCACGGTAACGGCTCCCCCGGAGCTCTGGACCGACCCGATCAGCGCGCCCACCCGGGCCCTGCCGGACACGGTGAAATCCTTCAGCCGCAGGTTTTGGATCGTGGCGGAGACGGAGCAGCTACCGATGAGGCCGGTGCTGTCCGTGCCCGAAATTTTGAAATTGCTGAGCGTGTGAAGCGTTCCCCGACCGTCCTGTCCGTTGATGGTAATCCCACCCTGGGCGGCGGAGCTGGTCAGCGGAATGGGCGTAAAGGCGTCCGGGGCAGCGCTCAGGTGCTCCGACACGGGCAGCATCGTCTTCAGCCGGTGGGTGGAGTCCTTCGTGAAGTCGATATCCGCCGTCTGAACCGCGGCGGCCGCCCCCTGCGTGTAATACCGGAGATTGCTCAGCTGCCTGGCGTAGCCAAACTCCACACCCTTTGCGTGGGTGACGCCGCTTTTGGTGACGGCGCTGTCATATTTCGCGGCGAACAGGCTGTTTGTCGTGCCGATCACGGCGTTCTGATACAGCGTCGTACCGTTGTAGGCCAACGACGCGGTCACGGTGATGTCTTCCCCCGCCGTCAGTGTTGGGAACAGCGTGACAAAGGAGCAGCCGCTCACCATACTGTCCAGCAGGACATACAGCGTATAGTTGTTGTCGGTGTCCACGCCGGCATAGACGGACGCCGCCGGCGTCGAACCCAGGGCGGAGTCGCCGTCCGCAGTCAGCGTCACAGTATGGTCGCTCTCATCCGTTACTGTGACGGTCGCCAGCACCTGATCCGGATGGGATAACGCCTGCCCCAGTTCCGGATATGCCAGCTTCACATAGAGATCCTCGCCGTTCACCAGCTCCAGTGTCTCCTGCTGGTGTTCTGTCACTTCCTGACTCGTCTTCCCGGACGCAGCCTTCAGCCCTCCGTAATACCCGATGCCTTCCTCGGCGCGAAGCGCCGCGTCATCCCCCCCGGTGCGCAGGGCTTCCACATCGTTTTGAGAAAGTACGCCCTTGGCATAATAGACGTCTGTGACATCGCCGGAGGCGGGGTCCAGATACAGCACATAGCTGCCGGACAGCGTGGACATCAGCGCCGCCGTTCTGGTAAGGTCGCTCTGGGCCGTGCCGGACTCTATGTAGTACAAGGTCGTGGTGGCGGCTCCCTCCGTCACCTGCTTCGACTGGACGACGGCGCTTTTCGCCGCCAGCGTCACAAGCTGGCCGGAGGTTTTTTGATTCGTCAGATCGCTCTGGGCTGTGAGAAAAATCTGCCGGGCGGTACCATCCAGTTCGGTAATCTGTAATTTCTTCCAGTTCTGGATCAAATTGGGAGCTGCAAACGCCGCAATAATAACCAGAACCGCTACAACGATCAGCGTTTCTGTCAGCGTAAAGCCTCTCGTATTCCGTTTTTTCCGCTTTGCCGCTGTGCTCATTCGTTCTCCTCCAGAGGGGACAAAAAAGGCTGCCGTGTAATACGACAGCTCCTAAGCACTTATTCTGATGCACCCTGGCGCGCACCGTAAAATACGTGGCAGCTGGCTACCGTATATGATTCTCTCCGGATTGATCGGGAAAATTCATATAGACGATCCTATAGCTTTGCGCCGCCGGCTTTCACCGGGTTTGCCCTTCTACTGTTAACGCTTCCACTCTATCTTTGCGCTAATGCTACCATATTTCCCGGCTGTTTGCAAGGGAAAGTTACATTCCCCGGCTTTAAATTCCATCATTGCTGATCATTTAACAAATTCCGACCGCCGTTTAAGCCTCGGTATTATCACTCTGCTTTCCGAAAATCCGGCGATCCAGCTTTCCAAGAAAAAGCGCCAGAAAAAATCCGCCGGCACAGCATACCGCGGAGAGCAGCATTTCACCCGCGCCGGTGTATACTGTGGGAATAATCACCAGCGTTGATGCGATCACAATCCCCAATATCCCGTGAAAGGCAACGGCGTAATGTTTTCCGAAGAACCAGTTCACCAGCCGGGCCAGCAGCACAACGGTCACGACGATCCCGGGAAGCGCCATCCCAAGCACCCAGAAATTCAGGCTGGATAAATTCTTCATCAGCGGCTCGTACAGATCCAGCGCCATCATGACGGAGGAGGAGGTCATGCCCGGGATGATAATGCTCATGCCCCACAGGGCACCGCAGAAATTATACCACCAGAAATTGGGCTCCACATGGATTGCCGCCACATGGCTCATATAGAACAGTACGGCATACATGACTCCAAAGCTGAAAACCAGACTCACCCATGCGCTGCGGCTCCGGCCCTGCTCCCCTGCCTCCCGGAACAGCGCCGGCAGTGTACCCACAATCAGCCCGATGAACAGCCAGACGGTCACCGACGCGGACAGGTCCAGCGCCAGCGAGATGCACTTGGCAAATCCCATAAATCCCACCACACAGCCGATGGCCAGGGCGGGTGCCCGCTTCCAGTACTTCGGCAGCGCGTGACGGGGATGGGTCAGCACCTCCATAAACGGACGATAGAGATCGAACACCACCGCCAGCACTCCGCCGGAGACGCCGGGCAGAATTCCTCCTGCTCCGATCAAAATTCCACAGAGCAGATCCCGCAGCCAAAGCATCAGTCCGTATGGTTTTCGCAAGCCTTCTTCACCCGCCTTTCTCCGCGCAGACCGCGGCAGTCTTTTAATCGCTTATCCTAGCAGCTTTGCGTTTCCAATTCAATCCGCAATCGGAAACTTTCTGTAAACGCGCCGTCTCCGCAATTTGATTTTCCCCGTTTTTTGTCGAAAACGTTCAAAACTACGGCTGGTTTTTTTTGCCGCCTAATGCATTATTTCGGTTGACAAATGAACTTTTTTCCCGTACACTGCGTAGTAACAATTGAATACCACAAAGACGATGAAGAGAAGAGTAGGCACGGAGATACGGCAAAGAGAGCCCCGGTTGGTGAGATGGGGTGCGGAAGGCTGTGCTGAACATGGTCTCGGAGTTGCGCACCGACTGCGGAATCCGCACAGGCTGCGACGGAAGCGCCCGTCATCGCGCAGGGGTGTTTCTGCACCCTCAGAGGCCGGCTTCGCGAGGGGCTGTGCGAAACAAGGTGGTAACACGGCGTATCTTACGTTCGTCCTTGATGCAATTTGCATTGAGGGCGTCTTTTTTTGCCCCAAAAACCGCTGTTTTCCCGCCGGACCGACGGATTCGGCTTTTCGCATGCTCCCCGCCGGGGACAGATTTCAATTTGAGGAGGCATTCGCCGATATGAGTGAATCCATCATTCGGATCTCGCATCTGAATAAGACCTTTGGAACAGGCGACGGCGCCGTCCGGGCGCTGGAGGACATCAGCCTGGACGTTCGCCCCGGTGAGATCTTCGGAATCATCGGCCTGTCGGGCGCGGGCAAGTCCACGCTGGTGCGCTGTATGAACCTGCTGGAGCGGCCCACCTCAGGCAGCGTGATCGTCGACGGAGCGGAGATCACCGCCCTGTCCGACCGGGATCTGCGTCGGGCCCGTCAGTCCATCAGCATGATTTTTCAGAGCTTCAACCTGCTGATGCAGCGCACGGCGCTGGGGAACATCTGCTTTCCCCTGGAGCTGGCCGGATGGAAGCGGCCCGACGCGCTCCGGCGGGCCCGGGAGCTTTTGAAGCTGGTGGGTCTGGAGGACCGGGAGGATGCCTATCCCGCCCAGATGTCCGGCGGGCAGAAGCAGCGCATCGCCATCGCCAGGGCGCTTGCCACCGGGCCGAAGGTTCTTTTGTGTGACGAAGCCACCTCGGCGCTGGACCCCACCACCACCCTTTCCATTCTGTCTCTGCTCAAGGAGCTGAACCAGACGCTGGGCGTCACCGTTGTGGTCATCACCCATCAGATGAACGTCATTGAGGAGATCTGTTCCCGGGTGGCCATTCTGGACGGAGGCTCCGTCGCCGAGCAGGGTGCGGTGGATGAGATCTTCTCCAGCCCCCAAACGGAGATCGGACGAAGACTGGTCTATCCCGGCGGCGTCCGCATCGACCGGCTCCCGGCCTCCCAGGTCGTCCGGGTGGCCTTCAACGGCGGATCCGCCGACGAACCGCTCATTGCCTCCCTTGCCATCGACTGCGGCGTGAAGGTCAATATTCTGGGCGCCGACACCCGCAACATCGACGGCAAAGCCTTTGGCACCATGCTGCTGGGTCTGCCGGCCGACCCCGGCGAGGCCGCGCGGGCGCTGAATTACATCCGGTCGCAGCCGGACATCACGGTCGAGGAGGTGGAATCCCATGCTTGATTCTCTGTCCGCGTTCTGGGTTCAATACGGCTCGCTGCTGCTGCAGGGTACCCGGGACACCTCTATTATGGTGCTTTCATCCACTGTATTCGCCTATCTGCTGGGTCTGCCCCTGGGGGTGCTGCTGGTGATCACCCAGCCTTACGGCATCTGGCCCCGCAGAGCCATCAATCAAATTCTCGGGTGGATCATCAATGTGGGCCGCTCCCTTCCGTTCATCATTCTGATGATCTCCGTCATGCCGTTCACCAAGCTGATCGTAGGTACCAAGATCGGCGTGCTGGGCGCCATTCCCCCGCTGGTGATCTCCGCCGCGCCGTTCATCGCCCGGATGGTGGAGTCCTCTCTGGCTGAGGTAGACTCCGGCGTGGTGGAAGCCGCCCAGTCCATGGGTGCCTCCGTCCCCCAGATCGTCTGGAAAGTCTATCTGCCGGAGGCAAAGCCCTCGCTGACGCTGGGCGCCTCCATCTCCATCATCACCATTCTGGCCTACACCGCCATCGCCGGAGCCGTGGGAGCCGGCGGTCTGGGAGACCTGGCTATCCGCTACGGTTACCAGCGGAAGGTTACATCCATGATGCTGGTCACGGTGGTTCTGATCATCATCATCGTCCAGATCATCCAATCCGCTTTCAGCCGGCTGTCGGCCAGGATCGATAAACGTCTGAGATAGCGCTCATATACATTAATTTAACTGGAGGAAAAGAACATGAAGAAAGTATTTGCACTGGTTTTGGCCCTTACGCTGAGCCTCGCCCTGACCGCCTGCGGCAGTAAGGGGTCCTCATCTGCCGCAAACAGCGCCGCCGGGTCCGGGAATGCCGCATCCGGCAGCTCGTCCGCCGGAACCACGGTCACCCTGCGGGTTGCTGCATCCCCAACTCCCCACGCCCAGATTCTGGCTCAGGTGAAGGATGTTCTGGCGAAAGAAGGCATCAATCTGGTGGTCACCGAGTACGGTGACTATGTCGTGCCCAACACCGCCGTGGAAGAGGGAGACGAGGACGTCAACTACTTCCAGCATCAGCCCTATCTGGATCAGTTCAATAAGGAAAACGGCACCCATCTGGTGAGCGTAGCTAAAATCCACTACGAGCCCTTCGGCATCTATCCGGGCAAGACCAAATCTTTGGATGCCCTGGCAGACGGCGCGACGGTGGGCGTACCCAACGACGCCACCAATGAGGCTCGGGCCCTGCAGCTGCTGCAGGCCCAGGGGCTGATTCAGCTCAAAGACGGTGCGGGCCTGAATGCCACCCCCAATGACATCGTGGAGAATCCCAAACATCTGCAGTTCAAAGAGTTGGAGGCCGCCATGGTTCCCAACGTGACCTCCGAGGTGGATATTGCCGTCATCAACGGCAACTATGCTCTGGAGGCCGGCTTCTCCTCCGCCAAAGACGCTCTGGCTCTGGAGGATGCAGATTCCGATGCCGCCCAGACCTTCGCAAACATCATTGTGGTGAAGGAAGGCCACGAGAACGACCCCGCCGTTCAGGCGCTGGTAAAGGCCCTGCAGAGCGACGCCGTCCGCGACTACATCAACAATACATATAACGGAAACGTTCTGCCCGTTTTCTAAGCATCCTCTGAACGGTGCGCCCTCGCACCGATAACGCAAAAGGCTCCCCGGTCATTCTCGGGGAGCCTTTTCATTCTCAGGATTCGGGCACCGCCTGATCCGCCGCTGTCGGAGGCAGATCCGCATCAGCCTTTTGGCCCCCGCCGGCAAAATGCACCACGATCTGGTCGCATCCCTGCTGCTTTGCCTGAAACAGAGCCGCCGAGGCATGCTGGATCAGCTCTTTCACCGTCTTTGTCCCTCTTCCGGACAGCACCACCCCCACGGCGCACTCCACCTCCGCCGGCTCCCGCCGCTTTCGGGCCTCCAGAATCAGCTGGCCGCAGCGCTCCACCACAAACCGCTCCGACGGCACATTGGTCATCAGAACCGTGAACTCCGGCCCGCCGTGTCGGGCGATGACATCGCTCCTGCGGAAGCAGGCGCGCAGCGAATGCGCAAAATTCCGCAGCACCGCATCACCGGCAGCCCGTCCGCAGGTTTCATTGATCCGGCTCAGGTTTGTGATATTCACCATCAGCAAAGCCTGCAGACTTTCCGGAGTGCTGATTTCCTCCGAGGTGCGCAGCACGGTGTCCATCAGACAAGGAGCCGCTTCGCAGCTGTACACGCCGGTCAGATCGTCCCGGGGCGCCTGCTCCAGCGTGGTGTAATACCCCCGGATGGCCTCACAAAACCACCTGCGGGACTCCAGCACATTGCACACCCGACGCCGGACCGTCTCGGTGATAAACGGCTTGACAATATAGTCGCTGACGCCCAGCGCCAGAACATCTGTCTGCTGCCGGGGTGAGTCGTCCGCCGCAATGATCACCACGGGGATTCCCGCCAGTTCCGCGCGGCTGCGCAGATACCGCAAAAACGAGTCGCCGTTCATACCGGGCATCTGCAAATCCAGCAGAATGATATCCACCGTGCCCGCCTCATTCAAAACCCGGATGGCATCCTGGCCGTCCACCGCCTCCAGAATGGTATATTGATCTTCGAAAATACTGCGCAGGACGGTGCGGTTGACCTCCATATCGTCCACAATCAGAATCCGCTCGCCGCCGCTGTCGATCTGCATGGCACTGCGGTACCGGCTCAGCTCGTCGTAGATCTTCTTCTGGGCGGTGATATCCTCCAGCCCGCCAAAAATTACATGCTTGGTGCCGATGGCCTGGACATACTTCAGCTTGATGCGCACCCAAACGGTCCGCCCGCTCTCCAATGTGCGGCAGAAGTCACACTCTGCCATTCCCTGGGTGCTGGCCACAACCTCGAAGGCATTGATTACCACCGGGCGATGCGCCGGCGCCACCTGAGCGAGGAAGCCCCCGGACTCCCGGTTGAGGTCGCCATAGCCGTACAGGTCGTAGTACGCGTCATTGACGCGCAGAATCTCCACCTGGCTGCCTTCGAACTCATAGATTGCCACTGCCTGAAGCATATTGGCAAACAGATTTTCCATCTGCGAGGTCGTCTCCCAGAGCTGATCGGCAGTCATGCCCCTGCAGCGCTCCTCGCGGTAAACCCTCGGAGTGCCGAAGGCCAGCTTCTCATAGTCTTCCGCAGGCATTGGCCGGGCAAAGTAATACCCCTGTGCATACTCGCACCCGATATTTCGCAGAAAGTTCACCTGCTCCGCTTTTTCAACGCCCTCGGCAATGGTGGGCATATCCAGCCATTTAGCCATGCGAACCACCGAGGCCAGAATATTCTCGCCTCGGCCGGGTTTGCTCTCACTGCCGGAGAGAAACGCCATGTCGATCTTCAGCGTGTCCACCTCAATGTCCTTGAGAACGTTCAACGAGGAATAACCGCTGCCGAAATCGTCCATCAACACGGAGATTCCCTTTCCCTGAAAACGCGATACCGTGTTGCGGATCGTCTGCGGGTCACTGATGTAAGCGCTTTCTAATATTTCCAGCTGAAGAAGCCGGGGCGGTATGCGGTACTTCCCCATCAGGTCGATGATCAGATCCGCCAGCCGGGGATTGCGCAGACTGACGCGGGAGATATTCACGGAGATGGGATGGGGATCACGGCCTTCGTCGATCCATTTGCGCATCTGGACGCACACATGCTCCCAGACGTAAAAATCCAACTGCAGAATGAAGCCGTTGCGCTCGAACACGGGGATGAACTCACCGGGCAGAATCATCTCACCCTGCGCGTTCTTCCAACGCACCAGCGCCTCCGCACCATCCACCTGCATGGTGCGCAGGTCGTACCTGGGCTGGTAATAGATTACGAACTGCTCCTCCTTCAGGGCCTGGCGCATATTGTTGACAATATTTTGGTCCCGGACAATGGTCTTCTCCATTTGGTCGGTATAAAAGGTGCAGTTCTGAATATAGCTGCCCTTGTACTGCTTGGCTGCCAGAGCGGCCCGGTCATACATCATGCCGATCTCCTCCGACGGGTCCGAGATCACATAGACTCCCACGTTGGGCACAATGTCGAAATCCAGCCGATATTTCCCCAGCTGATCCCGGATGTCACTCAGGCGCCGTATCACACCATCCTCCTTACGGAAAGGAAAGCATGCGCCGAAGATGTCATCACCCAGCCGGCCATAGGTAAAAAGCGGGTGGGTTTTTCCGTACCGCTCCAGCATCCCGGCGATGTAGCGCAGCAGTTTGTTCCCCTCCGCAATTCCGAACAGAGTGTTTATAAGCTGAAAGCGCACGATGTCGAACCGGGCAAACGCAAACAGGGTATCCGGATTTTCATCCAGCATCTCCCTGGTGCGGAGAAAGAACTGATTCTTATTGTATATTCCGGTCAGCGGGTCATGCTCCGCCAGATAGCGCAGCTCCTGCATCAGGCTCAGCTGGCTGCGGTCAATGGCGTTTTTCAGGCGGAACTTCAGAACATCCGCGTCATAGGGCTTGCTGACGAAATCCCAGGCGCCCAGCGACAGGCACCGTTTTTCACTCTCCAGGTCCCCGGCGGCCGTGGCTACAAGGACCGGAACCTTCCGGAATTGTTCATTTTGATGGTAAAGCCGCAGGAACTCCCAGCCATCCATCACCGGCATCATCAGATCCAGCACGATGGCCAAAACGGAGTCACACTTCCGGTCCAGCATCTCCACACCCTGCCGTCCGTTTTCCGCTTCCAGGACCGCATAGTCATCCGAGAGAATTTTCCGAAGAATGCTGCGGTTGATTTTTTCGTCATCCACAATCAGGATGCCGCCCTTTTTCTTTTGCATGACGTTCACTCCCTTGCCGCACAAGTCCGGATTCCCGAAATCTTTCGGTGCCACGGTGCCGCAGCAGCATCGAATATTGGTATATTTTAGAATTATAATACATTTTCTGCAAAAAATCAACACAATCTCCCGATTATCGCCTTGGACGGAGATCTTCCCTCTTCTCGCAACATTTTGGATTTATCCATACATTTAATTTGCAAATCGTGATCGCATATGGTAAAATAATACAGATTGCATGACGTTTGCCAAGGCAATCGATCCATCCGGGATCAGTTGGGAGGTGCGAAGCGGTGAAGCATATGGAACTGAACAGGACTGTGTTGAAGGTTCCCACTGTTCTAAACCGGCTTTTTCTGGGGATCGCCGGTCTGGTTCACGCCTTGCTGCTGTTCTTTTTTTTGGAATTTCATCTGACGGGACCGGCCCTGCTGTGTTTGGGAGGACTGATCCTGCACGCCAGCCTGCTGATCCTTTACCGCCGGCACCGCAGGCTGGCCATGATCGTGGGGCAGATAGAGGTCTGCCTGTGCAGCATTCTGCTGACACAGGCAACGGGCTGGGATGGCGGATTTTATTTTTACATCATTGGGATGCTGGCCAGTGTGTCCTACATCGGCCACAACTCTTACATCCATATCTTTCCGCTGCAGGCAATGAACATCGGAGCTCTGATACTCCTGCTGACGATACGGACATACTCGGCGGCACATTTCAATGGGATGGACCAAGCGCTGGACGGAGTGTACGCCCCCCTGTTCGCGGCCAACCTCCTGACCACTGTGTTCATGCTCACCGCCTGCACCACGCTGTTTTCCCAGGATCTGGACAGATCCCAGGCGCAGCTGCTGGACACCAACAAAAAGCTGGAGTACCTGGCAACTCACGACGAACTCACCGGACTGCAGAACCGGCGCAGCATGAATGAGCTGCTGACGCTCTGCCGGGCACAGGCGGAGCGGTCCTCCATCCCCTTTGTGGTGGCCATGGGCGATATTGATAACTTCAAGCGGCTCAACGACACCTATGGCCACAACTACGGTGATCAGGTGCTCACCCTGCTGGCGGAGACCATTCAGCTCTCCACCCGGGAGGGGGATTTTGTCTGCCGTTGGGGCGGGGAGGAAATCCTGATTCTGTTCTCCGCCACCCGCCGGGACGCCGCCAAATCGGTACTGCTCCGGGTGCAGGAAAGGCTGCGCCATCCCGGCCCCGAGGGACAGGAGATCCTGCTGGCGCCGGTGACGATGACCTTCGGTCTGAGCGAGTACCAGTCCGGGCAGTCCATCTGCGAACTGATTGAGCACGCGGACGAACGACTCTATCAGGGCAAGAGCAGCGGTAAAAACTGCATCATCGGCTGAGCGTTGGCTTTGCAATACGATGTGATATCTCCATTCCGGCCGGGCAAAAGTCCTATTTTTTTGTTCAAATTTTGTGGAATCTTTCGTGATTTGGACTTGCAAAATAAATGACCGCGCCTATAATGATTAAATGACTTTACGGCTTCTTCAGAAAGGGCGTGGTCGCCATGCTTCTGTTTTTAAAAATCTTTGATGTGGCCTTTTTCATTCTTCTGGCTGTTTCCTATCTCTATCAGCTGGTCTATGCCGCGGTGGGTCTGACCAGCAAACGCTCCTTTGCCGAACCTGAGGCCGGGACGGAGCACAAATTCGCCGCCGTCGTCTCTGCCCGGAACGAGGAGGGCGTGATCGGCGAGCTGATCGCCAGCCTCCGGCGGCAGCGGTATCCCGCCGACAAACTGGACATTTTCGTGGTGGCGGATAACTGCACCGACCGCACTGCGGAGGCAGCGCAGAACGCCGGAGCCGTGGTGTTTCGCCGCCAGAACCCGGATCTGTCGGGCAAGGGGTACGCGCTGGACTTTCTCTTCCGCCGCATTCTCCGCGAATATGGTGACCGCGGCTATGAGGGCTACTTCATCTTCGACGCGGACAACGTGGTGGACCAACATTTTGTGGCGGAGATGAACAAGACCTTCGACCGGGGCGGATACGACGCCATCACGGGCTACCGCAATTCCAAAAACTTCGGCGCCAACTGGCTCTCGGCCTGCTACTCCATCTCTTTTCTGCAGCAGTGTCGGTTTCTGAATTTCCCCCGCTGTCTGCTGGGCACCAGCTGCGGCGTGGGCGGTACGGGCTTCATGGTCTCTGACCGGCTGCTGCGCAGTCAAGGCGGCTGGCCGTTCCACCTGCTGACCGAGGACATTGAATTCTCCGCCGACTGCGCTATTTCCGGGCGCACCATCGGCTACTGCGACCGGGCCGTGATCTTCGACGAGCAGCCCACCGCCTTCCGCCAGTCCTGGGATCAGCGGCTGCGGTGGAGCAAGGGCCACTATCAGGTGGGCGGCAAGTACAATCTGCCCCTGCTGCAGGGAAGTTTCCAGGGCGGCAAGGCCGGGCTGACCTGCTACGACACGCTGATGTCCGTCACGCCCGGCGCCTTAGTGATTCTGGCGGCGGTGCTGGTTAACCTGGCATGCGCCCTGCTTTGCAAAGCACAGAGCGTCTACATAGCCGCGCCGGTGATGCCCCTGATCGGACGTTTCTTTCTCCTTCTGTGCACGGGATATTATCTTCTGACTCTGGTGGCCGGCGCGGCCACTGTGGCTTCGGAGTGGCGGAGGATTCCCGCTTCCCGGATCAAAAAGCTGATTTACCTGCCGCTGTATCCCCTTTTTCTCCTGACCTATCTGCCCATCAGTCTGGCAGCCCTCTTCCGGAACGTGGAATGGACGCCCATCCGCCACACCCCAACCGCTGAGATGCACCACATGGAAAGCTACTGAGACTTCCCGGCCAACCAATCCCGGTTGGCCGGGAGTTCTTTTGCCCGGCGGGTGGTCTGTCCACTGCGGTTCCTCATTCTTCCGAAGAAACCGGCGCGCTCCGTGATGAGCTGATCACGAAGCGCGCCGACCGCTGTTTTATTGAAGCGTAATGATCCGCGCGTCCAGTCCCGACGCGTCCTCGGCGTCGTGGGTGACCAGCAGGACGGTCTTTCCCTCCGCGGCCGCCCGAATGCAATCCATGGCGCGGCGCCGGTTCTCCCCGTCCAGCCCGGTGAAGGGCTCATCCAGCACCAGCAGATCAAAGGGCATACAGAGCGCCCGGGCCAGGGACAGCCGCCGTTTCATGCCGCCGGAGTATTCCCGGACGGGCTTGGTGCCCAGCTCCGTCAGTCCCAGCCGCTCCAGCAGAACGGAGGCGGCAGCCGCCTCGTAGGCAGGGCCCAGAACAAAGCGCAGATTCTCCGGCCCGGTCAGATGCTCCAGCAGGCGATCCTCCTGAAACACGGCGGAAGCTCGCGCTCCCTCCAGCCCGCGGATGATCCCGCCGTCGGCTGTCTCAAGACCCAGCAGAATCCGAAGCAGCGTGGTCTTGCCCGCGCCGGAGGGCGCCATAACGCAGGTGACGCCCTGGCCCGCGGAAAAGGACACATCCCGCAGGACGGGCCTGCCGCCGTAAGCTTTGCAAAGATGCTCCACACTCAGCTGCATACTCCGCCCGCCTTTCGCACCAGGACGTCCACGCCCCGGAGAAACAGTCTTTCAAACAGAACCGCCACGCAGACGATGGTGGCCGTCCAGGCAAACAGATCCGGCGTCTGCAGATAGATCTTGGCCGTGTAAAGCCGCTCGCCCAGGGAACCCCGGGGCAGCCCGATGACCTCCGCCGCCACGCCCGCCTTCCAGCAAAGGCCCAGCCCCAGCGAGCAGGCAGTGCGGAAATAGGGCAGCACCTGCGGCAGGTAAATTCCCCGCAGCGTGCGGAAGAACGGAACCCGGAAGACACGGGCCATCTCCAGCAGGGAGCGGTCGGTATTGGCGATGCCCATCAGCACGTTCAGGTAGACCGGCGGAAACACCATCAGCCCGGAGATCAGCAGCGACAGGTTCCGGGACGGCACCCACACCAGCGCGAGGATGATAAACGAGGCCACCGGCACTGCCTTCACCGCCGCCACCAGAGGCGCCAGCAGCTCCCGCACCCGGACAAACCGGGCGGCCAACGCGCCGCACAGCACCGCCAGCACACAGGCGAGGAGGAATCCCCCCAGAATCCGGCTGGCCGACCAGCCCACGGACTGCCAGAAATCCGCCGTCACAGCCAGCTCTCCAAAGCGCGACAGCGCCGAGACAGGAGGTGCCAGCAAAATTTCCTGTCCCAGCGCCAGGCTGCCCAACTGCCAGGCAGCAAGCCAGAAGCCCACAGCCCACAGCCGGATGCTGTTCTTTTTTTTATGCCCCGTAGTAGAAGTCGTCATTGGGCAGAGTGCCTCCCACCGACTGAGGATTCTGATCGTTCAGAACCGAGAGGTAACCGGACAGCTTATCCTTCATCTCACTGCCGGTGATGCACACGATGTTGCAGTTGGGAATGGCCTTTTCCGCCACGGCGGCGTCCACGATGTTATAGTTGCCTACCAGCTTGGCCGCGTCGGCCACATTGGCGTTGACCCACTGGACGGAGTCCGCATATTCCTGCAGGAACGCGTTGATGGCGCCGGGGTTTTCCTTGACGGCCGCGGTACGGGCCACCACCACGCCGGTCAGGAGGGCGGAGCCGCTGTTGAGCGCGTCCCACTCCTTCGTCAGATCCAGCGCAATCCGCAGATTTGAGATCTTGGTCTGGGCCACCGTCACAAAAGGCTGGGGCAGCAGCGCGATGGTGGCCGCGCCGGAGGCCAGGGCGCTGACGCACTCACTGTGCTCGGACTTCCAGTCGATGGTCACATCGGTATCCGGGTTGATGCCGTTTGCCTTCAGCAGATAGCGCAGGGCATATTCCGGCGTGGAGCCTTTGCCGGCAGCCACGATGGTCTTACCCTTCAGATCTGCAATGGACTGGACGGCATTGCCGTTTTCCACGATATCCAGCACGCCCAGCGTGTTCACGGCCAGCACCTGGACGCCGCCCTTGGTCTTGTTGTACAGCACGGAGGCCAGGTTGGCGGGAACGCAGGCGATGTCCAGGTCGCCCTTGATCAGGGCCGGGGTGATCTCGTCCGCGGACGCTGCAATGTTAAAGGTATACTGGTTCTTGGTGGCGGCGCCGCTGTCACTGTCGCTCATGAGCTTTACAAGGCCCATGGCGGTGGGGCCCTTCAGAGCGGCGATACGGTAATCCGCCGGGGTAAAGGTCTCCGTAAACGCGGAGCCGGCGGCGGAGCTGCTGCCCGAGCCCGCGGCAGAGCCGCTTGCTCCGCCGGAGTCCTTTCCACAGGCGGTGAGTACCGCCAGACTCATCAGGACTGCCAGTGCCAGAGCTGTCAGTTTTTGCAGGTGTTTCATTGTAATCCTCCTCAGTTCTTCTCTGTTCCGATTTTCTCAGATCAGCGCGTCCTCCGGAGCGTACACGGTCTTGGCCGTGATGCCCGAAAGCCTGCCGATCTTGCCCGACAGGGCGGAGATCGCGTCCGCCGGAGCGTCCATGGCCACGCTGATGATATTCACGTCTCTGCGCTGATAGGGTACGCCCATCCGGCCGATGATATACTGCCCATACTGGTGGAGCAGGTCATTCAACGCCGACACGGAATCCGGATTTTTAACGATGATGGCCAGAACGGCCACGCGGGTGTCCATTGCGGATCTCCTCCTGTCTGTAAAAATAACATCCCCTCTGCCGCTGAAGCAGAGGGGATGAGCACATACCGTTTTTATGCAGGGTCACCCCCGCGGTATTGTTCCCCCGTCTTTTGGCTCGGAACGAATCCTGGCCGATCAGAACAGCAGATGATGACACGATGTCGCGCGGTCAGAGCACTTCCCGCCGACAAAGAAAGGATAGCACAGTTTTTTATCACCGTCAACGGGTGACTTCCACTTTCTGGGCTTTCCGCGAGTCACAGCGGCCATAGGCATAGGTCAGCGCCCGAATCTCATCAGCCAGAGCGGCGGGAATCTGTCCCGGCAGCAGCCGCCAGCGCCAGTTGCCCTCCGGTACGCCGGGAACGTTGATCCTGGCCTCGCCGCCCAGCCCCAGCCAGTCCTGCAGCTGGGACACAAACAGTCCTGCCACGCTCCCCAACCCGGCGCGGAGCATCGCCCGGCGCACCCCGTCCGCGCCGGAGGCCCCCAGATATGTCTCCGCGTACGTCCGTTCCGCCGGCGGTGTGCTCTCGTACCAGCCCACGGCGGTGTCGTTGTCGTGGGTGCCGGTATAGCACACGCAGTCCGGCTCATAGTTGTGGGGCAGATACTCGTTGTCCGGGCCGGAGAACGCGAATTCCAGCACCCGCATCCCCGGCAGCCTCGCTGCCCGGCGCAGGGCGTGGACCTCCGGTGTCAGAAGACCCAGATCCTCCGCAATATAGGTAATCTGGGGAAACCAGCTCGTCAGAACGCCCAGCAGATCCATGCCCGGCCCCCGCTCCCAGGTTCCCGTCCGGGCCGTTTCGGATTCTGCCGGGATGGCCCAGTAGCTCGCCAGCCCCCGGAAATGGTCGATGCGGATGGCGTCAAACAGGAAGGACGCCCCTTCCACCCGGCGTATCCACCAGCCGAAGCCATCCTGCCGCTGGGCATCCCAGTCGTAGAGGGGATTGCCCCAGCGCTGTCCGTCCTCGCAGAAATAATCGGGCGGGACCCCCGCCACTTTTTTGGGCCGGCCATCCTCCCCCAGCAGGAAAAACCGCCGCTCTCCCCACACGTCGGCGGAGTCCAGCGACACGTAGATGGGCAGATCGCCGATGAGCTTCAGCCCCAGTCCGTTGACATAACATTTCAGTACCTCCCACTGGGTGAAAAAAAGATACTGGACATAGGTGTGGTACGCCACATCTTCCGCCAGCTCCACTCGGTACCGTTCCACCGCGCCGCTCTCATGGCGGCGCAGGGCTTCGTCCGGCCAGTCCAGCCACGCCCGGTCTCCGAAGTGGGCCTTGGCAGCCCGATACAGCGTGTAATCCGCCAGCCATGGGTTTTTCTTCGCAAATGCGGCCACTTTTTCTCCGTCCCGCGGGAATCCGACGATAAAGGCCTTGCGCAGCAGCATCTCCCGGCTTTCGCGCAGGGCGGTGTAATCAATCCGGGCACAGGGCGGAACCTTCGCTCCGGCCAGATCGCCGGCGGTCAGCAGTCCGTCATCCCGGAGCTGCTCCAGATCGATGAACAGCGGATTGCCGGCATACGTGGACTCGCTGGTGTAGGGCGAGTTCCCTGCTCCGGCGGGGCCAACGGGCAGAACCTGCCACCAGCTCTGTCCGGCCCGGTGCAGGAACCCGGCGAGATCGCGGGCCTCCGCGCCCAGAGAACCGATGCCGTATTCCGAGGGCAGCGAAAAAATCGGCAAAAGGATGCCGGATGTGCGTTCCATAGGAAATCCTCACTTTTTCAACGGTGTGTAGTCCGGTACATTCTACGAGGGAAAGTTCCGGGTGTCAAGGGTGCAAAAAAGCCCTCGCCACATCGGCGGGAGCTTTTTTGCAAATCAAAAAGAGGGCTCTTGATTCCGTACGGAGGGAACCCCGCACTTACTTCATCAGCAGGTACATGACGGCTTTGATGGTGTGCATCCGGTTCTCCGCCTCGTCAAAGACGATGGAGGCGGGGCTTTCAAACACCTCGTCCGTGACCTCCATGGCGTCGCGGCCGAACTTCTCGCCCATCTCCTTACCCACCTTGGTCTTGTGGTCGTGGAAGGCGGGCAGACAGTGCATGAATTTGCACTGGGGGCCGGCGTTGTCCATCAGCTTTTGTGTAACCTGATAGGGGCCAAGATCCCGAATTCGCTCGGCCCAGACCTCCACGGGCTCGCCCATGGACACCCAAACGTCGGTATAAATTACACTCGCGCCCTGGGTGGCCGCCATGGGGTCCTCGATGAATTCCAACACGGCCCCGGTCTGGGCGGCGATGGTCTGGCAGGTGTCGATCAGCTTCTGATCCGGAAAGTACTTCTTCGGCGCGCAGGCCACAAAGTGCATGCCCATCTTGGCGCAGCCCACCATCAAAGAGTTGCCCATGTTGTAGCGGGCATCCCCCATATAGACCAGCTTCACGCCCTTCAGCGAGCCAAAATGCTCCTGAACGGTCAGGAAGTCGGCCAAAATCTGGGTGGGATGAAATTCGTTGGTCAGGCCGTTGAATACAGGCACGCCGGCATTGGCCGCCAGCTCCTCCACCACGGTCTGGCCGAAGCCGCGGTATTCGATGCCGTCGAACATCCGGCCCAAAACCCGGGCGGTGTCGGCGATGGACTCCTTGGCACCGATCTGAGAGCCGGTGGGCCCCAGGTAGGTGCTGGCCATACCCAGATCATGGGCGGCCACCTCGAATGCGCAGAAGGTCCGCGTGGAGGTCTTTTCAAAAATCAGGGCAACGTGCTTGCCCTCCAGATACCGGTGGGAAACGCCGGCCTTCTTCTTGGCCTTCAGGTCGGCGGCGGTGTCCAGAAACTCCTGAATCTCGGTGGGGGCGAAGTCCAGCAGCTTCAAAAAATGCGTATGATGATCCATTGGGATACCCCTCTCCTGTTTTTATGTTACGCCAGCGTCCGCTTCATGATGGCGATGCCGGCATCCAGTTCCTCGCGGGTGATCACCAGCGGCGGCAGCAGCCGCATGCCGGCTCCGGCGGTCAGAACCAACAGTCCGCTTTCGATCAGTTTCAATGCAATCTCGCTGTTTTTAAAGCCGTCCCGAACCTCAATTCCGATCATCAGGCCCAGACCCCGGGTCTTGCCGAAGCAGGGCAGGTTCAGCGCTTCGATCTGCCCGCGCAGATACTCGCCTTTTTCCCGCACCTCCTCCAAAAACGCGTCGGTCAGCGTCTCCTGCACCACCAGTCCGGCGGCGGCGCAGACAGGGTTGGCGCCGAAGGTCGTAGCGTGGGTGCCCGGGCCCAGCACGTCCCGGCACTTTTCATTGGCCATGATGCCGCTCATGGGCAGGCCGCCGGCGATCCCCTTGGCAAAGGAGCACACGTCGGGCACGATTCCGTACTGTTGGAAGGTGAACAGGGTTCCGGTACGGCCCACGCCGCTCTGGACTTCGTCCACCAGCAGCAGCCAGTCCCGCTTCTCGCATTCTTCCCGCAAGGCCTGAACATATGCCTGATCCAGGGGCAGCACGCCGCCCTCGCCCTGCACCAGCTCCACCATGACGGCGCAGACGTCGTCCCCGGCGGCAGCGTTCAGGGACTCCAGGCTGTCGGGGTCCGCGTAGCGGAAGCCCTCGGTAAACGGGAAAAAGTACTGGTGGAACCCCTCCTGTCCGGTGGCGGTCAGCGTCGTGATGGTACGGCCGTGGAAGGAATTATTCAGCGTAATAATAGTGGCGCGGCCCGGGCCGTACTTGTCAAAGCTGTACTTTCGGGCCAGCTTGATCATGCCTTCGTTGGCCTCGCCGCCGCCGTTGGCAAAAAATACGCAGCTCTCCCCCGTGCGCTTGCAGAGCGTTTCCGCCAGGCGGGCACAGGGCTCGGTGTAAAACAGATTGGACACGTGGCCCAGCTTCTTGGCCTGGGCGGTGATGGCATCCACCCAGGGCTGGCAGCCGTAGCCCAAATCGGATACGCCGATGCCGCTGGTGAAGTCGATATACTCCCGGCCCTCCGGGTCATAGAGCCGGGCGCCCTGGCCGTGGTCGATGGCCACGGGAAACCGTCCGTATGTGTGCATGACATACTGGCTGTTCAAAGCCTTGATCTCATCGGAAGTCATTTGCATTGATGGTCATTCCCTTCATTATCATAATGGCCGCCGCCGGCGGCTGTCTGCGGCGGGGGTAGCCCGCGCCGCGCTCACTGCTCCCGCTTCAGCATGGTGCCGATGCCGGCGTCGGACAACAGCTCAATGAGGATGGAGTGCGGAATCCGTCCGTCCAGAATGTGAACCCGATCCACGCCCGCCGCGATGGCGTCCACACAGCACTCGATCTTCGGGATCATGCCGCCGGAGATGATCCCCCCGGCAATCAGTCCCGGTACGTCGTAGGTATGCACCACGTGGATGAGTGTATTCTCATCACGGGGATCTCGCAACAGCCCCCGCACGTCGGTGAGGAGGATCAGCTTCTCGGCGTTCAGTGCCTCCGCCAGCTTGGCGGCGGCGGTGTCCGCGTTGATATTGTAAGAGGTCTCGGCATCCATGCCCTGAGCCACCGTGGAAACCACGGGGATGTAGCCGGTCATCAGGGCGTTTTCCACCGGCTCCGGATTCACGCCGGTGATCTTTCCCACCAGACCGTACTTGGGGTCCAGGCACTCCGCCTGAAACAGGGCGCCGTCCATACCGCACAGGCCGATGGCCTGACCGCCCAGACGGTTGATCTGGGCCACCAGATTCTTGTTGATTTTGCCGCACAGGATCTGCTGGACCACGTCCATGGTCTCCTCGTCCGTATAGCGAAGGCCGTCCACAAACCGGGAGTCGTGGCCGAGCCTTTTCAGCATGTCAGAGATCTCCGGGCCGCCGCCGTGGACGACCACCACCCGGATACCCACCAGACTCAGCAGGATGATATCGCTCATCACGGCACGGCGCAGTTCATCCGAGATCATGGCGTTGCCGCCGTATTTCACCACGATGGTCTTGCCGGTGAATTTCTGAATATAGGGCAGCGCCTCGACCAAAGTCCGGGCCTGCTGTTCATGGGAGGACATGCGCTTCAGCTCCTTCGGTGTCGTTTCGTCCGGGAATCCGGACATCAGGTTCTGTAATCGCCGTTGATCTTGATATAATCATAGGTGATGTCGCAGCCCCAGCAGGTGCAGGAGGCGTCGCCCTCGCCCATGGCAATGTTGATCTCCACATCGTGCTCGCTGAGGACTTTCTTGGCCAATTCCTCGTCAAAGTCCAGGCCCCGGCCCTGCCGGCAGACCTGCACGGCTCCGGCGGCGCTGGCAAAGGTAACGTCCACCCGATCCGGGTCGAACTGCTCGCCGGAGTATCCCATGGCGCACAGGACACGGCCCCAGTTGGCATCGGCGCCGAAGATGGCAGCCTTGGTCAGCGTGGAGGAAATCACGGATTTGGCGATGGTCTCCGCCGACTTTTCGTCCAATGCGCCGGAGACAGTGCAGGTGATCAGGTGCTTGGCGCCCTCGCCGTCGGCGGCCATCGCCCGGGCCAGCGTGGTACACAGCTCCCGGAGTGCGGCCACAAAATCGTCATAATCGCCGTTTTTCTCCGTGATCTCCGCATTTCCGGCCAGGCCGTTGGCCAGCACCAGGCAGGTGTCGTTGGTGGAGGTGTCGCCGTCCACGCTGATGCGGTTGAACGTCGTGGTGACGGTGTCCAGCAGGGCGGCCTTGATCATCGCCGGAGAGATGGCACAGTCGGTGGTGAGGAAGCACAGCATGGTGCCCATGTTGGGGTGGATCATGCCGGAGCCCTTGGCAATTCCGCCGATGGCCACGGTTTTGCCGCCGATGACAGTCTCCAGCGCCACTTCCTTTTTCACCGTGTCGGTGGTCATGATGGCATGCGCCGCGGCATCGGAGCCAGCGGCGGAGCGGGCCAGCTGTGCGTACAGCGCGGGCATGCCGGCCTCGATCACAGACACGTTCAGTGTCTGGCCGATGACGCCGGTGGAGGAAACCAGCACGTCCTCACTCTTGCAGCCGATGGCTTTCGCGGCGGCGGCACACATTTTTTCCGCATTCTCCTCGCCCAGAGGGGCGCAGGCGTTGGCGTTGCCGCTGTTGGCAATGACGGCCCGCGCTTTTCCATCGTTCAGGTGAGCCAGGTCCACATGGATGGGAGCGGCTTTCACCACGTTCTTGGTAAACACCGCTGCCGCCGCGCAGTCCACATCGGACACAATGAGTGTCACGTCCTTCTTGCTGGTATTGTGGGTCTTAACGCCGACGTGCATCCCGGCGGCGCGAAACCCCCGCGCGGCGCAGACGCCGCCTTCAATATAGTTCATAGCACTTTCTCCTTTTCCGGATCTGATGGGTGTCACAGATTCAACCCCGCGGTTTCATCCAGCCCCAGCATCAGGTTCATATTCTGCACGGCTGCGCCGGAGGCGCCTTTTCCCAGATTGTCAAACAGCGCGGTCACGGTAATCTGCTCGTCGTTCCCGGCGACCTCGATCTTGAGACGGTCGGTTCCGGCCAGTGAGGAAGCGTACAGCACCGGCTCGTCACCGCCGTAAGGCGCAACGCCGACAAACCGCTGGCCTTCGTAGTATTTGGCCAGTGCGTCCCGCAGCTCCCCACCGGAAATTTTCCCGGTCAGCTGGTCGCGATAAAGCATCACCGTGGTCGCCATGCCCCGGTAAAAGTCACCGAGTACCGGTGAGAAAATCGGTGTCCGCGATAGGCCGCAGACTTTGACCATCTCCGGTAGATGCTTATGCTTCAGGTTCAGTCCGTAAATACGGTGGGACTCATGCCGGATGTCCCGGTCGGGCGTCTCGTATTCGGCGATCAGCTTTTTCCCGCCGCCGGAGTAACCCGTCAGGGAATAGCAGCACAGCGGCAGGTCCGGAGCAAGAATCCCCATGCGCACCAGCGGCGCTACGGTTGAAATAAAGCCAGTGGCGTGGCAGCCGGGGTTCGCCACCCGGGGGGAGCTCACGATGGCCGATCGCTGCTCCGGCCCCAGCTCCGCAAAGCCGTAGGTCCAGCCCTCCGCCGTCCGGTGGGCGGTGGAGGCATCAATGACACGGGTGGCGGGGTTTTCGATCAGGCTCACCGCTTCCACCGCCGCTGCGTCGGGCAGGCAGAGGAACACGATGTCCGCCGCATTCATCAGCGCTTTCCGCTCGGCGGTGTCCTTGCGCTTTCCCTCGTCGATCAGCAGAAGTTCGAGATCACGACGCATCCCCAGCCGCTCATAGATCTGAAGGCCGGTGGTGCCCTCCCTGCCGTCGATATAAATTTTGGGTTTCAATGGGAACATCTCCCTTGTTATTTTGGTTCACGGGCCGCTACGAAGTCCTCCACGGCCTGAATCTGCCGGGTGGTTTCGCTGACAGCGGGACCGCCGTAGCTGCTGCGCTGGCCCATGCAGGTCTCCAGACTCAGCGCCTGGTAGACATCGTCTCCGAACAGGGGCGAAACCGCTTTGAGTTCCTCCTGTGTCAGCTGCTCCAGCGTCTTTCCCTGCTGTCCGCAGTAGGCCACCAGATGGCCCACGGCGGTATAGGCATCCCGGAAGGGCATGCCCTTCTTGGTCAGATAGTCAGCGCAGTCGGTCGCGTTGATGAAGCCGTGACCTGCCGCCTTGCGCATGTTGTCGGGCAGCACCCGCATGGTGCCGATCATGGCGGCGAACACGGGGACGCACATCTCCACGGTGTCCACGGCGTCAAATACCGGCTCCTTATCCTCCTGCATATCTTTGTTATAGGCAAGCGGAATGCCCTTCATCACGGTCAGCAGGCTCATCAGATCCCCGTAAACCCGCCCGGTCTTGCCCCGGACCAGCTCCGCCACGTCGGGATTCTTCTTCTGGGGCATGATGGAGCTTCCGGTGGCGTAGGCGTCGTCCAGCTCGATGAATTTGAATTCCCAGCTGCACCAGAGGATGACCTCCTCCGCGAAGCGGCTCAGGTGCATCATCACAATAGCGAGGACGGACAGGAACTCCAGCGCGTAATCCCGGTCGGACACGCCGTCCAGAGAGTTGGACATGGGGGCGTCGAAGCCCAGCGTTTTTGCAGTCTGCCACCGGTCGATGGGATAGGTGGTTCCGGCCAGAGCGCCGCTGCCCAGAGGGCATTCGTTCAGGCGGGCGCCGCAGTCCTCCAGCCGGGTGACATCCCGGGAGAGCATGGCGGCGTAAGCCATCAGATGCTGGGCAAAGCTGATTGGCTGGGCCCGCTGCAGATGGGTATAGCCCGGCAGCACGGTGTTTTGGTGCTGCCTGGCCTGCTCGCACAGCACGGTCTGGAGCCCGAGAATCTGACCCACGATCACAGGAATCTCCCGCCGGACATACATCCGGAAATCCACCGCCACCTGGTCGTTCCGGGAGCGGGCGGTGTGAAGCCGCTTGCCCGCATCGCCGATGCGGGCGGTGAGCAGCGCCTCGATATTCATATGAATATCCTCGTTGTCTGCGGAGAACTCCACCTTCCCCGCCTCAATATCGGCGAGGATTTCCCGCAGACCGCCGATGATCTGGGCGGAATCCTCTTTGGCGATGATGCCGCAGTCTCCCAGCATGGCAGCGTGGGCGATGCTGCCCTCAATATCCTCCCGGTACAGCCGGGAGTCGAACTGGATCGAGGCGTTAAAGTCATTGACAAGGGCGTCGGTTTCCTTGCCGAACCGTCCGGACCAGAGTTTCATACATTATTCTCCTTGAAGCGGTCAGCGGCGGGGGGACATCCCTCCCGCCGCTGCTTTCGTTGTTGTTTTTCTGTACTTACAGCTTCCCCTGCTCCCGCAGTGCCTGCACCGTATCGGGCAGACCCCACAGATTGATAAAGCCGGAGGCCATGGCCTGATCATAATCGCTCTCGCCGAAGGTGACCAGATTCTCAGAATACAGAGAAGAGGGAGAGGTCACGCCCGCCAGGATGATGTTGCCCTTGTAGAGCTTGAGCTTCACAGAGCCGGTGACATACTCCTGGGTCTTGTCGGCGAAGGCGGACAGCGCCTCCCGCAGGGGGCTGAACCACTTGCCGTTGTACACCAGATCGGCAAAGTCAACCGCCAGCTTGCTCTTCATGTGGGCGGTGTCCTTGTCCAGCGTGATCATCTCCAGCGCGGCATGGGCCTTATAGAGGATGGTGCCGCCCGGCGTCTCATACACGCCGCGGTCCTTCATGCCCACCAGACGGTTCTCCACGATGTCCAACAGACCGATGCCGTTCTCGCCGCCCACCTGATTCAGCTTACGGATAATATCGCTGGCCTTGAGCTTCTCGCCGTCCAGCGCCACAGGCACGCCCTTTTCAAAATCGACGGTGACGTAGGCGGGTTTCTCCGGCGCCATGGCGGGGGACACGCCCATCTCCAAAAAGCCCTTCTTGTCATACTGCGGCTCGTTGGCGGGGTCCTCCAGATCCAGGCCCTCGTGGCTCAGATGCCACAGGTTCTTATCCTTGGAGTAGTTGGTCTCGCGGCTGATCTTCAGCGGGATGTTGTGCGCCTCAGCGTAGTCGATCTCTTCCTCACGGCTCTTGATCTCCCATTCACGCCAGGGGGCGATGATGGTCATTTCAGGCGCAAAACGCTTGATGGCCAGTTCAAAACGGACCTGATCGTTGCCCTTTCCGGTGGCGCCGTGGGCGATGGCGTCCGCGTGCTCCAGCTTGGCAATCTCCACCAGCTTCTTGCCGATGATGGGGCGGGCAAAGGCCGTGCCCAGCAGATACTCCTCGTAGCTGGCACCCATCTTCATGGAGGGAATGATCACGTCATCCACCATCTCATCCACCAGATCGGCAATGTAGAGCTTGGATGCGCCGGTCTTGATGGCCTTCTCCTCCAGCCCATCCAGCTCGTCATTCTGGCCGACGTCGCCGGCTACAGCGATAATCTCGGGATTGTTGTAGTTCTCTTTCAGCCAGGGAATAATAATAGAAGTGTCCAGGCCGCCGGAGTAGGCCAGTACAATCTTTTTGATGTCCTTCTTGTTCATATCAGGTAACCTCCGTTTGTGTTTCGTTTGATGATGGTTGAATTATACATCATTACTGAATATTTATGCAAGCATAATCTTGCACAATAATTTCAGTTTTCTTCCAGCCAATTTGCACACATTCCCAGTTCAAGTGTCGATTATGCGCATATTTATCAGAATTATGCATGGTTTTCACCATTAAACCGCCGGAAAGCCCTGACAGACTCAGAGCCTTCGGAGAGACGGATGAGAAGAGATTGTGAATGCATCGAAATTATATACAGAAAACACTGCCGGAGCATCGAGAGACGGTCACACCATTTTCTCCGGCCTGACGGTTTCGTCAAACTCCCGGTCGGACAGCAGTCCCATGGACAGCACGGCCTCTTTCAGGGTGGTTCCGTCGTGCAGGGCCTTTTTCGCGGCGGCGGCCGCCTTTTCATAGCCGGTCTTCGGCGTCAGGCAGGTTACCAACATCAGGGAATCGTTCAAATTCCGGGTCATGCGCTCCTCATTCGGGGTGATCCCGTCCACGCAGTGGGTCCGGAAGGAGTCCATGGCGCCGGCGAGCAGACGGGCGGACTGGAGAAAGTTCCAGGCGGACACCGGCAGGAACACGTTGAGCTGGAAGTTCCCCTGGGAGGCGGCAAAGCCGATGGCGGCGTCGTTGCCCATGACCTGAACCGCCACCATGGTGACGGCCTCGCACTGGGTGGGGTTCACCTTGCCGGGCATGATGCTGCTGCCCGGCTCATTCTCCGGAATGTGCAACTCTCCCATCCCGCAGCGGGGGCCGGAGGCCTCCCAGCGGATGTCGTTGGCGATTTTCATCAGATTGGCGGCCAGAGCCTTCAGGGCGCCGTGGGCAAAAACCAGTGCGTCCTTGGAAGTCAGCGCGTGGAATTTATTGGGATCGGGAACAAAATCCACCCCCGTCAGTTGGCGCAGATAAGCGCACACGGCCTCGTCATAATTCCTGGGGGCATTCAGTCCGGTGCCGACGGCAGTGCCGCCGATGGCCAATCTGCACAGCTCCGGCAGGGCGGCACGCAGCATCCGGCAGGGGGCGGCCACCAGCTCCCGCCAGCCGGAGACCTCCTGGGCGAATTTCAGAGGCGTAGCGTCTTGCAGGTGGGTACGTCCGATGCGGATGAGGTCGGGATAAGCCCCCTCCAGCCGGGCAAAGGACTGCTCCAGTTTTTCCGCCGCCGGCAGAACCTGTTCGGTCACCGCCATCGCCGCCGCGATGTGCAGGGCGGAGGGAAAGGTGTCGTTGCTGGACTGGGAGGCGTTGACGTGGTCGTTGGGATGCAGCGCCACACCCCGCTCGGAAGCCAGATGGGCGATGACCTCGTTGACATTCATATTGGTTTGGGTGCCGCTGCCGGTCTGCCAGACCACCAGCGGAAACTCGTCCTCCCACTGCCCCGCCCGGATCTCTCCGCACACCGCCGAGATGGCACCGGCCTGCTCCGCCGTCAGCTTCCCGAAGTCGGCATTGGCACGGGCGCAGGCGTCCTTCAGTGCGGCAAAAGCAAGGAGGATCTCCCGGGGCTGGCGCTCGCCGCCAATGCGAAAGTTCTCCAGACTGCGCTGGGTCTGGGCGCCCCAGTGATGTTCGGCAGGGACGGCGATCTCGCCCATGGTATCGTGTTCAATGCGCTGTGGCATGGCTGTTTCCTCCGTTTGTCATAAAATCATGGCCCCATTATATCCGGGAAGCGGCCGGGGCGCAAGAAAAACCGGAGAGACAGGCCGTCTCTCCGGTTCATATGGTAGGATAGTTCTCCGTTGAAAGCCACCGAGATATGGCGGGCTGTGTCATCGGTCGGAGTGAGTATAGGTATGCGGAGCATCAAAGGGTTTGTAGCTGGAGGCAAACACCTTTTCAAAAACGGGCGTTTCCGGATCCTCAATCCGCCGAAGGATCTGTTCTGCCGCCGCCGCGCCCAGTTCCTCCACCGGCTGGATAATAGAATCCATCTGATTGGAATAAATCTGGTAAAACTCGGAATCATAGTCAATGAAGCTGACCAGATCAATGTCCTGGACCAGCCGGATCGCCTTCTCATGCAGATAGATCACCGTCTCCGCAGCCATCAGGCCGTTGGTGACAATAATTGCATCGCAGTGCTGCTCCAGCAGATCGTCCAGACAGGCGCGGGCGCTGTTCTCCATAGAGTTTCCGTAACGGATCAACGTTCCGTCCGTGGGCAGACCGCAGTCAGCCATCGCCTGCTGATAGGCGGAGATCCGCTCCTTGGTAGTACTCAGGCGAGGCAGGCCGCCGATGATGCCGATGCGCTGGTCCCCTTTTCCGGCCAGACGGCAGACGCTGCGGTAAATCGGCTGAAAATTGGACACGCACAGCGAGGAGTACTTTTTGGTTTCAAAGGTACGATCCACCAGAACCACCGGGAAGCCCGCGGGAATCAGTGCGTCGAATTTGGAGAAATCATCCATGGTGGACGCCACCAACAGTCCATCCACCAGACCGGCGGAAAGCAGGCGGACATTCGTCTCCTCCCGCTCCATGTCCTCCTTCGTGTTGGCGATAATCAGATGATAGCTCTGGTTCGCCAGATAATGCTCCACCGATTCGATCATGGTGGCAAAAAATTTATTGGAGATATCCGGGATGATAAATCCCACGGTCTTTTTCTTTCCGGTACGGAAACTGCGAGCTGAGGCGTCCGGCGTGTAGCCCAGCTCGGCAATGGCATTGTACACTTTGTCCTTGGTCTCGCTGGAGACATACCGGGTATTATTAATGGTATGAGAGACCGTGGCCGTGGAAACGCCGGCCAATTTGGCCACATCACTGATGGTTACCTTCATGCTTCTCGCCCCTTGCGCAATTTTTTGTCAATTGCGTAATCAATTAATTAGATTTAGTATACGGCACTTGTACAGGCGCGTCAAGAGCATTTGTTGATATCTTTTTGGGAACTTCTTTGTTTTCTTCAGATTTTTTTCCATTTGCTATCAATTCTCCACAGCTTCGACTTGTCAATATTATTTGTTTTGCCAGTTGCAAGGCAAATGAGTTTGTGATAAAATCTATTTACAATCACGGGTAAATCGTTTGCGCAAACGGTTCGCAGCATAAGCTGCCGGGTGGCCCGCCCAATTTGGAAAGGGGTTTTTTCGACTATGAAAACTCAGATTGGCATCAACGGTTTCGGCCGTATCGGACGTCTGGTATTCCGCGCTGCGCTCACCTATTCCGACGTGGAAGTCGTCGCTTTGAACGATCCTTTCATGACTCCCGATTACATGGCCTATATGCTGCGCTACGACACCATGCACGGCCAGTTCCAGGGCGAAATCAGCTACAACGACCATGAGCTGATCGTCAACGGCCATGCCATTCAGGTCTTTGCCCAGAAAGAAACCAAGGACATCCCCTGGGGCAGTGTGGGCGCCGAGTACGTGGTGGAATCCACCGGCCAGCACCTGACCAAGGAGAAGTGCCAGGGACACATCGAAGGCGGCGCCAAGCACGTCGTCATGGGCGCTCCCTCCGCAGACAATACGCCGATGTTCGTCATGGGTGTAAACCACATGAAGTACACCTCCGACATGACCTTCGTGTCCAACGCCTCCTGCACCACCAACTGTCTGGCCCCCATTGCCAAGGTTCTCAACGACAACTTCGGCATTAAGGACGGCCTGATGACCACGGTGCACTCCGTCACCCCCACCCAGAAGATTCTGGACGGCGCTTCCCTGAAGGATTGGCGCGGCGGCCGTGCGGCCTGCGCAAACATCATCCCCTCCTCCACCGGCGCCGCCAAGGCCGTGGGCAAGGTCATTCCCGAGCTGAACGGCAAGCTGACCGGCATGTCCATGCGCGTTCCTACCTTGGATGTGTCCGTGGTCGATCTGACCGTCAATCTGGAGAAGCCCGCCACCTATGAGGAGATCTGCGTTGCCATGAAAAAAGCCTCCGAGGGCGAACTCAAGGGCGTTCTGGGTTACACCGAGGAGCCCGTCGTCTCTTCTGACTTCCTGGGCGATCCCCGTACCTCTATCTTCGATAAGGGTGCCGGTATTGCTCTGACCGATACCTTCGTGAAAGTCGTCTCCTGGTACGACAACGAGTGCGGTTATTCCAATAAGATGGTCGAACTCATTCGTCACATGTCCTCCGTCGACCACAAGTAATTTCACCCTCTCTTAACTTTTTATATCGCGTATCTCTCGGAACCGGGCCTTTTCGAAGGCCCGGTTCGGCTTTTCACGGGGTTTCCTGCCGCGTCGGGAGAAAAAAGAAAAGGCCGCCAGTCGGGCAGCCTCAAACACACCATATAAAACATCGACCCCGCCTATCTCCTGTGGATAGGCGGGGTCACTTCTGGCTGGGGCTCTCGATCATCGGTCAACCTCGTACTTTCCTAGAATGCCGATCGAAACAGCGCCGGTTGGGAACTTTGGGAAACGCGGGCTTCCAATTCATGAAACAGACAGTACACGCAGATCTAACTTCGCTGGTTGCAAAAGGTTCTCGTGTGGACTCATAGCATGAGCGGTGTTTCGCTTGGGTACCTGGTTCCTGTAGAATTTTGCCTGCCGTTCCGAGCGGTGCGGGGAATCAGAACTCGTGGTTTCCAGTGAGCTTTCTAGCCCATCGGACTCACCCCTTTCTGTATCTACAATATACAATATATCTCTGATTCTGTCAATAGTTTTTAGTGAATATAAACACTTTTTGGTTGTCATAAAAAAATTGAGGATACGCCGCAAAGCAGCGTGCCCTCAATTTTTATGTTTTCAGCGCGGCAAAAAACGGAGCCAGTGCAAACCGCTCGTCCCTGCAGAACGCCTCCCCCAGGGCGTCCAGGTTTTGCGGGCAGTGCTCGATCTCCCTGCAAAAGCGGCGCAGGGCTTCCCCCAGGCCGGGTCCGCCCGCCAGCCGACGCACTGTCAGCACGCTGAACACGGTCATCTGGGCCGGCGTGAGCACATCTCCGTCGAATACCGAACGCAGAAAGCACCGGAAGAACCAGTAGCAGGCCATTCGCTCCAGCGCGGTGTCCGGCACCGCCGGCTCGGCATCATCCAAAGCTGCGGCGCGCAGCAGGTGCGGCCAGTCGGGCTCCAGAATCTCCAGGTGAGCGAGAAACTTCAGCCCGTCACGGGTGAGATTTCTGTTCCCGGCGATCACCGGCAGTTCCGGTTCCCGACAGTACAGTCCGCACAGCTCCGGAAGCGCTTCCTCCCGGCCGGAGTCCAGCAGAGACTGAATTTCATTGGCAAAAAGCAGCAGCCACGCCAGGCGGCGGTTCAGAGGTACCGCCCGGGCGCGGAGAATGTCCAGACCAAGGTCCCGGCACTGCCGCAGAGGCGCGAGCAGCGGCTCCCGCGCAGCTGCCGGCGCCGGGGTACCCGTCACCGGAAAGGTCAGCGGTGCGGTGCTTTCCAGCAGCAGATCCCGCACCGCCGGGCAGGCGGCAGACAGGCTGATCTCCCGCAGGGGGCCGTAGTCCGTGGCAAACCGAGGATGCTCCCGGCACACGACGGAGGTGTGTTCCACTCCCAGTTTCCGATGGATTTCGCACAGGCCGCTCCGCTCCAAAAACGGACAGCGGCGCTCTGCCGTCAAACGGAAGCAGGCCTCCCCGTCCGCTTCGGTCAGGCATACGCGCAGCTTCTCCCCCAGAGGGCCGGGGACCGCGGCATAGGACGCGGCGGTGGCATCGTCGATCACCACCTCCCAGCCAATGCAGCAGCTGTGGGGGCAGGCGGCAGCAAGGCAGGTGAACTTTTCGTAGTAATCAGGGGTCTGCAGCTCCATGGGCATCCAATTCCTCTCTCAGGCTCTCCGCGGGCGCACTCTGTCAGATCTCCGCCGAGATGTCCCGGGTGGCATAAGCATTCAATTCCATGCCCGCAGTGTGTCCGGCCAGGTATTCATAGTATCCCTGTGCCCCGATCATGGCACCGTTGTCGCCGCAGAGCTTCAGCGGCGGCAGATACAGCTTGCAGCCCGCCTGGGCGCAGGCGCGCTCCAGATCGGCGCGGATGATGGAGTTGGCGGCCACGCCGCCCGCCGCCGCCATCACGCGGTAACCGGTCCGGCGCAGGGCGATCATGGCCCGGGGCACCAGCTCCCGGCTGACGGCTTGGGTAAAATCCCGGGCCAGAGCGGCCCGATTCAGCGCCTCGCCGGTCTGCTCCGCATGGTGGGCAAGATTGACCACCGCCGTCTTCAGTCCGGAAAAGCTCATGTCCAGCTCCGCTCCGTCCACCTTCGCGCGGGGCAGGGAATAGACGCCACCCTCGGATTGACGGGCCAGATCGTCCATGGGCTTTCCGCCCGGATAGGGCAGTCCCAGCACCCGGGCCGCTTTGTCGAAGCACTCGCCCGCCGCGTCATCCCGGGTGGCACCCAGAATCGTCATACGGGTATAGTCCGCCACATCCACAATCAACGTATTGCCGCCGGAGATAGCCAGCGCCAGAAACGGCGGCTTCAGCTCCGGAAACGCCAGATAGTTGGCGGCGATGTGGCCCCGGACGTGGTGCACCGGGATCAGTGGGACATGCCAGGCAAAGGCCACAGACTTGGCAAAGCTCAGCCCCACCAGCACCGCGCCGATGAGGCCGGGAGCATAGGTCACGGCCACGGCATCGATGTCCTCTCTCGTGCAGCAGGCATCCCGAAGCGCCTGCTCCGTCAGAGCGGCGATGGCCTCCACATGCTTGCGGGAGGCAATCTCCGGCACCACGCCGCCGTACAACGCGTGCATGTCCGCCTGAGAGGCGATGGCATCGGACAAAATGGTGCGGCCATCCTCCACCACCGCTACGGCGGTTTCATCACAGGAGCTTTCAAAGGCTAAAATCTTCATGGTCAGTCCTCTTTTTCAGGTCTCGTCTCCGAACAGTCGGATGGGGGCGGCGCGTCCGGCCGCCGGGGAATATGGATATTGTGCTCATATTTTGGTGCAGGGAAGCTGGACCGATAGACCTGCCGGTGCTGCTCCATCAGCTTCTCGTCGGAGATCGGGCCGTCCGCCCAGTACAGATTCCGATAATGTACCCCAAAAATCTCGGCGTCGTAGCCCGCCATACGGGCGTGCTCCCGCCGGTAGAACGCAAGGCGGCGCTCCGCCATGACCGGATCACGGGCGTGTTCCGGCGCCTCCACCTCCCCGAGAATCACGGTGTCCGGCAACACAAGGTGCAGCTGATGCAGCAGAAAACTGCCCAGACCGGCATTCCGCCGCCCGGGCGATACGCACAAATAGTCCAGCAGCGCCCAGCCGGGATTGCCCCGCCAGAGGAAGCATTCACCCACGGCCTTGTCCCCGTCAAACAGGCACAGAGGCTGGTACTTCTTATCCGCCCACATCTCCTCTATAATATAAAGAGGTTTCAGCTCCACCGGGAGAAAAGAATGCGTCAGATCAGTTGCGTACACTCTCCTCAGCTGTTCCCGCGTCGGAAATTTCAGTTCCATGATCAAACTCCCTTGTCATGATGATCGCATCCTCTTTCGGATGTTCATAGTAGTTCCGGCGGCGTCCCACGCTGCGAAAGCCCCGGCTTCCGTACAGCGCGATGGCACTGTAGTTGGACGCCCGAACCTCCAGCGTGAGAAAGGCAAGCCGGTGGGCCAGCGCAAAGTCCAAAAAGACCTGCAGCAGCGCGGCAGCCACGCCCTTCCGGCGGCACTCCGGCCGGACAGCCACATTGGTGATGTACCCTTCGTCCAGCACCACCTGAAGCCCTGCGTAGCCCACAACCTTTCCCCCGTCGTCCAGCGCCGTCAGAAAAGCCGCGCAGTCGTTTTCCAGTTCCTCAGCCAGCATGTTCCGGGACCAGGGGGTGGAAAAGCAGATGCGCTCCAGCTCTGCCACCTCGTCCAGATGGTCGCCGTTCATGGGGACGATGCGAACGTGTATCTGTGAATCCATAGCGATGTTCCTTTCCCAAATCGGTGAAATCCAAACGGAGCTTCAGGGGGGGCGGAATCGCTCCGCATCACGCCCCTGCCTGCTTATTTCAGCGTTACCACGGTGACGCCGGCCTCTCCCTCGCCGTAGACGCCCAAGCGAAAACTCTTCACGGCCTTGTTTCTCCGCAGCAGATCCTGAACACTTTTGCGCAGCGCGCCGGTGCCCTTGCCATGAATGATGGTCACGGTTTCCAGCCGGCCCATGACGGCGCTGTCAATGAAGTTCTCCACCACGTTCTCGGCCTCCAGCGTCTCCATGCCCCGGATGTCCAGCTCGGTGGCGGCGGCCGCCATGGTCCGCAGCTGGCGGGCGGCGCTCTGCCGCACGGACACGGGCGGCTTTTTCTTTCGCTCGCCGTCCTCAATCAGACGCACCTCGCCGGCCTTCGCCTTCAGCTTTATGGCTCCGGCCTTGAGCTGCAGCGTGCCGTCCTTGCCCACGGACAGCACCTCCGCGGGGAGCCGCACACCGGGCAGCTCCACCAGATCCCCCTCCTGAATGGGGCGGCTGGGAGCCGGAATCGGCTCCAATTCCTGCTGCCGCGCGCTGACGGCGTCCTCCGCCTCGTTCAGCGTGCGGCGGATGGCGGCCCGGGCATCGTTGGCATTCTGCACGGTCTCCGCTCTGGCCTGCTGTGCCCGCAGTTCGGCCAGCTCCGAAAACACCTGGTCCACGGATGCCCGGGCATCCCGCAGGATGCGCTTGGCCTCCGTCTCCCCCCGGCTGCGGGCATTTTCCTTGGCCTTTTCCATCTGCTCCCGGAATTCCCGGGCGCGGCGGGCGTCCTCTTCCCGCTGCTGCTGCAGGCGGTCCAGCTCCAGCTGCTTTTTCTCCAGCGCCTGGCGCTTCGCCTCCAGCTGCGTCAGGACATCCTCGAACCGGACGCTGTCTCCGGACATCTGCGCTTTTGCCGTCTCCACCACCTCATCCGGCAAACCCAGCCGCTTGGAGATGGCAAAGGCGTTGGACTTGCCCGGAATGCCGATCAGCAGCCGGTAGGTGGGACACAGCGTCTCCACGTCGAACTCACAGGAGGCGTTCTCCACTCCGGCGGTGGTCATGGCGTAGGTCTTCAGCTCTGCGTAGTGGGTGGTGGCGGCCATACGGGCGCCGCTCCGGCGGACATGCTCAATGATGGCGATGGCCAACGCCGCACCCTCCACCGGGTCCGTTCCGGCTCCCAGTTCGTCGAACAGGATCAGACTACGGCGGTCAGCTTCCGCCAAAATGTGTACGATATTGACCATATGTGCCGAAAAAGTGGACAAGCTCTGTTCAATGCTCTGCTCGTCCCCCACGTCGGCCAGCACCCGTTCGTAGACGGAAACGGCGCTGCCGGAGGCAGCCGGGATGTGCAGGCCGCACTGTGCCATCAGCGTCAGCAGACCCAGCGTTTTCAGCGACACGGTCTTGCCGCCCGTATTGGGGCCGGTGATGACCAGCGTGTCGAAGGTGTCCCCCAGTGAGATGTCGATGGGCACGGCCTTCTTCACATCCAGCAGTGGATGACGTGCCCGGCGCAGAAGGATGCTTCCGTCCCGGCGGATTTCCGGTCGGCCGGCATCCATCCGATAGGAAAGCTGGCCCCGGGCAAAGATCAGGTCCAGATGCACCAGCGTGTCGTAATCCCACTGGATGTCCTGCCGGTGGGCGGCAGCCTCGGCGGACAGCTCCGCCAGAATCCGCTCGATCTCCTTCTTCTCCTTGGCCTCCAGCTCAATCAGCTCGTTGTTGGCCTGCACCACTCCCATCGGCTCCACAAACAGCGTGGCCCCGGAGGAGGAGATGTCGTGAACCAGACCGGGCATATCGCCCTTGTGTTCGGACTTGACGGGTACCACAAACCGGCCGTCCCGCTGGGTGATGATGCTCTCCTGCAGAATTTTGGCATAGCTGGGAGAAGAGATGATCTTTTGCAGAATCTGTCGGCTTTTGGCCTGCGCCTGCCGCATATGACGCCGGATGTCCGTCAGCTCGGAGCTGGCGCCGTCGGCGATGGTGTCCTCATCCACAATGGTGCGCCCGATCTTCTCCTCCAGAAAGCGGTTGCCGTGGAGAGAGAGGAACAGGTGGTCAACAGCGGTCTTGCTGTCCGACTGGTCGTTGAAATACTCCCGGGTGCGGCGGGCGCAGGTCAGAAGGTCGGCAATGGTCAGCAGCTCCCGGGTATTCAGCGTGCCGCCCCGGTCCGCCCGGTCCAGCGCTTCCGCCACCGGGCGGATGCCGGAAAAGGATGGGCTGCCCCGCAGGCCGATCATGTCCCGGGCGGCGTCGGTCTGATCCTGCAGACGCAGAACCTCCTCCGCCTCGGTCTCCGGCCGCAGACGCAGTGCACGTTCCTTGGCCTCGGCGCTGACGGCTTGCTCCGCCAACAGACTCAGCACCCGGGGCAGCTCCAGCGTGCGGATGGATTTTTCAAATTGTTCGCTCATAGTTCAATCCTTTTCGTATTATCTCGTTCTTATAATACAGAATGTATGGTTTTCAGACAATCTCCGGCGGCTGGAGGCTCTTGTAAAAATCCAGCGTTCGGAACCCCCGTTCCAGCTGCGCGGCCACAAAGGCCTCCGCCGCATCGGACAGGCGCCCCAGGGCATCGTCTCCCAGCTGGAAGGAGTACAGCCGCTTGGGGTCTCCATATACAATATGCCGCAGAGCCTGCAGAGAGTCCCCGCACAGGGGCATGGCCAATCGGCTCTCCCCCGCGCCGCAGGTCCGGCAGCGGAGAATGCCCTGGGCCACGTCCAGCAGAGGCTGCTCCGGCTCCTCGCAGCCGCAATAGGCACAGCCGTCCACCAGCGGTTCATAGCCCGCCAGACACAGCAGCTTCCATTCAAATACCGCCTTGACCAACCGGGGCGGCTTGTGTAAAGTCCCCAGAGCATACAGCCCATTCAGCAGGTGAGGCAGCAGCTCCGCCGCCGGCTCCCCCTCAGAGGTCACGGCCTCCGCCAGCTCCGCAAAATAGAAGCCCAGAGCCAGCAGCTCCAGATCGTTCCGCAGACCGCAGAACAGCTCCAGCGTGGAGCCCTCATTGACATAATACCAATCGCCGCGGCGGTAGAGCGTCCATTCGGAATAGGCCAGCGTCTGGGCCGCCGCCGTAAAACGGCAGCCCTTGCGCCGGGCGCCCCGTGCGATGACGGAGATCTTGCCCTCTTCCCGGGTCAGCACGGTCAGAATTTTATCGGCCTCTTTGGTCTCGGTCTCCCGCAGGACGATGCCGCGGGTTACGAGATAGGCTGTCTCGGGCATTTCCGTGGCCTCCTTACGCGGAGGCGGAGATACACTCCTCCTCCAGCAGTGAACGGTACAGCAGATAGGATTCCGGCAGTCCGGTCTTTAAAAACATTTCCCATGTTGTCTCGGCGTTCATCAGCCATCACCTCAGCATTAGCGTGGCCGTTTTTGTCGAAAGCAATCTGGTAATGTTTGCGGAAATCTTTATAAATTGGAGAAATCAGTCGAATTTATCCTTTTGCCTCCAGCCAGTTCCGGCCCCAATGGGCCTCGGCAGTCAGGGGAACCGCCAGAGCGGCGACGCCCTCCATCTCCTCATCCAGCAGCTTGGCCACGGTCTCCGCCTCGCTCTCCGGGCACTCCACGATCAGCTCATCGTGAACCTGAAGTACCAGGCGGGCCTCCAGACGCTCCGCCCGCAGCCGTTTCCAGACCGCCACCATGGCCAGCTTCATCACATCCGCTGCCGCGCCCTGAATGGGCATGTTCAGTGCCACCCGCTCGCCGAAGGAGCGCAGATTGTGGTTGGAGGAAGTCAGCTCCGGCAGCGCCCGGCGGCGGTGGAGGAACGTTTCTACATAGCCGTCGGCCTTGGCCTTTTCCACGATGTCCGTCATATACTGCCGGACGCCCGGGAATGTGGCAAAATAGGCGTCCATATATGCCTTTGCCTCCCACTGGGCCACGCCGATATCCTGTGCCAGCGAAAACGGAGAGATGCCGTAAACGATACCGAAGTTCACAGCCTTGGCCCTGCGGCGCATCTCGTGAGTCACGTCCTCGGCCGGCACATGGAACACCTGGGAGGCCGTGGCGGTGTGGATGTCGGTGCCGGAGCGGAACGCGGCCTGCATGGCCTCGTCCCCCGCGATGTGGGACAGCAGCCGCAGCTCGATCTGGGAGTAGTCCGCATCCACCAGCACGCAGCCCTCCGCGGGCACGAACATCTTTCGGATCTCGCTGCCCAGATCTGTGCGGGTGGGAATATTCTGCAGGTTCGGCTCCGTGGAGCTGAGCCTGCCGGTGGCCGTCACCGTCATCTGGAAGCTGGTGTGAATTCTGCCGTCGCTTCCCAGGGCTTTCAGCAGCCCGTCGGCGTAGGTGGATTTCAGCTTTGCGTACTGGCGGTACTCCAGCACCGCGTCCACTATGGGGTTCTCGGCGCGGAGATTTTCCAGCACGTCGGCGTTGGTGGACCAGCCGGTTTTGGTCTTTTTACCGTGGGCAAGGCCCAGTCGCTCAAACAATACCTCACCGAGCTGCTTGGGGGAGTTGATGTTGAACTCGTCGCCCGCCATCTGATAGATGGTCTGCTCCAGCGTGCTGCTCTTCGTCAGCAGCAGGTCGCCGAACGCGGACAGCGCCCCGGCGTCCACCCGACAGCCCGCCAGCTCCATCTCCGCCAGCACGCGGCACAGCGGCAGCTCCGCCGTCTGGTACAGCTCCCACATCCCGTCTTTTTTTAGTCTGGACGACAGCGTTTCATACAGGGCGTCCACGGCGGTGGCATAGCTGTCGAAGGAGGCTTCCGCCGCCGGCAAGTCCCCCAGAGGAGAAAAAGCTTCCGGGTCCAGATAGAGGGGCTTGGGCAGCTCCTCATTATAATACGTCACGAACAGGCGGCTCAGGTCGTAGCTCCCGGCGGTGGCGTCCAGCAGATAGGCCGCCAGAGCCGTATCGAACACGAAGCCGTCGGCGGGAAGTCCCTCCGCCAGCAGTCCGTGCATCAGATCCTTCACATTATGGGACGCCTTGCGGATGTCCGCGGAAAACAGGGCGCGGAGCAGTGTGTTCCAGTCCCCCTCATAGCGGCTGAAATACAGCTCGCTCATGACGGCAGAGCCGTCGGGGTTTGCGCAGTACACCGCCGCGCCGGTCAGATCCGGTAGCGTCAGCACCGCCACATGGTCGGCACTCCGCCAGAGAGCCAGCAGCTCCTCCGCCCGGGCGCTTTCCGTCACCCGTTCCACCGCGACAGCCGACTCATGCCGCGCCGTCTCCGCCGCAGGGGAGGGCGCATCGGGCCGCAGGTCAAATTTTTCAATGAGCTTGGAAAATTCCAGCCGCAGAAACAGGGCATAAGCCTCGGGCCCGGGAGTCTGGCTGCGGTTGTCCTCCGCCCGGAACTCCATCGGCGTGTTGGTGTCGATGGTGGCAAGCCACAGGGAATGGCGGGCGCTCTCCTCCCCCTCCTGCAGCTTTTTCAGGGCGGCGGGCTTCGCCTCCACGTCCGGCATGGCGCCGTAGAGCGCGTCCACAGAGCCGTATTTCTGCACCAGGGCCATGGCGGTCTTCTCCCCGATGCCGGGCACGCCGGGGATATTGTCGGAGGAATCCCCCATCAGGGCCTTCAGATCAATCATATGGATGGGCGCAAAACCGTAGGCCTCCCGAAACGAAGCCTCGGTCATATCCGTGGTCGTGGTCTGGCCCATGCGGGTAGACACCAGCTTGACCCGGGTGCGGTCGGTGATGAGCTGAAGGCTGTCCTTGTCTCCGGTGACCACTACGCAGTCCCAGCCGTCATCTTCGCATCTGCGGGAGATGGTGCCGATCAGGTCGTCGGCCTCCCAGCCCTCCAGTTCGTAGCGGGGAATCCGCAAGGCATCCAGCACCTCCTTGAGCACCGGAACCTGCATCCGCAGCTCCTCCGGCATGGGCTTTCGGGTGCCCTTGTAGCTCTCATCCGCCTTGTGGCGGAAGGTGGGCGCGTGGAGATCAAAGGTGACGCACAGTGCGTCCGGCCGCTCATCCGCGCGCAGACGCAGCAGCGTTGTCAGAAATCCGAAGATCGCGTGGGTGTAGAGACCGTCCCGCGTACTGAGGGGCCGGATGCCGTAATAGGCACGGTTCAAAATACTGTTGCCGTCGATCACCATGAGCTTCATGGGTGCTCCTCCTCATTGATTGCATCTCACAAGAACCCAGTGCCGAAGAGTTCCCGAAAAAAATCCGGTTTTTCCCGGGAAAAGCGCGCAGCGCGCGCTTTTCGGTCACATTGTGAATGTTTCATTCTGCAAACGGCACACCATGGTCTCCGGTTTGATCCAATCAGACCCGGAAGCTGTGCTGCTGTAATTAAAATAGTATATCCCATTTTCCGTCCGATGGCAAGCCGGACAGGGTTGACAGTCCCTTCATTTATGTTAAACTGAGTGCAATGTGCTTTTTCCGGCTGCTGCCGGCGAATCTTTTTGGGGGGTGGTTCCGCCATGCTGGATAACCTGGTCACGGTGGCCGGACAGGTTCTGGTTCTGTTCCTGCTGATTGCTGCGGGCTATTTCTGCGGCAAAACCGGGCTGGTCCAGCAGTCGGCGGTGGCGGGCATCAACAATCTGGTACTGTACATCGCCATTCCCTGTACCCTCATTAAGGCGTTTCAGCTGGAGCTGACGCCGCAGTCCCTTCGGGATTTTCTGACGGCGCTGGCCTGCGCCGCAGGGGCATATGCCCTGTTTTTTCCCATCTCCGTCTTTTTGATGCGGGATCCCGATGATCACCGCAAGCGGCTGACAACGCTGGCCGCCACCATTTCCAACTGCAACTTTATGGGCTTTCCCCTCCAGACGGCGGTGCTGGGCTCCATGGGCGTCTTTTACGGCTCCGCTTACGCCGCCGTGACGCCGCTGTTTATCTGGACCATCGGCATCCTCTATCTGGAGGGCGGCAGCAAATCCTTCAACCTCCGGAAGGTGCTTCTCAACCCCGGCGTATTTGGCATCGCCGCGGGTCTGGTGGTCTTTCTGGGGCGCATTACCCTGCCGGACCTGTTGGGGCAGGCGGTGACTCATCTGGCCAATCTGGCGGTGCCGCTGCCCATGGCCGTCATCGGGATTCAGCTGGCCTTTACGGATCTGAGCCGGGCGGTAAAAGACGGAAAAATCTGGCTCACCGCGCTGCTGCGCCTGGTGGTGCTGCCTCTGCTTGCACTGTTCGTCATGCTGCTGTGCGGCGTCCGGGGCAGCGTGCTGGTGGCCACGGTCATCGCCGCCGCCGCGCCCCCCGCGGTGATCGTTGTCATGCTGGACCGCCCGGACTCCACGATGGGCGCAGAGTTGGTGTCGCTGCTGACGCTGCTCTCCATCGCCACCATGCCGGTCATCGTCTCTCTGGCCCAGACGCTGGCCTGATGCGTCGAAATCAAAAAGGTCCCCCGGCGGTGCCGGAGGACCTTTTTCTGCCGTTCAGGCAGGAACTGTATGTATGTTCCGTATGTACGGTCTTCGGCCAGGCCAACGTGCGGCCAATCATCCGACGCCACGGGGCGATCATGTTTTTTTGATGCCGTGGGAAAACCTGCGCTCCAGCGCGGCGGCCAGCGGCCGGGCCGCCAGGCCCAGAAGCCCGCCCAGTACCGCCCCGGCCAGCACATCGCTGGGCCAGTGGACATACAGATACAGCCGGGAGAATGCCAGCAGCAGCGCCAGTGCCAGCGCGGGCATCCACAGCCGGGAACGCTCCGCCCACAGCGCGCACACTGCGGCGAAGGATACGGCGGTGTGCCCGGATGGGAAAGATGCATCCAGCGGCCGGGCAATCAGCAGCTTAACCGCCGTGTTGACGTCACAGGGCCGGACCCGGCCCACCAGCGGCTTGAGAATCATGTTGCAGCACATCACATCCAGCAGCAGTGCCACAGAAAGCGTCAGTCCGATACGGCGGGTCTTTCGAAACGCCAGCAGGAGCATCGCCAGCACAATCCACACCTCGCCGTGATCGCAGATCCGGCTGACGGCCGGCAGCACCGCATCCAAAAAACCGCTCCGGCAATGAAGCTGTATCCAATTCAGGATGGAAAATTCAAACGCCTGCAAGGGAAACCTCCTCTCTGCAAATTGTTGCGGTCCCTCCGCATGGGGATTCAGGCCAGGCAGCGCGGGCAGCGCCCCTTCCCGGTCGCAGCGCACCGTCAAATCCGGAATATTAAATCAGTGCAGTTGTCATGATACCATAGATTCCTGAATTTGTTATGAATTTTCATCGGCTATTTTTCACAAGATTTTTGCAATTCTCTTAAACGCAGTTGACAGCACCACTGACAAGTGCTAGGATACGTTTAAAATTGAATCGTTGAGATAGAGGCGCGAGGTTCATCAGTACTCCACGGCAAGGCCAGGCAGCCGCCGGGGCAGGAAAGGGGACATCGCCGAAGTGTTTTGGACCGCCTGTGTCCGGAATACTGGGTCGTCGGGGAATACCCGCCGAACTGTCACAGAAATATTTGTGAAGCGCTATCGGTGGCCGACAAGGCAATTTTTGCCTTTTCGGATTTCCATGGACTGCTTGTCACAAGGCGGTCCAATTTTTTTTAGGGCGCGGCGGTACCGCCCGCAGACAGCAAGCGTACCGCGACGGGAAAAGATTGATATGAAAGGTGAAAGACGATGAAGAAGATTCTTGCACTGGCTCTGGCCGTGATGATGGTTCTGAGCCTGGCTGCCTGCGGCAGCTCTTCCGGCGCGGGCAGCGCCTCCGGCAGCGCAGCTGCCTCCTCCGCCTCCGGTTCCACCGGTGTGGAAGACGGAGTTCTGACTGTGGCCATGGAGTGTGCCTACGCCCCCTATAACTGGTCTCAGCCCGATGACTCCAACGGAGCCGTCCCTATTAAGGATTCCAACGAATTCGCCAACGGCTACGACGTGATGATGGCGCAGAAGCTCTGCGATGCCAACGGCTGGAAGCTGGAGGTTGTCCGTCTGGACTGGGATTCCCTGATTCCCGCCGTCCAGTCCGGCACCGTGGACGCCGTCATTGCCGGCCAGTCCATGACCGCCGACCGCGCCGAGCAGGTGGATTTTGCCGGCCCCTATCTGTATGCCACCATCGTGTGCCTGGCCAAGAAGGACAGCACATTTGCCAGTGCGAAGGGCATCTCCGATCTGTCCGGCGGCACCTGCACCTCCCAGCTGGGTACCATCTGGTATGACACCTGCCTGCCCCAGATCAAGGACGCCAAGATCCAGACCGCCGCGGAATCCGCTCCCGCCATGCTGATGGCGCTGGAAACCGGCTCTGTGGACTTTGTCTGCACCGATATGCCCACCGCACAGGGCGCCCTGGTCGCCTATCCCGACATGACGATTCTGAACTTTGCCGACAGCGGCGACGACTTTAAGGTCTCCGACGAGGATGTGAACATCGGGATCTCCGTCCGCAAGGGCAACACCACGCTGAAGGATGACCTGAACAAGGTGCTGTCCACCATGAACGCCGACGACTTCAATACCCTGATGGCAAAGGCCATCTCCGTCCAGCCCATCGGCGGCTGAGTTTCATAGCAAACTCCGAGGCGAGAGGACACAATTCCTCTCGCCTCATCCCCGTTTCTCTTTCAACCATATACAGAAGGGAGTGCTTCCGGAATGAACAAACTGCTCCAGCTCTGCTCCGACATCGCCGATCTGTGGAGCAAATACAGTTCCACCTATCTCAGCGGTATGAGCAACACGCTGATTTTGGCGCTGACCGCCACCGCCATCGGCTGCGTCATCGGATTGGCCTGCGGCGTCCTGAACACCATTCCCTGCAGCAAGACAGACAATCCGGTCAAGCGCTTTTTTCTGGCACTGATTCGGGTGATCGTGCGCATTTACGTGGAGGTCTTCCGCGGCACGCCCATGATTCTGCAGGCGGTGTTTATTTTCTTTGGTCTGCCCTATTTTACCGACAACCAGATGCAGTTTTCCAACATCTGGACCGTCTCCGTTCTGGTGGTTTCCATCAACACCGGCGCTTATATGGCCGAATCGGTCCGGGGCGGCATTCTCTCCATTGATCCCGGTCAGACCGAGGGCGCCAAGGCCATCGGCATGAACCACTTCCAGACCATGACCAGCGTGGTGCTGCCTCAGGCGCTGCGGAACATCATGCCCCAGATCGGCAACAACCTCATTATCAATATCAAAGATACGTCGGTCATGTTCATCATCGGCTTCTCCGACTTCTTTGCAAAGCACAAGGGCGTGGTGGGGGCCACCTTCAAGTATTTCCCCTCCGCAACGGTGGAGATGCTGGGCTACCTGTCCATGACGCTGGTCGCCTCCATTCTGCTGCGCGCCCTGGAAAAGAGGATGGACGGCTCCGACAACTACGAACTGGTACAGACCGACGTGCTGACCGGCCCCGCCGGGACCTATAACTATCCCGTCAAGGGCAGCCCCTCTGATGAGCACAGCCCCGCCGCGGAGCGACATCGGCGGGCGGACAAGCTGGCCAAGACCCGCAAGAATGCGGGCGAGAGCGATGTGGGCAACCGCAATCTGGATCAGAGGGGAGAGCGCTGAGATGAGCAACACCATTTTGCAGATTCAGCATCTGTCCAAGGTCTTCGGCAGTCACGAGGTGCTCCGGGACATCGACTTCACGGTGCAGTCCGGCGATGTGACCAGCATCATCGGTTCCTCCGGCTCCGGCAAGTCCACCCTGCTGCGGTGCGTCAACCTGCTGGAGATTCCCTCCTCCGGCGAAATCCTGTTCCATGGAAAAAATGTGGTGGGGCACGGAACCAACGCCGCCGCCTACCGCGCCCGGGTGGGCATGGTATTCCAGTCCTTCAACCTGTTCAACAACATGACCGTGCTGAACAACTGCATGGCGGGACAGATCAAGGTTCTGAAAAAGAGCCGTGACGATGCCCGTGACGGAGCCATCCGGTATCTGGAACAGGTGGGGATGGCACCCTATGTCAACGCGCTGCCCCGTCAGCTCTCCGGCGGGCAGAAGCAGCGGGTGGCCATCGCGCGGGCCCTCGCCATGGAGCCGGAGGTTCTGCTGTTTGACGAGCCCACCTCCGCCCTGGACCCCGAAATGGTCGGCGAGGTGCTGGAGGTCATGCGGGGACTGGCGCAGGGCGGCATGACCATGCTGGTGGTCACCCATGAGATGGCCTTTGCACGGGACGTGTCCAACCACGTGGTCTATATGAACCAAGGCGTCATTTGCGAGGCAGGCTCCCCCGACGAGGTCTTCGGCAACCCCCAGCGGCAGGAGACCCGGGATTTTCTGTCCCGCTTCCGCAAAAGCTGAATTTTTTATCTATTTTCCATCCATCAGATGGGCAGGGTCTGCGGACAATATCCGCAGACCCTGTATTTTCTTTTTTCAGAAATCCCCTCTTATGTTGCATAAACCACTTTACCTAGGGGGTGTTCTGTTCTACAATTACAATATCTTGAGGATATCCCAGGAAAAAGGAGCGATGCCCATGCGGATCTGCGGTCTGCAAAAACTGGCCATGGTGGACTACCCCGGCAAGCTGGCGGCCACGATTTTCACCGGAGGGTGCAATCTGCGCTGTCCGTTCTGCCACAATGCCCTGCTGGTAACCCGGGTGGACGAGAACGAGACACTGGAGCTGTCCGATATTCTGGATTTCCTGCGCTCCCGGAGAGGATTGTTGGACGGAGTGGTGATCTCGGGCGGCGAGCCGCTGCTGCAAAGCGGGGTGGATTCCCTGGCCGCGCAGATCAAGGAGTTGGGCTTCGCGGTGAAGCTGGACACCAACGGCTGCTATCCGGACCGGCTCGGAGACCTGCTGGACCGGGGATTGGTGGATTATGTGGCTATGGACATCAAAAACTGTCTGCCCAAGTATCCCATGACCGTTGGCGTGCGGGAATTTGACACCACACCCGTGCAGGAGAGTGTGGATCTGCTCCGGAAAAGCCGGGTGGACTACGAGTTCCGCACCACGGTGGTGCGGGAATTCCACACCGCTGCGGACATCGGTGCCATCGGTGCCTGGCTGGAGGGCTCGCCCAGGTACTTCCTGCAGTCCTTTGTGGACTCCGGCGGACTGATTTCGGAGGGACTCCATGGCTTCTCCCCTCAGGAAATGCAGTCGTTTGCCGATGTGGCCCGGCCGTTTTTCGGCGCGGTGGAGCTCCGGGGGATTTGACTAAATCCTGTATATTTTCTGTGTTTTTCACAAAATGTCATACAAGATATAGTATTTTTATGGCTTGACTTCATTCCCTGGCATGTTACAATAGAAGCGTGAAATACCTGCCGGACCGCATTCGCAGTCCGGCGTGAAGTTAAAGAGAGTAGGGAGATTATGTATCAGGTAGTAAAACGAGACGGAAAAGTAACAGACTTCAACCTATCCAAGATAGGCGTTGCCATTACGAAGGCCTTTGAGGCCACAAAAAAGGAATATAACACGGATATCATTGATCTGCTGGCCCTGCGGGTGACCGCCGATTATCAGGACAAGATCAAGGATGGTCAGGTCACCGTGGAGCAGATTCAGGACAGTGTGGAATCCGTTTTGAGCAAGGCCGGCTACGCCGATGTGGCCAAGGCCTATATCCTCTACCGCAGGCAGCGGGAGAAGATCCGCAATCTGGGCACCACCATGCTGGACTACAAGGAGCTGGTGAACAACTATGTCCACATCAACGACTGGCGGGTGAAGGAAAACTCCACTGTCACCTACTCCGTGGGCGGTCTGATCCTCTCCAACTCCGGCGCCATCACCGCCAACTACTGGCTCAGCGAAATCTATGATCCGGAGATTGCCAATGCCCACAAGAGCGGCGACATCCACATCCATGATCTGAGCATGCTCACCGGCTACTGCGCCGGTTGGAGTCTGAAGCAGCTGATTTCTGACGGTCTGGGCGGCATCCCCGGCAAGATCACCTCCTCCCCGCCCAGCCACCTGTCCACCCTATGCAATCAGATGGTCAACTTCCTGGGCATTATGCAGAACGAGTGGGCCGGCGCGCAGGCCTTCAGCAGCTTCGACACGTATCTTGCCCCCTTTGTCAAGGTGGACAACCTGACCCAGAAAGAGGTCAAGCAGTGCGTCCAGTCCTTTGTCTACGGCGTCAACACCCCCTCCCGCTGGGGCACTCAGGCTCCCTTCTCCAACATCACGTTGGACTGGGTGGTGCCCAACGATCTGAAAAACCTGCCGGCTCTGGTGGGCGGCAAGGAGATGGATTTTACCTACGGTGACTGCGTAAAAGAGATGGACATGGTCAACCGTGCATTCATCGAGATCATGATCGAGGGCGACGCCAACGGCCGTGGCTTCCAGTATCCCATCCCCACCTATTCCATCACTCGGGATTTCGACTGGAGCGACACCGAAAACAACCGCCTTCTGTTTGAGATGACCGCCAAGTACGGCACCCCCTATTTCTCCAACTATATCAACAGCGATATGGAGCCTTCGGACGTGCGCTCCATGTGCTGCCGTCTGCGTCTGGATCTGCGGGAGCTGCGCAAGAAGTCCGGCGGGTTCTTCGGCTCCGGCGAATCCACCGGCTCCGTGGGCGTGGTGACCATCAACCTGCCCCGGATCGCCTATCTGGCCCAGAGCGAGCAGGAGTTCTTCGACCGTCTGGACAAGATCATGGATATTTCGGCCCGTTCGTTGAAGGTCAAGCGCACCGTGATTTCCAAGCTGCTGGACGCCGGCCTGTACCCCTACACCAGGCGGTATCTGGGCAACTTCAACAATCACTTCTCCACCATCGGCCTGATCGGCATGAATGAGGTGGGGCTGAACGCCAACTGGCTGCGCCAGGATCTGACCCACAAGGAGACGCAGGAGTTCGCCAAAACGGTTCTGAACCACATGCGCCAGCGTCTGTCCGACTATCAGGAGAAGTACGGCGATCTGTACAATCTGGAGGCCACTCCCGCCGAGTCCACCACCTACCGTCTGGCCAAGCACGATGTGGCCCATTGGCCCGACATCATCACCGCGGCCAAGCCCGGCGACACGCCCTACTACACCAACAGCTCTCATCTGCCTGTGGGTTATACCGCCGACATCTTCGAGGCGCTGGCCATTCAGGATGATCTGCAGACGCTGTACACCTCCGGCACCGTGTTTCACGCGTTTCTGGGGGAAAAGCTGCCCGACTGGAAGACGGCCGCCAATCTGGTGCGGAAGATCGCGGAAAACTTTAAGCTGCCTTACTACACCATCTCCCCCACCTACTCCGTCTGCCCGGAGCACGGCTATATCACCGGCGAGCACTTCACCTGCCCCACCTGCGGCAAAACTGCCGAGGTGTACAGCCGCATCACCGGCTATTACCGTCCCGTCCAGAACTGGAACGACGGCAAGTCTCAGGAGTTCAAGGACCGTGTACTGTACGAGGTGGGCACCTCCAAGCTGGATGGCCACCGTCTGGCAGACCGCAAGGCTGCCGAGGCGGAGTGCGCCTGCAGCGCCGAGGGAAATGACGAGGTGTTCCTCTTCACCACCCAGACCTGCCCCAACTGCCGCATCGCAAAAAGCGAGCTGGAAAAGGCCGGCATTTCCTATCATCTGATGGATGTAAACGAGCATCTGGATCTGGTGAATGAATACGGAATTCAGCAGGCTCCCACGCTGATCGTCCGCCGCGGCAACCAGGTGGAGAAGCTGGTCAACGCCTCCAATATTAAACGTTTCGCCGTGGGCGCCGCACAGTGACTCTTTGCCGGAGGGGGTGTTTTCCCCCTCCGGATTCAGGCTCCTGCTTCTCAGCTTTGTTGTCCGGACACTCCTGCGGCGGGGCTGAATGAAAAAACCGTGCCTGCCGTATTTCACGCGGCAGGCACGATCCTGCGTTAAAGGAGAATCATATGGCAAACCATTTTGATATCGTCATCGTCGGCGGGGGGCCGGCCGGGCTCACTGCAGCCGTTTATGCCCGCCGGGCCGGAAAATCCGTGCTGCTGCTGGAAAAAGAGGGATTCGGCGGGCAGATTGCCTCCTCTCCCCGGGTGGAAAATTTTCCCGGTATTCCCGCCGTCTCCGGCGCGGAGCTGGCGGATCGGCTGTACAGTCAGGCCGAGGCTCTGGGCGCTCGGATGGAGCTGGAGGAAGTGGCGGAGCTTCGGGACGGAGCGGTCAAAACCGTGGTCACCAACTACGGCTCCTACTCCTGCACCGCCCTGATTCTGGCCACCGGTATGAAGCACCGGACACTGGGCCTGCCCCGGGAGGAAACGCTCTCCGGCATCTCCTACTGCGCCGTATGCGATGGGGCGTTTTACAAAGGGAAGGACGTGGCGGTCTGCGGCGGCGGCAACACCGCGCTGGCCGACGCGCTGTTTCTCTCCGACCTGTGCCGCCATGTAACGCTGATCCACCGGCGGGACGAGTTCCGGGGCGATCCCATTCTAGTGGAACAGCTGCAAAAGCGGGATAACGTCTCCTTCGCACTGTCCACCGTTGTGGAGGAACTGCTGGGCGAGACGGCCCTGTCCGGTCTGCGTCTGCGGAACACGGAAACCGGAGTCGTCATGGTTCTGCCGGCGGACGGTCTTTTTGAGGCCGTGGGACAGCTGCCGGAGCGGGCTTTGGCGGAATCTCTGGTGCGTGTGGACGACGCCGGTTTCATTGCCGCCGGAGAGAACTGCGTGACACCCGTGCCCGGGGTCTTTGCCGCCGGGGACTGCCGGACCAAGGAGGTGCGGCAGCTGACCACCGCCTGTGCCGATGGTACGGCGGCTGCCATTGCGGCCTGCCGGTACTGCGGATAAAACAAAATGAGCGCACCCAATCGGGTGCGCTCATTTTGTTTTATCCTGTTACGCGGTAGCTTTTCGCAGTTCCTCTTCCCAGCGCAGTCCAAACGCCCGGAACGCGCAGGTGATCACCGCCTGTCCTGCGGAGTTGGGGTGGGTCCCGTCCTCGCAGATCAACGTATCCAGGCGGCCCTGCTCCAGAAATGCGCCGCGGATATCCACCAGGGGAACCCGCTCCTCCCGGGCCAGCTGCTTCACCAGGTGGGAGTAATGTTCCTGGTGGGTATAGATGGTAGACACTCCGCCCATCCAGCGCTGCACCGCGTCCTTGTCCAGACCCTGGCACCACCAGTCCAGAAACCACTGGGGCTCCAGCGGCGGCAGCGTGGTCAGGATCGGCACGATGCCCCGGTTCTTCAGCTTGCGCACCATGGCCCGGTACCGCTCCAGAAACTCCAGCGGCGGCACGTTGGGGCTGTGCTCCCCCGCAGGATCCGCAGCCACCTCCGCCCACCGGAAATCGCAGTCGTTTCCGCCGAAATCCATCACCACGGCATCCCACGCCGCGCCCCGATCCAGCATTCGATCCAGCAGTCGTCCGCCCTTCACGGCGGTGCTGCCGAAGTGGGAATCGTTGTGCACCGACAGCCCGAACTCCCGGGACAGGCCGGAAATATCGATATCATTTTTGACCATATACTTCCCGGTCTCCCGGTCTGGCTGAATTCCCTTCAGGATGGAGTCCCCCAGAACTTCAATTTCTGTCAAATGCTTCACACGCTTCACCGCACCATCTAATATAGTTTGTAATACTATATTAGATGGTTACTATAATTTTGTCAAGCGCTTTTTGCATAACGGCTTGTGATTTTATTATGTAGGAACGGAATCTACCCGTTCCGCCCCTCTGCCAAAAAGGCCGACAGACTCCAGCTCTCCCAGTGGGCACACTCTCCCCGGGCCTCCGCCCGGCGGGCGGCGATCAGGTCGTGCAGCGTCATCGTCTCGCTTTCGCTCCCGCCGCCCCGGTAGGAGCGCACCAACTCACTTCCGTCCAGCCGCTCCAGCTGGGACAGGGAGTCATAGGACAGCCACTCCGCCAGGTATTCCACGTCCACGGTGCCGGTCTCTCCGTTCAGATACCGATCCACATGGTTTTGTGCCACCAGGTAGTCCACCGGAACGAAGCTGACGGCCACCCAGCCCAGTACCGCCACCAGGAAAGCCACCCGGCAGAAGGAAACCTCCGGCTTTTGAATTTTTCGGGCAGCAGCTGCCAGGAACGCCGCCATAACGACCATCCCCCAATAGGTCATCACCCGCAGAAAGGACAGCCCGTAGGCCGAGACATACAGGCTCATGCGCCAGACGGCGGAGGCCAGCAGCAGACCGCTCTCGGCCGTCAGCACGGCCGCCAGAATCCGCAGAACCGGCCAGCTCCTGCCCTGTCTCCGGCTGAACGTCACCGCCGCCAGAATCACCGTCAGATTTACCGCGGTAACCCCCACCATCTGGAAAAAGCCGCTGCGGGCCCAGTCCGCATAGGAGATGCCCCGCTGGGCAAGGTAGGCCGCGCCACCGAACAGCCCCGCTGACTGCACCGCCAGAAACAGCAGGTACAGCACATCCAGCGCCGTCAGAATGACGAGAAACGACATACCGTCCGCTGTCCGGGTCTTGGGCTGAACCGGTTTTTTCAGCGGCTGCGGATGACCCAGCCGGTGGAGCAAACCGAACAGGAAGGGTGTCAGCAACAGTCCCATGCCGGCCTTTTGCAGCCCGGTGCTCAGATGCTGCCGGAGGAATGTGGTCAGCCCCCGGGTGGCCGCGTCAAACAGGGCGTCGGCAGAGGCGAGAACCGGCAGCAGCACCACTATAAGCACGAGTGCGCCAAGGCACCCTGCCGCCACCGCCAGGCGGCTTTTGCCCTTCTCCTCCTTCCGGCTCAGGAACGAGAATGCCGCGCCCGCGTTGCAGATCAGCCCGCTGCCGAAAAGCTGAAGCCGCTCCAACAGCATGGCGGGCCGCCACCAGGGCAAAATCGCCGCGCCGGAGACAGCAAAAAGGTGAATGGGCACCAGCGCCATTAGCGCCATCAGGTTCCAGATGCGGAAATACCAGTTGGAGGTCAAAGCCAACGTAGCCGCGAGCAGCAGATTAACGGCCAGCAGCACCCGGTTTTCCCGCCGCTTCAGGCCGTCCGTCCCCGTGTAGGCAAACAGCAGGACATACCAGACCGCCACGGCAACAGCGGCTCCGGCTCTCGGTCCATACCACAGAAGGGTGTCCGCAAGAAGCACACAAAATGCCAGGGTCCAAATCAGAAACCTACGTTCGCGCCCGCTCTTCCCCTCCAGTTCCTCCTGTTTTTGGGCGCAGGAATCCGGCCCTGCCTGCGGCAGAGCTTGTTCATTTTCACTCATATTCAGATCTCCCTAGTTATTGTCCGTCATTCGGAGACGGCACATATTCCAGAATATCGCCCGGTTGACAGTCAAGCGCGGCGCAGATCGCCTCCAGCGTGGAAAAGCGCACCGCCCGGGCTCTGTTGTTTTTCAGAATGGACAGATTGGCAAGCGTGATATCGACTTTGGCTGCCAGTTCATTGAGCGACATCTTCCGTTTCGCCATCATTACGTCCAAATTCACGACAATCATCCCCGCCTCCCTATATGGTCAGGTCGTTCTCAGCCTTGATCTCCGCGGCCTGCCGAAACAGGGCGGACATCACCAGGCACAGAAGACCCGCCATGGCAAAAATGGGAACGAACAACGCATTGTAGGTGGCGATGGGCCGGAGAGAGGAATAAAACCAGAAGCCCCAAAGCAGACGGGCCAGCGCCGCGCCGGAAATGCAGAATGCGCAGACCGCAGCCTGCTTCAGGCTGACGGCATTCTCCGCCGAAAACGGCTCTCCCCGCAGAATGGTGTCCAGAACCCGTCGCCCCTGCAGCAACACCACAGCCGTGCAGCAGCCGCAGAACAGGAGAAACAGGATCAAAACGACGGCATAGCTGTCACCCCAGACACTCCAGGGTCCCACACGTTCGGGTAAAAGTGTGCGGTGCACCAGTTCCGGCACCAGCGGAAGCGCGCCGAGATTGCAGAGAAATGTGACCGTCACCAGAACCTTTAAAATTCGCGCGATCTTCCGCGCCGAAGACGACTCCATGGCATCTCCCCCTTATGCCGGAGATTTTATCACGCTTTATATCGATTGTCAATTTAATTTTATTGTTTTTCAATAAATCCATACGGACACTTGCCGTACTCAGACAGTAAAAACACAACACAAAAGCGGAGCAGCCTGTACTGCTCCGCTTTTGTGTTGTGTATGAAATAGAGAGAGGAGAGGGAAATTGGTATCATGCTTTACAAGCTTGTTGCTTGTTGTATGTATCATAGCGTGGTTGTTTTGCAAAGTCAATTGTCCCGCATCAACCTTCACAATTTGTTTACATTCCTTGCAAAATAAAGGGAATTTGTTCATAAATTGTTCAAAAATCAACAGTTAGCACCGATTCTCACTCACGGTGTCATATGACATGTTAACTTTTATCTTATTGGGGAACCGCTGGTTAACACCCCGCTGATTGAAACACATGCCGTATTTTGGCGCTGAAGCGTTCCGATACGAAAATGACTGTTTTTGAGAGGTTTCAGTTCCATATTCTTCCTCAAAAAGGGTGCAATAACCCCTATGCCCGTCATCCGGCTTGGGTCAAATATGTTCTTGACCCTCTGCCGGCGCGCTGTGACCATCCGGTCAGAGGGTTGACCGGCTCCCGTTCCATTTACTCGCGGTCCTTCCCCAGCGCGCGGTTCAGCGCGTCCTTGACAACCCGGGGATTTCCCCCGCGGTTGTTCCGTTCCAGAACTGCCGCAATCTGTCCCTGCGTCTGCTCCACCTCCTGGTGAAAGGCGTCGGCGGACACCCGCAGCGCCCCGTGGCCCAGGATAATGAGCTGCTCCGCGTTGTCGGAGGTGGCCACCCGCACCCGGTATTGCTTTCCGATTTCGTAGGTCACCCGCTCGATGTAAGCGTCGGCGGTCTCGGCTTCCTTCGTATACACCACCTGAATGTTGTGGTAGCGGGAGAGATCGCCGATATTGTGGGGCACCCGGTAGGCGTCAAACACCAGGATAACCTCACACTTTCGAAAGCCCTGGTAGTTGCAGAGGATGTCCATCAGGTTTTTCCGCGCGGCGTCCAGATTGTCCCGGGCCACCGCTTTCAGCTCGTCCCAGGCGAAGATGATATTGTAGCCGTCCACCAGCACGTATTCCGGCCCCGATATCTGCGATCGAAGCTTCCATTGGCCGGGAGCATCCCCCTCCGCCGGTGCCTGACGCTGCTCGCGGGCCTGAAACGCCCGGTCCTGCACCCGACCGTAGGTTCGCTCGAAAATGGCCTTCAGTTCCGCGTCCTGCCTCGCAGAGCCGCTGTAAGCCGGAGACCGGGACGGCCCGGAGGCGATCTTCTGTTCCGTCTCAGCGGGTTTTTCCGGACGCAGGACACTGCTCAGGTGCATATAGCGGGGAACCTGATCCCACTTTACCGTGAATCCCGCCCCATGCGCGCAGAATACCGAGTCCGGCGTATTGTCTGTGTCCCGCTCCGGATCATACCCGATAGCAGCGATCACCTCGCCGGGGCTGCGGCAGGGCTGGTACCCCCGCAGACTGCACTGGAGCCGGCCCATTCCCCGGGTGTAGGCGGTCAGCTCCGGCGTGTAGCCCCGCAGCTCCGCCACCGGAGCGGAGCCGAAGAGCACGTCTGTCTCCCCGTCCGTCTCCGGCGGACGGCAGTCACCGCCCATCCGCTGGATATCCGTCATAGCCCGTCCCACGCAAGCCGCGGGCAGCTCCAGCCGGAAGTCGTACCACGGTTCCAGCAGGACGCTCTTAGCGCTCATCAGCCCCTGGCGCACGGCGCGGTAGGTGGCCTGACGGAAGTCTCCGCCCTCGGTATGCTTCTCGTGGGCGCGGGCAGAGACCAGCGTGATTCTCAAATCCGTGACAGGAGAGCCGGTCAGCACACCCAGATGGTGCTTTTCCTCCAAATGGGTGAGAATCAGACGCTGCCAGTTTCCTTCCAGCTGATCCTCCGGACAGACGGTGTCAAATTGAAGGCCGCTGCCCCGCTCCCCCGGCTCCAGCAGCAGGTGAACCTCCGCATAGTGGCGCAGAGGTTCGAAGTGGCCCACTCCCTCCGCGGTGTCCGCAATGGTCTCCCGGTAGACAATGCTGCCGGCGTCAAAGGTCACCGTCAGGCCATACCGGTCGGCGATCAGCCGCTGCAGAATCTCCAGCTGCACCTCGCCCATGAGCTGAATGTGAATCTCCCGCAGCTGCTCGTTCCAGACGATGTGGAGTTGCGGGTCTTCCTCCTCCAGCTCCCGGAGCTTCACCAGGGCGGTATGCGGGTCACAGCCGTCACCGAGCCGCACACGATAGGCCAGCACCGGTTCCAGCACCGGAATCTCCGCTCCCGATTCGACTCCCAGTGCGTCCCCGGGAACGGCGCGGCTCAGCCCCGTCACCGCGCAGACGGTGCCGGCCGAAGCCTCGTCCACCGTTCGGTATTTCGCCCCGGAATAGATGCGAAGCTGATCCGCCTTCTCCTCCCAAATCCGCTCCGCCGGAACATCCGGACCACGGTTGCTCAGCTGATCCTTAACGCGCAGGGTGCCGCCGGTGACCTTCAGATACGTCAAACGGCTGCCCTGAGCGTCCCGGGCGACCTTGTAGACCCGGGCGCCGAACGCCCCGGGGTAATCCCGCCGGGGCGCGTACCGCTCCAGCCCCCCCAGCAGCTCCTCCACGCCCTCCAGCTTCAGGGCGGAACCAAACCAGCAGGGGAACAGCTCCCGCCGGGCGATGAGCCGGGCGATGTCGCTGTCCTCCACTCCTCCGGTTTCCAGATAGGACGCAAGTACGGATTCCCCGCACAGCGCCACGTTCTCCATGCGCTCGTTCTCCGGCGCGGTAAAATCCACGCAGCCCCCGTCCAGCCCCTTTCGGAGCCCAGCCAGCAGGGCGGGCCGGGGCTGGTCCGCCAGATCCATCTTATTGATAAACAGGAACACGGGGATGCCGTACCGCTCCAACAGCCGCCACAGCGTCCGGGTGTGGCCCTGCACACCGTCGGTGCCGCTGATGACCAGAATGGCGGCGTCCAGCACCTGCAGCGTCCGCTCCGTCTCGGCGGAGAAATCCACATGGCCCGGCGTGTCCAACAGCTGAAGCTCCGCCTCGCCCAGGGGCAATACCGCCTGCTTGGAAAAGATGGTGATGCCACGCTCCCGCTCCAGGGCATAGGTGTCCAGAAACGCATCCTGATGATCCACCCGACCCAGCCGGCGGATACATCCGCAGCGGTACAGCATCGCCTCGGACAGTGTGGTTTTACCCGCGTCCACATGGGCTAACACACCTATACAACAGTTCTTCATAATGCAAAAAACTCTTTCATGATATACTGATAAGCCTTTCTAAGCGCGGATATAGATGTATTTCAATACTATTTGGCTTTTCCGGATTTCGATAGTATGTGATCTTTTCCATCAACAATTTCCACAAACGATTCTTTTCTTCTGGAGTCATGCGGTCATAGTAATCAAGAATGTGTGCGGTAGTCGGTAAAAAGATTTCCTGCGCTTGCCTATACTCGCTTTTATTATGGCAGATTTCCTCTAATTCTTCAATGCCTGACTGCAACTCTTTTATCTCACCTTGCAGTAGGGCATTTCTCTTTAGAAACATTTCTTCTGTATATATGCCTCGTTCAAGTAGACCGCAGATCTGATTCTGCTGCTCGAAATGATTCTTTAACTGTTTCCTCATCATGTCAAGCTGCGTTTCCTCAGTCATGCTGTCATTCGCTTTCGGGGTAATGTCCAAAGTTACTTCTTTCCACCACAGTTTCATAGCCTCTACAATTTTAGATTCAACAATATCACAGTAGGAAATCATGCAGTCGCATCCTTTACTACCACACCTGAACCAAGGTCTGAATTTTCTTGTTTCGGTTTGTTTTGTAGATGGCGTATTGCGCTTAATTGCATACCCACATTTTGCACATACCAAAATATTTGCAAAAGGATTTGCTGGTTTTCGATCTCTGCGGACACATAAGTGACTTTTTAACGCTTGTACGGCTCGTACTTTGTCCCATAGTTCCTGCGATACGATTGGCTCATGGCGCCCCTCAAACACCAAATAATCATTTGAAATCTCTCGTTTCTTAATAACCTGACCGTTTTCAATAACCCTTGTCGTCGGCTCTCGCTTCCACCGGATTTTTCCGAGATACACTTCATTTGTCAGTATGGAGAGGACGCTATGCTGTACCCAATGTGATCCAAACTTGCACGGGATGTGCATTTCATTTAGGGCAACACCGCACAGAAAACTGCGTGCAAAAAATGTCTCCAAGTGATAAAATTCAGTCATGGATAAACAAATGAGTCTGTCGGCCCTGAACGATGAACTGGCACAGGTGCGGACAAAGAAAAAGGAATTCCTTGAACAGATTGAGCGGATCGTTCCCTGGGGCAAATGGGTCGCCATTATCAAGCCGTGCTACTACAAAGGGGAGCTCGGGAACAAGCCCTATGATCTGGAACTGATGCTGCGGTTGTATCTGCTGCAAAACCTCTATAACCTGTCCGACGAAGCGACGGTTGCCGAGGCCATCGACAGCCGCGCCTTTTCGGATTTCTGCGGCGTGGATTCCAGCAATCAGGTGCCTGACGGCGATACGCTCGGCCGCTTTCGGAATATCCTCGTGCACAATGGTTTGCAGGAGCAGCTGTTTGCACAGGTAGTAAAACTGCTGCGAGAAAAGGGCCTGCTTTTAAAGAAGGGCACCATCGTGGACTCAACAATTATTGCTGCACCGTCTTCTACAAAAAATCAGGAAAAGCGGCGGGATCCAGACGCACATCAGGTGAAAAAGGGCAATGAGTGGCACTTCGGCTACAAAGCGCACGTAGGTGTGGACAAAGACAGTGGTCTGGTTCACACGGTGAAAGTTACAGCCGCGAACGTCAATGACGTCATCATGACTTCAAAGTTATTGACCAGAGAAGAGACGGTTGTATATGGGGACAGCGGCTATCTTGGAGCTGAAAAGCGTGAAGAGGCCATCATCGAAAACCTTTCAGGCAAGCACATTCGTTATAAAATCAATCGTCGTCCCTCGCAGATGAAAAAGGGTTCCACCAGATCGCAAGCTCAGTTAAAGCGCAGAGAGCATGAGAAGTCGTCCGTCCGAGCAAAAGTCGAGCACGTTTTTGGCGTTGTAAAGGGTTTGCTTCGATACCGAAAGACACGATACCGAGGCCTGCAGAAGCAGACCGCAAAACTGAATATGCTGTTTGCGCTGGCAAATCTGATTCTGGCTGACAGACCAAGTCTGGCAGTCTGATTCAGGTTGCGCTTGCGAAGAAAAAGCAAAGATTTTCCACACTGTTTGTCAATATGGGCAGATGGCGTGGATTTTTTATGCCATTGCGCGGTGTTGCCTTAGGCGATGTGCAATTCCGTTGTATCCATCGCCTGCGGCATACCACTCATAAATCATACGAACGACTTCTGCCTGCTCTGGAACGATTTGCAATGAATTGCCCTTTTCTCCCTCAAGTTTATAAATTTCGTAGCCATAAGGTGAAACGGAACCCATGAATTTTCCTTCAGAAGCAGAAATATTTCGCCCTCTGACAAGTCTTGTGGTAATTGACTTCAGCTCGTAACGACTGAACATAAATTTCATATCGGTAAATTGTTCATCGGATTCGTTTTGAAGATCATAAGTTTTTGCCGGTGTAATAATCTTAAAGCGACTTGCTTTGAAAACCTGCATGATATATCCAGATTCAAGCGATGATCCTCTTGAAAGCCGTTCAATATCGACGCAAATGACACCGGCATATTTTCCTGAACCAGCTAATTCCAACAGGCGCAGCATTTGCGGCCTTGCATATAGCGATTCACCTGACACGACTTCTTCTAAAATCATTGCAATACAAAGACGCTTGCTCTTGGCAAACTCTGTGAGTACGGCCTTATGCCGATTCAAAGTTTCTTCAATGGATACTTCATCAAAGTCAGTATCCATTCTGGATTTTCTTAGATACATGATATACTCATCAAAATCATTTACCCGTTGCATATTTCCACCCTTCAATTTTCTCTTGTGCATTTCAGGACGGAATGATATACTGATAACGGTTCTGGCTCATTTCGTCCTGTTGGATGTGATGACGCTGCCTGTCTTTCTCAATGCTCCACCATTGAGAAGGATATTTTTTTGAATTGTGTCATCTTTGCAATTCGTTTGCAGTTCCCCCTTTCGGGTTAGACTATAGGCCAAATTCTATCTGCGGTCAAATTATTCACATCTGTTTTTCGGTTTCCTCCATTCGCTTTACATACACATTTTGAAGCAATACAGAAAGCTGCTCCAGTAGTTTCTTATTTGAACCGCCGCAATAATCCTCGTGAATTTTGATAATTGCGACACTCTCTTTATTTTGATGATTAGTTGCAGTTTTTTCCATGTTACCCTCGATTTTCTAACACTTAGTTTTGTAAGGGAAATGGCAAAACCGGATGGCCGCTGGCAACGGCCCACGGGAATCTCACCCCGGCCCATGCTGATGGGTGCGCCGCGCAATGCTTTGAGGGCGTTCAACGCGGGAGTATCATTATCCTGAACGGAGGTCATGGCCATCTATGATGCCACACACAGATGCAAACTGGCTGAATCGCTCGCCCAAATCCTCCTTTCCGTGCGGATCATGGCGCGCCATTTGCTGGGCTTTGCTCCGTTCAGGTTCGTTATCCGGTTGCCTATGAAATTTTCAAGGTACAGCAATCCGCGCTTTCAGGCGCGTGTGATATTTGGCTGTGGATCAGCCGGGAAAGGCTCCTATCAGACGATAAGAACCTTTCCTCGCGGATGCACGAATAGCCCGTTGCAGAAGCGTGGAAAGGGGTACACGCTCCTGCACGGGCTGCTTTGCGTTTTAGGCTGTTTTGTTCACCTTGAAGTCAAGAATCTTGGTAATCAGCTTGGTTCGCATCCTGCATACCTTTTCTTCATCAAGGCAAAGGTGCGGAACACCATTTTCGTCATACAGCGTTCTGGTTGCCAGAGCCGCAATATAACGCTCATAGTGCTTCAGCACAGCATTGATCTCGTCCACATTGCCGGACGCTGCCGCTTCGATGGTCGAGTAAGGCAGCAGAGATGCAGCGGCATTACTCAGATTGCGCGCCATCTTCAGTAACCTCCATTTCTTTTTTCAATTCCTTGAGGGACCGAGCGCGCTTGTATTGCACGGTGCGGCGTACCATATCCAGCTTGTCCGCAATTTCCTGATCGGTCATATCAAGGAAATACGCAAGCAGAACAATGTCACGCTTATCATCCGACAGCACCGTCAGGGCATTGGCGAGATCTTCGTTTTCGATTGCCACATCATAGCCCTGCACATGAAAATGCGTCTGCTCGAACGGGTACTCGTCCAGCACATACATTTGGCGCTCCTGCTCCTCTGACAGCTCCGAAAGGGATACCTCATGGTCAGAACGCCACGCGATATGACGCTCATAATCGCGGGCTTCTTCACGCAGAACCTTCCTGCAAAAGCTGTCGAACTGATGTCTAACGGTTTTCTTTTGGGATGGTGTCAGCTCCAAGAGTCGTTCACCTCCTCTCCGTCACCGAGAGGTCGGCTTTCTTCCCCTTTCGCTTCTATCCCGAATGGGAGGTGCGGTTTTGGCAAAGTTGCTACAAAAATTTTCAAAAAAATCCAACGGATCGATGAACCGTTGGATTTCCACTTTTAAGAAAACGAAGTCAATTTGGATTTTATTTTTCCAATCGTTTCCCCCATAATATGGCAAAAGGCTCTCTGGCATATTGCCAGAGAGCCTTTTGCATGAAGAGAATGCTAAGAGTAAAAGCGGCAAATTGAGGGGATCACATCAGAAAGGAAATTTTGCTTTCATAGCAGTTTTGTACGGACCCTGGCCAGCAATTACTGCTCAGCCAACTTCTTGTAGTTGGCATAGCGTTTGGCGCAGAACTCCTGGGCCTCGGCAAACAGAACCTTGGCCGTCTCGGGGAAGATTCTGGTCAGAGACGCAAACCGGGTCTCACCCATCATGAAGTCCAGCAGCTGGCCGTTGGGCTCCTTGCTGGTCAGGATGAACGGGTTCTTGCCCTCGGCCTTCAACTCAGGCACATAGCGCCACAGGGGCCAATAGCCGCACTCGCTGGCCTGCTTCTCCTCCAGCTGGGCCTGGCCCATGCCCTTGGAGATGCCGTGGTTGATGCAGGGCGCGTAAGCGATGATGAGGGAGGGGCCGTGATGCGCCTCGGCTTCCTTCAAAGCCGTGATGAGATGCTGCTCGTTGGCACCCATGGCGACCTGGGCAACATAGACATTGCCGTAAGTCATGGCAATGGCACCCAGATCCTTCTTGCCGGTCTTCTTACCGCCGTTGGCGAACTGCGCCACAGCGCCCAGCTGGGTGGCCTTGGAAGCCTGACCGCCGGTGTTGGAGTACACCTCGGTATCCACCACCAGAATGTTCACGTCAGCACCGGAGGCCAGGACGTGGTCCAGACCGCCGAAGCCAATATCGTAAGCCCAGCCGTCGCCGCCGTACATCCAGACGCTCTTCTTGGGCAGAACATCCTTGTTAGCCTTCATAAAGGCAATATCATCAGAGGTCTCATTGGTGGCATCCAGAGCGGCCACGACCGCCTCGGACAGAGCACGGGTCTTGTCGCCGTTATCGCCCTCGGCCAGCCAGGCCTCGATGGCACTCTTCAGCGCGACATCAGAGGTGGCAGCCGCAACAGCCTCGGCATGGGCGGCCATCTGACGGCGCATCTGGTCGATAGACAGCTTCATACCCAGGGCATACTCGGCGTTATCCTCGAACAGAGAGTTGGAGTTGGCGGGACCGTGGCCCTTTTCGTTGGCCGCGTAGGGGAAGGAAGGCGTGGAGGAACCCACGACGTAAGCGCAGCCGGTGGCGGAGGTGACGAACATCCGGTCGCCGAACAGCTGAGATATCAGCTTCATGTAGGGAGCCTCGCCGCAGCCGGCGCAGGCGCCGCTGAACTCGTACAGAGGACGCTCGTACTGAGAGCCGCGGACGGTGAACTTGTCCATGGGGTTGGTCTTGGCGGACAGGGTCAGCGCATGATCCCAGTTTTCCTGCTCGGGCATCTGGGTATCCAGCAGTTCCATGACCAGAGCCCTCTCCTTGGCGGGGCAGGCATTGGCGCAGGCGCCGCAGCCCTGGCAGTCCAGAGGGTCGACCTGTATACGGAAGGTCAGGCCCTCGAAGCCCTTGCCCTTGGCCTCCTTGGTGACGAAGGCGGCGGGCTTTGCAGCCTCTTCCTCCGCATTCAGCAGGAAGGGACGGATAGCGGCATGGGGGCAGACCAGTGCGCACTTGTTGCAGCCGATGCAGTTCTCGGGGATCCACTGAGGCACCTTCACAGCGATGCCGCGCTTTTCATACTTGGAGGTCTCAGAGGGAGTAACACCATCAGCGTAGGGCATAAACGCGCTCACGGGGATGGCATCGCCGGCCTGCTTGTTGACGGGGATCTGAATGGCACGGATGTAGTGAGGCAGGTTTGCATCGGAAGCCTTGACGTCGTCAGCCAGAGTCTTCCAGGACGCGGGAACGTCGATCTTCACGGCGGCGTCAACACCTCTGTCAACGGCGGCGCTGTTCATGTCCACGATCTTCTGGCCCTTCTTGGCGTAAGACTTGACGATAGCGGCCTTCATGTACTTCACGGCGTCCTCAATAGGGATGATGCCGGCAAGCTTAAAGAAGGCGGCCTGCAGCACGGTGTTGGTACGGCTGCCCAGGCCCAGTTCCATGGCGATCGCGGTGGCGTCGATGGTGTAGAAGTTGATCTCACGCTCGGCAATCTGGCGCTTCACACGGTTGGGCAGGTGCTCCTCCAGTTCAGCACCGGTCCAGCTGGTATTCAGCAGGAAGGTGCCGTGGGGCTTGATCTCGGAAACGATGTCAAAGTCCTTGATGTAAGAGGGCTTGTGGCAGGCCACAAAGTCAGCCATGGTGACATAATAGGTGCTGTGGATGGGCTCATGTCCGAAGCGCAGGTGGGACTTGGTAACGCCGCCGGACTTCTTGGAGTCATACTCGAAGTAAGCCTGGGCGTACTGGTCGGTGTGGTCGCCGATGATCTTGATGGAGTTCTTGTTGGCACCCACGGTGCCGTCGGAACCAAGGCCCCAGAACTTGCAGGAGATGATGGACTTGCCGGCGGTGACGATGTTCTCGCCCACGGGCAGGGACAGGTGGGTGACGTCATCGTTGATGCCGACAGTGAAGTGGTTCTTCTTCTCACCCTTCATGTTGTCGAACACGGCCTTCATCTGGGCAGGCGTGGTATCCTTGGAGCCCAGGCCGTAGCGGCCGCACAGAGCCTCGATATTGGTGCGCTTGCCCTCCCACAGGGCATTGCACACATCCAGGTACAGAGGCTCACCGGGAGCACCGGGCTCCTTGGTGCGGTCCAGAACAGTCAGGTACTTGCAAGTAGCAGGAATTTTCGCCAGCAGATGCTCCATGGAGAAGGGACGGAACAGGTGGACCTGGATGAAGCCCACCTTCTCACCGCGCTCCATCAGATAGTCAACCACCTCGGTCAATGTCTCGCAGACAGAGCCCATGGCTACCACAACGCGCTCGGCATCGGGAGCACCGTAGTAGTTGAACAGCTGATAGTTGCGGCCGGTGACCTCGTTGATCTTGCCCATATATTCCTCAACGATGGCAGGCAGCGCATTGTATGCGGTGTTGCAGGCCTCGCGGGACTGGAAGAAGGTATCGGGATTCTGCAGGGTGTGGCGCAGGGTTGGATGCTCCGTGCTCAGGGCGTGATCCTTAAACTTCTGAACGGCGTCCCAATCCAGCATCTGGCCAAGATCCTCATAGTCCAGGACCTCGATCTTCTGGATCTCGTGGGAGGTCCGGAAGCCGTCGAAGAAATGCTGGAAAGGCACAGAGCCCTTGATGGCGGACAGGTGGGCAACGGCGGCCATGTCCATGGCCTCCTGCACGCTGGAGGAAGCCAGCTGCGCCCAGCCGGTCTGACGGCAGGCCATGACGTCGGAGTGGTCGCCAAAGATGGACAGAGAGTGGGTCGCCACGGTACGAGCGGAGACGTGCATCACACCGGGCAGCTGGGAACCGGCGATCCGGTACATGGGCGGGATCATCAGCAGCAGGCCCTGGGAAGCGGTGTAGGTGCTGGTCAGGGAGCCGGTCTCCAGAGAGCCGTGCATGGCGCCGGCCGCGCCGGACTCCGCCTGCATCTCGACCAGCTTCACGGGCTGGCCGAACAGATTCTTCTTGCCGTTGGCAGCCCACGCGTCCACATGGTCGGCCATGGGGCTGGACGGGGTGATGGGGTAAATAGTAGCTACCTCGGTAAACGCGTAGGACACATACGCGGCAGCTTCATTACCATCCATCGTCTTGAACACTTTGTTCTTTGCCATAAACTTATCTCCTATTTCCTATTTTCTTCCCCGCATTTATACGGTGGCGCTCCGTCCTTTGGTATAGCGTCCCCATGTTGGTTGGAGCAGCCCGTTGATCAAACTGTATCTTTGAAAACACTCCTCTGATCCTACTGAGGGGCATCCCATTTAGCGCAGCCCAGTTCCTATATGATAATAGATAATATCTTTGTATATTATTCATAACCAAATATAAGAACACACCGCATTTGAGTCGTTTCAAATTATTTTTCTCTGCTTCTCTACGCTTCCCCTATGAGATCGTCCGTCTGGCAGAGGACATTGCCGGTGGTCTGATGGTCACCATGCCCTCTCAGGTGGACTTCCACAGCGAGACCGTGACAGCGGCTGCGCCCAGGCACAGGTTCTCGATGAAGCGCATGATGCGCTGACGGTTCTCGGTGGAGACACCCTCGCGGGCGGCGAAGAACTTGTTGCAGATCTCACCGATGGTCTCACCGTTGCGGGTGACGTTCTGCTTGCAGACGTTGGCCAGCAGCAGGTCGATCTGATAGTTGCCCGCCTTGGTCTTAAAGCCCTGAGCGGAGCAGGCGATGCCGCAGCAGAACAGGGTCTCGTTCAGGTGGGTCATCTCGATGAGCTTGTCCTTGACGGCGGAGGCCTTCTCCACACCGTTGTACTCGGCAGCCAGAGCAGCGGCACCGATCAGGGTGTCGCCCACGCCCACCTTGCAGCCGCCGTAGGACTGACGGTGATAACCGGCGAAGCGCTCCACGATCATGCCGGCGAACTCATACTCGCCGTTGAGGAAGATGTACTCGTTGGGGATGAACACGTGATCCAGAACCACCAGAGCCTCCTGGCCGCCGAACTTGGCGTTGCCCACGTCGATAGAGGCGTCCTCCTTCATCTTCCGGGTGTCGCAGGACTGACGGCCGTAGATCATGTACATGCCCTCGGCGTCGGTGGGGCAGGCAAAGCTGACAGCCCAATCCTTATCGGCCTCCCCCATGGAGATGGTGGGCATGAAGATGTGCCAATGGCTGTTGATGGAACCGGTCTGGTGGCACTTGGCGCCGCAGACCACGATGCCGTCGGGGCGGCGCTCCACCACGTGGACATACATATCGGGATCAGCCTGCTGGCTGGGGGACTTGGAACGGTCGCCCTTGGGGTCGGTCATGGCGCCGTCCACGGTCAGGTCGTTGTCCTGGACCATGGTCAGGAACTTCTTGAAGTTCTCGTGATAGTGGGTGCCGTACTTCTCGTCCACCTCAAAGGTGGTGGAGAACACAGCGTTGAAGCTGTCCATGCCCACGCAGCGCTGGAAGCAGGAAGCGGTCTTCTGGCCCAGCAGACGCTGCATCTTCACCTTGTTCATCAGGTCCTCGGTGGACTGGTGCAGATGGGTGAAGCGGTTGATGGTGTGGCCGGTGAGGCTGGACTTCACGGTCATAAGATCGGCGTACTGGGGGTCCCGGGCCAGGGCATAGGTCATGGCCACGCAGTTGATAGAGGGACGGATCATGGGGTGGTCCACCCAGTTCTCGATCTTCTCGCCGAACATATACACGCGGGTGTTCAGCTTCCGCAGGGATTCAATGTACTCTTGGGGGGGTCTTCAATGCCATTTTATTTTATCCTCCTACAATATAAATTACGGTACAGGCACGGCAGCCAGCCGTGTCTGTTTCGTTTTTGTTGCCAAGGCTGTACAATGGGAGAACTTCGGTCTGACCTAATTGTCCAAGGACTAACCACGTCCGCAAAGGAGTCCGTCAGCCGTCTCTCTCATTGACAGCAGTTCGATTTGAGCAGGTCGTCCCGCCCGGTATCGGGTGTGTTCGCGTAACCAAGGAGATTGAATCGGCAATGAAAGAACGGCGGAGCCGAGTGCGAAGTCAAATCATCAGGAGGTTTTTCATGAACACAGCCGTTGGAATTGATGTGTCTAAGGGAAGAAGCGTTGTTGCCGCCATGCGCCCATTTGGCGAGGTTGCCTTGCCGCCGCGCGAGTTTCTTCACACAAGCGAGGGCCTGTCAGCACTATCGGAAGCGCTGCGCTTGATTGATGGGAATACCCGTGTTATCCTTGAAGCAACTGGGCGCTATCACGAGCCGGTCGTTATGGCGCTCCAGGAGGCTGGATTCTTTGTCAGCGCGGTCAACCCCAAGCTCATCAAGGACTTCGGTAACAATTCGCTCCGAAAGGTCAAGACTGACAAAGCTGATGCGGTGAAGATCGCACGGTACGGTCTTGAATATTGGGAAGAGATGCGCGAGTACACAGAGACAGATACCACACGTCAGCAACTCAAGCTGTTTTCGCGGCAGTACAATCTGCACATGAAAACGGTGGTTTCACTGCAAAACAATCTCATTTCACTGCTTGACTGCGTGTTTCCGGGGATAAACGAGTTGTTTACAAGCCCGGTGCGCGAGGATGGACGCCAGAAATGGGTAGATTTCGTCTGTACGTTTTACCACCGCGACTGCGTATCCAGTGTCAGCATTGCCGCTTTCTCTGAGCATTACCGCAAGTGGTGCAAACGAAAGGGCTATAACTTCAGTACGGCGAAAGCCGCTGAAATTTATACCACAAGCCGGAATATGGTTGTGACCATGCCGAAGGATGCGCTGACCAAGGCGCTCATCACCTCCGCTGCTGAGCAGCTCGTCGCCGCCACAGCGACGCTTGCCACCCTCAAGGCCGAGTTTGTTCGCCTTGCCGCCACGCTGCCCGAATACGAGGTGGTACGCTCCATGTACGGTGTGGGCGAAGTCACCGGTGCACAGCTTATGGCTGAGATTGGAGATGTCCGCAGATTTGCCAACCGTGGCGCTCTCATCGCCTTCGCCGGCGTTGACCCCGGCGTGAATGAATCTGGTAAGCACAGCTCGCAGAGTGTTCGAACGACCAAGCGCGGCTCACCGCATTTGCGAAAAACCTTATTTCAGATTGTCAGCACCCATCTCAAACAGTCCCCGCCAGACGAGCCTGTATACCAATTCCTCGACCGCAAGCGGGCCGAGGGCAAGCCCTTCCTCGTCTACATGACCGCTGCCGCGAACAAGTTCCTGAGAATCTACCATGCCAAGGTCAGGGACCACTTGAACGCTTTGGAGCAAGTGAATTCGAATACATAGCCAGCCTCTGGATTTCGCTTAATCAGGTGGGCGCATATTGCGGCCGCCTTTTTGTTGTGCTCATTTTTCTGCCCGGGATTTTCCTGCATTTTGGCCTTGACTTTTGTTAGCAGGACTCCCTTATATATCAATCCAGGGCATTGCCAATGCTTTCACTCTTTGACAGCCTGTTATCACGAATCCGTATTAAAAGAGTCGCATCTCCATCTTACTTTTGGGAAACAGCCTGCCCACCTCTTCCGCAGGCGATGCGGCAGCATATACCTCACAGCTTGTCATGCCGCCCCTCAAAATCCCAACTCTTCATCAATCAAAATCACCTCCATACACATGGAGGTAACTGGTCGCCATAGAGTCAACATTGCCCTACAAATCCGCTCCGGCGAATGACAGTCGTAACAACGATCTGCCCGAACCGCACAAGGGGTCTGTTTCTGTTTCCGGCGGGCATTCAGAGGTGCCGCCACATTGCGTGCCCGCCGCACGGCGCTTTCATAATCCGGCACAATTTTGTTTCTACCCGCAACAAGATAGACTATTTCATGACCATAAGAAACGGCGGACACCCTATTTCCGTCTCCGTCAATCAGAATAATCTCTCCCGTCTCCGCAATTCCATTCACAGAAGACAGATAGACCTGTGCTTCGGCAGCCTCTGGCCCGGCCGGAAAACCATGCAGATGAGAATACACGGTATTGTGTGTCTTCAGCTGTTCCCACAGCCGCATGGCCTCCAGTGTCATAGAACCGCCGAAGCCAACTGTTTTACCGTCAATTTTTTGGTTCAAATATGCAGCGGCTGATTCTTTATCTGGGAAAGTCCGTACTTTATATCCCAGAGCACATAATTTCTCAGCTACCCAATTTAACCTCATACTGTCTCCACCTGTTGTCATATTTTTTCTGTGGAAACGCCATACCATGCGGCAGCAAGCGCCAAGGATTCCTGTGCGAAATCGCTCCCGTGGGAATTCTATGCTTTGTGCGAGCAGTACATGGTTATCGGGGAGACCCGCCAGCTGCCGATGGTATGGCGTAATTCCTTAGATATTCTTTTCTTTTCTGAACAGCTCTTCCATTTCGCGTCTCAAAATAATGGCTTCATTCTGATTGTCGAACTCAACATCATTCCAAGTGATGACCTGGCCTTGCTTCAAGGGTTTAATGATTTTCATGGAACCACTCAGCCCCATAGGCACTGCCCCTAGTTTCAAGCTCTCTTCTGCGGTAAAGAACTCACCGTGCGCACAAAAACCGCCTTCACCATCCAGAATCTCACCAGGTTGCAGATCCTTTTTAGTGATGGACACCACATCTGTAGAAAAGTACTTACAGGCACCAGTAGGCTTACGCAGAATAGACATAACCGCCGGGGTCAGGCCCAATTCCAAGCCAATACCATGGACAGGGAACATATAGGCAGAGTACTGCTTTGTGCTGTCCATAGGATACCACGCTTTGATTACAGCATCCTTCATCATAGGCCGCTCGTCCGTCCGCATGACAACATACATACCAGCACGGAAAGCATTTGGAACCGGGGCAGAAACTCCTTTGTCCGGATAATTAGGCGCACAGACTTCCATAACTCCAGAGCGGGTTAACTTGCCGCCAACCTCAACGGGACGCAAAATGTTGGGAAGATCTTGATATCCAGCGGGGTAGTAGTGCAAGCCTCCCTCTGGTGCGCTCAGATTCGTTGCATTGGCGACAACACACATCTCAATCGCGCCCTTGGTATTATCCAAAAAAGAACAGTAGCCCTTGGCATTCATTCCAAATCGATGAGCTTCTTCCACGTCATAGCCAAACCGACGGAACACTTCATCCGTGGGCGGAAGTTGCTTGTCACCAATGGTGTAGGGGCGCCACTCGCCAGCCGCCTCAATGCCAAAACCGCATGTGCGAGCCCAGTCAATCATGGCGCAGAGTTTGGCGGGCTGGTCACCATAAGCATAGGAGATAATAATACCGGCTTCGTCAGCCATACGGTTGAGAATGGGGCCAACAGCCGCCATGCACTCAATGTTGACCATAATCAGGTCCTTATGATATTTGCAGGCCATTTTGCCGTGATGTACGCCTGCGTAAGGATTACCGGTAGCATCTACAATGATGTCGATAAAATCGGACTGAAACAGCAGATCGGCATTTTCAACAATACATGTTGTTCCGTTCTTTGCGGCCTCTTCAAAAGATTTGGCACTGTACCGCTCTTCAGGCCATTCCACCAGTTCACAGGTTTTTTTGGCACGGGCGGGATTCATCTCCGCAACGCCGACCAACTGCATACCAGGGATTCGATCCAACTGAACAATAAAGGTGGAGGGGAATCTGCCAAAGCCAATCATACCAAGGCGGATGATTTTTCCTTCTTCGGCCCGCTTTTGGAGTTCTTCATAGATGTTTGTTGTCTGCATACTTTTTTCTCCTTTTTGAAAATGATTTTACCTATGTATATGTGAAAGCAACACGCATGAAAAATGTATTGGAATTATGGATTTTCATTCATCGAGGACAGCGCCAAGATTGGCGGATGAGACCATGGTGCGGTAGCGCTTGAGATAACCGGAGACCTGCTTGGGAGGCTGGGGCACCGTCTCCGCCTTCCGCTTTGCAATTTCTTCCTCAGAAACCAGCAGCTGGATGGAGTGATTGGGGATGTCAATGGCAATTTGATCTCCATCCCGGACGTAGGCCAGCAGGCCACCGGCAGCCGCCTCCGGGGAAATATGTCCAATGGACGCGCCCCGGCTTACGCCGGAAAACCGGCCGTCGGTAATCAGCGCACAGGTAGAATCCAGCCCCATTCCCGCGATAGCACCGGTGGGCGTTAGCATCTCCCGCATGCCTGGGCCACCCTTGGGGCCCTCGTACCGCACCACGACCACATCGCCGGAGACCACTTTTCCGGCATACAGGCCGACGCAGCAGTCCTCCTCGCTGTCAAAGCACTTGGCGGGGCCGGTGTGCACCAGCATCTCCGGCAGTACCGCACCCTTCTTTACAACTGCTCCATCCGGTGCCAGATTGCCGTACAGGATTGCCAGTCCGCCGGTCTGGGAATAGGCATGCTCCCGGTCACGGATCACGTCCGCATCCTTGATCTTCGCCCGAGCGATCCGTTCTGCCCAGGTACCGTCTACTGTTTTTGCGGTGGTATCAATGAGGCCCATGCTGTCCAGCCGCTTCATCACCGCACTGAGGCCACCAGCGTTGTTCAGATCCACCAGACAGTGGACGCCTGCCGGATTCAGCTTCACCAGATGAGGCACAGCATCGGAAATGGCATTCACGCCCCGCAGGTCGAAGGGGATCCCCGCCTCGTGGCAGATGGCAGGCAGATGCAGCATGGTGTTGGTAGAGCATCCAAGAGCCATGTCCGCTGCCAGGCCGTTCTTAATGGCTTTCTCCGTGATAATATCCCGGGGACGGATATCATCACGCACCAGATCCATCACCCGCATGCCCGCGTGTTTGGCCAGAATCAGCCGCTGGCTCTCCACCGCGGGAATGGTGCCGTTGCCCGGCAGGCCCATGCCCAGCAACTCCGTCATGCAGTTCATGGAGTTGGCGGTGAACATACCGGCGCAGGAGCCGCAGCCGGGACAGGCGTGCTCCACAATGTCCTCCGCTTCTTCCTCCGTCATCTTCCCTGTGCGGACAGCGCCGGGGGCCTCGAAGGCGTCCGTCAGGGCAACCTTCTTCCCGTTGGCTCGGCCTGGCAGCATGGGACCGCCAGAGCAAAAGATTGCTGGCAGGTTCAGCCGCAGGGCGGCCATCAGCATCCCCGGCACGATTTTGTCGCAGTTGGGAATGAATACCAACCCGTCAAATGGATGGGCGTTGGCCATAATCTCTACAGAGTCCGCGATATGCTCCCGGCTGGGGAGAGAGTAAAACATGCCCTCATGGTTCATGGCAATGCCATCGCACACGCCGATGGCGGGGAACTCAACGGGCGTGCCGCCGGCCATACGGATGCCAGCCTTCACTGCCTCCGCAATCTGATCCAGATGCATATGCCCAGGGATAATTTCATTCTTAGCACAGACCACGCCAATGATAGGCCGGTCCAGTTCCTCCTGGGTCAGTCCCAAAGCCCGGAACAAGGCACGGTGGGGGATGCGGTCCACGCCGCTTTTCATCAGGTCACTTCTCATAGTGTGCCTCACTCCTTATCCTTGTTGAAATACAGAACCTTGGCCAGTTCGATATACATACGATCCCGGTCACGGATGGCCTGATCTGCCTTGTCGCCGGAGTAATCGTAGAAGCCTGCGCCGCTCTTGACGCCCAGTTTTCCCTCTTCCACCATCTTTTTCAGGACGGGGCTTTCCTCCTTTTCATCCGCCAGATCTGCGTTGAGGTAGCTGGTGATGTGATCGAAAGTATGGATGCCGCCGTGGTCGGCAATACCGAAGGGGCCCAGAACCGCATACCGCAGGCCCATGCCAGCCTTCAGGACGGTATCCACGTCCTCGTAGGTGGCGGCGCCCATGGCTACGATATGCAGGGCCTCCCGGAGGACGGCAAACTGGATGCGGTTGATGATGAAGCCATTGATATCGCCTACCACCACAGGCTGCTTGCCCAGACCCTTTACCAGCTCACGCATTTTCTGCACGTTTTCCGAGCTGGTCTTGGCGCCGGCAATGATCTCGCACAGGGGCAGGAGGTGAGGGGGATTCAGCCAATGCTGACCCATAAAGCGCTCGGGATACTTGCAGGCCTCGGCGATTTCTGTGATATGGAGGCCGGAAGTATTTGTGCACAGGAGTGCTTCCTTAGGAGCGATTTCGGAGATCTCCCGGAAGAAGCCCTGCTTGATGTCCATGCGCTCCACGATAGATTCCACCACCAGACAACAGCCCCGGAAGACCTCCTTATCCTGAGTGAAATGGATGCGGGCCACGGCGGCGTCCGATTCCTCCTGGGTGATGAGACCCTCCTTTACCATGGTCTCCTGATTCAGAGCGATACGGTGCTTGCCGTTTTCGATACCGGCCTCAGAGGTGTTATAGCCCCAAGTCTCATACCCCGCCAGAGCATACACCTGACACAGCGACGCACCCATGATTCCTGTCCCTGCCATAACTACTTTATTTTTATTCATTATGTGTCCTCCTTACCGTTCCTTATGCTCTTATGTGAGCGCTGGTTTTTTATAGTTCTTTCAGTAATTCAATAGACTCTCCAGCAGGGCCAACAATAAAAGCAATATATACGCAGTATGGAACTACTCCTGTAAACGTATGCTTGGTGGGTTCCATTGTCACGCGAAATCCAGCTTTGCGGAGAGTATTCAGTAGCGAGTCAACATCATCTACAAGGAATGCAATATGATCCACGGTTCCCTTTTCAGCTTGTACTTTGTCAGATTTTAAGATTTCTATTGTCACATTTCCACTTGACAAAAATGTAGCAGAATCCTGTATCCGAACAACTTTCAATTCTAAAAGGTCTCGGTAAAAACTGACAGTCGCCTGATAACAATCCTCTGCAACTTTTAGTGAAACGTGGTGCATCCCCCGTATCCCCATGATGATGCTCCTCCTATATCAACTTTATCAACGCATAGCCAAAGTCACATCGCCAACGGCCATTAATTCTCCACAGCAAAATACTTGAGCAGAACAAGTTGCAATTGCTTTTTCAGTACGCTCTGATACTAATTTTGCGTGAATTTCAATCGTATCGTCAGGGAGGATCTTACGCAGAAAGCGGACATTATTAATTCCCAGAAACAGAGGAATTTTTCCAGCGTAACGCTCAGTGGACAAAAGGAGAATATCCGCTGTCTGCGCCATACACTCCACTGAGTAAACACCCGGAAGAACCGGTTCCGAAGGGAAATGCCCCTTAAATATCTCGCGGTCTGCATCAACGTGAAAAGTGGTTGTAATATGTACTCCAGGCTCAATTTCCTCCACAGTATCTACCAACAGCATCGGATCCCGATGGGGAATTACGGCCATAATATCCTCACGATTCATCTTCATCAGAAATTCACCTTATCTCCTCCTTTGAGATGCAACAGCTCTCTAGCTTCATCGGAGGTTGCAATCTCATAGTCCAATGCTTCCAAAATTCCCTTAATTTTCACGACCTGCTCTGCATTGCTAACTGCGAGTTCTCCAGTAGGTTTGATATATAAGCCATCTTCCATACCCACGCGCACATTACCGCCCTGCAAGGCCATCATAGTAGAATAGCGGAACATCCGGCGTCCACCAGCCACAGTGCTATATTGGATGTCATTACCCAGCAATTTCTTAGCTTGGTCAATCATAAACATCATGCCTTCATTAGACATGGGGAATCCGCCCATAACACCCGGAACGAATTGGATATATATAGGTTGTGTAATAATACCTTCTTTTTTAAAAAAAGCCAGGTTGCTTAGCTGACCATAGTCAAATACTTCGTATTCTGGCAGAGTATTGCATTTATTCATAGTGCGAATACAATACTCCATGTCTTTAAAGGTGTTTTTAAATACATTGTCATATGTGCGGGTCACATAGGGAACTTCCCAATCATGTAGCGGTTCCTTCAACTGAGTTGCTAGCTTGTGATAACAGAAGTTCATAGAGCCGCCGTTGGCAGAGGCCATTTCCGGCTGAAACTCTTCAATAACAGAAAAACGCTCCTCGGTAGACATGCCATTGGCTCCGCCGGTAGTAATGCCGATAACAGCATTACTCTCTTTTTTGATGGTCGTCAGGATTTGACGGAAAGTCTCAAAATCTCCAACTGGCATTCCATCACTTCTGCGTGCGTGAATATGAACAACCGCAGCACCGGCCCTTGCTGCGTCAATTGCCTGCTGGGCAATCTGCTCAGGAGATGCAGGAAAGTATGGAGACATCGTGGGTGTGTGGATGGCCCCTGTGATTGCAGCGGAAATAATGATCTTTTTTGATTTTTTCACAATATCAAACCTCCATTTAGCTTAAAACGCACAAATCACTTGAAATAACACAGAAAAGTGATATAATAAATTATCAAATGTATATATGGAGAATCAATTTATGGGATCTGTCACAATTAGAGATATTGCACAGAAGGCAGACGTTTCGGTTGCCACCGTTTCTCGTGCCTTAAATCACTCGCCCCTCGTTTCAGAATCCATGCAGGAGCGAGTTATTCAAACAGCTAAGCGTTTGGGCTATGTTCCTAATGCCACCGCCAAAAATTTAAAGACAAATTCCACACATACCATTGGCATTTTGGTTTCTGATATTTCAAATCCAGATTACATAGCCATCGTCCGAACAATAGAGGACACTGTTTCTCCTTATGGATACAATCTGATTCTGTGTAGCACAGGTGACTCAATGCAACATGAACAAAATTATCTTAATATGCTATACAGTCGCGGCATTGATGGACTGATTTTGAACACAACAGATTTAAACAATGACTTGGTCATACAAATGTGCACACATATCCCCACCGTTCTTTTGAATCGGAATATTAGCGACAACCGTTTTCGCGGTGATTATGTTTCAACGGACAATTACAACGGTATCTATCAGCTTACAAATTTTCTGCTATCTTTAGGGCATCATGACATTTATGTAATTGCAGGCCCGAATCGGCTTAGCAATAATCGTGAACGTTTTCGGGGCTTTTATGACGCAATGCAAGCACATGGATATGCAGCTGATACAAACTACCCATACTGTTATTGCGGTGCATATACACAGCAGACTGGTGTTGATGCTATCCGCGAGTTTATGCTGTTGAAAAGGCAACCATCTGCAATTCTCTCCTTTTCAAATATTCCCATGCTGGGTGCACTTCACGAAATCGCTCGGAGTACGTTTCCGCGTATTCCTGAGAAAATATCGTTAGCATCTTATGACAGTATTCCCAATATTGAACTACTATCTATTCGACCTGTGACTGCCCGATTCGATAACACCAAAATTGGAAAGCAATGCGCTTCCGCAGTCCTTGATCGAATCAATGATCCTACGCTACCAAATCGACAATTTGTTTTTGAACCTACAATTGTTCGCGGAAATGCAGCAAGCTTTTTCTATCCGGAAAAGTAAATTGAATATAAGAAAGCCGGCTTATAAATTATTGTAAATTTCTAAGCCGGCTTTTGTGGCCGAAACACTGTCCTCAGCCTTAGGGGTATAATAGATTAGGAAGGAACGTGATTGTCTGCGGCCATGCAGAGGCCATGATCAAAATCATGAAAATTAGGATCATGAACGGAACTGCGGCCTTCGCAATCCTCAAAATATCCACTTTAGAAAGCGACGAAACTACATAAAGATTCAATCCCACCGGAGGTGTGAGGACGCCGATAGACAAGTTCACCGTGATGATGATGCCAAATACCAGAGGATCCACCCCTAACTGCAATGCAATCGGAAGTAATACAGGAGTCAAAATCATGATTGCAGAACAGGCATCCAAGAACATACCTGCAATAATCAAGATTAAGTTTGTAATGATCAAAAACACCAGAGGGGATGTTGTGATATTGCAGACAAAGGCGGACACGGTAGCAGGAATATTCATCATGGTGACGGCCCAGGAAAGCATATTAGCAGCAGCAACAACGGCCAACACCATTGCAGCGGACTTTGCACCATTAAGCAAAACGTTCGGAACCTCCTTCAGAGGCAACGTGCGATAAACGATAATGCTCAGGAAGAACGCATATACCACCGCCAAAACAGCAGCTTCTGTTGCCGTACAAACACCGGCCAGGATACTCCCCATGATAATGACTGGGAGCAGCAAGGTGAGGAACGCCTCTTTAAATGTAGTTACGATCTCTCGAAGTGAAGGCTTTTTTTCAGCCGGATATCCATGTTTCTTTGCATAAAAGTATGTATAGATGCCAAAGAGAACAGCCATCAATACTCCCGGAATATATCCCGCGCAAAATAGCTTCACCACCGATACATTTGCAATGACTCCATACACAATCATGGGGATGCTAGGTGGAATGATGGGCCCGATGGAACCAGCAGAAGCAGTCAATGCACATGCAAACTCTTTATCATATCCGCGATCGATCATCTCTGGAATCAAAATTGCACCGATCATAGCCGCCGCAGCAGACGCAGAGCCCAAAATTGCGGCAATGAACATACAGGAGATAATTGTTGTAAACCCTAATCCACCTGGAATCCAACCTAAAATACAATTTGCAAAACGAACCATTTTTTTGGACAGTTGGCCACGATTCATAATTTCGCCAGCCAACATAAACAGTGGGATTGCCATGAGTGTAAAACTATTCAAGCCGGAATACATACGCTGAATCATCATATCGGGGGCAAACGTGCCTGTGCCGGCGAAAAATAGTGTGAGGCCAGAAGCGCCAATGCTCATAAAGATGGGCACGCCAAGGGCTAACAGCATAAAAAGTGAAATTAGAAACACCGTAAGCATCGTTTACTCCTCCTTTCCAGCGTTCATCTGTTCTTCTTGGATTTTCTTCAGCATCTCATCTTCCTCGGAATATGCTGCTTCACAGCCTTTCTTGACCACCCAATAATCAAACAACCCAATTAGCATCAAAATGCCGGAAATCAAAAAAACCGAATCCACAATTTCCATAGGTAGCCGTGTTGCCGGGGAGCGCATGCCCTTCACAGTTGGCAGAAATACAACACATCCATAAATCCAAGTGCAGAGGAATATCGCCTGTAAAACAACAGAAATAGCAGTCGTCACCGTCTTTACTGTTCCTTTGCTGGCATCCAATAGATTGTTGATCGCCATATGGCCTCTGTTCCGCATCAGCATTGAGGCTCCTAGTAATGCGATCCACATCATTGTGTAGTTTGCAATTTCCTCACTCCATGCAAGAGCCGAGTTGAGTAGGAATCTGTTAAACACTTGCAAAAACACCAGGATTACTAACCACCCGAACAGCATTGCAATAAAGTACTTAACAACTGCAAAAATCAAATCAATAATTTTCCCGATTGATTTCATATGCACCTCTTTCATATGCACCTCTATGTATACGCAAATGTGCCCATTTACTCAAAACGATCTGTAGTTTAATATGGAGGGGATTGCCCAAAGCTGATAGATAAATTCCGATTCAGCTTTGGGCATCCGCCGATTAAAATAAGTTTTTTAGTTGTCGCGCATTGCAATGATCTCTTCTACAACGGGTTTGAGATCCGGATAATCCTTATAGAAATTGTCATAGCAGCTTTCCGTAGCATCTCGGAATGCTTGCATTTCGGGATAAGTAATCTCAATTCCCATCTCCATCAAATGCTGTTTGCAAGCATCCTGCGATTCCACATACAGTTTGCGCTGATAAGTACAGGAATCCTCCAAGCATTTGAGAACCATTTCTTGCTGCTCAGCGGTCAGAGACTGAAAGAATTTTTCGGACACAAACAGAATGTTGGATCCCCACATATGATACGTTTCCGCAATGTATTTTTGCACTTCATAATACTTATTTGAGTCGATGGTAGGATAACCGTTCTCCTGACCATCCACAACGCCCTGCTGCAAGGCAGCATAGAGTTCACTGAAGCTGATAGGAGTTGCATTGCAACCGAGAGCACTGAAAACAGCAATGGACATTGGTGCTTCGGGAACACGCATTTTCAGTCCCTTGAGATCCTCCAGAGACTCAATCTTCTTATTCGTGGTAGAGATCACACGCAGACCATTGTGGTAAGCGCCCACAGCCCGGATGCCAAACTGCGTAAAGGGATCGCAGATACTGCCGAATACATCACTAGTAACAACTCGTTCCACATGGTCATAATCTTCAAACAGGAACGGGAGATCAAATGCATTTAAATTGGGATTCATTGTAGCCGCAGTGGGACTACAGTAGCCAACTTGCACGGTACCAGCCTGCATCTGCGAGACAATATCGGTTTCGGTGCCAAGCTGGCTATTGGGATAAACGGTAACCTCAAACGTGTTATTACTAGCAGCCTCAAGGTCTTCTTTGAACTTTAAAAGTGCCACGGTGGAAGGGTAATCCTCCTTGTGCTGGGTAGCTACTTTAATCGCAATCTTCTTTGAATTGGTGGAAGATCCTTCCTCGTTAGTTGTTGCAGATTCAGAGTTGCTTGCTCCACAACCGAATAGTCCTAAACACAACACAGCGCTAAGTAACAGACAGCTAATTCTTCTCTTCATTTCCGTTCCAGTCCTTTCTTTTATTAATGTCTATTTGACAAATAAGGGGAACAAGTTCCACTTATTGTGTCACCTCTTTAGTGCCGCAGTTTTTTGATTCGGTGCTTTTAAAAATCATCTCACGAGCGAACAAAAGTCATTGTTCAAAACGAACACATATACATCCGCAAAATTTGTTTTTTTGCAAATGTATACGTATACATTTGCTGTTTAATTTCTTTTTACGCTCATTTTCTTTAATTGTCAATACAAAACTGCTCAAGCAAAAGTATTTTGGAAGTGTCTCTATATTTTCGCCCTGAATTTATACAATTCAACTATGACAATATTGAAGTCCCCTCTTAAGTGTCTGAAAATGCTGACACTGAAGGATGTTTGTGACGCAGTTCTCCGTGCGGACTAACTTATGGCTACAAATGAACGAGATAAAAAAGCAAAGGCTCGATATACAATACGATTTACAGGCAGAAAAAACAGCTTGTGCGCTTGGCTACGGCACTGCGCGCAATATCCAACGATGGTACAAAGAGTACAAAGAAACCGGTGTATTGCATAAGAAAATAACCAGAGAAAAGAAGTACTCCGAGCAGCAAAAGGAAGCGGCTCTAAACTATTACCTCGAACACGGTCAGAACATAACAAAGACGGCCAAAGCTCTTGGATACCCCCACCCTGACACACTATCGGAATGGATTGACGAAGCAATTCCGGATCGTAAAAGGCATTGTGTTTCTGGAGGTGCGATGATAGAATGCTCTCAAGAAACGAAGAAGCGGGCGGTTATCGACCTGTGTGCGCGGAGAGGAGCTGCTCAGGAAGTTGCCAATACTCACGGAGTGAGTCGCGTATCACTTTATAGGTGGAAAAAGAACCTGCTTGGTGAGGAGAAAAGTACAGTCATGATAAAACAGAAATCACCGCAGGCACCGGACATAACTGACCTGGAGCAAAGAATTGCTGTTTTGCAAGCAGAGGAAGCTGCCTTAAATGAGAAATTATTTCGTGCTCGGTTGGAATACGATATTCTGGAAAAGGCGACTGAACTGCTAATCATGCATGGAAGTCACTTCAAAACCCATTCCCGGGTTCCTCTAATCGAAAATTGTCCGGACTTTGGAACACTTCGGATGCAATTCAGTTAGCTTATCCGAAAGATAACATTCTCTTTGTGCGAACAAATAACGGCATTCAGGTCGATTCCACTGTATACACGCTTCCAGAAAATGAAGATGAACTTGTAACATATTCCGTTTACATGGGTGGAGACATCGGAGAGTCTGTAATTACAACGAACCGCCCCAAATTACCAAATATCCTTATCTATGGTGATTCTTTTACAAATCCGCTGGAAACTCTGTTATGGACACAGGCAAATGAGCTCCGAAGCATTGATTTTCGATATTATACCCAATGTACCCTCAAGGACTATATTGCGGAGCACAAGCCGGATATTGTGATTTGCGTGCGGGATGAAACTACTTTTCTATCGGAAGCCGGGAATGGGATCACGGAATAAGTTTGTAATGCGAGCGTTATTTATCAATGCAGTCTGTCATACTGATACAGTTTATGTTCAAAGAATCTTTTTTAAATGAAGGAGATAGCCGGTGCACCGGCTATCTCTCATATTGTGTAGTACCTCGGTCTACCGATGGATGTAAAGCCCTCCTTGCCAGTAATGACTACATTGTTATAGCCGCTGGCGCAGTGAATGATTAGCAATTCGCCATTGGCATCTTTGCCGCCAACGATGCCCACATGGGAATTATCCGGGTAGAACACCAAGTCACCGGGCTGTGCGTCTGCCCACGAAATATCGGTGCAATAGTTATGCTGCATGGTGGCACCGCCGCCATGTCCGATGATGTAGCTGCCGCCCGTGGCATTGTAGAACACCCAATCCACAAAGCCGCTGCAATCCAGTCCGTAGGGCCGGTAGGTGCCGGTGGTGGAGCTGCCTGCCGCCGTGACCTGCCGCAGTTCGCCCCATCGGGCGTCCCAACCGAACACAAGGCTCTTGCCGCCCCAAAAATAATTCACCTTGCCGACAAGAGAACAGGCGGTGCGTACCACCGCCTCGCGCTCCGGGGACAGATCTTCCGGCAGATCGCGGATCAACGCCGCCGTGTCCCTGCTGACGGAGTACACATCCTCGATCAGCTCCCGCAGGAGGTCCCGCTGCTCCAGCAGCTCGTCCAGCGCCGCGATCTGATTGCGGTTGAAGTGATACTCGGTTTTCATCTCCTCTGCCGTTTTTGCGGTAATGGTGATATAGAGGTTTCGCTCTGTCCAGCCATCGTCATCACCGCTGCCGGGATGGTTGATCGTTTCCACCTCCGTTGTGATTGCGGTCATGTCCCAAAAGACCGCTTTCAGGCGAGCGATGCGGTCGGCATCCATGGTGGCCACGTCTGCGGTGTCTGCATCGGCTCCAGCCACCTTCACGGCAAACACCGCCAGAATTTCCACCCAATCGGCAGGCTGGCCGGTCACAGAGATGGAATCGTAGTCCTCTGCCGTCTGCAACGCTTCCAGCTCAGCATTGAAGTCATAGTTGATCTGCGCCACCGCAGCAGAGATTGGCACAACGCCAGCCTCCCGGCTTTCGTTGGAAAAGAGGATACCAAAGGGGGATGCCACGATAGCCGCCACAAGGATCACCGTCAGGAGCAACACCAGCACCACCGCACCGCCGCCTGCCGATAGGATCGAGCTGACCGCAGATGCCACACCCCGGCCCACGGCCTTTATCGCCTGTGCCGCTGTTCCACTCAGCTTCTTTGCGGCATTTCCGCCGTTTTTTACAGAATCCTGAAGCATCGCCCGCTGTGCCTTTCTCTGCGCCGCCGCCCTTGCGCGGCGCGTGATGATTGCATTGTTCGGCGCTGCGTGGTCAGTTGGTCGAACACGCATGGTGTGCGTGGCCTTGGTCATGGCCTGTCCGCTCTTGGGGCCAGGGCTGCCCTTGGCCGATACCCCCGAATTGCCTTTCTGCGGAGTGGTCATTGTGCCTCCACGGTCGGACGGTGGAGGTACAATGTGCCGCTCTGCTGTTCTTTTCTCGGCAAGGTTCCGCCCGCAGGTGGCTTTTGCGTCCTGTATGGCTTTCTGCCGCCCACGCTCCTGCGGGGCGACATTTGCGCTTTTTGTACCTCCGCGACTTTGCGGAGAAATGGTCTGATTTCCGACTTCATCTCGTGCGGCGTGTGATTGCAGCGTATCGGACAGGCCCCTTTCTGTCGGCGTCACGCTGTCCATGGTTTCGAGCGTTTCTGCCGCAGTACGGCTTTCCGACGCACTATTCCTACCTTGCCGTTTCTGCTCCTGATAGCGTTTTATCATACGCCGCGAGGCATCCGCCGCCCCAGATGCGCCACGGCGCATATTTTTCTCCACGCGGTCGGTGGCGTAGCGCACAGGATCGCGGCTCTCCGGCTCTTTCTCCTGCTGACGCTTATCCATGTGCTTTTTCAAAATGGAATCGGCGTCTTTTGGTGCGGGATTCTTCAGCTTTGCCTTTGGCGTGTCCATGCCGGGTTTTATTTTCAAGTCCCGCATGGCATCAGTCCTCACCGGGCTTGGTTGACATTAAACGGTACAGCTCCGTATTTTTGGGCAGCTCATTGGAGAAAGGCACGATAGCGCCGCCCACTCGGATCAGCCCGTGGCCAGCTGGGGCATTGTCCACATAGCTCATCTGCGTATCCGATGCACCCAGCAGTCGGGCAAGCTGCTCCCGATCCGTTGCGGCCTGATTGAGCATCAGAAGAAATTCGGAGTTCGCCAGCATTTGCCGCGCCGTATTGGACAGCAGACACTCGGATAGGTTCTGCGTGATGCCGGTCAGTCTCGCGCCGCATTTCCTAAATGTTTTCCAGCACTTATACAGAAATTCGCTGCTGTAATTGTTAATGCTGCGGCCTGTTCCGTTACCGTTGGCAAAGAAAAGGTAGATCTCGTCGATATAGATATGGGTGAATTTCCCTGCCTTTCGGTTTTGAATGACGCGGTTATAGATAGCGTCCAGCATCACCAGCAGGCCCACCGATTTCAGATTTTCGCCCAAGTCCTGAATATCGAAGCAGAGAATGCGGCTTTTTGTGTTGATATTGGTCTGGTGGGAAAATACATTCAAACTACCCACCGTGAACAGTTCCAAGGCCAACGCGATCCGGTGCGCCTCCGGGTTGACCTGCTTCATCAGATCATCGTAAAGATTTTTCAGGGTGGGCGGCTGTCCCTGATAGTTTTTCAGATATTCCCGGTAGATGTTGCCCACACTACGGTCGATGATGGACTTCTCCTGCGGCTCGATCTTGTCCGCGCCCATGAGCTGCTCATACAGCGACATGATAAACTCGGACTTCATCACCAGCGGCTCTTTGCCATCGCCATACCCCTCGGACAAATCCAGCGCATTGATGTGGCAGCCATTTGGGTCAGAGGCAGAAATGGTGATGACCTCGCCGCCCAGCGCTCGGACCAGCTCACCGTACTCGCGTTCGGGATCGACAATAATAATGTCATGGTCGGTAGAGAGCGCCAATGCTGTCATTTCCTGCTTTGCCGCCATGCTTTTGCCGGAGCCGGATACACCGGTAATAAAACCGTTGCCGTTGAGCAGGTTTCCGCGGTTGCAGATGATAAGGTTGTGGGAAACAGCATTGACACCGTAGTAGATGCCGCCAGCGTCTTGAATTTCCTGTGATTTGAACGGCATGAGAACGGCGGTACATTCCGTGGTCAGGGTACGGGTGGCGTCAATGCGCTTGAGGCCGAGGGGCAGCACCGTGTTCAGCGCGTCCTCCTGCTGATAGCGCAGAATATTGAACTGACAGCCCCGCGCCCGCCCGATGGCTTGCAGGGCCTCGGTGTCCTGGTCAAGCTGTTCGAGGTTATCTGCCAGGTGCGTCAGCGTCACCAAAGCCAGCATCATGCGCTGGTCGCGGCTCATGAGGTCGTCCATAAACTCCTTCGTTTCGCTCCGCATCTGCTCCAAGTCATAGGGGATATTGGCGGTAAAATTGTTGTTCTGATTCTGCCGCTGCTGCCAGCGGGTAATATCCGATTCCACGGACATAATGCGCTTGCGAATATCGCTCACCGCTTCGTCCATCGCCACAGGAATAATGTCAATGGAAAGCATCATATTCCGGGGATAGTCCATCAGCTCCGTAATCATCGCATCAGAAATGAAGCTGGCATACTCCCGCAGGAACAGGGTGCGGCCCACATGATTGCCCAGCTCGTAGTGATTTTTCTGAAAGGAGATACAGTCCGGGGCGATGCTGTCCCGGAAGTCATGCCCTTTGCGTATGGTGTCCTCCAAATCGAAGCGGAATAGCTGTTCCTCGCCGGGACGATAGAAGTCATGTAGAAGTCGCAGGCGGTCATTGACCGTGATCTCCCGGACACTGGATGACATACGGGAAAGTCCCGTGGTAAGGTCAGTCCCAACACGAGAGAAGAACGCGCGGGCCTCCTCCACGCTTTTCTTCTCCGCCGAAACGGTGATGTACTTCTCCTGAATGAGATTGTTGCTCTCCGCCGCCTTACCCAACACAAGCGCGTTATACTCGTTCCGGTAGAGATCACGGCGGTCGCCCTGCATGGGCATGAGCAGCGTCCGCCCGAAGTCCTTTTGATTGAGTTGACGGTTAAAGAGTGTGATCTTTGCCGTGGCTCCGATGGGCAGCGAGTTCAGGAAGGAGCAGTAGGTCATAAAGAGTTCCCGCTGCTTTTCCGGGGAGGCCACGGCGTAATTCACATCAAAAAAGCGCCAAGTTTTTGAAAATTTGCCGCTTACCTGAAACACGCCGTCTTGATAAATGCGTTTGATGGGAATGGATTTCTGGACGCTGCGGGGAACGGAAAAGGCGTCCCGTTCCGCGCTGCGCCGATGCTTGAAAAGGATCAATGTTTCTTCACCTCGCGTTTCATCGCTTCTTCATAGTAGTTTTCCGCTTTCCAGACACGCTTGCCTGCCATGATGACCTCGGATTTCAGCCACGCCCATAAAAATCGTTCCAGCGTAAGACCGTTGTACTGAAAAAAACCGGCAGCGGCCACGGGAGCCGCGCCGACGATGCACACCCAGCTCACCGTTTCCCGGTCCAACATTTGGCTCAGGCTGAAATACAGCACCACGGCAATGCCCACCGCCAAAACGGAGCAGATGAATTGCCGCACGGACAGGCCAAAAAAGAGCGTTTCGCGGTAAGCTCTAATTTCTTTGTTGATTTTGATTTCCATATTGTCATTTCCTTTCCAAAATAGTATTCTAAATGGTATAAGGTGGTGATTGAAAATGAACGTAACTTTTGACAGGAATGTTTTCGGTAAAATGAAAGTATCGCAAAAGGTCTCGAAAAAGTTAGCACCCCAGATGGCATAAAAAGTGAGCCATTGTCAGCACCTGAAATAACCGCTACCATTAGTTTGTTAAGGACTAAGGAGGTAGCAGAAAGGTGTTAAGAATGGCTCAAGTAAATAATATCAAAGATCTCTACGAAAATGAAGACCTAAGTTTGCGAGAAATTTCCCGAAAGACAGGTCACAGCTTCAAGACTGTCCAAAAGTACGCCTACCAGCTTGACTGGAGCGAGGACAATCTGCCGAATACCGAGCCAACGAGCTATCCGGTGCTGGGAGATTTCATTCCCGTAATTGACGAATGGTATTGACCGAATGGTTTGGAGGCCGACCCCGGCAAAATCCCGCGCAGAGCAGCGCCCACACCGTGAGAACCTCTGGCCCGCTTGCGGCCCTGGCCCCTATCCTTTACGCGGAACGCCGCAGCGTACGCAAACTGATCTTCATCTGTCTTGCATCCTGTTGGGCGTCTGCTGACCGCGTCACTCACTGGCGTGGTGAATAATATTCCGCGCTGGGCTGCCATTCG
>JGI20225J20221_1000331_pt1 | contig 113352 bp, 97 predicted proteins | sample BioMet4_FD_20221 | JGI IMG/M metagenome (IMG submission 20221) | reverse complement strand
CCACAATTCGCATAGGGGGGGGCGGGGTTAAAAATATGAGAGGAAGAAAAAGTATTCCGACGAAAATTAAGAAAAAAACAGGCACTTTGAAACGTTGCAGAACCAACCCTTTTGAGCCTGTCCCCGGCCCCGCCAACAGCGAACCGCCGGAGTTCCTCGACGACGAGGCTAAGAATAAATGGCGCGAGTTGTTCCCTGAATTGTCCGAACTAGGCGTTATCAGTTCAATTGACCGGGACCTGTTCATGCTCTACTGCTCGGCCTATTCCAACTGGAAACGGGCAAACGACGCACTTAAAAAGACCAAGCAGATTTACCGCACACCGAACGGCGCGGTGCAGCAGAGCCCGTTCGTTTCGATAGCGCGGAACTGGATGTCGATGATGACGAAACTGGCCGCTGAGATGGGCATACCGGCCACGATGCGCAGCCGGATTATGCCTCAGACTGGAAACGGCAAGGACGAGGACACGGAGTTTTTCGGCTACTGATTATGACACAGGTAACGCAGGATTTTTACTTCGACAAGAAAGCGGCGGCCTCGGCCGTGCGCTTCTTCGAGCGTTACCTCGTGCATATCAAAGGCAAATGGGCCGGCGAAGCGTTCAGGCTGGAGAAGTGGCAGCAAGACGATATCATAGTCCCCCTCTTCGGCTGCCGGCGTGCCGACGGCTCACGCCAGTACCGCACCTGTTATATAGAAATCCCGCGCAAAAACGGCAAATCCAGCCTCTGTTCAGGGATAGCGCTGTACTTGTTGTTTGCCGATAACGAAGCCTCGGCGGAAGTTTACAGCGCCGCGGCCGATAACCTGACCTTTGACGGCTCTTCCATACGCGGTTTTTCCGCGCAGCGTGAATCAGATCTCAGGCTGGGGATAGACTGGAGCAGCATATTCTGGCTGCCGTCGGATGTTTTCGGGCCGGGGAAGGTAATATTTTTTGCCACGGTTTTAAACCGCGATCATACCCACTATGAATCGGATTTCCGTGCAAGACTTGCGGAGCTGTCCGCGCGGCTTGGCAGCCAGAAAGCAATAACCGCAAATCTTGCGGCCGAAATTGAGGGATTTCTGGTAAACGGTATCAATGCTGAGCAGCATTATGACAAATCGGTGGGATTCAGCCTGATTTCGTCGGGCGGTTATTTTCACTCTCTTCCGCTGGACAAGCTAAAAAAATTTATTGATACCGCCGCCGAGGCTCAGCGTGCCATGGGATTTAGAAATGAAAAAGACCATCCGGAGGTTGCGCCCTCGCAGTTTGAACTGAATTTTTCCTATGCACCTGCCGTGCGCGCCTGCGACATGATACAGCTTTACAAGCTGCTCTGCCGGCAGGTTGCCGCCAACATGGGCATGACAGCCACGTTTCTGCCCAAGCCCATTGCGGGTGTCAACGGCAGCGGCATGCACATGAATATTTCGTTTTTTAAAGACGGAAAAAACATGTTTTATGATGCGGACGGCGCCGAGGGGCTTTCGTCGGCGGCGTGGGATGCCATATCGCGCATTTTAAACCACGGGCAGGAGTTATCGCTGATTTTAAATGCCAGCGTAAACGCCTATCGCCGGCTTGACCCGCATTTTGAGGCGCCAAACCAGATAAAAGTTTCTTCAGTTGACCGCAGCGCCATGGTGCGCATACCCGCCGGCAATGAAAACTCCGCAAGGTTTGAGGTGCGTTCGGTGGGGCCGGATGCAAACCCATATCTGGCCATGTACGCTATTTTGCGCACCATGCTGGAGGGAAAGCCGCTTGAGAAGGATAAAAACAAGCGCGACAGGGTGCGCTGCCTTCCGGGCAATATTTATGACGCCGTGCGCATTTTCCGCTCCAGTGAGTTTATGAAAAAGCTGATGGGGCCGCGCCCGCACGAAAAATATATTGCCTTCAAGCAGGCTGCAGCCGACCGCAGTCCCAAGGAGCTTGGCACAATAGTAAAATCGTCCGAGGTTCTGTTTCACCACGAGGTGACAGACCAGATGCTCTGGCATAAATTCTGACGGATATTGTGTTATTTAAGCGCGGCCCTAACGGCCGCGCTTTTTTTTGCTAAAAATTTGCCGTGCGGATATGTTTGCTTTGAATCAAATCTATAGCTATCATTCTCTTATACTTATGCTTTGCGCCATGCATCGGGCGGGCAGGCCGGCTGTGACTGAACTAAAAGAGCCGCTGACATTTTTTCAGGGGGATATTTATATATGGAAAGAGAAACTTCATTAACCGCTATTGAACAGAACCTGCTTCCGCTTAACACCTGGGATGCCATCATAGGCAAGATAAGCCTGCTGCGCACCCTTAATAATGACGAGAGCAAGATAAGCGCAATTGTGGAGCTGCTGGTAAATATACGCCTGCTGGACAGGGAAGAGCGCATTTATGACGCTCGTGACGCAAAAAGCAGCATGGAAACAATACATGCCCGCCTTTATGAGCAGACCCGGCTTACCCTTGAGGCCGAAACAGCGCCCGCGCCCGAATATCTTTATTATTTCAGGGAATTGCTTAAAAAGCTTCCGCTGCGGGGGCGCGGAGATATTATAGGAGACATCCGCAGTGCCGCGGAGTATTTTGAGGAAGGCCGCTGCGATGACGATCCGATGCGCTCCTTTGCCGGAGATTTGCGCAAGGAGGTGCACCGCAAGCTTTCGCCGCGGATACTCACGCGCTATATAAAGCCCTACCTTGAACTGGTGCGTGACGGCAGTTCGGCGGGGATGGCCAGATCGGGTTATTTCTCTTTTGCGGCGGGGTTTGATCCCGCGTCGGAGCCGCCCAAATTTGTGGCTCTGGCCGAGGAGATGGATGAAAAACTTTCCTATCTGTGGGATTATGAGAATGGCGATATTGTAAGCGTTAAAAAAAGTCTTGAGAGCCATCTGGACCTTTTTGAGAAGTGTTTTTTGAGAAAGGAAATGGAAACATTTCTGAGCATCTGCACCGCCGCGCATATCCGCGACACGCATAATCTGGCGGATTGCTTCAAGCGGCTTGTAAGCTTTAAAAAACTGCTCCGCCAGTCTTATCATGAAAAGCGTATCGGGCTGTTTGATTATCTAAACCTTGATCTGGACATAGGCCGTCTTATTTTCATTTTTACAAATGACCTTACCAATAACCATTATGAGACGGTAACCATAGCCAATGTGCGCGAATGCGCCGCGCTTGTGAAAGAGTTTATTTTGCTTTTAATGCAGAAGGGCATACTTCCAGAAAACAGCGGTCCGCTGCTCAGGGCGCTTGCCGAAATTGAGCAGAGCGAAACCGTGGACATGCTTAAGACCAAGCGCGCGATTCAGGGCATAGCAACCGAACTGCAGCGCTTCATGAAGCAAAACATTTTCTTCCGGCTAAGTCAGATGCTCAATCATGTGCTTGAGGCTTACAAGATACCCACGGCAAGCCTTTCGCCGATAAAAGACCGGTTTTTTAATAATTTTATCCGCACCACGGAGTTTCATGCCGTCAGTGAATTTATAGAGAAGATTGTTCTGTTTTTAAACCGCGAGCTTGCCTCCAAGAGCCTTGAAAACAGTCTTTACGGAAAATACAAACTGGGCTCGCTGCCGGAGTTTGACGGCAATTATGAGGCTTCCATAGCCGTAACGTGGGCCCCCACGCCGGAATCCATACGCCCGTTTCTGGGCGGCAAGGGCAACGGCATAATTGACATGAAAAACCTTGGCATAAACGTGCCGCACGCGTTTATTTTGGGCCTGCCTGTCTGCATTGACATGTTTGCCGACAACGGGAGCACGCGGGCTTTCCGTCCGGTACTTAAAAAATATCTGGGCATGCTGGAAAAGGTGACCGGAAAGATGCTGGGGCTGGAGGACAATCCTCTGCTGGTTTCCGTGCGCTCCGGCACCACGATATCGCTGCCGGGCTCCATGTGCACCATACTTAACGTGGGTATTACCCCGCGGATACTTGGGGCGCTTTCCGCGCGGCACGGGCAGGCTTTTGCCGACGGGATATATGTAAGGTTTCTTAAAAACGTGCTTACCGCCTTAAACGCCGCTCCGGCGGAGGCCGGCTTCTCGGTGCCGCGGGCGGAGGAGGTTTTGCGCGGCCGGCTTGGCGCGCAGTTTTTAGAAGATCCGTTTGAACAGCTTTTAAAATGTATTGAGCTTGTGTTTGCGTCAAGCAAGTCCGAAAGCGTGAGTGAGTATCTAAGGGAGCTTTCGGTGGATTTTATACACGGCACCGCCGTCACCGTGCAGGAGATGGTGTTTGGCAACAAAAACCACAGCTGCATGAGCGGCGTGCTTTTTACCCGCAATCCCATTAACGGCGCCGACGAGCTTTTTGGGGAATATAAGGAAATGGCGCAGGGAGAGGATGTTGTGATGAGCAATATCATAACCCGCCACATCGCGGGTATTGCGGCCCCGCTGCGCACCCAGCTTGACCACTATAAAGGCATGCTTGAAAAAGAGCTCAAGCATGAGCTGGACATTGAGTTCACCGTTGAGGACAACCGGCTTTATCTGCTGCAGACGCGCCGCGCAACCGTGAGCGCCTATGCCAAGCTGGTTATTGATACCGACATGCTGCGCAAAGGTATTATAACGGTGGCGGAATATCTGCGGCGAATTGAGAGGCTGTGCGCGGGCAACGCCTTTGTTTCCGTGCCTCTGGCCGACGAGGGGTTGCGCGAATGGCGCCCTCCTGTGGGCACGGGCATGCCGATAAACCACGGCACGGCAAAAGGCGTGCTGGTGCTTACGCGGGAAAAGCTGGATGAGCAGAAGGCCCGCAATGAAAGCGTTATTTATTTTGCGCAGAACACAAAACCGTCAGATTTTTATGTGATAAACAATTCAAGCGGAATCATAAGTGTGTTTCCCGGAAGGACTTCGCACGCGGCGATTACTTCCATAACGCTTAACAAGCCGTGCATAGTGGGATGTTCAAACGCGGTTATAGATCTGCACCGCCGCACCGTGACTTTCAGGGGGGAGACCGACACCGTTATCCATGAGGGCGAGGTGATAACTCTTGACGCAAACGGCGGCGCCATTTACCGCGGCGCGGTGCCGCTTACAAACAGTTTTGTTAAAACCCATGACATTCTGGATGCTGTTTCCGCCGACATGTCCGCGGCGCAGGCCGCCGGACGGGTGGAGACGTTATTAAATGAGAAGCTGGCCGCCCTTGACCGGGATATGACCCAGCGCCGCAAGGGGCTTTCCGGCACGGACAGAGCTTTGCTGCGCGGGAAAAACGTTCTGGTGCGGCTTGATTTAAACGTGCCCTGCCATAACGGAGTTATTACCAACGCGGCGCGTATTGAGGCGGCCCTGCCTACGGTTAAATATCTGCTTGAGTCGGGCGCCACACCCATTCTCTGCTCGCACTTCGGTGAGCCGGACGCGCAGGAGAAAAAAGGCAAATCCCGCGAGGATGTATACCGTGAATTCAGCCTCGGGCCCGTGGCGCAGTATCTGCGCACGGCGCTGGGGGATGTGGTGTTTCATGAAAACAGCGTGGCTTCCTCGGGCGTGCTTGTTAAAAAACAGAATATGGTTCAGGGCAGGACTAATGTGATTGAAAATCTGCGTTTTGCCGTGGGGGAAAAGGAAAATGACACGGTTTTTGCCCGCGGACTGGCCGGACTTTCAGACGGTGTTTTTGTTAATGACGCTTTTGGCACCTGCCACCGCAATCACGCCTCAATTGTGGGCGTGCCGCGCTATGTCTCTCACAAGCTGGCCGGGTTTCTTATAGAAAAGGAACTGCGCTATCTTGGCAGTGCGGTTACTTCGCCAAGCCGTCCTTTTGTGGGGATAACGGGCGGCTCAAAGATATCAAGCAAACTGGGCGTCATTGAATCGCTGCTGCGTAAACTGGACCTGCTTATAGTAGGCGGCGGCATAGGCTATACCCTGCTGAAAGCGGGAGGGGCCAATGTTGAGAAGTCGCTGGTGGAGGATTCAATGCTGGACGCCGCAAAAAAACTGCTGGCAAAGTACGGCGACAAAATAGTGCTGCCGCGGGATTTTGTGGTTACCGACCGCTTTGATTTTAAAAACCAGTGCGTGGGCGCCGTGCGGCGCAACGTGACGGTAATACCTCCGGGCTGGGAATCATTTGATATCGGCCAGGCGTCCATAGACCATGCCATGTCCATTCTTGCAACGGCGCAGACCATTCTCTGGAACGGCCCAATAGGCGCCTTTGAGCTAAAAGAAGGTTCCGCCGGCACTTTAAGCCTTGCTCAGGGGCTTGCCCGGCTGGCCGGAGAGGGTAAAACGGTTATTATAGGCGGAGGCGATTCCGCCGCCGCAGTAACCCTTGCCGGCGTGGCGGATAAAATGACGCATGTCTCAACCGGCGGAGGGGCCAGCCTTGAATTTCTTGAGAGGCTCACCCTGCCGGGCATTGCGGTGCTTGACCCGGAGTAAAGCTTGCGGTGTCTCAGGCGCGGTCAAACAGCCGTCCGCCTATGATAACACCGCGGACTTCCAGATTTTCAGACAGCACTGCAAAATCCGCGCGCAGCCCCGCGGTGATGGCCCCGCGATCGCCGCAGCCGATGCTGGCGGCCGGCGCCAGTGATGCCATAGCAAGCGCCTGCGCGGGGGCAATGTCGGCTTTGTCGGCAAGAAATCTTACGGCTTGGTCCAGAGTAATGATGCTGCCGGCTATGGTGCCGTCTTCAAGCCGTGCGCAGCCGCCTTCAACACGGGCGGTTTTCCCGGCAAACTCAAAAGAATCTCCCTCTGCGGCTCCGGCATTAAGTGCGTCCGTTATCGCCACCGCATGCGTAAACCCCTTGGCCAGCGCGGTTGTTTTTACAACCGCGGGGTGGAGGTGCGCGCCGTCACACACTATTTCGGTAAATACATTCGCATCCGCCAGCGCAGCTCCGGCAAGGCCCGGGTTTCTCTGATGCAGCGGCGGCATGGCGTTAAAAAGGTGCGTGACGCGGGTCACGCCGGATTTAAAGGCGGCTGTTGCGGTATCATAATCGGCGTCGCTGTGGCCCGCGGAAACGCGTATTCCAAGCGCCAAAAGCTTTTTTATCAGCCCCGCCGCGCCCTCAATTTCAGGGGCCAGCGTAACTGTTTTTATAACGGCCGCAAATTCCTCAATTAGCGCCAGCGTCTGCCGCCCGGGCAGGCTTTCCGGCGTGAAAATATTCTCCCGCGGCTGGGCTCCGGCGCGCGCGGGGTTTATAAAACCGCTTTCAATGTGCGCGCCCAGTATTTGGGCTCCGTCCGCGTTTTGGGCGCTGCGTATGCTTTCAAGGGCCGCGCGCAGTTTTGCCGGCGGGCACGCCGCCAGCGTGGGCAGCCAGCCTGTCACCCCGTGTGCCGCAAGGTGTATTGAAACCGTGCGCAGTTCATGGGGGGCGGTTGTGGCGGCGTCAAAACCGCAGGCTCCGTGTATGTGGGTGTCAATTAAGCCGGGCGAGAGTATGTTTCCGCCGATATCAATGCAGGCGTTTCCCGCGCGGGGAACATTGCTTTCCGCGGTAACGGCGGCTATCCTTGCCCCGTCCGTGGTGACGCTGCCGCGGACCAGAGTGCCGTCGGGCATGGCCAGACTGTAAAGCTTCAAGCAAAATTGACCCTCAAGTTGCAATGAAAATTGACCCACCCTTTACTGCATTTTTACACATTTTCAGTTCGACTGCAAACCTTTACCGCCCGCTTTTCTTTTCCCTGCCGATTCCTGCTGCCTTGTTCTGAGCCTGTAACTTTCCATACCTGTTTCCACGATCTCACAGTGGTGCGTCAGTCTGTCCAGCAGGGCGATGGTCATTTTCTGGTTATGGAATATGCTGTCCCATTCCTTGAATTCCAGGTTGGTCGTAATTATAACAGGCAGGTTCTCATACCAGGAACTCATCAGGTGAAATAACAGCTGCGCGCCCTGCGTAGTGAACGGCAGATACCCAAGCTCATCAAGAATGACCAACGAATAATTCTGCATTTTCCTCTGCACGCTTCCCGTTTTATGTTCCTCCTTTTCGCGTTCCAATTCATTTACGAGATCCACCAGGTTCCAAAACCGCACTTTGTGGCCTTGCCGGATTAAATTCACGCCAATGCTGGTGGCCAAATGAGTCTTGCCGGTGCCGCTGCCGCCCATAAAGACAACGTTTTTCTTCTCAAGGGCGAAATCACCTTCGTAAAGCCGCCGCACTACGGATTCGTCAACGCTGGACTCTTCAAACTTGAAGACATCCAGATCTTTAATCTGCGGCAGTTTAGATTTCTTGAGCCGGTTGTTTAACGCGGACACTTTCCTAGCCGCAATTTCCTGATCAAGCAGGTCGCCAAGGAATTCCTCCGGGCCTTTGCGGCCTCGCAAAGTCCTGTCCAGCACTTCGTCATATACCCTGCGGATTGCGCCCAGTTTGAGATTTCGCAGATGTTCCATTGTTCTGTCGCGTCGGCTCTCGCTCATAACACCTCCTTCCGGCTGGACAACACTTCATCATAACGGCTTAAAGGGGGCTGTGCGGCCTTATACCGCGCCAAATCGCCGCGGATGTCGACCGGTATCGCATCATAGAGCGGCTGCCGCATTCCTCTCAGTATCGTCAAAATACAGCTGTCCCCCAAGGCATGGACGGCAATCGCCCGCCGGATGGCTTCCGCCACATCTGTTATGGGCCATTCTTTGACCAACAGTAATGTCCTGGCAAAATAACGGTCCCCGGCATCGGCGGACAGGGCGGCGCGGGGTCCGTTGCAGGGCAAAAGGGCATGGACGGCGCGCAGGGCAATTCATACCAACAATTCGGAGGCGCTGGCGGAGCGAACCCGTTATCCGGACAGATTGGCGGCGAAGGCGCGGCGGGCGGAACCAATACAGCCGGGACAGCGGGCGCGGCCAACAGCGGGTCAGGCGGCGGAGGCGGAGGTGCCGGGTACAGCGGGTCTTCCTCAACTTACGCCGGAGCGGGCGGTGCCGGCGGCTCGGGATTTTGCGAAGTGTGGTGGTGGGAGTGATTATGGAATACGCATTCATCAAAAACGGAGTTGTAAAAACGGTACTGGTCTGCGACGGCAAGTTCGCTGAAGCCTATAAAGCCGAACAGGGCTACGACAGCGCGGTGCCGCGCCCCGCCAATGTCGGCATAGGCGATTTATACCATGACGACAAATTCTGGCGACTGGAAACCGCAGCAGACGGCACGGTCAGTGAGGTGGAACTATGAGCAAGATTGACGAGATACTGGAACGCCTTGCGCGCATTGAGGCCAAGCAGGACGCGCACCTTGCCACCTACGCTCAGGACAAGGTTGTAAGCGACGGTCGCATTGCCAAGCTCGAGCATACGGTAAACGGCAACGGGCAGGTCGGGCTGGCCGAGGAACTGCGCAACCTCAAGGCAAAAGTTTCATGGATAGTCGGCGGCGTTACCCTTATCGTTAACGCGGGGTTTCAGCTGCTGCTTAAATGGGGTGGAAAATGAACGACTTCAGACTGACGGAGCATTTCGGCTTCTTCGAACTTACCCGCACGGACAAGGCCGAGTATCAGGAGCTTAACCGCAGGAAGGCAGTGTGCTGTGTGCCGCAACTGAAGCTGGTTTGCGTGACAGCGCTTGAGAAAGTGCGAACGCATTACGGAAGACCGGTAATCGTGCATTCTGGATACCGCTGCTTTGAGCTGAACAAGGCAGTTGGCGGCAGCGCGAACAGCCAGCATATGCTGGGACAAGCGGCAGATTTCCATGTAGACGACGTAAGCATAGACGACACGTTCAACTGGCTATGGAAACAGTCGGGCCTGAAATTCGGCCAGTTGATAGACGAACGCCGCGGCGGCAGCCGCTGGGTGCACATAAGCATCGGCACCAAGTGTGAAGTGCTCGGTTTCAAGGATGGTAAATATGCCCGGCTGGCTTGAAAAGATTCTGTCGCTGTTAATCGGCAGACAGGGCGATACCAAATGGCATATCGGAATAAGTTTCGATTTGCCGTTATTCAAAACGAACAGGAGGCAGTATGGACTACGAAGCGAAGGCAACGGAGCTGGTGGCAGAACTGGACGAGGTGAAGGAGAAGATAAAGGGCGTGAGCAGCCTCAAGGCCGCGCTTGACGCGATACCCGACGTGGTGTCGCTGGTGGAATCGGAAGCGGCGGACATTGCCGGTGCCGACAAGAAGGCGCTTGCGGTTGCGGTGCTCAACAGGCTCATCGACATACCGTTCATCCCCGAGTCCGTGGAGTCTGTCATCCTCGGCTGGGCGATAGACGCGGTAATCGCCGCGCTCAACAAGCTGGTCGGTAAGGAGTGGCTGGTAAAGCTTCAGCTCGCGTGAGCACAAAAAAGCCCGTCCGGATTATGGGGCCGGACGGGCATATATATCTGCTGAATTATTTTGCGCTGGGTTCAGACTGTTCGGCGGCTATGGCCGCGGGTTTCTGCTCGAGAAGTTTCTTCACATCACGACGGCCCATTTCGCGTATGGCAGCAAACTGCGAGCGCACCTTTTCGCGGGGAGTGGTTTTGCCGCTTTCCCACAGCACCAGCGTATTAATGCTTACGCCAAGCAACTGGGAAAACTCGCGTTGTGAAAGGCCCAGACGTTTGCGCTGCGCGCGGATAAGTTTCGGCCCCAGCCGTTGTATCTTGCCGGCGGCTTCCCCGGTCGGGATAACGGATTTACCGGTACGGCCATTAAGGTCAGCTACAAGTTTTGAGTTGTCGGCTTCCAGTTTCTGTATTAGTTTATGCTGTTCCGCAATACGATGTTTAAGTTCGGCGATATTCTTTTGCATTTCGGCCAGCGCCGGTTTTACAGCCCGACGGGCCAGACGGTTGATTTCCTGCTTCAGTATATTGCCCAGATTTGGCATATGCACCTCGTTTTTCAGGCTTTTTATTGGCCAGTATTGTACCAGTTTAGACTGAATATAAACAGACAATTCAGACCGCCTTTTAATCTCGCGCTTATAACCTCTTCATGTGACTTGATTGTTCGCCGAACCGAAGCTATGTTCATGATGTAAGCAAACCATACGCAATAGAAACGGAGGCTTTATGACGAATACAAAACGCAACCACAGTCGATACATAACGATTTTTATCGACGGCATGGATTTTTATACCGAGAACATTCCTACAACCGGTGAAATGAAAAACCACCTGCCCCTGCTCCAAAAACGGATAGATGATGCCGGCAAAGCCCTGCCGGCCGCAAAATTTAGCGGCAATATCGAACAGCAGTGGTACGAAGGGCTGGGCTCAAACAAACGGCATAAATACGAGACGCTGGACCCCAAGACCGGCGAAATCAAAGAGACAGTTTATTAACGGAGGATTTATGAAAGCGCATATCGAAATCGACATTGAAGTGAAAATGGGACAGGCAAACCTTACCGGCACCGGACTGGCGGGTTATATGCCAGACGGCACCACATATAAGCAACTGGTGAAAGTATTCGGCAAGCCGCAGCGCGGCGCATCGCCGGACGGCAAGGTGCAGGTTGAATGGAATGGTCGAATAAACGGACTGGATTTCAGCATCTACGACTATAAAAGCGATGTGAAGCCGCAGGCTAACACCGACTGGCATATCGGCGGCAGGGGCAAAATGCTCGTCAGCCTCCTGACCGTATACTTTAACGCAAGCAAATAACTGGAGATATTATGAAAACCTCTAAAACCAAAAAACAGGCAGTATCCAAGAAAGCCCTCAAGAAACAGATTGCCGCACCTGCAGCAGCCGAAGCACCTAAGCCGACTGTGCCCGCCAAACCTGCCCGCCACAAAAGTACGCCCCCCGACGCAGGGACCGTGCTTGTGCGGAAATACAAGGGTCAGGAATACACGGTAAAGGTACTGGAAAAGGGGTTCGAGTGCAACGGCCTGCAGTATCGATCGCTGACCGCTCTCGCCAAAGACATCACCGGCGCTAAAGCCATAAGCGGCTATGTGTTTTTCAAAATCGTCGCCCCCATGGAGACAATATGAAAGCCGCACTATACGCCAGAGTTTCATCGCAGGGACAGGCCGACAAGGACCTTTCAATTCCCGCCCAGTTAAAAGCGCTGCGCGAATACGCGATCAAAAAGGGCGGCACAGTAACAGCTGAGTTCATAGACGAGGCCGAATCAGCACGCTCGGCCGACCGGCCCAAATTTCAGGAAATGATTTATGCTGCCAAACAGAAAATCTGTCTTTTTGACACGATACTGGTCTGGAAATTCTCCCGTTTTGCTCGTAACCGCGAGGATTCAATCCTCTACAAAAAGCTGCTGCGCAAGCACGGCATCGATGTCATATCCATAAACGAGCCGATAGACGATACCCCGTCAGGCCACCTCATGGAAGCCATGCTTGAGGCAGTGGACGAGTTCTATTCAATCAATCTGGCTAGCGATACGATTCGCGGAATGAAAGAGAACGCAACGCGTGGTTTCCAGAATGGCGGTACCGCACCTTACGGTTACAAACGCATCAAGCTGTTAGTCAACGGTAACGAAAAAGCCAAGCTGGACATAGACCCTGCCGAAGCACCGCTCGTGCGCCGCATTTTTGAAATGGCCGGCAAAGGCTACGGTGCCAAGGAAATTGTTAAAACGCTAAACGATGAGGGTTTGAAAACGCGGGCGGGGTTTGCGTGGGGCAAAACGGTTATATATTACATGCTCACAAACGAAACCTATACCGGCACGATGATTTTTAACCGGTTCAAGCAGAGCGAGGAAGTCCGTAAGAAAAACGAAAACGACAAGATAATCCGCGTACCCGACGCGCATCCCGCCCTTGTGGACAAAGAACTTTTCACCAAGATTCAGGCTGAGCTAAAGCAGCGCGCCCCCGCTATCATGCACCCGCGNGAAGTNGCCAGNGACTATCTGCTCTCNGGAATGGTCTACTGCGGCAAATGCGGGACCAAGCTGGTGGGCAGTTCAGCCAAATCCGGCAAGTTCTTCTATTACGCCTGCCAGAATTACCTCAAGCGCGGCAAAAATATCTGCGACTGCCATTTCATACCCCGCAAGAAGCTCGAAACCGCGGTAATTTCAAAACTTCGCGAACGTGTCATTACCACAAAACACCTTGGAATGCTTGTTCGGGACATAAACGAAGAATTGCTGGCTACAAAGGGTACGCTGCGGGAACGCGTACATGAACAGGAGCTAAAGATTATCGAGGTCAATAAACGCCTGCAAAAGCTATATAACGCGCTGGAAACCGGTCAGGTAGACCTTGGCGACCTCGCACCGCGCATAAAGGACATAAAAGGGCAGTTGGATACCCTGAACGGGGTTAAAGCGGCGCTTGAGGCAGAATTGGCCAAGGAAACGATAAACGTGTCGGACAAGGAGCTTAAGGACTACTCGGAGGAGCTGCGCGGCTTTCTGAACGGGTCCTCTATAACGGAGACCAAATCCTTCCTGCGGGCTTGGGTGCAGCGCATAGACCTGGACACGCCGGACGGGGGCCACGTAAAATACAAACTGCCCATAGCGCCGAACGCTAAATGGGCAGAAGTTCTATCTTTAGGAAAAACTGGCTCCCCGGAACCGTCTCTAACTGTGGGCAATACATTCCGTTCGATGCATCGGTAGTCAGGAATATGCGCAATCAGGTTCTGCTTTGGGACAATATCCCAATCCGCTACAAAAAGGACGCCAGAGGCCATTTACGCATAATTGTGGCAGCAAAGCTGGATATGGGCTAAAAAAAACGCGTTTATACATAAACCTGGCGTGACTGGTGCGTATTTTGAGGGAGCACTACTGCACTTAGGGTTTGTGTTTGCTGGCCCGTTTTTGGGTGCTATCCGGTGTTGCCAAGGTTTGACCATGAGAATTTCGGCGGGATTTTGCTCGGGTTGAAGACTTCAATGTTTTTGACTTCCGATTCTTGTTTAGGTGCAGAGATGCGTTTGCAGCAATTTATACGAGTATTAAAATTCCAACATCTTGAGCAGTAGCGAAACCCGCTCGTATACATCACGGCGGACGCGCTCTTGCTCTTGCGGGTCGATTATATTTTCAAAAGCAATAACATGCATAGGGCCAAGGCTCTTTACGGAAGAAAATTTGTCACGTAAGATTGAGAACGCCTCCTTGACCAACTTGTTACCAAGCAACTTCTTGAACTCACCGGCTATTGCATCAATCCCGCCCGGATAATTTACAAGGCAATAATAAATGTCCCAAGAATCTTTTTCCTTCAGCCTATCATTAAGCGCTTGCGATTTCATGACAAGAAACGGAACTATCGATGCCACTCGCACACGAACATTGTCTTCCGCCCCCTCAGGCAAGGTCCCGGAAATGGAAATTTCGACCGGTTGCTCAAAAGCCAAGTCTGAGCCGCGTGCTTTCCTGATTTTGATATCCTGAGCTTTTTGTGTCCGGTGTTTTTTGCTGGAACCTTTATACTCTGCCCCCAAGAAATCCACTTCCACAGGAATAATCCGACCGTTAATAGTTATCTCGCGATAAAAAATAAAAGGCTGTTCGCCTTCCCTGTAACCGCGTTCGGCAAGAAGCTTCTTTATCGTTTTATAGGCAGGGTCTTGCAATGTCCTGTGGTCCAGCAATAGGTCAATGTCTATGCTGCCGACATGCGGAGCTGTTGCTTCCCTACAAAGAAATCGCGGAACCCAGCCGCCGACCAATATCATGGAATCCCGGTATGCGCCTAGCAAATGGGTAATCTCAAGCAAAACTGAATGCGCGGCTGCTACTTCGTCGCTGTTATAATCTTTATTCGTCACCATTTAAGCATCTGCCCCATTATAGCTTTAGCTGCTTCCTCGCCACGCCCGCCGCTCGCGATAAGATCCAGATAAGCTTGTACTGGTGAAACCAATGGCTTGCCATGCAGTTCCCGCGAATTTATGAATACGCCGTCATCATACGGCATTATTAGTTGAACATTTTCCCCAGATTCTACCTGTTTGAGGCCTAATGCGGCTTCCAGTTTTTTAATATCGCCATCACAGTATGCGAACAGGCGCGGCTGAATAACCATTGGAGCATAGACTGCTCCGGCTGAAAATGCTGTTAGCGCACAGCGCACATTTTCTTTCCGGGCATAGCCGAATAATTTGGTTTCCAATTCCTGTGATTTTAACGGCGACCAAAACCGGTATACTGTGTTTCGGCGCATAGAGTAATTTTTTGCCCATTCTTCCAACAGCTCTTTGGGACGGGAGACACGGATTCCATCAATGCCGCTATCGAGAAATTCTCCCTGTTCAAGCCGGGCTTTGACATTAGACGTATGTCCGAGACTTACACCGGAAGCTTGCGCGAGTTCTTTCATTCTCCAGAACTTTGAAATATCTTCAAGCAGCACCCGAAGAACACGCCCCGACTTGGGCGAATATATGTATTTCAAATCCCGCCTTTCGGAATCGTTTGGAATGCCGGTGCGTTCTATGAAAACGGAGTCAAAAGCAATATAGCAGTTGCCTTTCAAATCAATGTATCCAACCCCGGCGCTTTTACATATGGCGGCAGACTCATCCGAGATATACGGTGCCAGCACTACGGCATAGGATTTGGGGTATCTGTTTTTGCATAGAGCAAGACGCGCTGCAGTGTCCCGAATTATGCGCGGTTGCCCGCTGCTTTTTATTTCCACCAACAAAGCATACTTTCCCTGGTCTTTGCCAAAAACATCGACAATCATATCAGGAGTAGAATCAGAGGTGCGCCTCTCCTGACGCATTTGGGGACGTAAAAAAGGAACCCCGGACAAACATGTCAGTATCGATTGTTTCGCCAAAGATTGAACAAGCTCTATTTTCATTATAATGGCCCATTTCAGCATTTGCTGAAACATATTATATCCGTGAAATAGCCAATTTGCAAGAGCAGTTACCCGGGGTAGACTCATAGAAACGCGTTTACACTCGAACCTTGCGCGACCGGCTTAAGCCTTAGAGGGCGCAAGAAGTTTACATCGGATATTCTATATGTTAACTTCTACCCCAAAGGCACATATGACATATTTACGCCAGCCGATTTAACGGCAGTTTAATGGCAGTTTAACGGCATCGGTTGCGGGCTTGGCCTATTGCGGAAAAGGCAGGCCAGTGGTATACTATACGAGTAATTACCAATATTTTGGTAATTACGGGGACACATGAACTTTCAAGAATTCAAAGCCGCCACGCAAGGTATGCCTGTTTTGGCTGGCAAGAATATGGTCAAGCTTGGAAACAGGCAGACCATGTACAACCAGCTCATGAACTGGCAGAAAAAAGGCCTTCTGGTGCAATTGCGGCGCGGACTTTATACATTAGGTAAGACCGAACGCAAGATTGAGCCTAGCAATCTGTTCTTAGCCGGGCAGATTTACTCCCCCTCCTATATCAGCCTTGAATATGCGCTGGGGCTCTATGGGCTTATCCCGGAAATGGTGGTAGAGGTAACTTCCGTAACAACTAAAAATCCTGCCCGGTTCCAGAATGAATTCGGTAAATTCTCTTACCAGCACATCAAACGCTCGGCCTTTCGCGGGTTCAAGGCTGAAAAGGACCAGTCCGGCCTTGCCTATTTTATCGCTGAACCGGAAAAAGCTGTAGCCGATTTTATTTATCTGAATTTGCCGAGGTTCACGGTCGGAGATAAAGACGTTTTCTCGCAATCCTACCGGTTTCAGAATCTGGACAATCTTGATCTTGAAAAGCTCACAGCTTATGCATCATTTTTCGGCAATGCCAAACTAGACGGCATTATGCGGACGTTCTGCGAATTTGTAAAAGAGGAGCTTGGCGAATGATTGAAGTCATCAAACAGCAATTTACCCCCACGATGTCCGATGTTGAAAAAATCAACCGGACCCGTGAGTTCCTTCAGATTATGGCCCTCAAGAATCTGGCGGACCAGGATGCCTTCGCAAACATGGCTTTTGTGGGCGGCACGGCGTTGCGTGTTTTATATGACTTACGTCGCTTCTCCGAGGATTTGGATTTCTCGCTCGTTTCCAGAAAAGGATATGATTTCGGGAAAACCATGACGAAGATGCAGCGTTATTTCGATCTGAATAACCTGCCGGTTGAATGCAATCCTAAGACCGGAAAAACCGTGCATAGCACATTCATAAAGTTCCCAGGACTACTAAAAGAGCTGGGACTTGGCGCATTTGAAACACAAAAACTTGCCATCAAGCTGGAAGTAGACACTAATCCGCCTAAAGGCTGGCATATGGCTAATACGACGCTGAACAAGACTTATATTTTCAGTGTTACGCACTTTGACTTGCCGTCGCTATTTGCGACAAAGATCCATGCCTGTTTTTTCAGAAAATACACAAAAGGGCGGGATTTTTACGACCTAGTTTGGTATCTTGGGAAAAAGGTTCAGCCAAACCTTGAATTGCTCAATAATGCAATCGAGCAGACAGAAGGGAAAAACCTCGGCATTACCGATGCTACACTTAAGGATTTCATGCTGGAACGGATTGGCACGGTGGATTTCGCCGCCGCCGTTAAAGATGTCCACCGTTTTGTCATGGATGAGAACGAATTGCGCTTTATTGACCTGCACACCTTAGAATCCATGATTTCTTCAATGCCATGATGAACATATGCATTGATCCGGCTTTCAAGTGCTTTGCGGAAATNGTCCGCATTTTNATGCATGGATTATTCGTTCAAAATTTAAATTGGTCAGATTCGTCGGGCGTCATAAGCCCTTTCTGAACCGCTTGTTTAGCCGCCAGCCTTATTTCAGAATCTTCAAGTAGTTTCGCAGAATACATATCCTGAAGCGTTTTGAGAGGTGTTGTAACAAAATACCCCTGTAGTTTGCGTTTCTCGGATTCCGCAATCTCCGCCCGATGCAGGATGATTCCCGGAGGGATGGGATTATGCTTTCTGAACGAAGGCGGAACTGTCATATGCAGCTTTGCCGGGTTGGCGTCGGTTATGTTATAGAGCGAAAGCGCCGTCGCATGGGAAAATACCCCTTGGATTGCCCCACGGCGGTTTGCAGACCATAGCGCCCACACGACAAGGTCAGGCCGGTCCGCCAGAGGGAATTTTGCAAGGCGATAAATGCCCCTCTTTTCTCTAATCCACTCCCCAGTTTTTGAATAGAAATATGTGGCATTCCTGTTATACCCGGCAAGCATGGCTTGTTTCTGGGTAAAGTACCCCTGCTGCTGAACAGCAAATTCAAACAGTCTTTCTGCCGCTTTTCTGTCTTTTGGCATACGCAATATCCTTAATCATTATGTATATTGTGCATAATTGAACCAGATGTAACAAATATCCGGGCATCGCCTGCTATCACAAAGTAACCTTTTGCATGCACCAAACCTCAAGTAACTTGAAGTTTGGTGCATTGCCGCGCAGGTACTTCAAAAGTTTCGTAGAATTAGAAAAGTAATTAACCGGAATGACTGCCCTGAGGCCGCCATGCAAAGAAAAGATAACTCTTATTTGCCAGTTCCCACTTCAAAAACGGATATAGGAAGCTATGCCGAAAAATTGGCGGACAGGTTCAATATCCCGAATCATGCCAGCCGAATCAAGGCAATTACTGAAAAGTTATACCTGAAACCGTATTGCCAGCAGCAGTTTACAGGGTATGGGCTTTCGCTATCACTGGAAGAGGCCTTTTATAATCTGAGCCCAGAGCAGGCACTTAGCTTATTTGAAAAAACCGACCTTGATGTTTTGGCAAACCGCGTATCCTTGATTCGCAACTGGGCTGGCGGGTTTGAGCCATTCTATACTCATGAAGAACTGGCTAAAGAACTCCGGCAATTTGAGACTTTTTATGATCTGAAGCGGGATGCATTGCTTGCCTATGGCTATCCCTATGAATATTTCAGCACTGATCATTTTTTCATTAAACTTACATTCCTGAATCCAACCCTCGATCCGGGGTGGAAGGTGCTGGGCGAAAGCAGTCCATTCGCAAATTCCCTGAAGCCGTGGGGAAATTTCTGTGCGCTTAGGTTCAGCAATGAAGAACAGTCTTTGCTGGAGGACTTGCGGGTAAAATTGCATCGCATAAAGTCCGAGCTTTGCGTGCTGTTCTATCACGCGCTGATGCAGAAGGAACATACGCCGCAAACGCTTTGCGATGGCGCAGGAAGCATAATCGCGAAGCAGCTCAATAGAGATGAAGCGAACAAGCTTCTGGCGCTGGAACGAAAATATGACGGCTTATTCTTATATAAAGCCAAGATCATGGATGAATGGATTGGTAGGCAATCGGAATTTCTGGTTGATATTGGCACGGGTGGGCTAAATGCCATTATTGACGCGACTCTTTTTATCGCAGGTGAGCTGGAATCATCCAGAATACACGGAGCCAAAAACACGCTGGCCAAACTGCTAAACGGCAGAGAGCTGGATTCGTATTATCGACTATGGCAAGTAATGGGACGACCGGAAATAAAAAAATTCAATGCGTTCCTTGACCAAAATAGCGACTATTTTACAGTAATTGCAGATTGTGGCAAGCATTTTGAACCCGTGCTGAAGGAGAGCATCAAAAAGCACATCACTATACCCGTGACCGTTAAGAAAGAGTATGCCGAAGAGATAAGCCATGCCGCCAAGCATCTGGAGCAAGGCGGTGAAGTCCATTTAGGTGGGCTGACATATACCGCTACTGGCACAAAGAAAGAAAAGCCTGGCACAAATGACATTATCCCGGGTAAATTCAAAGTCAATATCACCGGGCTGAAAAATCCGAAGCAGCAAATTTTCATTGATGACAGAGAAGTGCAGCTCTCGCCAGAAAGTTTTATATTTTTCCTGCGATTGGCTGTTGCCAGAAAAGAAGCTAAAGATGGCATGATAGTATTAAAAAATGAACAACTAGTGCCGTATCTCTCGCATCAAAAGGTGCAGCGGCTTCGGCAGGAATTGGCATGCCAGTTAAAAAGCAACGCGGATATCGTTGGGAATGACGATTCTGGAAGCTATGGTCTAAACACCACCACCAGCCGCATAAAGATTGCCGCGGCAAAACTGCGCGCGCAAGACAATGGCAGAATAGATGCTATATTGAATTTACTTGAGGCTCAAAATGATAGAGATTTATAAAAATCTCTTTGTCGGGACAGAGCAGGATGAGCAAGCCATTCGAACGCAACCAGGATGGGCAGTGGTTCATGCATGCAAGGAGCCGTATCATCGGCGATTGCTGGGGTATTCTGGAAGAGGTGCTCCGAAAGGGCATCCAGAATATTTCGTGGCAAGACGCGGGAACAAGCTCTTTTTGAATCTGGTAGATGCGGAAGACCCTGCTTATATCCCCAAGTGCATTATCGATGCAGCTCTGCAAGCAATTGATGCGGCTCTGATTTCAGGAAAAAAATGCCTCGTGCACTGTAATCAAGGGGAGAGCCGGTCACCATCTATCGGGCTTTTATACCTCGCATCAAGATCATTAATACCGAACAAAACGCTTATTGACGCGGAACAAACATTCAGACAACTATACCCGTCATATAACCCCAAACGCGGCATGCGTGGCTTTATGCTTGCGCAGTGGGCTTTCTATATCACGACACCGAAATAATAAATATTCACAAACCGTCGAGATTTAAACGCTTTTATGCCCGACACAGAACGACAAAATATCATTTGACTCTTTATCTGGCATAAAACAGTTATCGCCGTAGTTGATGTTCATCAATTACGCGAGAAGCTTCTCGTCTATACGATTCGGCTAATTTTTTCAGACTTGCAGCAAAACGTGGGTATCCCGCATTTTCTGCCGCGTCGGCCTTGCTTTGATACCCCGCAGCTAAATCCAGTTCTGGTTTGCCACTAGGGTCTAACCAATGAACACCACGTGAATTATAAAGCTCTAAACAAAACCCCTCCCGCATTTTGTCAGCATCTGGCGCGTCGAGGACTTGAGCAATAGCTTTTCTTATCCATAAGCCTGATTCATCTTCTGGCGAATAAATAAGAACCTCTCCGATTCTCAAAAGGGCTACATCTATATGACCAGACTCATTACATATTCTTTTAGCTTCTTCAATCCAAGCCAGAAACTCTTTATCAGAAAAACTGCCATCTGGATGCTTCCCCGGCGGTACTCGCCAGCGTGATAGTAGTTGATAAGCATTAATGGCAATCTTCTCTTGTTGTGAAGTAAACTTGGGCACCTCAACATTTTTTGTTGATTTAAACGCGCTGGAAATGAGTTCACAGAAAAACCTTGGGCTCTCAGATAGTCGCGCTCCAAGCGTCTGCGGATAAAGGCCCGAATGCTCACTTAAGAGCGGTAGATATCCCCACTCAATACGGGAAAGCTCATTGACATCAACATCGGGCGATTTTTGCAATGCTCCAATAATATCCACGATATCATGTGCATCAATTGCATTGTCTTTATCTACAGTCAGCAGTTCAATTAAAGACTGTGTCGCACGTTTGATATCAAGCGTTTTTTCTACATGTAACGTTCGCGTCAGGCACAGTATGGCCATTGCTGGCCGCTTGTATTCCAAAAGCTTGTCGATAGCAAGAGAGCAATTCGATTCAGCTTGATATGGCTGCACCGGGACGCTTTTCCAATATTCTTGTTCATCCGAGCCTAACAGCCTTACGCGTTCCCATGTGCCAGACTGAAAAGGAAGGTAAAAAAGAAATTGGGCAATTTGAGCCTTTGTCCAAGAGGAGACATTAATTGTGGCATCCACCCATTCCCAAGATTTATTTACGTGTCGCGCGCGAATATAGCCAGCAATAAAACGTTCTAGATTCCCTTTTACGTTCGACAAAAATTTAGGAAAAAGAATTGAATCTATATCAGGCTTAGCTATGCAACCAAAGCTAAAACCAACATTATTTGGGAATTTTACTTTGTTGGCGAAATCTACGACCCCATCCAAGCCTTCCACATCTAGAATCTCTTGAATGGCCCGCTGTCGTTGACTTTCCAGTTTCTTTGCCTGTTCTTGCCAGTTATTTTTTTCAGGATACAACTCAATCTCGTACTCACAAAAAAGGCGATGATATAAATTTTCAGGACGTTTCGGTTCAAGTAGCCTTGCCACGCGCTCAATTTCTGAAACCATTTCAGCGCTAAATGCCCACTTTGCATCCGAAAATCGTTTATGCCGTGTCACCAATTTGACCAAAGATGTCCAAATGGGTAGGATTTCTACTTCAGATTTGGTGGAAATGCTTTCTGAAGATAATTTTTGAAGGATTTTTTTAAATGCTGCCGGAGATAAGTGTCCTAGGTGTTGTACAATTTCAGACAATTGGGAAAAATCTATTAAGGCCATGTCGACCAAGATGGCTTCATAACGGTTGAGTTGCTGTTGATATTCGGCTTGAGTTATTTTAGTTCTATAATCTTCAGGAATGCGATTTCTGAATATTGGTTTATGTGAACCACTAGAAACCTGATGCTGTTGCGGCAACAATGCGACCATTACTTGCCAGGCAATTCCTGGGAATTCGGTTTGAAGTGTTTTTAAAGCAAGTTCTCTTTTGGGAATTGGCGCGGTAGTTTGCGGAAGCCAAGGTAAAAATATAGTTATAAGAGAATTTATTGGACGATTAGCCCAATTCCCACCTGGGTCACGGGTAGCCAAATCTCCTAAAACTAAAGTGACCCGCGAAAGATATCTTTCATCCCAAGCAAGCCCCTCTAATGCCCATAGCAAGCCCGTAAGATAATTTCTACCGGTCACGCCATTTCCTTCTTGCGAGAACAATTCAGCAAACGGGGAAGGAGTCTTTTTTAAAGTAGCTTCCACAGCAGATAAAAATGTGTCTGGCGCAGCTTCGGCCAGTAGTGGTAGTATGTCATTCAGGCTTCCCCATAGAACAAAATCCGCGCCATCAAAAATTTCGTAAATTACAGCTGGCGAAAAATCTTGTTTTTTCCTCAGGGAACAGTTTGTCAGAGCCGCAGAATGTGAGTCAATCAATACCAGTGTCTCCGCGATACCGCTACGCAATGATTTTGAATGTCGGAGAATCTTTCCATGTATAGCAGCTGCATATCTTTGCTCTGAAGGTAACTCAAATTGGGGGTCTTGCTCTTTCAACACGGCAACTACGCATTTTTTAAAGGCATCAAGGTTGTCATCAAAAATACCACTTCCGCAACTATCCCACAATTTTTCACGATTTTTTATGGCCCATACTCCATTTTTCATGAGAAGCGGAGCTGTTTGCGAATGCAAAATAATTGGTTTATACCCTAAAATCCATGTGGAGAAACTGGTCCCAGTCATTTGTTCTATGACACGCCTGTCGGCCTCAGACCCCTGGTCCCAGGAACCAAGCAGGTTCGCCGTTGCCAGAAGGATAGATTGTTCTGACCAATCGACTTGCGCGCTTGCCCTATCATCCAGCAAATCTTGAGGCATCCTCTTGTCGGTGTTGTGAACAATCTGCAGCTGTTCAAACATGCCTTCTGGTGTTATCGTCCCGGCATTTCTATTAGTAAACTGAACTTCCTCAAGAATTCTGGACCAAGTTTCATGTACATTCTTGCTCTGTGTTTCACCGAGTATACATTGCAAAAGCGTAATAGTCAGACTCTCAATCCACGTGTCATAAACTAAAATATGAAAATGGCGCAGAAATTGAAATACGGTCTCGCTGGGGACTTCAACATTATTGTTTGCTTTCTTAAGCTGACTGGCAAAAGCATTAACCTTTTTACGCATGCTTTCACTACTAAAATTTGTCTGCTCTAGCTTGTTAAAAAAATCGGCAGTATTTTCAGAAGTTTTGGCCCAATCAAGAATTTTAGCGATATCCTTACTGTCTGCCGCACTTAGCGGTCCGGTTACAAGTAGAATAAGGTCTTTATCATGTGTAAAATTTTTGGAATTCTGAAAATCATTCCAAGCGGACTGAATAACCTCACCAAAAACCAAATCATTTTCTGTAATTTTTATGGTATGTTTAACCTGACAAAGCATCCTACGCAAATCATCGCCAACGGGATTTTTTATAAAAATAATAATATCGTCGGTATCGTATCCGTCAACCTTGCCTTGTAGCTTAATTTTGACAATAGGTCCCTGCACTAAATGCGGGGTGAACCCACCTTTGCTTAACATGATGGTTGCAAAACACGCCTGAACATGCGCTTCAAAATGCTGTCCACCACCTCCTGTGGAAAACGGATTGCTTAATTCGCTCATGGGATTACAACTCTCCTCGGAAAGCTTTGGCGAGTATGGATTGGGAGAGCTTGCCGATGCTAATGCGCGGCGCAGTGGATTTGCCTACGCAGCCTTTGCGCGACCCTACGCTGATGATCATAAAATCATTCTTTCTATTACCGGTAGGTGATGCAGAATGTTTTAAAGTCATATCAGCACATCCTCCAGCTTTGTGGCGACGGTGTAGTGAGCGGGATTATCCTGCCCTTCGGAGATGGCCTTGAAGTGGGCTTTACCGCAGGATATCTTGGCGCTTTCTCGGTCGCGCAGGTCGTCGGTGTACAGGCTGGACTTGGTTTCCACCACGAAATACAGGCGTTCCTGCCCGTCTTTTTCAGCCAGTAACGCCCAATCAGGATTGTAAGTACCAAGCGGTGTCGGTACACGGAACCAGCCAGGCAACTTGGCGTAAACCTTTACAGATTCATTCTTTTCCAGCTGTTCGGCAAAGTTCTGCTCTATGCCATGGTCATAGACGGTCTTTTCGTAGACCGATTTGGTTGCAGGTAGCAGATTCCGCATATATCCCGTAAGTTCTTCCTGCTGGAACAGTTCCTGCGCGTAATAGGCATCGTCGCCTATGCGCTGGTAGCGAATACCATCAACCAAGGCAAGCCGTTTGGTGCGGTTTATGGCTTCGGTGGCAAACTCGATAAACTGCTGCGGATTGCGCTTAAAATCTTCCAGCCGCCCGCTTTCGGTCAAAATACGGGCAATGCTGCGGCGGGTAAGCTGGGTTTTGTCCTGCAGGTCAGTAAGGATATCCGGCAGTTCAATGTCAGATTCTTCCAGCACGATTGGCGCGGAGGTAGCGGTTTCTTCAGATAAAACCCCACCACGGCCTATGGAAATGTCCGCCTTGCGGATTGACACATGGGTTTTTGCTATGGCCGGGCATTCAGCAATAGCTTTAATGCAACTCTTAATCAGTGCCTCGTTATCGAACTGCACACGATAAGTGGTTTTATGCTTTATGCGGTTCCATAACGCCTTAAATTCCTCGCTATCGAGCACAGCCTGCCGCGTTTTTATAGTTACGCGCTCATCGGCGTTCTTGATATCCAGCCGTCCGGACAGTTTGCGCAATATCTCGGTTATTTGCGGCAGTTGGGGCTGAAACTGAGTAGGAAGGGTAAGCGTTTTGTCTTTCAACGCAGTGCGCAATGCATCTTGCACCTTGCCTTTTGCGTCCACAAAATGGGATTCTTTTAGAAAGTTCCAAATTGCTTCAGATTGCTCCACGCCCAGCGGGTTTGACTGCCCATTTCCACCCTGCACAGGGATTGCGGCAAACTGATGCGGTTCCACTACTCCAAAGCGAATGCCTGTATCGGCTTCTATTTCCTTCTGAAGATTTTCAGCAAATTGTTCGTAGCCTTCATTGGCTATCACGGTTAAAGTATTGATGTCGAACCCGAGCAGACGTTCGCCCTGCTGGTTGACGCACAGGCGCAGACCACGCCCAATGGTCTGGCGGCGCTCGCGCTCGGTTCCCATTTCGCGTATGGCGCAAATCTGGAACACATTCGGGTTGTCCCATCCCTCGCGCAAAGCCGAGTGAGAAAAGATAAATTTAAGTTTAGTCTCGAAACTAAGGAGCTTTTCCTTATCTTTCATTATCAGGTTATAAGCGCGTTCGGCACTTTCGCGGCTGGTCTGGTTATTTTCGGCGGTATCAGACCATGAGCCTTTTTTGTCGATTGAGAAATAGCCGTCGTGCACTTCAGCCGGAGCGGAAGCCATGTCCACTTCCTTAAACAGGCTCCGGTACTTTGCCATAGCGGCGGCCTTGCGGTATTCTTCCTCGAACATCAGCGCATACGGGCCTTTGACCGGCTGACCATCTTCGGAATATGCACGGTATTTATTTACATGGTCGATAAAAAACAGGCTTAGCACCTTAACACCCTGCGGGGCAAGGCGAAGTTCCTTGTCCAGATGCTCGGTGATAGTACGGCTAATCATCAGCCGGGCCAGAGCATCGCTATCGATATCGCCTATAGATTCCCCAATGCGGAGCGGCTTTTCTATATTGCCAAGCTCCAGATATTCTTCCCCGGCTTTGCAACCAATATTCTGAACAATGTAATTGGCATATACGGGGCGTTTTGCAATCTGCTCCAAATCGTCGCCGGATTTAACTGTAACGGTTTCACGGCTAACACCTGTGCCGCTTTGAACATCAAGCTCAACCTTGGCGGTGATTTTATTTGTTTTGTTGCTGACGGAAATTAGCTTAACATAACCCTTGTTATGTGCATTCTGGACTTGAAGGGAAGCTACTTCAATCTGCTTTACCAGTTTGCGCTCGTAGGCATCAACAGCGTCCAGCTTGTAAACCATGTTGTGCTTTTCAGCATGAGTGGCGGAATAGCGCAAGGTACACAGCGGTGACATCAGGCCAAGGGCTTCCTTGCCACGCCCTTCAAGACCACCATCCACGCTTTGCGGCTCGTCCACAATTAGAATAGGATTGGTGGCCTTAATTAAATCGATAGGTTTTTCACCACCGGTTTTTTCGCTATCCTTGTAAAGGTTATTTACATCTTTTTTATTGATTGCCCCTACTGTGACAACCATTATCTGTATATGCGGGCTGGTGGCAAAATTGCGCACCTGACCAAGCTTGCCGGAATCGTAGATAAAATATTCAAACGGAGCGTTGGCATAGAGCGCGCGAAAATGTTCTTCAGTCATCTGGAGGGATTTGTATACCCCCTCCTTGATGGCTACCGACGGAACAACAATTACAAACTTGGTAAACCCGTAACGCCTGTTCAACTCAAAAATGGTGCGCAGGTATACATAGGTTTTGCCTGTGCCGGTTTCCATTTCAACGGTAAAATCGCCAGAAAGCATTTCTTTGGTTGAAGGCCGCAGTCCGTTTTGCAGCTGTATTGCATCCAGATTAGAAAGTATTTCATCATCCAGCAGTTTCAGGCGGTTGCCTATACCGAGGTCGCTTTCCATGCCGGGTAGGTGAGCACCGTCCAGAGCGCTTTTGGTCACGGTGAATTCGGTCCGACAGGTTTCCTGACCCTTAAAAAGCCCGGCAACAGCCTCTATAGCCGCGTGCTGGTAATCAAGATTAGGTTCAAAGTGAAGTTTCATTTCTCATTTCCCCAACTATTGCATTTTTTGCAATAGTTGCCATTGTTATATGCTCCGCACATTGCCAAGGCCGGACTGCTCAAGGATGGCGGTGAGGTTGGTTTTGGCAATGTCGTTAGCAAAGGCACTGTCGCGGAAGACTATGGTTGTATCGCCAGAGGGAGCCTGTTCCTTGTGCCATGCAATTATACCAAGAGCCAGAGGTTCCACTTCCTTTTCGGAAATGGCGGTGGCAAGGCAAGCAATAAGCGTACCCGCGCCTATGCTGTATACCGTTTTGCCAGCAATGGTGCGTTGCTCAAGCGGAATAGAAAGGTCGAGCCCGAGTTTTAGCAGAAGTTCATAAAGGATATCGTCTTCGGTGCGGTCGGTTTTCAGGTGGTCGATATTACCCTGTATTCCGGCTTCAAGGTTGGAAACAGCAGTGTCCCACTCGCGGATATTTGTGGAATCCAACTTGAAAGCACGGAAACCAAGGTCGCCAGAGAACAGCGGATTCTCATCTTTAATCTTTTTGGCAGCGCGGCGCAGGCGTTCTTTGGTGAGTTCGGCGATAGTGCGCGGCTTGCCGAGCTTATCGCAGAATTCAGCGGCGGTTTTCTGGTCCTTGTTTTCCGAGTCCAGTTTTTCCGGAAGCTGGACAAGGATGTAGCGTCGGTTGCCGCCATCTGCGGCATTCTGTGCCATTACCGCATGGCCTGTTGTACCAGAACCAGCAAAGAAATCTAGATAAAGGGCATCTTTATCATTCGTTGAAATATTGATCATTCTCTGAATCAATTGAATTGGCTTGGGACTATCAAAAACCCCCATACCACTAAATAGGGTTTTCAATGATTGCCTTGCTTCTTGATTATGACTAACTTCCTCATGAAACCATATTGTATTTGGACGCAATCCTTGCTGAACTTCAGATAAAAAAGTTTTCAACCGCGGTATGCCATCCCCATCTTTCCCAAACCATATACGTCCATCCGCAACCAGTTCTTTAAACCTATCCTCATTGACACCCCAATATCGTCCCTCGGGGGGCCGACATTTCCGTCCACTTGGGGTTGTAATAACATAAGTAAGTTTTTCAGAACCAGATTTCGCAGACAACACAACAGATCCCCAAGGTCCGCGAGAGTCATTATCTGGATTAGCATATCCAGCATTATTAGCATCACAACGTTCAAGAAGATTTAACAGCCATCCATTAGGGTCTGCTTTTCTGGAGTTTTTTGCATAACAGAGAATATGGTCATGCATAGTTGAAAAATATTCTGCATCATTCTGTCTCGCAAACTTTTTTTGCCATATGATATTTGCAATGAAATTTTCCTCTCCAAATATTGAATCACAAAGCTGCCTGAGATTAGATTGCTCGGTATCATCAATGCTTATAAACATTACACCATCATCGAGCAATAGATTCCTTGCCAGTTTCAGGCGGGGATACATCATGTTCAGCCAGTCGGTATGGAAACGGCCTGATGATTCGGTATTGGCAGCAAGCTTGTTGCCTTCGGCGTCAATCTGCCCGGTGAGCTTCTGGTAGTTCTTTATATTGTCGGTAAAATCGTCGGGGTAAACAAAATCGTTACCTGTATTATAGGGCGGGTCGATATAAATCAACTTCACCTTGCCAGCATAGCTTTTTTGCAAAAGTTTAAGCACTTCAAGGTTGTCACCCTCAATCATCAGGTTCTTGGTGGTGTCCCAGTCAACGCTGTCCGTGGGGCAAGGGCGCAGCGTGCCGGTGGAAGGAGTAAGGGCAAGCTGCCGTGCTTTGCGTTTGCCGTGCCAGTTAAGGCCGTATTTTTCTTCGCGATCATCAACCTTGTCACCAAGCACCTGTTTTAGCACCTCAAAATCAATCTTCCCCTCGGTAAACGCTTCAGGAAAAATGGTTTTCAGCTTGGCAACATTGCCAGCAATAATATCCGCCGACTCCTTCTCTTCAAACGGTTTCATGCAGCTCTCCTAGAAAGTTGTTCTTCGCGCTTCTCCATCCCCAGCTTCAAAAGCTTTATAACTTCTTCTCCCGGAGCTTCGCCAAGATCATGCAATGGGAGAAATCCATATCGGATTGTCATTCCATTGCCTATCTTGGCGGCAATCTCATTAACCAAAACTTCCATTGACTGATAGTAGGTCTCAAAATCTTTTGCCCCATTTGGCATTTGGCTAAGCGGGTTATTCTCATACAGAGCTGCTCTACTTGTGTGCGCTATAATTTTATCACGTGCATCTTTGGCTTGTTCGGCGATATCCAGAATGCTTGCATAAGCCGCTTTCGCATTAGGGGCCAGATTTATTTTCGAACCATTAAACACTTCATTCAGCCAATAATGCACCGTAAAGCAGTCACTCCTTTTATCTGCAAAGCGGCAAATATCCAAGTAAACATAGTCAGCCCAAATGTTGCAAAAATAACGGAAAAATTTAGGATTGCAGGAATCCAAGAACTCTAAATGTTCTTCCTTTTGCTCTTGGAAAAAGCCATACCAAAAAACCACGAACATACTGCGAGCGTAATTTACTCTATCCCAAAACAGTTTAAGTCCTATTGCTTGGTAAATACTTTTAGCAATAGGGCTGTTGCCCGCAAATGATGCCGCATATTGGACCACTGTTTGATTGGATGAGTTTTTAATATTCAAATCCGATTGCTGCGCAATATATTGGATTACGGCTTTCATGTCTTGCCGCTTTATCGCTCCGAAAATATCCATTGGCTTCGTCGATTCCATAAATTTATTTTCCCAGGCAGTCTTTGACCTGTGCCAGTCTTCCGTGCATGCGTTGCAACTGCAAATTCAGGTCGACACGGCGGCTCAGCTGCGTTTCCTTTTCGGCCTGCGCGCGTAGGGCGGCTATTTCCTGCTTTAATGCGGTATATTCAGCCAAGGCAGCGCATTTGGCTTCCGCCACGGCAGTGGTAGCCGATACGGTGAAACTGCCGGTAATACGGGCAGTGAACAAATCCGAAATACGGTCCTGCCAGCCTTGATACAGTGTAAACAAGTTAGCGGCTGGTTGGGAAGCGAGCAGAAGGCTTGCTATAAAGTCCTTTTCCGGCTGGGAAGCCAGTTCTCCAGACAAAGAAACCACCACAGGAGAACTTTCAAGCACACCTTTTCCGGCTTCCGCCTGCGATAACCGCTTATGCGCTAGTGAAAGTGTAAGTTCCCCCGCCTGCTCTGAAACAAGCACAACCGGGTACGGAATAGCGCGGTGGATAAGCTCTATCAGCCGTACCGCTTTGGCCTGAGGGCGAAAGCAAGCCGATACAACAGCTATTTCAAGGTATTCCCGCTCGGCGGTTATAAATTCCGCTACGCCAATATTTGAAGGCTTGAGGGAGGCAAGCCAGAACATTTCCTCAATACCATCCTGAATATTGCGTTTGTCGGCAGAGGTTGGCGCACCGTTTTCAAGCAGCAGTTTTTTGGGGACACGCTGGTCCACCCGGGTATTGGCGGGCAGGGCAAGGGCCGCTATAAGGTTGGCCATTGTCATGCGGTGTGGTCCGCTTCCGGCAGAATTACAAGGAACGCCTCAACTTCAAAATCGTTAATGCCCTGAAACTCGCCCTTCATTGCATGAGTACCACCGGGTTTGAAAAGACTGGCGACAGAACGCTCTTCACGCTTGCCGATTATTGAAGATACTGCCGTTGCCAGCAGTTTCTGCGCCATGCCCATATCCTGCCCGTTACGGGTAAATTTATCAAAACGGGAACAGGCGGCTATATCAGGGATATCACAGCCGGTGGTGAGTTTGCGCAACCTGTCCAATATCTGTTTTGGCTGAGAAAACGGGCTAACCACCGTNCCCGCCGCACTGATATGAACAAGATAATGGGGAGCAAGCGGGTAATCCGGCTCGACAGCTTTTAGGGCCGCTTCACCAACTGCGCGCAGGCAGAAAATTACGCCGGGATCAACAGGCGCATCGCCATTATTATGGGCCGGAGTAACGGCAAAAGTGCCAAAGGGCATTTTTTCAAGCCTGCCGACATTTTCTTTAAGGAAATTTACAAGGTCTACACGGAAATCGTTTAGTGTAAGGTCGGTAATGGAAATACCGCTGGAGAGGTCTTCCAAATCGATAACCGTTTCCTGCAACTTTTCCAGCTGTTTGCGGCGGTATTCCAAATCGTTCATCTGGTTGCCGGACTGGTATTCAATAATATTCTCTTCGCCTGTTGCCGAAACATCAAGCAGAACCATGCGTCCGCTTACGCGCTGTTCAAGGTTAATATATTCTTCCAGCTCAATATTGGGCCAGAAGTTTACAAGCTGTATGCTTTTATTGGGCGAGCCAAGCCGGTCGATACGCCCGAACCGCTGGATTATACGCACAGGGTTCCAGTGAATATCGTAATTAACCAGAAAATCGCAGTCCTGCAGGTTCTGGCCTTCGGAAATACAATCGGTAGCGATAAGCAGGTCGATTTCGCCTTCCGTAGCAAACTCGGTGGCACGTTCCTTAGAGCGTGGCGAAAATGAGGTAAGAATACTGGCAAGGTCCGTTTTAATACCAGCCAGAGTTGTTTTATTGGCACCCGTGCCGGTAACAATGGCTGCCTTTATGCCAAGTTCCTTACTGGCCCAACCGGACAACTGCCGGTACAGGTAATCAGCCGTATCGGCAAAAGCGGTAAACACGATAACCTTCCGGTTGCCGGAGTTAATCGGGTTTTGGCATTTTGACTTGATTATGGCTTTTAAATCGGCCAGTTTAGCGTCTCGCACGGGAGTTATCTGCCGGGCGGCGGAAAGCAGGGTTGATATGCGGTTGCGGTCCTCAACAAGGTCCTGCCGCCAGCGTTTGCGGTCAACATCCTGCAGCAGAACTTTAACCTTGGTGCCAACCAGCATTGGCTCAAAAGCGGGGTCGTCAACTTCAATATCGGCGATATCAAGCTCTTCCAGCTGGGCCTTGTGAGAATCGATCTGCTCAATAAGGCTGTTTACATCGGCCAATTGCCGCTCAAGCGTGAGCGCAAAGGAAGTAACCGAACTTTCCATCCGCTTTAATATATTTACCCTTAGCAGGTGGACAAGACTTTTTTCACGGTCTATCTGCCGGAAGAAACTTTCACCGCCACGCACCTTGGTATTATATTTTTCGTCGTATGCCGCCTGCCGTGACGGAAGAACATACGTCATCGGGGCATACGCGCTAAGGTTAAGCCGCAGAATTTCGTTATTGATATCGCGGACTGGCAAAAACTCGCGCGCAAGGTCAACATCAGGCTTTTTGTTAAGCGGCTTTAACCGGTCGGGAAATTTGCCAGTTTCACTTATTCCGTAATATTTGACGATATGTTTTCGGGAACGGGCGATTGTAAGCAAATCAAGCAATTTGAAGTAATCGAAACCAAGCATATCGATAAGCTTTGCCGGTTTACGGTCAGATTCTTCCAGCGCAAGCCAGCGTTTGAACTGTAGCTGCGCCTGCCGGATAGTGTTATCAATGCTTGGGATATTATGCGATGACAGAGCGTCGTCTTTGCCTTCCGTTACAAAAGCAATTTGATTTTTAAGGTCGGACAAGCGATTGTTAACCGGAGTTGCTGACAGCATCAGTACTCTGGTTTTCACCCCGGCCTTGATGATTTTACGCATAAGGCGGTCATACCGGGTTTCATGGTCCTTATGCGTGGCCTTATTGCGGAAATTATGCGATTCGTCTATAACCACAAGGTCATAATTGCCCCAATTAATATAGGACAAATCAATATCGCCCGATGAGCCATTGTCACGCGATAAATCGGTGTGATTTAAAACATCATAATTGAACCGGTCGGATGAAAAAATATTGCGGCGGTCGTTGGCTTTATAAATGGTCCAGTTATCACGCAGCCGCTTGGGGCAAAGAACAAGCACGCGATCGTTACGCAACTCATAATATTTGATAATGGCCAGAGCCTCGAATGTTTTACCAAGGCCCACGCTATCAGCAATAATACAGCCGCCGATACGCTCCAGCTTATCTATTGCGCCGAAAACACCGTCACGCTGAAATTTATAAAGCTTTTTCCAAACGACTGTATTGCGGATACCGGTAGCCGATTTGATGATACGCTCTTCGTCCAGATTGTCGCCCATATCCTTGAAAAGGTGATAGAGCATTAGATAGTAGACAAGGGACGGAGCTTTGTGGTCCACCATTTCCTGAAGCTGAGATGTTATGGCGGACTTGGCATCAGGAGAAGCGGGCAAGCTATTCCAGATACTGGAAAACCAGTCATTAATCATGGCCCATTCTTCAGGCGTTTGGGCGCTTTGGATAAGCCCGAACTGATTGCCGGGAGTAAAGCCAAGCCCGTCCATACTGAACGAACAGCTGCCGGTTATTGCGCGGCGGTGTTGTGCCTCGGTATGGTCAACAATTATTGCCGACTGGGGAAGATTGGTATTGGCTCCGCGAATTTCAGCTTTCTGGTCAAGCCATGTTTTTGACTGTTTGGCCAGCCAGCGCGAATATAACCGGTTGCGGAAGGGGCGTTCAGCTTCAGAACCGAGCAGATTGAGGACCGAGTTTTTATCGTGAGGCAGAACAAGCCGGGTCTGGCTCATTTTATCTAGCAATTCCTGCAGCTCGGCAAATGCAAAAATGGAAAATTCAGAGGAGGCAACATTAAGCCCCGACTGCGGCTGAACACTCTGCCGCAATTCATCCACTACCCTCTCCGCCCCACTGTTTTTAATAAGTTTCATGGAATACACCAGTTCAGGTAAGAAAATGTAAATAAATCCCCCCTGTCTCCTCTGTTTTCATTTTAGCAAATTGAAGTATCGCGGGAGCGTGAATGTATTATAATATGCATATTAAGCGTCAGATCTATATGCCAAGAAGAAATTCAGTTTTTGGTTAACACCGTTTTCCGAATCCATTTCAGATAGCCACTATTATTCAAAAATAGGAATACTATGTCGGAACTTGCCGAATTATCTGCGAAAGTAACCACCCTTCAAGGCCAAATCAGACATGGAGAAGGGTTGCCATCTGATGCGTTAAAGATAACAGCAGATTTTATAAATGCTTCGCTTGATGCGCGCGATGCTGTCTCATGTGAAATAGCCATCAGCTTGGTTGATCAACTTCTGACAGCTAAGATTACGTCTTCCGACAAGGCTTTACTCTATTATTTCCTATCCAATGCCTGGAATGCGAAGAATGTATCCTCGCCTGAGCACAAACTAACTATATGGGACTGGAAACAAGAACCTCTTGAAGAACAACTCTTTGCTTTGCGCAAAGCTTGTCAAGAATCAGGATTTGATAAACTCCATAATATCAACAAGGCTCAAATTTTCACAAATCTGGCCAACCTCTTGAATCACCTTAGACGTTTTCCTGAATCGATTGAATATTATGATAAGGCCTTGGCAATTCTGCCGAGTTTCGGCATGGCTATCGGAAATAAGGCTCGTGCGCTATTTGATTATTCTCGTGCGCTGTATGATAAGGGGCATCAAGTCATTCTACTTAGCCAGGCTATTGAATTACTTGAGGTCGCGTTACAGCATCCAAAGTTATTGGAACCAGATGCGGAGCGGAATTTTCGGGAGTTTCTATCTGAGTTGAAACCTTTTATAAAGAACCCTGAAAAATGTTTGCAAACATTACACAGGGCAGATTCCATTGGCGATAGCCCAGAGGAAATAGCATATCGTAAGTGGTGCCTTGAAAATAGGCTCTTTCTGAATCCTCTGAATGATTTGGGCGCACATGCCATTACGGCACATGATCCGTTTTCACTGCCAACAATTACAACTGGGAAAAACGCAAGACCTTGGTTTTGGGGTTTCTTTAATCAGTTGAAACAGGAATATGTTTCTGCCCGATACATGCTTTATGAAGGCATTTCGGCAGAACATGCCCACTTCTCTGATAAAGACACACACCTAGTTGACACATTAGACTATGCGTCTTTGTCGTTAAACCAAGAACAAGTGAAAATTGGCTTCAGAATGGCGTATTCTATCCTGGATAAAGTGGCGTTCTTTATGAACGAGTATTATGCAGTCGGCCTTAAACACTATAAAATCTCATTCCGTAACATATGGTATCAAGATGTTAAACAGAAAGATGGTAAAAATGCAAGAAAAATTCGCCAATCATTTATTGGTTCTAAAAATCTTTCATTGAGAGGACTTTTTTGGCTTTCACGGGATCTTTTCGAGCAGGATTCAAAATTCGTCACAGTCTTGGAACCTGATGCACAAAAAATTAATAGCATCCGCAATGCATTAGAACATAAATACCTAAAAATCATCGGACATGACGGGGCAGTATCAACGGATGACGAACTAATGTCTCCCTATGATGACAATTTAGCGATGAAAGTTTCACGGCGAGATTTCGCCCTCAAGTCCTTAAAGTTATTAAAATTAGTGCGGGCAAGCCTTATTTATCTTTCATGTGCAGTCAACCATGAGGAAAGATATAAAGAACAAATTAATGGCTTCGTAGCACCGATGCATCAAACCTTGCTTAAAGATGAGTGGAAAGTTTAGTTAAAAGTATTTCTTGTTCAAGGCCGGTGTTGTATGTGTTCATCAGGGCAATAATGCGCAGGGCGTCGGGGTCTTTTGTAGAGCGCAGGCGGCGCAGGACGGCTTCGGAATCTTCCAGTAATTCGCGTTTGCCAAATCTTCTGAATAATTCCTCAATGTTTGCCGGTATAAACAGCTTTACCCTGTCGCCACAGGTCTCTTTTAGCCGTAAATATTCAGCTATTCCTACTGGGTCATAATCGCCGCAATGCAAGAGTTCACACTTGCCCATCTCGGCTGAAGCAAGCCATGAAAGCATTCTGCCGGATATTTTCCCCCCAGCGTAGATTGCAATATCTGAGGGGACAGTCATTCGCTCAAAAGATATGAACGAGTCCAAGTTTTCCACTACGGCAATCCTGCCCGTGTAGCCCCAGAAGGGTGGCTTTTGCAAAAGAAATCCTGCTACGCCATATTCATCGCTCAATTTAGCTACAGGAAACACTGTACTATTTCTGGTTAATACCGCGTTATTGAAAGCTCTTAGCAAAACCGGCTCGGCCATGGCAGTGGCAGCGACTTTCGCATCACGATAATGACTAATGGCATCAGCGCGCGATAGCCCGACAGTATCCGGCAATGCAAGGCCCGACGGAAAGAGCTTGGCGGCAAAAGCTGATAAAACTTCCTTGTTTTTCACCACAACCCGGCTACCAGCCCCGGCACGCTCTACCTGCAATATCCCGGTCTCAAATTGCGTTGCAAGACTGCGTTTCATGGACAGAGAGAGCTGCGACAATGGCACAGAGCCGTCCGCCAAAAGAGCTTGAAGCAGTTTAGCTAATGTTGCCGGATGTCTCATGGCGCTGCAACCTCCAGCTCTGTCCGCCTGCAACGGATACGCGATTTGTTATCCAAAGCAACCCTGCCGTTTGCTTCACGGACGAAATATACATATTCTGCAGCATCCAAAGCGTCGGGGCTTGCCAGCACCGGCACAAAGCCAAGGCTGTCTGCCGTAGTCATTATGGCCAGCAGGTTAGCGCGGTCAAGGCTTGAAGCTTCGTCCAGATAAAATGGCAAAACAACTTTATCACTATCCAAAAGTCCGCGCAGCAGCAATAAGTTCACCAGCACCTTTATCGTAATTGTTGTACCGTTAGACTCAATCTTGTCCAAATCAGGATATGTCCGGCTTTCCCCTCCGGGATGGGTCACCTCAAAATGCAAGTCAAACATATCCTGTAACTTCACCTGCGGGTATTTGCCCAGTAGCGCGCCTAATTCCTCCAAAGCCTTATCGGCACCTGCAATATCGGCAAAAAGCGGGGTATCATCCGCCATAATTATAGCCTGCAAACGTTCCTGCCATTCGCGGCGAGGTTCAACATTAAGCCGGACTTTGTCGAGATTCGAAATATCAACCTGCCCGAGCTTCCGGTTCAGTTCGGTTACCTTGGCCTTGAGCGTTTCCATATCCCGTGCCAAGCCTTTAAAAGCATTCTTCATACTAACAGCAAGACTGGTCCAGGCTTGCTGCGCAAGTTTTTCTTTCTCAGGCAACGCATCCAGCTGTTGGCGCAAGGTCTCTACGGTTTCCTGTTCCGTCGCGCCTTTTAACGAGGAGTAAGTGGATTTTTCTATGCGGGCAAAATAATCCTGCGCCAAATCGTTTTCCCGTTCTTCTTTTGCAAAACCATCCCGATAGGTGGTAAGCAGTGTATCAAAATCCGCCTGCTCGTCAGGAACAGATGTCAGCGGCTGCGTTGCTCGCCATTCATCGGGCAAAGACGGCAGCGCTTGCCTCTGCTTGAGTAGACTTTGCCGCTTACGGTCCGTTTCTTCCGCTCTACGCTTTAATTTTTCGTGTGTAAAACGCAGTTCCTCTTTGGCGGATTCCAACTTATTTTCTTCAACGCGGGCATGGGTTTCCTCTATTTCTAATGCGGCGAACTGTTCCCGCCACTGCGGCTCGTTAACAAGCTTGTTGCGGAAAGCATCAAATGCCAGCAATTCGCGATCAAGCGCGGATAATTCCGCCTGCTTAACTGCCTTTTGCTGCTTTAACTCATCAGTTTTGGCAATAGCCTCAAGGACAAGCGTGTCTTTGTTTAGCTGGCGTTCATGGTTCTCTATCTCGACGCGCAGTAATTCCGGGCTTGTATAAACACCAAATTCGTGAGGGGGAATTTTCGCGATATTGATTCTGGCCCCGGCAGTTTCAAAGGAACCGGCCTTAATTTTATCGTGAATACGGTCAAGCTCATTCAGAGCGATATTCTCGTCCGCAACGGCAATGCCGTCTGCGCCGAGAGGCAGGCTGAGCAGCGCCGGATTAAGTATTTTGAAAACCGCCTCCATCTTTTCCGTTCCGATCTTTCCTTTGAGCTGCACGGCGACATTATTCTCTGCGTTTGCCAATTGCGTACGCAAGCCGGATAATTCCCGCGTTGTCCGGTCTATGCGGGCTTGGACGCGCTCCTGAGTATCTTCGCTGGCATCACGCAATTGAAAAGCAAGCAACTCTATCTCATCTTTTAGAGTTTGTTGGCGTGCTTGCTTACATTCAAGCACAAAATCCGCAAAACTCGTTTTTTCCTGTTCAAGGTCGGCAAGCACGTCAGCAAGCTTGTTCTTGGCGGATGCAGCGGTTACCCTGCGTTCCTGTGCCTTTTCAATACCGGAACGGATTACCAGATTTTGTTCATCTAGCTTTTCCAGTTGCGTCGAGATATCGGCAGATTCTGTCTCCAACCGGCTTTTTTCGTTTTCATAGCCGATTCCGATAGCTTCCCACAAAACGGGCAGCCGTTTGCGCCAAATATCACGCGCGGTGACGTGCGCTAAAAGTTTTGTAATATCGGGAGCCAGCGCTTTAAGCTGCTGCAAATTTTGTGCATCACGCTTGACATTCGAATATTGAGCTGCATAGCCGCGTTCCAGATCAATGGTGCGCACCTGAAATTCTGAATCGTAAATTTCCAACAGCAGCTCTTTAAGCTCTTCCTGCTTAAGATGGGCAAGCCGCAGTAAATTGCAAAATGCGGAGCGAAAGCGTTCGTAATAATCACGATGCCGCAGAGGGACAAGACCCAGATTTATACCTTTATTGTCACCTATACTTGTTAACGCCGCGCGCAAATGCCGTGGTTCCAGTTCCGCAAAACCCTTTAAGGCGAGTTTTTCTTTAACTTTCTCATATGGTAAAGGACGGCGATTTTCATCCAAAAAGTCTTTTTCCTCAAATTTCCCTGTCCAGGCAAAACGCTCGTATTCATTCATCTTTAGCGGCCCAAGTCCATGTACGCCAAGGCATTGAATGCCGGTAGGCGTCATGCATTCAAAAATAACATAGCTGTAGGGATCAGGGAAATAATACCGGCGTGTTTGCGCGCTATCGCGGGAAAAATGCATTTTGCGCTGATCGTCAATATAGAGGAACTGTAGCAGAGATATCAGTGAAGTCTTGCCGACATTATTCGGACCGACAAGATGCAGGGATGAGGCCGTTTCAATATTGGCGTAATCGTACTTGCCGCAATGGATGGCGATAAGGCGGCTTAAGCCTTGGCGTGAAATCATTGGTTCGACTCCGCTGCTTCATTTTCTTTAAAAATGTCCATGCACAGATCCAGAAACCGGTAAGCTGGAGTTCTGAAACGGAACGCGTCCGCGTTTTCCATTTTGAGGAAACCGAACCGCTCCATGGTACGCAGAGTCTGGCGTAAGTCTTCCTCCGTAGCCATACCGGCTTCCTGCATGATAGCGCGGTAGCGCTCGCGCCGGAGATGTTCTAGGTTTTCTATGGGGAAGACATCAGCCATAATCTGTTCCGCCGGGCTTCCCCCCGCGTCGGCGATGGCTTCCACCAGAATAAACATGAAAACCGCCATTTTAGAGGATGTATCACTTATGGCGGTATCACCTCTGAAATAATAAAAACCGCGTGGATGATGTATCAATTCAAAACCGAGTTGCGTAAACAGTTCGGTCAGCGCGGCCTCATTTGTCTGCAAATCAAAATAGATACCGGTATCCTCCGGCGCGATATGCTTGCCTTTGCGGAGTAGGTCAAAAATCTCCATCAAATGCGGTAGGGCTGGTAAAATCTGTTTTTCAGTTTGCATCTTTTGTAACCCCCATAGGCACCGCCAAGAAAGAACAGGCTTTTGTATCGTATTGCTTCTCTTCGCCGCTGTTAAATTTTACTTGCCCAAATTCACCGTAGTATAGGCGCGCATAACAGCGCAGCAATTGTTCTGGGGCAGCTTTAGGATATTCAGTGATAAGCCATTCAAGGGCATCATCAAGCGGGATTGCCTTTTGCGCCTTAGCCATAAAATCTTCCGCCAAAATAATAGCCGACAAATCATTTCCTTGAACTTGGGCAAGCGGCGGCGGCAATTTTGGCGTATAGCCTTTCAGAGCCAGCAGATAGGACCGCAAGGCTTCGTCGGCAAAGAGTCCATCTGTCCGCCATGTGGAAATGGCAAGCCTTTTCGTCAAAAAGAGACTGGCAAGGCCATTACGCTTTATAAGCTGCAAGGCACAGGCCGCCCCCTGCGAAACTGCACTCTCCCTATGCAACTGGTCATGCAACGGCAGAAGCTCTTTAATGCTTTCCTTGAAATCAACGGCAATTTCCTTTCGTAAACGCAGCACTCGTGATTTCAAGGCAATAAATTCTCTCTGTACCGCCAGATCAAACTCAAATACGCTTTCTCCGTGCGCCAGTATAGTGTTTAATGTATCAAGCTGACGCTCCATTTCTTTATGGACATCCAGCATATCGCGCAACGGCACCATATAGCGCGTCCAGAGATAATTAACCCGCGCAAGCCTTTCTTTGACCGCCAGGCTGGTTTTATTGGCTTTCAGTTTGATTACTTCCGCAATAACAGCCTCACGGCTGTGGCTGGAATCCTGGCGCATGCGTTCAACTTCGTCTGCGGCATCAGCTAGCAGACGGACAGCGACAGATCCGTCTTTCCCGACAATGGCATTATCAAGACTATTGCCCAGTTGCTGTAAATCCGTCAGGTATGCCTGTATTACTTCCACCGAGGTAAGCCGGTACTCATGCAAAAGATAGGCCATCAGCTGCGCTACAGGGCGACGCATCTCATACGCCGCAGTAGCTTCAGGTGAAGGTTCTATTATGCCCAATTCTTCAAGTTGGTTTATTATGTGTTGAGGTGCGGGATCGGTGTCTTTACGGTTGGCACAGACAAAGTCGCGTAATTCCGCCTCGGTAAGGCGCGAGCGTTTTTCATAGAGGCGTTCCAAAAGCTCGCTATGATCCGCCGCAAACCGGAAAAATGTGAGAGGACTTATGATTGCCATGTGCTATAAACACCTAAACAGCAATACTATTTTGTGAACATGAGCCATTATTACTTTAGATAATAGTAAATTTAACACTATTGTGGATTAGTGAACACGGCGCGTGAACAACGTAAAACAGTGAATAACGGCAGGAAGGCCAATACCTCTCGCCGGGCAGTAAAGACTTCTTATAATTCATAGCCAAATTGTTCATCAGGGATGCTCGCCTCGCCCACAAAGGCACCTGGACCGATGATTCGGGTGCGTGCAGAAGGAGTGATGCCGAACTCGGCGCACATCTGGCAATATTGCCTGTAATACATCTTCATGAGCGACACCTGCGGACGAGGATGGGCTTCGCCGACAAGTTTGGTTACACCACCGATAATAATTTCACACACGCCGAACGGATAATAAGTCGTGCCCTTCGCTTCCAGCTCTTGCTCCATCTGCTTCCAGCGGGAATAGGATTTACAAAGTATTTCAAACGCACCCCTGTCGGCGGCGGTAAACACTTTACCCATCGCCGTTACAACACTGCGCCAGTAATTCTTTGACACATCGTCCAGCCAGTCCGGCGGGTCGCCGATTGGCCCGACGGGTTTCGGCTCGCGCCAGTTTATGCGGCATTTCTTCGTGCCATGCAGCATTTTCAGTACAGTAGGTTTTGGTTTTCTGCCTCTCATAAATTCCCCTAATAAAGCGTTTTACTATGTTCCACGCACTCGCGCGGAAAGCAGTGCTTTCCTGACTTCATGCTGGCCTGTCAAGAATAAACCGCAGTGCGGTTTTTCCTGACCACAACTCGACACTTTTGCTACGCATAAAATTGCATCTGACTGAGCCTTAACGCGAAGGAATGCCGGTCCCTTTAATTTGTTTAAGAAACCGGCCGTTCTTGCGGGCCGCACGGAAAGCAGTGCTTTCCTGACTTTTTGCGGCCCTCCCCCCCCTTGCGAATTATGGACGCGCGTACACATAGCCCCGAGGCGGTCTATAGGCAAAAGACTGGGAGGAACTGATCCCCCCCCCCGGGGGTATGGCGGGGCTTTGGGTTGCTATCGCTTCTGAACCTCTATCGTCCGGCAGCAATTAAGCCTCCCACATTTCTCCAATACAGTGACGCAAGTGACACATCCTTACGAAACCCCTGTTGCGTGCGCGCGTCACGCGCGCGTGAAAGGGTTATATGTAGCAACCCGTCACACCCGTCACTCCGTATTGGTAAACCATGTTTTTTCATACCAAGTCCTGCTGGACTTCCGTGCCATTAAGCGCGATGCCCAGAAACAGACGCTGTCTGCTGGAACGCAAGCGTTTGAACCCGCGCTTTTGCATATCCTCAGCAAACTTTTTCATGGAAGACACATACTCGCCGCCCTTTTCAGCCCATACCTTCCACGCTTGGTAAAGTTCATCCGCGCCTGCCCGCGCATTAACATCTTGAAAACACTCTTCGCTAATCCAGCGGCCCAACGCGTCTTCCGATTCCAGATACTCTTCCGTGGCCGCCAACACGCAAGCAGGAGGTTTAAGCCCTATGCGCTGCCATTCCAGACACCCTGCTATCGCCCAGCGCAGGATTTCGTCCCGTTCCTTAAGTAACTGTTCAGGCAAGTCATGATTGCGTTTTTCGGCGGGAATGGTCACCGTGAACGGTACAAGGTGGAGCCTGCGCCGCATGGCTTCGTCTACATCGCGAATTGACGGTTTGTTATTACCTGCAACAAGCAGTTTGAACTGCGGTTTGTAATCAAAGAAATCCTGCCGCATGAAACGCGCGGATATCTTGTCGCCGCCGGTAAGCGATTTTATCTTGGCCTCAGCCCAGCGCCGCCCCTTTTCCACCTCTATGGAGGTTACAAGCCGCGCGCCGCGCAATCCCGCCAGATCGGTGGGATGCTTGTCCGTGCGAGTTTCCATGAATGTATCCATGGGCGCGTTTGTGGCGTAATCACCCAGCACAGCCGCCAGTGTATTGAGAAATACGGATTTACCGTTCGCACCCGTGCCATACAGAAAAAACAATGCCTGTTCGGTGGTCGCGCCAGTCAAAGCATAACCCGCCATGCGCGCCAGATAGCGTTGCAGTTCGTCATTACCATCGGTAACATCGTTGAGGAAGGCAAGCCAGCGTTCGGGTTTTGCGTGTTCATCGGCAATGCCTGCTGCGGTCAGTTTGGTCATGTAATCCAGCCGTGAGTGTGGGCGAACCTGCCCGGTCCGCAAATCCGCAACACCTGTTGCGGAATTTAGCAACCACAAATCGCGGTCCCATTGGTCGGTAGTAGCGGCATGATGTCGGTCAGCACGGCTAAGCCGTTCCACCGCCGCGACTGTATTTGCGCTGGCGATTTTAGCCGCCGTTTTTGCCTTGACGCAGCGCGCTGCCGCTTCCCGGCAGACAAGCCGGGCCAGGTCGTAAGCCCGCAGAGTATTTTCACGCCGCCAGCAGTTGCCGTCCCAATGCAGCCAGTGGCCCCATGCAGCAACATAACGCCAGTCCTCGCCATAATGTTCGGTAAATTTCAGTGCCAGCGCGTCATCGGTGAACCCCGGCGGGCGGATATCCTCGTCCTGTTCACTCGCGCCAGCCGGATAATTGCAAATGCTCCGGGCTATGGTTTCCACTTCGGTATCAGGCAAGGGCGGCTGACAACGGGTAGTGTTTACGATTTTGAGTTCCGCAAATATTTCGTCCAGCTCCTTGTCTCTCCGGCGGAGATTCCCGGCAATGCTTGCGAGAGTATCGTTGCGTTTGCCTTCCGTAATCATCGCACCAGAGGCAGAAACTTTGGCGGGTTGCCTGACAGACATAAGTTTGACTATAGAATCCGGCAGCATGACCAAATGCGCCTCAGCATCTACCCACTCATATGCCTTGCCACCTATTGTTGAACCGGGGGCAACAATGTACCCGCCATCAGCCTTGATGTCGATGCCTGGGCGCAAACCAATGCGGCAGCGCAGCGGGCCGGGTGCGGCATAATAAAGATGCTGCCCACCGCTAGGCGTAGTTACTGAAAGGGTAGGGGTCATACCAGTCATGCTTGCCAGCGATTCGTTGCCCTTGGCCCCGTTTTTTACATCAACATCCACAATAACGAGGTCCGAAATCACGCCGGTTGCTATGCCGATGTTTGCCGCAGGCTGGTCCGTCCACCAGCGTTTTATATCGGCAGGGTCCTTACTGGCATCCTTGAAGCCGTGCTTTGTAAGCGGAGCTTTGCTGTTCGGCATAAGCGGGAACACAGCCCAGCCCAAATCCACATACGCCAGTGCGCGTTCCAGCATCATAAAATCCTCCCCAATACCTGCGAAATACTTCGACGGTTGAACTCGTGTGTCAGCAGGCAGGCAGCCTCGTATCGCGTCTGCGGATTATAGTTCCACGACAGATAGCTGAGTTGTTTCTCGGTCGGCGGCTGGCACAGCCACCGACAGGATTTATGCGCGGCACTTTCCGTTTCGTTAAGGCGAAGCCAGTCGTCAGCCGAGGCTAGGCAAGCGGTCCTTTCACCCAAGCAAAGCAGTTTCGCAGGGTTTTTCCGTATTCCCCCCACCGCGCACCAGTGGTTGCCATGCCTGAATATGCCGCCCCAAGCGTCAAAGCCGGTCGCCACTACCGCCGAGCCGTCCTGCCTGACATTACACCACCTAAATGGCGAACGGTTCAGCAGGTCAAACTCTGTCATGGCAAAATCATTCAGCTCTGGTTTTGTTTGATCCTTCGCCTCAAATTCATAACCGCAAAAAGGGCATTCACGGCTTGCCGAGGTAATTCCTGCTTTGCAGTGCGGGCAGGTTTTCATCGGGGCTTCATACTTTTTCAGTTGTCTCTCAAGTTTAAGGGAGGCCTCCTGTTCTAATGAACCATGCATGATGACCGATGTCCCGAAATCCAGAACGATGCAGTCGGACTTTATCCGTCCGGGATAGCGGTCAGGTTCCAGCTTGCGCAATCCTCGCCCTATCATCTGAATCATCGCGCTTTTATGCGAACATGGCCGCAACAGAACAACGCAGGATACCGGCGGGCAATCCCACCCTTCCGTAGCCACGGCGACATTTACAAGAACCTGTGTTGAGCCGGATTCCAGCCTGTGGAATATCTGCGCACGGTCAGCTTCGGCGGTTTCGCCGGTTACAAGTTCGGTTTTTACGCCAGCGGCAATAAACGCTTCCGCAACATGGCTGGCATGCACCACGGTGGAACAGAACACCACGGTTTGCCGGTTACCAGCTTTTTCACGCCAATGCCTGATAATCGCATCGGTCAACGGTGTATGGTCCATTATGGCTTCAACCTCGGTCATGTCATAATCGTCGGTCAGCTTATGGACTTTCCGCAAACCGTCCTGCACACCGATATCTATTACGAATGTGCGTGGACGAACCAGCTGCCCGGAGCCTATAAGTTCGGACAAGGTAATCTGGTCGGCACAGTTATCAAAAATATCGCGCAGGCTTTTGCCGTCGCCTCGATTGGGTGTAGCGGTAACACCATACACCATCAGGTCAGGATTACGGCACTTTGCGGCTTCTATAATTCGCAAATAACTTTCCGCGCGGGCGTGATGTGCCTCATCAATAACAAGCAGGTCCAGCGGGGGCAACTGTTCAAGGTTGTGGTCGCGTGCCAAAGTCTGCGCCATGGCAAACACGGCTTTGCCGGACCATGACTTTTCACGGGAATCCACCACCGAAACCGGCACATCAGGATTAACCATGCGGAACTTGTCCATGTTTTGTGCCGTAATTTCGTCACGGTGGGCCAGAATGCAGCTCCGCGCACAACCCAACCTGCCCACAACAGCGGCAAGCATGATGCTCTTGCCAGCCCCTGTGGGCGCAACACCAAGTGCATTACCGCGATTCCGCAGCGCAGTAACGCTACGCTCAACAAATGCCTTTTGCCGGTCGCGCAATATCATGCCGCACCGGCCTTGATATGTTCAACACTGAAAGCCGTTTCGCCAAATACGCGCATAAGAAAGCCCGTAAATACCCGTACAAGAGCTTCGCCAGCCTCATTGCCGGATTCAACAACCATCGCGTTCTTGTCGTGGTTAAGGGCATACCTCACACCCACACGAACTGCCGCTTTGCCGAACAGACACTCAACCGCTACAACAGCCAGAATCATTTGCGCTTCGGCATATTCCGGCACGGCCTCTGGGCCTAAATGGAAAACATAGATATCTTTCATGCTGCCTCCGTTTGCTGGGTTAACTACACCCATGCATACGACAGGCCCAACCAAAATGTCGGATTATTTTGCATATCCGGCTATCTCATTTGCCTCAAATATTTTTTTGATACGCGCCAGATCGTCATACAGAGTCGCTCGCGGCACATCAAGGCGTTTGCTGATTTCCAGCATACTCATATCGCTGGCCAGCATTTGGCATAACAGCTGCTGCCGTTTTGACAGCTTGCTGGTAACCGCACATAGATCCAGCTTCAATTCAAGCCAGGTATTATCTCGCGGATCGGCAATTACTTCCTCAAAAGTTATAGCCTCGCCTTCGTCGGAACCGGGAACGGCTTCCGAATAGATACTGATTGCTTCTCCAAATTCCGGACGGCGTTTTTTCGACAGCATGGCTTTTAGCATATCGCACAACCGGTTTTTCACTACACGCGCCATAAAAGTGCGTTCGTTGCAATTCAACCCGGCACGATACTTGTGCCTATTTTGCAGCCAATGCAGTAATGCTTCCTGAGTAAGATCATAAAAGTCTTCGGGCTGAAGACACTTCCACTGACTCAGAAAGCCATGTACCACGTTCTTGGCTACTGCCACCTCCCAATCATCAAAACCACCTTTATATTGCAGGGCTGAAAATTGCATCGCGCCACCTCCGAAGTTAAGTTCGGAAGTGTCTTCAGCCCTGCTACTATTTTGCCGCTAAATCCCGTTTTCTTAAATCACGGAGGAATAACGGAGGTCCGACAGTCTGGGGCTGATTGTCGTATGCACGCTCAGGAGGCAAACCATGAATATTGAAGTCAGCTTTCTGAGCAACGAGTTATCACGGGAAGATTGCGGCAAATTGATAAAGCTGCTGGCGGACGGCGTGTGTGACTACCTGCTCGCCAGCCGTAAAATCTGCATCAACAAAATAGTAGAGGAACGCGCGGTCAAAGCTCTTAAAAAGGCACGGGACATAAGCGCAAAATGTTCCGAAGCCGCGTCAGAAAATGGCTTGCTTTCAGGCGGAAGCAACTCTATCATGTGAATGACTTAATGTTCACAGGGAGACAATTATGCAGAAAAAATGCGGTTTTATAATCAGGGTAAGCACGGAAAGGCAGGCGCAGAACAAGGAGGGTTCGCTCGTCAACCAGCTTCAGCGGCTGAAGGCGCATGTTGAGTACAAAACCAATGCCTGCGGCGAGGACTGGATTGAAGCGGAGCGTTACGAACTGAAGGCCGTGTCCGGCAAGGATTCGTTTCGTACCGCCGAGTTCGGCAGGCTGTTTGAGGATATAAAGACCGGACGCGTAAACACGGTATTATGCACCGCGCTGGACCGGGTAAGCCGTTCCGTCCGCGATTTTTTGAGTTTCTTTGAACTGCTGGCCAAATACAATGTGGAATTCGTCTGCCTTAAACAGAATTACGACACTACCACTTCGCAGGGCAAATTGTTTATCACGATAATGATGGCACTGGCGGAATTCGAACGCGAGCAGACCTCCGAGCGTACCCGCGAGGCCTGTATCGCCCGCGCCGACCGTGGATTATGGACCGGAAGCCAATTGATCGGATATGACATAGATCCCGTCCACAAAGGGCATATTATCCCGAATGAGCAGGAGAAAGCCCTCGTCAACTTCACATTCGATGCCTATCTAAAATGCGGTTCCTTTATCCAGACATACCGAGCGCTCAACGCTCATGGCTACCGCACAAAACAATACGAATCCCGGCGAAACATTTCCCATCCGGGGCGACGCTTCTGCTACACCTCAGTGCAGCAGATACTGACCAATCTTGCCTATATCGGGCTTAAAGAAGTGAACAAGAGTAAGAGGAATAAAGATCAATCCACCTTGCCGGATAGCGAGCGATATCGTACCGTCAAGGCAGTCTGGCCACCGATAGTAGAGGAAGCAAAATTTTATGCGGTACAGGAACTGATTCAGAAAAACTGCAAAACAAAACATAACGGCACACTACCGCTCAAACACAGTTATATCCTCAACAGCGGCCTGCTGTGGTGTGAAAAGTGCGGGAGCCCGATGGAAGGCACTTCAGGAATAGGCAGAAGCAATGTCCGGTATTACTACTATGTATGCAAAAATCGCGACTGCCGCAGNAAAGTGCCNGCCGGAGAAATTGAAACNACNGTACTTGAACGCGTAAAAACCCTGGCTTGNGACGAACGNATCGTCTCGCAGATAGTCAACACNGCAAATGCTCAAACTTATAAAGANCTGCCNCAACTGGAAACACAGAAAGCCGCACTGGANAAGGAATTACTAAGAGATCAAGAACACTGCCGACAACCTNATGAACCGGTGGGATTGTGTCGCAAGCGACAGNAANGCCGGGTTTCTCAAGGAGAAACTGGACAAGCTGGCTATNCGCCGCAAGGATCTGGAAACCGGAATTTCAGAACTTGCATTNGTAATTGAGGACTTGCAGCGNCACGCCCTGAGTCATGAGAAAATNAGCAAAGTATTGCAAAACTTCAGCGAAGTCTTCGCCCAGATGAAACCTTANCAGCAAAAGGAACTTATGAATCTGGTCCTGCATAAGGCAATAATAGGNGAAAAAGGCATAAAAATAGCCCTGCACGGTAAAATACCGGATGCAGGGCTTTTATTGGATGCGGCTGAGTTACGCACTCAGACGCCAAACTGGCTCCCCCGTTAGTCCAATAACCAGAACGTTCTCCGTCGAGTTCCGTTTCGTTTAGAGTTCTTATCAGCCGAAAATCAGAAGGGCAAGCAGTACGATGTAAGAACTAAATTTCTTCCCCTCCAGGTAACTATTCACACCAAATCTCAGACGATATAATGTTCCACAATCCCTGAATTTATGCCTCTAAAGTTCTGCGTACGCAAATACGCGGGCGGCAGTTAAGTTAATATACGAACAGGCTTTCAGATGAACGCAGGTCTTGCTTTAACGGCACAATAACGGCAACAATGCCGTGAAACTCTAAAAAGGTCAAAAGACATACAGATTGTCGTCAACTTTTAAAATGCCGGAGGCTTTGTGAAGAAAATTATATTTTTATTACTCTCAACACTTCTGCTGGCTGGGTGTGTTACGCAAACGTATATGAATGCATCGTCGGCAGTCTTATCACAGATGCAAGTTTCCTCACCCAATGATTTATTAACGGGCAGTTATAGAAAATACTATATATTTGGTTTTTTACCTGCTGATTACAATAATTCCTTAGAAATGGCTGTTAAAAATGCTCTTTCAAAAAATCCCCAAGCATCAACACTTGTTAATGTTTTTGTAGAAAATAAAATTATATGGTATTTGTTTTGGGCAACAGAAGACATTGTTGTAACAGGAACACCCGTAACAATTTCCAGCAGTGAATCAGTATCCGAAATTATGAATGGAGCAAAAACCGCCGATGAATTTTGTCCTCGAATGAAAGATAGAAAAGAAACTCAGAGGGAAGCCATATGGAATCTTATGAATGAAAAAGATAAGAATGTAATAATTAATGATGTAAAGGCACATGGCACCGTTGAAACTGATCGCTACGATCGAAACGTAATAACAAAATTTACAATTACCAATCACTGGGATGCTTGTAATAAAGACCTTATTCAGTGGATTCTCTCAAAAAATGTCAACAAATGATACAAATTCCGTTTCAGAACAACAAATTTTACCCATGCCTGATGCGGAAAAGATTAGGCAAGCATTTCTGCAGTTGTCATTTGCGGCGAAACTTCATGTCTATGCTGAAAACAGTTTCATTGACAAAAAAACATTCGATTGTCATGTAAAATTTTTGAAAGACAATATTAATTTACCTGCCAATGAATTCTACTCCTATGATGAGATCAATGCGGCATCAATTAACACTCTAACTATCACGCTAGGATTTACGACATCTGTTTTATATGACGCACTCAGGCGCTATGCGGCTTCATTGTCAAATATAGAAGAGGAACTATATAATCTCCTCTATATGATTCGCTGCTGCTTTATGCATAATTCAATTGACCCGCGCTGGTTTATTACAAAGCAGAAATATCTCCACCTATATGAAATTCAACTTGCAACAACAAAAATTGTCATTGATTTGACAACCAAAAATGACAAACCATTTAAGATAGATGAGATCGGTGGATACGCGGCTTATTTTGAAATACGCGATGCGGTTATTGCGATAATAGAAAGACGACAATCCAAACCAAATAATCCATAAATTTCTTATCAGAAACCAATCCGTTCGGCATAAAAAATCGGGACTTGACAACTTGTGGAAGATGAGGCATAATATAATCGATAAAGATTTATCGATTGCCGGCAGCAACGGCAGCAACGTAAGGCTTCGCACTAAAGCAGTTACACGCGGGCGGACGGTTGCAAACCACCTCAGCCAGCCCTCCACCCCGCAATTCAGTACAAATGCGTTGGTTTATAGTTGGAGGCTGACATGAAAACACAAAACACCTCAGCGGATGACGCGGCACTTAAACAGCTTAACGAAGCTGTGGCGCGCGTAAAAACGGCGCAGGCCGCTTATTCCACTTACACGCAGGCGCAGGTTGACCACATTTTCCGCGAGGCCGCCATGGCCGCCGCCCGCAACCGGATTTACCTTTCTAAAATCGCCGTTGAAGAAACCGGCATGGGCGTTATGGAAGACAAGGTTATTAAAAACCATTTCGCATCCGAATACATTTACAATAGCTATAAAGACACCAAAACCTGCGGCGTTTTGGAAGATGACGACTCTTTCGGCTACCGCCAGATAGCCGAACCCATTGGCATAATAGCGGGCGTTATCCCCACCACGAACCCGACCTCGACGGCAATTTTCAAGTCGCTGCTGGCGTTAAAAACGCGCAACGGCATTATTTTTTCGCCACACCCAAGAGCTAAAAAATGCACCATTGTGGCCGCCAAAATCATTTTAGACGCGGCGGTTGCCGCCGGCGCGCCCGCCGGCATTATCGGCTGGCTTGAAAACCCCACAAGCCTTACCAGCAACGCCCTTATGCATCATAAGGACGTTAACCTTATTCTTGCCACCGGCGGCCCCGGCATGGTGCGCGCTGCCTACAGTTCGGGCAAGCCCGCCATTGGCGTGGGCGCGGGCAACACGCCGGTTATTATCGACGCCACGGCTTCAATTAAAATGGCGGTAAGCTCGGTAATCATGAGTAAAACGTTCGATAACGGCGTAATTTGCGCTTCGGAACAGTCGGTAATTATCGAAGACGCGATATGGGAAGAAGCCAAGGCTGAATTCATCCGCCGCGGGTGCCAGTTTGTAACCGGAAAGGACCGCAAAATTCTTTCCGATTTGATTATTCACGACGGCGCGGTTAACCCCGCCATTGTGGGCCAGTCGGCCCACAAAATTGCCGAAATGGCGGGCATTGCGTCCGACCCGGCGGTTAAAATTCTTATAGCGGAGTGCGACAGCGTGGGCGCGGAAGAACCGTTCTCGTACGAAAAACTTTCGCCCGTGCTGGGGTTTTACCGCGCGCCGAACTTTTCCGCCGCGCTTGACCGAGCCTGCCAGCTTATTGAATTTGGCGGCGCGGGCCACACCTCGGTGCTGTATACCGACGAGGTGAACACTCCGCACATCGAACTGTTCCAGAACCGCATGCACACCGGCAGAACCCTTATCAACATGCCGGCCGCGCAGGGCGCAATTGGCGATGTGTACAACTTCAAACTTCCCCCCTCGCTAACGCTTGGGTGCGGAAGCTGGGGCGGCAACTCGATAAGCGAAAACATAGGGGTGAAACATCTCATGAACATAAAATCGGTGGCGCAGCGGCGAGAAAACATGCTGTGGTTCAGGGTACCGCCCAAAATCTACTTCAAACGCGGCGCGCTCAAGCTTGCGCTGACGGAAGAATTGAAAGGCCGCAAACGCGCTTTCATCATAACCGACAAAACCATGGAAAGTCTTGGCCATGTGCGCGCGGTTTCCGACATTGTGGAAAGCCTGGGCATTCAGTTCCGCGTGTTCAGCGACGTTAAGCCCGACCCCGATATCGCAAATATTACAACCGCATTGCAAATGGCTAATGCCTTCCAGCCCGATATTTTTATTTCACTGGGCGGAGGCTCGCCCATGGACGCGGCCAAAATGGCGTGGCTGATGTACGAAAACCCCGACCAGAAGTTTGAAGACATCGCCATGCGGTTCATGGATATCCGCAAACGCATCAACACCGTGCCGGAACTGGGGCGCAAGGCCGTTATGGTGGCCATACCCACAACGTCGGGCACCGGGTCGGAAGTTACGCCCTTTACGGTAATTACCGACGAGAAAACCCACACCAAATACGCCATTACCGACTACGCCCTTACGCCCGACATGGCCATTGTCGACCCCGAATTCGTAATGCACATGCCCAAAACGCTTACGGCGCACGGCGGACTCGACACCATTACCCACGGCATTGAGGCCTACACCTCGGTATTCGCAAACAACTTCTCGGACGGGCAGGCTCAGGAAGCCCTGCGGCTGGCGTTCAAGTATTTGCGCGCTTCTTACACCGAAGGCGCGGCCAACCCCGTGGCGCGCGAAAAAATGCACTACGCCGCCACCATTGCCGGCATGGCNTTCGCCAACGCGTTTTTGGGCGTGTGTCATTCAATGGCTCACAAGCTGGGCGGCACTTTCGGAGTCCCTCACGGGCTTGCCAACGCGCTGCTGCTGCCTTATGTTATCGACTTTAACGCCACCGATAACCCCACCAAGCAGGGGCTTCTGCCGCAATACAAGTACCCGTTCGTTAAAGGCCGCTACGCCAAACTGGCCGATTTTCTGGGCCTTACCGGCGATTGCGGCGACGATACCGACAAAAAAGTTACCGCGCTTATTCGCGCCCTTGAAAAACTGAAGGACGACCTTGCCATTCCCAAGTCAATTAAAGACACTGGCGTGCCGGAAGCCGATTTTCTGGCCAGCCTTGAAGCCCTGTCGGAGCAGGCGTTCGACGACCAGTGCACCGGCGGCAACGCGCGCTACCCCCTCATAGCGGAAATTAAGGAAATTTACCTTAACGCCTACTATGGCCGCCCGATACGCGCAAGCAAATAAACTAGACCTCTGAAAAAAACAGCCCCGGCACAAAAATGCCGGGGCTGTGTATTTATATTGTAATAACCTAAAAAACCCGCCTTTTAAGGCGGGTTTTCAGGTCTGACATGCAAAAACCTAAGCGTTATTTTTGGTACGAAGCCAGGCCGCCCACGTTCCGTCGGCCTTTTCGATATGCGCCAGCAGCCAACTGTGTAAAGTTGCAACCAAAATTGACCCTCTGGTTGCAACGAAAACTGACCCTCCCTCACTTCATTTTCAGCACATTTTTAGCTCGTGCATAAACATTATACAGGCGAACTCCGCATGGTTAAAATAGCTGCAACTACTGGGGCAAAACCGCCTGCAACTTTACAGCCATAGGCATCATTCCCACCGCTATCGCTATAGCCCGCTATTTCAGCCATATAGTTTTATTGCTTGTCACAATGACGATTACGCGGTTCGCTCTCAAACTAATCCAGCGGCTGAATATCAGGATGACTTATACAATCGCCAACGCGCTTTCTCTGTCGCTTTTGGATTTGACATTTTTCCTTTATATTTCCTACTGGCTCAACACCGAGATGGTTTTTTATCTGGGGGCAGGGCTATTGCTCTGCGCCATTTTGGCGCGGAAACAGTTGTTGATTGCCATGGACTTGCTGGAAAAAATGCTGGACCTGATAATCGGGCTTGCCACCAGTGAGCCGGTGCATCAGATTGCTGTTGCAACCGGTACGGAAGAATTCCCGCTGCATATCGGTACCACCCGCTGGCTGATTAATGATAGGAATGCGCTTGCGGAACGCAGTATAAAAGAGCTGGAAATACGGGCGAATACCGGAGCCAGCATAATTTCCATTTACCGGGACGGCGCAAACTTGTCCAATCCCAGCCCCGAAACCAAGTTAATGCCGGGAGATGTTGTAATCCTGTTCGGAAGCGCGGAGGAATGTGCCCATGCCGACGCGTTCTTTAAAGAAAACGAAAAAAAGAGCCAGGGATAGGCAGACATTTACCCACACAGGAAATGTGATATCAGGAAATCCATCCTTCTGAATGCTGAAGAATAATATGGTCCGGCTAAATCAGCGTCTGTAAATTTTCAAAAATAGCCTTGCCTGCAACCTGCCCGGTTATTATCGCCTTGTCGGCTCCCGCGCCAAGCAAAGCTTCGGCGGAAGCGGAGTCTTCCGCCAGCATTATTTTTTTCGCTTTAGGGGCGAGATGCTTCATTTGAGTCAACAGTCGCTGATTTGTGGTGCCTTTCAGAAATACGTCTGGAATGGCGCATATTACGATTGAGGCTTGGTCTATGCCTATATGCGCTAGAGTTTCATGATTGCTGATGTCGCCATATTCCCATGCATATCCCCGTTGAGCCAAACCCTCTTTAAGCGAGTGGTTGAAATCCACTACTAAAATTCTTTCCTTTAGTTCCGGTGCGAATTTTTCAACAGCATCAAGGAAGANCCGGCCTTCCCGAAAACATCCTAAAACAACAATATCCCGCTTGACTTGAGTATCTTCGGAATCTCCGATTGATTTTTCTTCATGTTTACCGTAGCCTAGCGCAGTTATAATGATTTTCGCAATTTTGTCGTTGTAGCTGATAATATAAGTTCCCATTATAGCCGCTATCAGCATTGCCGTAAGCATTATCGGTTGCGCAGAGGCGGACAGATGCCCATATCCAACTCCAAGCGTAATAATGACAAGAGAAAACTCGCTTATCTGCGACAGATTCAGCGCGGAGATTATTCCCGCCCGCAGCCCCAGCTTCATTTTTACCGTTACAAATGGCACCGATAACAGGCGGCTGAGCAGTACAAAGACGCTTAAAGCAATAGCTAAACCGATATCGCCAAGCGAAAGCACAGGGATTTTGAGTCCCAATGCAACGAAAAACAAGGTTACAAAAAAGTCCCTTATGCCTCCCACTTTGCCTATGATATCCGCGCCGTAAGGGAAAGCAGCTATGGACATGCCCGCAATCAAGGCGCCCATTTCCTTGGACAAGCCCGCCGCCTGGGAAGCGGAACAAAGCAGAAAGCACCAGCCGATAGCGGTCAGCAGGACCAGTTCGGGGCTTTTGGCTGCGGAGGAGAAAATCCGTCCGAGCAGATGTCGACTTATTAAAAAAGCCGCACCTATCAGGACGAAACCTTTGACTGACGACAGCAGCAATCCGCCCAATTGCGGTGATTGGAGATTCGGCTGAAACGCCATAAAAATTATGGCCCAGATATCCTGCAGCACCAGTACGCTTATGGTCAGTTTTCCCGCAAGGGTGAAGGTTTCAAATTTATCGTTGAGCAGTTTGACGACAATCAGCGTGGAGCTGAGCGCAAGGCCGATAGACATATATAAACGGTCATGCGCGGCGGGGAACATGCCCAATAATTTGAAAGTCGCAAACCCCAGCGCGGCACAGGCGGCAAATTGAAAAAAGCCCGTGACGATTATTGATTTGCCCATCTTCATCAGTTCACGGATATTTATCTCAAGACCGATAATAAAAAGCAGGAAGATAAGACCTATCTCGGAAATAAACTCTATGTTCTGCTCATTTGAAATGAGTCCGAATCCTAAAGTCGGCCCCAATAACGCCCCGCCCAACACATACCCCAGTATAAGCGGCTGGCGGAACAGCCGGGCGATATGGGCAACAGCTACGGAAAATATTATGCCAAGGCTGATATCTTTGAGTAGGTCGATGGAGTGCATAGGCTATTTCGCTTCTCTTGCTTTCAGTAATTCAAACCATTCAGCGGGCCCGGCAAGAATTACTTTGTCTCCTTCAGAAATTAGCGTGGCATCATCTTGCTTCATTTCCTGAGGGGAACCATCAAGGAGAAGTCCGGCCACCGCTAACGGTTCCACCTGCGTTTTTAATTCCCTGAGTGTTATCCCAATCCATTGCGCATGGTCTTTGGCGGATACCGCTTTTAACCAAAGCGAGGGGTTGTTGTTCTCATCCACAATTGCTTCACCAGACATCGCTCGGAGCATTTCTTTTGCGGCCTCAGCTTCGGGATTTATTATTTTTACCGGGAAGGGCGTTTTAACTGGCTGAAAATACTTTTGCGCGCCCAGAACGACATGTATATCTTTGTATGTGTCAGCCAAGGCATGAAAAATCAAATCCAAGTCTGCGCTATCCAACAAAAGCACGGAATCGCCTTCATTTACATTTGAGGTTACAAGCTCCCTATTCGCTTTATCATATTGTCTGAAGGTTATTTTGGGCGACAAATTGGCGGGTTTTTCTGTGCAGAATAAAATTACCTCATGGTCCAGCATCTCCAATAGGCGTGCGGCATAAGCTCCCGACTTGTTCCATCCAAAAATCACGTATTTCATGAGTCAGTCTCCAAATTGGGCGGTTCGCTGTTGCGTATTAACCTAGATTTTAGAACATTGAGAGAAAACAAAACAGGGTATCGCCTAATTTTTGCAAGTGCTCCTTTTATAAATTGCCACCAATTGCGCAAGGTTCGCGTATATGCGCCCAAAACAAATTATTATGCCGTTAAACTGCCATTAAATTGCCGTTAAATCAAGGCCCAAAACCGCCCGGACAAGCTCGCCCCAGTTAGGCCAGAACTATGCGTAAATGGCCCCTAGCGGCCCTTTCGTAGCGGACTGGGACGTTATCCCATAGCAGGACTTGGCTACGCATGTTGCGCACAACCGACGGGTCTATTGGGAAGAACTGTCCGCAGTTCGATACCTGCCCGGGGAGAAGAACTGTAAATTTGTAAAGCCAAGACAGTTAAGCTGTCATTCAGTTTTTACCATCTCCATTTTAAGATATCCTTTGCGATTTCGTGTTGTGGTTCAGACCTTATTGGACACATTTAATATATGTCTTTTGCCCTTTAGTTTAGGACATTTTACAATGTCTAACACAATACATCCATTATTTAAGTTTACAACTTTTGGGCATAGTGTTACATTTGACCTTCCCCCTATAATTCGGACCAGTTAAAATGGGTAAATTTACCAATCTTCGTCTAAAAAGGCCCACAAATACCAGCTATCGAAGCAGTTCGCTAAACTATTCTCTTAACTGTGGATTTTTGCCGTATTTTTACTTGCCCAGCGCGATTGGATATTGCCCGCTGCCCCATCCCAGCCCGGAAGTTCTATATATTAAACAAGCCGAAAAAGTTCTTACGACGGGGAATCCCCCGTTAGTCCAATAACCAGAACATTCTCCGTCGAGTTCCGATTCGTTTAAGGTTCTTATAAGCCGAAAAACAGAAGGGCAAGCAGTACGATATGCAGAACCACGCTCCCTCTAAATTGTAGAATTGAGCATATGGGGACGGCAGGAGAAACCGTGCATTATTTCCTACCTCAAACTGTCCAACCTTCGCTAAACCTCAATATATAGGCGACAGGCGCCCTACCGCCATAGTCCATACCCCTGATCTGGATTATTAGGGAAAGCCTCAACGCTATTTATTTTGGCTTAAATTCTGAAGCAAGTTTATATGCCTTAGCTATCTGCCCTGTGGTACATTTGCTTTTTATACTTTCAATAGCATCCGAAATAACTTTTAGTTGTTCTGGCTCACTAATACTTGATTTTGCAATGGAAAGCCATTTTAATGCATATACGTAGTTCCGAGGCACACCATCCCCACGAACGTATATTACTCCAAGTTGGCACTGGGCATCGACATTCCCTTGCATCGCAGCTTTACTGTCCCATTCAAATGCTTTTTTATAATCTCTGGCAACACCGTGGCCTTTATAATACATGTTGGCAAGGCTACACTGTGCGGACGCGTTTCCCTGTTCAGCAGCCCTGCGCCACAACGCACAAGCCTTTTCATAGTCTTTACTGACACCTTTTCCGCTGTAATACATTTGGGCAACCTTAAGCAACGCATCAGTATTGCCTTTTCCAGCAAGTGCTATATTTTTCTTGTATAAGAAATGGCTGGAAAGGGAAATGGCCACTATTAATGACAGAATAACAGACATACTGCCACTAGCAATTGCTGAATATCTAAACCGAAGATTTAGAGAACGGATAGAAGCCCCCTTTGGAATAGAGAGCTTGTAACCTCCAATTATGGAAACAACAAATACTACAGCCCCAAAGAACACCCACAACAAGCTGCTTAACCCATACATTACTATCCCAAGGATTAAGACAAGCACACCGACACAACAAGCACCGAGCAAGGCACCACCAAAATATTCAGCCTTCAAAGATATAACTATTTCTTTTAGCAAAGCCGAAGCCTGTTTGTTTACCTTATCATCCCCGGTTATCGTAGAAATTTTAATAGCCTTACCGACAAGGTCAAACGCCTCAGACAGACTTTCAGATTTATACAGTTCTTCAGCTCTTTTATAATACTCCAGATTGAGATCGGTAAAAGGAGTCTTTTCGNCCACAAGAGTTGCATCGGCGCCCAATGCCCAAAGGGAATATAATTTATCGTTATATGAATAATCGATCTTTATACATGGAAAACTTGTAATTGTCACATGCTGGCGAACAACTCTCGTCTCATCTTGCCGAGTGGGATCAAGATACTTAGTTACCAAAGCACTCAATTCTGTTGCCAATTCTTGATGCGGTGCTGATAATAATAGCCCAGGATCTGAAAAGAGGTCCGCGTCAAGAGACATAAGAGTACTCTCAGGTTTTAGGTTATCATTGGCGAATATTTTTTTTGCTTGAGCAATAACTGCGGTATTATAGAACCACTTACCATACGACTCAGGGATATACTCAACGTTTAGATTAAGGAATCGTACGACTTGCCCAGTCCCAGCACAACGCTGGCAAGTTACAAACCCTATTCCCGAACAAGTCTTACAAGTTAGGACTCTTTTCCCCGCACAAGTTTTACAGGGAATCCAGCCGGTATGCGAGCAGACCTCACAAACGATTTTACCGGTTCCGTTACAGTGATAACAGGTGTGATACGTACGCTCATTGCTCCCATTTAAATACCCCGTTTGTTCTGTCTTGCCATGACCCTTACAACGAGTGCATCGGGTCTCACCATGCCCGTCACACACATGACATCGAATCTCCCCCCTCCCTGAGCAAGCATGGCAGTTTATTTGGCCATTTCCATGACATGAATCGCAACGCAATTCACCTCGATTACGACATGTCGGACAATCATGTATTTCACACGAACTGGTATTGGAAAAGCAGCAAACTGCGGCTTAAATTCTTTCTTCCAATCAATCTCTAATGCCCAAAGATTCACATCCGACGGCTTGTGAAATATTTTCTGTGGAATCTCGGCGCCGTTATATGGAATTTCGCCAGTAGAAACGCTTCTGTTTTCTACCAATGCATCAAAATCTAAAAAATAAACAGGATAATTAATGGATTTCTGTATAGTAATCTTTTCACCAAATTCAGATATATTGTGATGTGGGATTTTCTTGGCATACTCGCTTAAGGCAATACGTATTACGGCAAGCTGAGCATCTGTCGGAGCACTTTCCAGAACATACTGTTCTGGATTAACTTTTTCACATTTTTGAGATTCCATAACTACCCCTTTAAAATTGTTCGTCGCGCCTCGTAGTACCCACATATATTACATTTATTGCGAAATAGGATTCTATTTCCAGCTTCCATGTCTGTACCCTCTGGGGCAGCCATAGTCTGCTATTTCAGGACTCAAACCTTAATGGGGAGCAGTATACACCACAAACTGCAGGAGGAAGACTAAAGTGTATAATTTTGGTTTATTTTCTACTAAGAAATATATCTCCACCAGCGCGGGGAAGGCCGACGTTTGCGCGCACAAATGGAATCTGTAAGCGCGAAGGAGCTTGACGGAACGACCGAGAAGCTCATCCGCAAAACGCGCAGAACACCATGAACGCGCATGCCAGTATGATCAGGACACCGACTATGAAGTCTGCCCTGGCAGCAAACTTACGCTGGGCCTCAATCAATTTTATTCTCCTCATCATTCCTCCTAAAGCCCTTCGCCCGCCAATGGCCAGTTCGGGTGTCACAAATGGTTTTGCACCAAGCACTTCCCCCCACTGACGTGATAAACCGGCCTGCGCCTTACTTCATTCGATGCTGTATACACTGTACAGAATACACAAGAATCGAGGTGTATTTCCGGATTTTATGAAACCAGCCTGAAATAATTTCAGGCTGGTTTAGCGATAACTGGAATACTATTTTGCGGTTTCGTACGTTTTTACTGCCTTAAAGTTTTCCCTGACCAGCATTGCCGAGGCCATTTCCCATCTGCCAAGCCTGCCTTTTTCCGTGACACCTTTTGCAATCCACTTCCATGTCATATTCCGGGTATCGAATATGCCTATGTTAAGGTGCACGGGCTTGCCGCTTATGAAATCCTTATCGTTAGCGTCGATCATTGCTACACCCATGTTATAACCGCCTATTTTACCGGTTATCATGCGGACAGCGTCCTTAAGTTTACCGTCTGATGCAATCTGCTCGACGGCGCTTGCCGTATCAAGCGATTTAACCAGTTCGGCAAGGGTGCTGTCCGGCAACTGCGCAAGCGCGGGACCGGCCGGTATTATGTTTGCCTTGCCATATATCCCGTTCCATTGCTCAAGCAAAGCGAGTTCCACATTTTTGACGCCTTCGGCTTTTTTACCGTCAAAAGACAGCAGCGGCATTATTATCAGCTTGTCACCTTTAGTTTCAAGATCAGCGCGATAGTATACCTGTACCGTCGGTTTGGGCTGCAGTATTGCGCATGCGCAGCTGCACACAATAAGGCCTGCGACTGCAAGTCTAAGACTTTTCATTTTTCTCTCCTGATTTGCATTGATTGCCGCAGTATTTATCGCGGCTTGGAACAGTATAACCGGAGGCTGCGACAGCATCGTGTCGCGAAAATTCACACTTTCCTGATATGGACTGCTTCAAATTCACAAGCGGCAGCAGATAAACAGCACGGGGAGTCACCTCCCACTATAGACGAATCCCACCAGAATGACCGTCTGTGATAAGGATGGCCGGCAAGAAATTTGTAAACTGAGTAAAGAGGGGCAGGGCTTGCTTTACACATTAAGAAACAGATAAATCCCCAAACGACAAAGGACTTGAAGCATGTAATACGCCACGCGAAGCAAAACTGTGAGAATAATGATAAGGGCTTAGGGAGAAGGACAAGACTGGTCCGAATGACGCAAATAACTGGCGAGCAAGAAAACATATGAGGATAATATTATGAGAAAATATTCCCAAGGGATACTGTATTCAGCATCAGACCTGGTTAATTTTCTTGCATGTCAGACTATCACCGCTTTTGATTGTATCAATAGTGTTACGCCTCTCCAGAAGTCGACAGAAGACGCTACAAGCAAACTCTTGCAAGAGAAGGGGCTCGCCCACGAAAAAGCCTTCTTAGCCAAGCTTCAAGAAAAACACCAAACAATAGTTGAAATTCCGCAGAATGTCTCGTTGGAAGAAAAAGTAAGGATCACTGGTGATGCGATGCGTTTCGGGGCAGATGTGATTTATCAGGCTACTTTGGTACAGACGCCATGGCTCGGCAATGCCGATTTCCTCATCCGCGGAGAAGGAAATTCGTCGCTAGGGAATTTCCAATACGAAGTCTATGACACAAAACTAGCCAGGCAAACATCACCGAAATTTTTGATCCAGCTGGCTTTGTATAATCAGCTTGCGGCACATATCCAAGGCAGTTTAGGCAAACAGATCCATATAGTCCTCGGCACCGGTGAGATTGAGCATTTTACCTCACGCAAAATTGACGGTTATCTTACCATGTCGCAGAAGAGGTTTTTATCCAAAGTATCAGAGTGTAACAGTTTTTCATCAATTGCAGATCTCTGGGAAAACAAAACTCTGCCATATCCTATCATTTGTGAAAAGTGCCCAATGTGTCACTGGCGGGAAATTTGCGAGGCGAAACGCCTAAGAGATGACCATCTCAGCCAGGTCGCCGATATTAGGAATACGCAGATTGCAAAACTGGAACTGGCAGGGATCAAAACGATGAGTGCGCTTGCCGGATTGCATGAAAAGGCAAAAAAGCAGATTCCCAATATAGACACCAGAATATTGAATAAACTGGCGCAACAAGCATTTCTCCAACAAGAAGAAAAGCGCTCAGGGGAACAGCAATATGTGATTGCCCCACCGTTCGCCAGCCAATCCATTCCTCAGGATCCGCCAAATACCGGATTTGCATTGATGCCCCCGCCAAATGAAGGGGACTTATTTTTCGACATGGAAGGTGATCCGCTTGAAATAGGAGGTTTAGAGTACTTATTCGGTGTAATTTCGGGCACAGAATCGGCACCAGAGTATACCTCTTTTGGGGCTCATAATCGCGAAGAAGAAAAAAGAGCCTTCGAGTGCTTTATTGATTTTGCCGTCAAAAGGCTAAAAGACTTTCCCAGAGCGCATATCTACCATTATGCCGCATATGAAATATCAGCGATACGCCGACTTGCAACCCGCCATGCGACTCGTGAAGAAGAGGTTGATAATCTGCTGAGGAATAACAGTTTTGTGGATTTGTATCGAGTAGTGAAAAACTCCATATTTATCTCCAAGGATAGCTACTCAATAAAAAAGATTGAAACTTTTTATCGGGATAAACGCGCAGGAAAGGTCCAAAAAGGTGATGAAAGTATTCTGATATATGAAGAATGGAAAGCCACGGGAAACAACGCGCTTATCCGAAGCATAGAGGACTACAATAAAGAGGACTGCATCTCGACGCTCCAGCTGAGAAACTGGCTTTTTAAGTTGGCCCCTTCTTGGATACCTGCCAAACGTGGAACAATGGCAATAGCACAAGAAGAAACAGGAATCTCTGAGGGGAAAGAGCATACTACTGTGGCTGAAACAGAACGAATAAATCTTGAACAGCAACTTGAAGTATGTGCATCATGCAAAGAAAATTTAACACTTGCCGGAAAAGAAGTCTTTCAACTTATGTCCCACCTGTTGACGTTCCATATCCGCGAAAGAAAACCCGGCTGGTGGTCTCTTTTTGACAGACAGGGTGCGGAACTTGAAGAGCTGTATGAAGACGAGGAAATAATAGCCGCGTGCGAATTGGAGTCCGTGACAAATGTAGGACGGAGTATCATAGCCGAGTTCCGTTTTCCTGCGCAAAACTTCAGGATTCAAGTCGGTGATAGCGTCAAACTGCTAACATCACTGGATCGCTGTGAGGTCGTAAATCTCAACGAGGATCTTCGAAAAATCTCTATTAAACTCAGCAAAAGATCTAACCTGAACTCTACTGACCACATAGTTTTGCATTCCGATATCCCCACGACAAGACTGGAGATGGCTATCACAAAAGTTGCACAGTCTCTAGTGAACGGGGATAGGACCTATGCCAAAGCCTTGCTTGATTACCTAAACCGGCGTCCACCTGAGATCCATGGCATTATACCGGGAAATGATTTACTCGGAGGTAAACCGGCAACTCCCGATAACATATTCAACGTTGTCAGCAATATGAGAGAGACAACGCTGTATATCCAAGGCCCCCCGGGAGCAGGCAAAACCTATACAGGAGCAAGGCTGATTGCCGCTCTCATAAAAAACGGCAAAAAAGTTGCAATATGCTCAAACAGCCACAAGGTCGTAAATAATCTCCTTGAATCGGCCCATGACCTCCTGTCCCTTGATAAATTTCCGCATCATGCTGTAAAAAAAGTTTCAAAGGACAACCAACGCTGCAACCGCAACAGTATAGAACATACCTCTGATGACAACGACATAATATGCGGACTTGAGCATATAAACCTACTGGGAAGTGTTGTTTGGACATTTGCAAGACAAGAGCTCCATCAGGTGTTCGACTATCTTTTCGTAGACGAAGCTGGACAGGTTTCTCTCGCAAATCTAATTGCCATGGGGCCCTGCGCCCGAAATATTGTACTTCTGGGTGACCAGATGCAGTTAGCTCAGCCGATACAGGCTGCTCATCCCGGACGCAGTGGGGATTCCGCACTGGATTACCTGCTCAATGGATCCCCCGCAATAGCAAAGGACAAGGGGATTTTTCTGGACAAAACTTTCCGAATGCATCCGGCTCTTTGCAGTTTCGTTTCAGATTGCTTTTATGAAAGCCGCCTGTTGCCAGATGCCAAGACAGTAAATCAGCGACTGGAATTCAAAAGCAAAACGCATCCAGCTATTAAATCTGCCGGCTTGACTTTACATCTTGTCGAACATAAGGGGAATACCCAGCGGAGCACGGAGGAGGCGGAGGAGGTAAAAAAACTTGTAAACGAACTTTGCGGACAGACATATCAGGATCACAACGGGAAGCAGCATGAGCTAACATTGCAGGATATTCTTATTGTGGCGCCATACAACGCACAGGTCAATTTGCTATCAAAGACTCTGCCGAAAGGCAGTCGTGTTGGAACAGTAGATAAATTTCAGGGACAGGAAGCTCCGGTGGTAATTGTTTCCATGAGCAGTTCAAGCCCGGAGAGCTCTCCGCGAGGAATGGGTTTTTTACTTAACCAGAACCGCCTAAATGTAGCCATTTCACGCGGGAAATGCCTGACAATACTTATTTGCAGTCCGCAGTTGCTGGAAAGCCCCGCGAAGACTGTGGAAGATGTTTTCCGGCTTAATGTGCTTGGACGGGCGATGCTTGCCAATGGTGAGGCGAACAATAACGGCAACTAGCGCTATATGGCAACTAAAAAATATTGATAATCCCCTTTTAACTTTTTAGGTTCAAACCCATATTGTCCTTGAATACTCAACGGCCGTTCGTTTTGTAAAAAATTTGGCAAATTCTGTGAATCAAGTTGCCGAAAGTAATGGTCAATTCTGAATGTCTGATATATGAGTGAAGTATCTCGTCCGGAGAAAAACCCATCTTCATCGCTGACAAATAAAAAAATCGATTCACAAAATCCTGCTGTTCTAAGTTCCTCCAGAAAGTTTACATCTTCAAAACACTGATACATCCGTCTAGGTGTAGCTCCGTTACCGGGGAATTTAATTTCGATACAATGCCTTTCATCATTATGGAAAACGCATATATCCATTTCTGACTTCCTAAAGTTTTTATCCGGATAGAAAAACCTAATATTCCGTTCCAACTGAACTTTATACTCGCTTGGTAAATGCCCTCGCAAATATATCGCAAGTTCATACTGAAGTCCGGCCTCATTGTATAAATCTATTACATCGCTATTCATTACATGAGATATAAAATCGTCAACATACTTTTTAAGCATGATCATACGCGCTCCGCCCGATTAATACAACAATGTATGTTTTACTCAATTATGCACCACATTGCTTTTGTGATTGCAAAACGGAATCAACTGCTTTAATATCTTCAAACATTCTATTTATAAATTCGTCTGCCTTTTTCTTAAGTTTGCTGGTATCGGGACTTTTGCCGAACTTGTATAGTTCAATCAAAAATTCAGGAGAAGACATCCAGTTAAGATTTTTTTCATACCACACATATAGAGGAGAATCGTCGCTGCTCCCACAACCGACATCTTCAAGTCTATAGGACAACTTATCTTTTAGCCCTGAATAGAAACTACAGTTTTTCCGCGGAGCAATGATCGCATAACTAAAATTATTGTATGGTTTTGCAGAAAAGCCAATGCATACATGCACATCTGGCGTCTGGACATTTTCAATTGTAAACACACGGTCGCGCACGTCCTGTCGGCGCCAGTTAGGCAAAAGAGCTAGTTTTTCAGATATACAGGTTTTAATGTACTCCAAATATCCATTTATAAGCTTAGCTTTTACTGTATCAAGATTATTCTGAATATAAAGCATCGCAGAAAAAACAGTTTCACTTTCATTGGCAATGTCCAGCAGCACACTTTTATCACTCATGAAGTAATCTCTCCCATAGCAATACCGGCTTATCCAATTACTCAATTCCTCCAGATACCAGCGGATTTTTTCAGATTCTGTACCCTTGATGCATTCTTTCAGCCAGGGGATAATATCGTCCTCATAGTTAATCTGGAAAAATGTGCCATTGTGTTTAAGTCGGTCCGATAATGCCCTATCAATTGATTCAGGAACGCGGTCCTTTCCGACACACAGGAATACCAGCACAGCATTATTGCCGTTACTGCCTTTAGTCAAAGATTTCCAATAATCCGAAAGCTGATTTTTCTGTTCACCTGCCCAAAGCTTATTTTCAATGCCAATTATGAATTCCCCAATTTGTATTGTAATATCGATCCGCCTATTCGCCTCGGTCTGGTCCTCCGTCTTAACCTCGGCAATAGAAAGTGGTTCGGAACCAGCTAAAACTTTCTCAGGAGGGCAGATATATGATGCAAAATCATTCTGCCTTGTCTTATAGTTTTGAGACAGCATTCTCAAAAATAGTTCGATATATTTATCACCCTGTCCATGAGTACCACGTGGATCCAGCAAATGTGCAAGTATTTTTGAAACCTCGGCCTCACTAAGTTCACCAATTACACTAAATATGGAAAACCGGGTAGCCAGTTTGCTATCCAGCATACTACGCATTTTGTCTAAATTTTTTAAAACAGCAGACACTTCGTTTACTGTGGCAGACATCTGCTCTTTTTCAGGATTTGAATACATAAATAGAATGCAACTCCTTGTTGGACTTGCGCCTATCAGAAAATCGGCGGGTTTCAATTCCCTCCGTATAGAGACATTGACTGCGACCGAAAAGATTCCGGCGCGGTTTGCCCTTATGCCGTTTCAGTTCCCTTCTTATCGGGACATAGAATGCAACTTAACATCCTGAAGGAGATGTTCAGCATATCGTTGTTTCAGTTCCCTTCTTATCGGGACATAGAATGCAACCCAACAAGTACACGGTACAGCGCAAGGAAGTAGCGTTTCAGTTCCCTTCTTATCGGGACATGGACTGCAACTGCCTCAAGGCTGTCGAGCAGAACGGGTACGCGCTCGTTTCAGTTCCCTTCTTATCGGGACATGGACTGCAACTAGAGTACAAGAAGGTAGGCGGCGCCGTACGGGCGTTTCAGTTCCCTTCTTATCGGGACATAGAATGCAACAAGGTTGTGGCGAAAATCCGCAAACAGCCTGACAAGTTTCAGTTCCCTTCTTATCGGGACATAGAATGCAACTCTAGGCTTATTCTCAAGGCTATATGCGACTAATGTTTCAGTTCCCTTCTTATCGGGACATAGAATGCAACTACGTCACGCACCGCACGAGTTTTAACACCGCCAAGTTTCAGTTCCCTTCTTATCGGGACATGGACTGCAACATGAAAGCTACTAAAGTGATACCTATGGGCAATGTGTTTCAGTTCCCTTCTTATCGGGACATAGAATGCAACCGTGACATAATCGCGGCGTGGAAAGGATACGAGGTGTTTCAGTTCCCTTCTTATCGGGACATAGAATGCAACTGTGTTGAGCAGGATTACGCGGTCAATAGTACGATGTTTCAGTTCCCTTCTTATCGGGACATAGAATGCAACATTATGACACTTGATATATTCGCACACATCACCCAGTTTCAGTTCCCTTCTTATCGGGACATAGAATGCAACTTTGTCAATCTGGTCGGCTCGGAAACCGCAGGTAGGTTTCAGTTCCCTTCTTATCGGGACATAGAATGCAACCAGACTCTACATACGGTATCTTAGAAAGTTTAATAGTTTCAGTTCCCTTCTTATCGGGACATAGAATGCAACTATCATAGACGCGGTGGGGGAAAAATGCTCGAAATGTTTCAGTTCCCTTCTTATCGGGACATAGAATGCAACACGGCGTAAAGACCTACGAAAAGGACGTTACCCTTGGTTTCAGTTCCCTTCTTATCGGGACATAGAATGCAACAAAACAGACACCAACACACCTGAGCTGGTAGTTTCAGTTTCAGTTCCCTTCTTATCGGGACATAGAATGCAACTACCCCGCCAAAGGTATACCCATGAGAGCAAACAAGTTTCAGTTCCCTTCTTATCGGGACATAGAATGCAACAAATGGCGCAACATACAAACGCCATAGACATTCTGGTTTCAGTTCCCTTCTTATCGGGACATAGAATGCAACCGCCAAATCAGTTTCCGTATCCACGTCCAAAAGTGGGTTTCAGTTCCCTTCTTATCGGGACATAGAATGCAACCCTTACGCGGACAGAACCAGACACGCTGAAGTGTAGTTTCAGTTCCCTTCTTATCGGGACATAGAATGCAACTTAGACGTGGACGGTGAAGTGAAGATGGTAAGGGAGTTTCAGTTCCCTTCTTATCGGGACATAGAATGCAACGGTGCGTGGTTTCTGGGCTATGGTGAGGCTAGCGGTTTCAGTTCCCTTCTTATCGGGACATAGAATGCAACCTGTTGGGTTTAAATATGAGTTCAAAAGCCGACAAGTTTCAGTTCCCTTCTTATCGGGACATAGAATGCAACTTGTCGGCTCTGAAGCGGCAGTATTTGCTATCAAGGTTTCAGTTCCCTTCTTATCGGGACATAGAATGCAACTTCAAATATTTTACCGAAAATATCAACCCTTTTAAACGTTTTTTGACTATTTCTTTTCTCAACCCCTCAAACTGCACTTTTCATTATTCTATTTGAGAAAAATAGATCCCGGACACCTATTCATCATCTGCATAAAAAATGTCACCACAAAAGTTGCGCAGAGTGCACTCTTCACAACGCGCCATTACTGTCGACGCGACAGGTATATTCTGATCCCGCACCATTAACCGGACTGCCGCGATCACAGCACGAACTTCCGATTTGAGACCGTCATCAAATACTACTTCGAACAATTCATTAGCAGTCAGCAAATAAATAAAACCAAAAGGGACCGGCTTCTTTTTTGCTTCCTCTGCCAGCAAGGCATAAGCAGTGAGCTGATATTTCATCCCGTCGGAAATCCGCCCGCTGTTTTTGAAGTCAACAGGAACAACCAACGTATCCGCATCCAACAGCATGTCAACCCGTCCCGTCAAGCCCAAGGTCTCGGACACTAGTGCCACATCAAATAACTTTTTGGCAGAGGCAAGATTATAACGCACCGGAAGGCGACGTTTCTCCAGTCCGCTTATTATGGCTTCAGCTTTTATCCCCAACTTCATTTTATGGGTCTGATACCCTTCAACTCCCATACAGTATTTATAATATACCAGGCGAGGGCAATACATATACTGCTTGATATCCGTCGGACTGAGCAACACCATAATCAGTAACCATCATCTTGCGGAACTTGCGGACGCAACGGTTCAGACCAGAATTTATCGCTGAAACACGTCGCAGCAACAGATGCATTTGCCTCGGGCATGGTTTTTATAAAATTAATACTGAATAGTCGCTCTGTGCATTTCGCACACACCGGCTGAACAAGCAGCGATGCCTTTTCCTCACCTATGCACTCCTGCAGCCGCAAACACAATTCTTCCCGCTTGTTTTTCGAAAGTGTGCCGTAATAGCCGCTAAACTGGATATGTGTCAGGCCATAATCACGGCAAATATCCCCCAACTTATTACGCACCTTATCATTAGACACATCATAAAATACATATAGTGCAGTTTCGTTTTCCATAAAAAACTACCACTTAAACGCAAAAGCCGCATAATCTCCTGAACCATTTAGCCAGGAAGCAAGCCGGCGCGCCTGCATTTGTATTATGGACTTAAGCTGATACTTTTTCCCGCGATACGGTTCACAGGCCTCAAAGCGCTCAAGAACTTTTTCACTAAAACGTTTGCGAATCCTTGCAGGCAAGAGCCCATGCTCCAGAGTAAAATCTTCCCCGCGATTAATAAACGCTATTACAACGCGATCAATAACGGGAGCGCGGAATTCTTCAACCATATCCAAAATCAGAGAGGGCTTACCCGGTCGGTCAACATGGAGATAACCGGCGAAAGGCTCCAGACCGGCGTTCATAGCAGCGCCCCACACCTGCGCATATAGCATGCCGTAACCGTAATTCAACAGGGAATTAACAATATCATGCGAAACCCTGTATTCCCGTCCGAAAAATTCCTGCCGACCGGAAATCAGCGTACCAAAAGCATCCCAATATATTCTGGCAGCCGAGCCTTCATACCCGAGCAGGACATTGCGAAGGACATCCACCTGTACCGGTGAGACGCTGGAGACCATTTCAGCAATTGCTTCCAAATCCGCACAGGCCTTAGTGATTTTGGCCAGACGATCAGAATCATCTAGACTGAAATTCTTTGAAGCGTATTTCAGCAAGCGGTACTGATTCCTGATTTTACCGCTCACGATTTTTACTGATAACGTTCCGCCCCGCTCATCACTAAATGCCGCCAGCTGCTTGCGTCTGGTCTGTACGGTAGCGGAAAGAAAAGGCGATGTGATAACAGCATACGGTTTTCCGCTAAAAGACAAGAAATTCAGCCTTATTCCACGCAGGCATAATTCCTCAATCACATCGGAAGAAACAGAAACACCACGAGACTGTATACTGATTTCCGAAATGCGGAAAAACGGTACTTCACAAACAGCCTTACCATTTTCCTTAAATACCACGCGTTCACTCTTTTTAGAAAGACTGACGCCATACCCTGACACTACAATAGAAGAATTATCTGACGAGGCAGCATAATGAATAGAGGGGGAAGGCGACCAAGCTGCGCCATCCTCTTTGAATAAACCATCCGGCAATATACATGCAGCAGTATCCGGCTCCCCTGAAAACAGGTCCAGCTGAACCGGCATAGAAGGACGCAGCGTGCTCACACCGTCAGATACCACCGACAGCCCTCCCTACACAGCGTCAGTCGCTGCGGTCAAATCGCTGAAATCTCCTATGGCATAGCGGACATGACCTTCAACACCACGCTTTACTTTTACATGAACATACTGCGCGGCATTATTATACTTAAGCAGATAGGTCAGATCGGCCCCCTTACGCCGCGCGTACCACATATACGCCCCGACACCACGATATTGTGTCAACTTCTGCTGTATGTTTTTCGAGAGTGTTTTGATATCAATATCCTCAAACCTGACACTTTCGACATAAGGCTGGCCCAGTATCATTTCAAGTTTCAAGCGCAAAGACATCAGTTGTATACCGGAAAGGATCTCCTTTGATGACACCGGCGCACCAGAAGAAACACAGCCAAGAGGCTCCCCTTCTATTTTCTGCTCCCTGCGCTGTTCGTTATAGGCACAGACCTTATCCATCAGCACACCAAGCGGAGTTTGCACATAACGCTTACTTTTAGCATCTAACTCCAAAAAACCGGATTGGTATGTATCCGGAATAGAAGGCAGAAGGGTTTTTGCCTTGGATAGAGTTTCCGCATTAATGATACTTTTCATCTTTGCACGCAGCTGGCTGTAATATGAAAAATCCAAACCGATAGGCAGTACCGGCATATTTATTACAGAAGTAAAATCCTCATGCTGATAATAAACTTCTTTACCGAATAAAACTCCGGCTATATTGGCATAAGCCGTAACCGCCTTAAAGCCACCGGTAACCACCAATTTAGTATCGCGGAATCTGGCGATGATCCGGGCAATTTCCGATATTAAATTGGGCAGACCTTCTGTTTTGAACCGCGATGCCTCTTTAGTAAGACCGGCAACAATAACAACTTCAGCATTAATACCCCGACGCTCGCACAAATAACGGGCAATAACATTGGCACAGGACAGTCCGTCGGGATTGTCGGAGCTTAACAGAAAACAGCGGGTATGCCTGTCGGTTTTTACAGACCGCAGGGTATTAAGCTCGGCTGAATATCGGGCAGGGTCTTCGCAAAGCAGATTATACAAGGACACCTCATCCAGACTGGCAAGAGAGCGAGCCGTAGAATTGGTACGCAGAGAGGTACCAACCGTTATGATTACAGCATCCAGAGAGCTGCTGCCCTGCAGATACACTTTTCCGGCATGCTTTGTCGTATAGACAGTATCGCCGTTTACCGCCGGAGAATAAATTTCATACAAACCATCCACCGCACTGCGCCATCCTCTGGTACGGGCGGCATCGCTTATAGTACGAATGGCAGAACGGTCGCCATGCACGAAAGTTAACAGTTTGGGTTTGATTTTTTTGACCACGCCAATGATATCAACCGCTTTTGCATGGGCAGAAAAGTCCACTCCCCCGATGCGACAGCTGACGCCATCAGTAAAGCGTGCCTGCTGTTTGTGCGCAAAAAGACTAGGGAATACAACACCCCAGTTCGGATTACTTTTTATCATATCGAATACCCGATGGGAATGTGTCTGCGGCGCGAGGAAGCCGCTCGTCATAATAAAGATAGCACCGCGGCCGGATGCCGCGACATGCGCAACAACATCCTGAATCTGCTTATGCTCCAACACCTTATAGTCGAAAGTCATATCATCATAGACACATTTGGTAATACGGGCCCCCAACCCCGCCACATATACCGGAATATCTCCATCAATCTGACAAGCATTTTTCAGGGCAGAGATAACCGCAAGGACCTCCTGTGTTTTGCCTGCAGCAAAAGCCGGAATCAGAACACCACCCTTGCGACGCAATATAGCAGAAACTTGCGCGGCAAAATCAGCGACAGCCTGTTCTCTATCAAAATGTTCCGCGCCCGATGCGCCGTAAGTCGCTTCAGATATAAGCCAGTCAACCTTTCCCTCAAGTCCTGAAAAATCAGCAGCAGCTTCTATAACAGTTTTTTTAGCGCAATAGTCGCCGGTATGAAGAACACGGAATTTAGCGTCGTAAACTTCAAGCATGGCAGAACCTTTAATATGGCCAGCATCGCGAAACCGCAGGGTGAGATCTTTAATACTAAACGTTTCGCCGTAGTTTACTTGTTTGAAACGGTCCTTAAATAGTGAAGGATTAGCGGTGAATTCATTTACGACGGACATATACGGCACAGCCTCGTTGCGACGAGCACGGGCATTGAGAAGTTTATTTTGATCGGCTAAGACAATCATCATAAGATTAGCCGTAGCCGGTGTCATGTACACAGGGACATCCTTGTATCTTGCCATCAGAGGAAGAAGACTGCCCACATGATCGTTGTGCGCATGCGTAACAATTATCGCATCAGGAGCACGTCGCAGCAAATTCCAATCAGGCAGATTATCCCAGCCTTCCCCTTCCACTTTGGAGCCGCTGTCAATCAGCAAAGATACCGAGCCGAATTCCAGCAAAAAAGAATTTGCGGCGATTTCGTTTGCTCCGCCAAGAGGAGTAAACCGCACATCAGGGATGTCATTAGTCATAAAAGCTCCACAAGTTACTTTATTGATATCTGTAAATATCTAAGCGTACAGGATTCCAACTCTGCCGCCGTAAGTATTTTCCCTTCAGCCTGACGGGTGAAACCAAAAAGCTGGGCAACCATTAACCTGTCACCCCGTCCAAAAGACAAGGTTTCACGCTTTGCTGTCACCCGTATTCCCAATCTACGGCTTAACACCTTGGCCAATGATGGATGTCCAATTGACGGCTCAAGAGTGCCAATAGTAAGCAGTCGAATTACCTCAGCTTCAGATACCTCGACAACATCCAAGGAAGCAGGCAAATTACGTAAGGCTCCAAACGTAAAGGAAGATAGCAGCTTCATAAGCCCAGGTTCAAACGCTCCTTCAGTTGACAGCGAAAGGAATCATCATCAAAATTGTCAATTAGTGTAATACGAAATGCCTTAGCACGGTCGCGATTTGATTCTTGAATCGGGCTATCTGCAATCACCAAAACGCTTTTCATCATCAGCCCGAATTTTTGTCCCAATGCGGCAGCTTTATAAGCAGTATCTGTAAAAATATTACGATTTGCCGAACTCTTACATTCGCTTGCATCTGGCTGTTGCGTACATATTTTTGAGGTGTGGTTTGGAGACAGCAAGGTGCTTGATTTGCATTCAAATACATAGAGCTGGTTCCTATACATTAGCAGAACGTCGCATTCGTTAGCCACATCATCAATTCTTATTTTTGCACCACAGCTGATAAAAGGTTTATCAACTGACAAGATTTCACGGAGAGTCCAATACAGATATTCCTCAAGCCACCCACCGGTAATAAAACGGGCTTCGTATTTGCTAAGTTTAGCTGCATTTTCAGGTTTAAAGCCAATATCCTCCAAATATGTCCGCATTTCAGGTTTAGTATCGATTTTTTTGTCGCGTCCATTATTGCGGATGTACTCAAATATTGGTCCTTGCAATTGTTTCTTTTCAGACAGCATGTGTCTGCACAGGTCCAAACCAGACGAGAACAATTCCCCTCCGCTTAGTGTGATTCCATAAGCGGATAAGTACTCATTCAGTTCGATTTTCTGATCAATCGAATAGGTGTGTTTGTCAAAAAAATCATAATACTTATTACCCTCGATATAAACACACCGGCAGGCTTTGGCATTAAACACCTCGTACGCCGCTAAAAACATGATTTTTGTGCCACAGGTCAGGTTTACAATAACGTCACTACCAGCTGGGAAACATATGCGACTCAATTCAGTTTTTATGTTTTCATAATCATGAGGATCGCTAAGCTCAATTATTTGAACTGGTTCGGCACGAAATACCGACTGTAGAAATTTTGCTTTGCGCACCATTTGTCCGGTAGAAATAAGGATATGGCGATCGACCGGAGCCAGTTCCTTGGCAAGCAGAAGATTGGGAGCGGCCTGATCGCTTACAAGACTTATAAGTATCCTCATTGAGCTGACCCCTGCGGGACGGAAAGAAACTTTTTAAGACCGGGAGCGGGTTTACGAAGCTTTTCTTTAACATAGGCTTTGGCCGATCTTATTTTATCCTCGGAAAGCTTATTAATTGCCCCGATAATTTCTCCATGATGCTGATTGAACCCGTCAAAATGATTAGGGAGATTTTGATCAAACCATTCTTTAAATTCTTTCAATTCATCAACCGGCTGAAGTGCCGCTGTTTTGGGTGCGTCAACTATCAGACGACCGTAACCGCTGGATGTTTTACCACCTATGCCATACTTACAAAGAGCTTCCTGCATGAGCCGCATGGTCAATTTTGTCCATTTAGCGCCTTCGTCCCCCCCGCCATCACAAGAAACCGCAATCAAAAAACTTCCGCTTACTGACAAAAATGATACTGGCACTGGAGAATCGAAGTCTGACGGGAAATCGGCTTTTTCAAGGTAATAATCCGAGTGATGAGGTGTCATCACATCAAGTTTTAAGGAAGGAGACTCCGCGGGCACAAGCCACGCATCATAAAACATGAGGTGGCCTGCATTACCATTAGTACCAAATATGACTTCGTAATACTCACCAGTCTTCCTGAACTTAGGCTCGCGGGTTCCCCACTCTGTATTGCAGTAATGTGCGGACAGCCCCTTCAGTGCCGAACTGGGAATATATGGAACGCCATAGGTATGCTGAAGCGTAATACCAGACTCAAGAACATTATCCGAACCCAAGCCAATAATAAGCCTGCCAGACTTAGTAGTTACAACCGCTTTATCGGCCGAAGAAGGAAGCAAGTTTTTCCATCGGTTAAAAGCGTGCGCATATACGGATTGGGCGTTCTGGCAGTATTGGACGGCTTGCATTGCCCATTTTTGAACTTTTGCTTTATCTTCCGGAGACTTTGAATCGCCAAGATATTTAGCAAGGAGAAGACTGGCATTATCTCCCTTTTGAACCCCCAGGCTATTTCTACGAGGCATTTGTTCCTCCCTGCTCTAACTTTTTCGCTTCAGCAAAGCGTTTTAACCAACTGGCAGCAACAATGGCTTCTCGTGAAAGGCGTATATAGCGCATAGCTTCAATACTATGCGATTCAGCAAGGCTCTGGTCCATCACGGTTTCCAAATCCTTGATATACCCTTTGTGCTCTTTGGCATTGGCAAAGGATACAGCCTGCGCAAGACCACAGGTATGAATAAGGGTCGGGAAACGTTTCACAAAAGCATAGTAGTCTTTTTCAATAACATTATATTTGTGCACCACATTAAAAGCTTTTTTTGCGTAGCGTTGTGAACGAGTTTCCATTAGTTATTCCCTCCATCTCTGAAACGACATAATGCCTGCCCCTTACCCACAGTACCCTTGCCACCCAACTGGAGTAACATCGCTTTATCAGAAGGGCAGATAGCATTTACTAGGTCCTTCGGGGTACCGCCGCCATAGACTCGATCACACCAAATTAAACCAGACATAAGGGTTTCGGCGGGTAAAGATTCCTCGTACCATAGTGCGCCATCCTGAGCCGTTTTTTTGTCATCATCAATCTTTATGTGGGCCATTACTTCAGTGCCCGTTTCACATAAAAAGCTAAATACGTCATCAGACAAAACTGCGAAACGCTCACAAAATCTGACACTTTCTTCGTCCGAATCAAAAGCACTAGTGGCAATCAGTTTCGCCCAATTATCGACATTGTTATTCTGGGAAGCCGACTCAGCCGTCAAGTCAAGATCCTCCAGATAAATTGTTGTACCGTCTTTCAATCGAGACTGGCTGCAGATAATCACCGCAGAATTATTTACACTCGGCAACGGTGGGAGATTATTAAATCCCGCCATTTCCAAATCGCGCTTTAACCGCGACAGGGAAATAGGGGAACAACACCATGCAAAAGTACCATATATACTGCGAACAGGCAGACAGATAAGGCGAGCATCAGTAAACACTATAGAACCAGCAGTACCGGCATCACCACTTGTCCCGAAAGCACAATCCTTCTTTTTGTCTTCACAACCGGCACGCAACACTCCTTTCACAGCAGAAGCCGGGATAATCGGCCAGTTTGTGACCTTTTCACGAGCAATGGGCATATCAATATAGCCCAATCCTTTTCCTGCGCCAATATGTAAGGGTGTAACAGCATGAATCCAATAAGTTTTTTTCATATTTTCTCCTAGAACTTCTTTACCAAATGCCCCATAAGGACAATCCAAAACCATCGTTGGAATCCTGTTTTTCATCGGAAACAGGGGTAAGCCATGCCGAGGCAAGTTCCTGAGCATTTCCTCGGATAACTTCAAAAAAATAAACACTGCCGGCAGGAACAAGCCGGCGAACCGGCTTTTCCCCCGTCTTCCCTTTTTCCAAAGACCAGCCAGAAATTGGTAGCCATCGGCTGACAGCCGCTCCAACAAGTTTTAGCTCCAGATCTTTACAATAAGGCGGGCGGCCAGTAAGCTCGTTTGTCAGCCAGCCAGGTTTCCAGCCAGCGCTAAATATAGCAGGCGTGGCAAGAACCATCCGCACCCTTTTTGTATCAGTCAGCGCTTGGGATAACCTTTGTGGGCAAACCCATTTAGCGCCCCCGTCAGGTGTTTCCCCCCAAGACACAAGACGTCGTTCGCCCCCCAAAGTATCGAGTGCTGACAAAAGCGGTCCTTCACTATAATCAGTCTGTATTGCTAGCTGTAAAACAGCCGCGCCATGATCTTTACTGAAATCCAACCCCGTGGTCTGAAAGAGCATACCATCTGCGGATGTGTTTTTTTCAGAATCAATCTTTACATGCATACGTATATCTTTCTGGGGGAGATCAATAAACTCCTTATTATCCGCATTCAACGGCACAGTAAACCCCTGATTCTGCAAAAGCCAGCGTTCCATTGCAGATGTACTCCAAAATTGCGGAGTAACAGCGGGCTTAAAATCCTCAGTAGCATCTATTTGCACAGGCTTTAATCCGACAGGCAGGTCAGTTCCCTCTCCGTGTTCCAATTCACACGGACGAGCAGTAAAGACATTACCGTTATCCTGCCGGACGACACAGTCTGCAGGTTTAGGGAAATAAAGCTGTTCTTTCCAATAAGGTAAAGGTCCCCAAACCTGAATATTCTTCAATTTACTGATTTCCTCCGAACTAAAGTTTCCACCCCAGTTTTTCCCAACCATGGTTCTGAATGCACCAGCTGCCACAGAAGGCTGGATCCAATCCAGCGAACGCATTCTGTTACCAGCACCGGCACCGAAAGGGCGACCATCACGCGAGATCAGCGTATCTCTCGGTGTTATAGTAAAATACTTGGACATTATGCGTGTTCCTCCGTTATAGTAGGCATAGCTTGCCGCAGTGATGCTGCTATCCATTGCGACACAAGCATTTCCTCCGCAAGCCGCAAAAGTTTATCCGCAGAGTCACACGACTGAAGATGGCGTGCAACTTCCGAAAAATCCAGATTAGATGCATTCGTTTTGCGCTTCAGCAATACCCGTAATTCTGCCTGGATCTCCGGTCCGGTAATATCCCGACGGGAAAGTGCCAAAATCCTTAAATCATAGGGCAATTTATTTGGCAATTTATTTTCAGCAAAACATTTGGCCCAGGCATCAAGACGTGTCTGGATCGGTTCTTGCTCCTGCCAGCAGCCGCGCACACCAAAACTTGCGCCGCTGCGAGAATGAATCATGACGGCAAGCCCATTTCGCTTTTCGCCTTTTGCCTTTTTCTCTGCCGCAATAGCATACGCCCGCAAATCTTCAAGCGGCTCCATACAATGGCCGATTGCAATGCCAATTGAGAGTGTTGAGCCGACGCTATCCTTAAAATTCTTATAAATTTCGCACGCACATACTAACGCTTTATCTACAGGTAAAAAGACCAGGAGGTCATCGCCGCCGGCAAATACACAAACACCGTTATTTTGTTTAACGACATCCGGGACTCCTGCGGAAAAATCTGAAAGTTGCTGGCTGAACTGACGATGTCCTTCGGGAGAGTCTATTCCCGCAATACGTTGTCCCATGTTATCACCATCCGCCATTAAAACCGCAAGGTATGGCCAGGCTTCAACATGCAAAGCCCTCAGTCCACTTTCCAATTCAGCGACATTAAATCCAAATTCTCGTGCCAATATAGGCAGACGGTCCTTAAAAGCGACAGCACCATCAAATGGGAAAGCGGCATATTGCGGATATTGATTGGGGTCTAGACGATTTAAGGCCTCCCCCTGTGATTCACATGCCCGCTTAAATGCAGGGTAGGCCCTATGATTTCGAATCCCTCGAAGCCATGGATCTGCGGCAATTCGGGCTACAGACGGATAATGTCTGTTAGTCATGCGTTTTGTAAGACCTATGGCACATAATTGCTCTCCGTCGTCAAAGACCCTGTTGCTAGTGCCCCCTCTCAGTAATACACTTTCCCGCCGGCCATCTAAGGAGGATTTGGGTATCCCAATGGACACGGCAGGCGCGGGAGAAAAATCCCTGCAGTTCTTACGTCCGGCAAGCAACCGCATCACCCTATTGCGAGCAGCTTGATAGTTCCCATGAACTGGCACCCAAGCAGAATAGAATTCGATAGCATCTTTTATCTGGTTATTCCACAAAGTACTGTTAATCATGTTTTGCCCTACTCTGCTTTTTGCATCATTTGCAAATTCTTTCCATTTGACTTGAGCGGCAGCTCTGGCTTTATCAGAAATCTTCTTTGCCGTACATTCATCTGAAAGCTCGGCAAGTATTATATTTGCAACAGACGTATTGTCCGGACTGGAAGGGAAAATAAGTGTCCCCCCCTCTTCTTGAACCGTCTGAGCAACACTTTTGCTAATTTCTGAAAGCATATACGAACCAAACCATAAATCTCTTGTACGTCGTGCCGCGGCAATAAACTCTTGGACTGGCCCCACAGATATAACAAGCAACTGTGTCATTGTTTCACCTCACTAAAACCTTTTTTTGAAATATGTTTCAAAAATGCAGCAAGCGCCGAGGACTCACCATGCATTGGAGAATTATTGGGATATCCGTCTTGCGTATTAACAATCCCATTAGCTGAGCTATGGCTTGTTGTTATGCGGACCTTTTTGGGTCGGGGACCGTTAAGCAATAATGCCATAGGTCTGATTGTTCCATCTTGTAGTTTTATAGGCCGCAATATTAGCGGGCTGGCAAACCGCTCCTTGACTTTATCCCCATCTTGAGCTGTAACTATTGGCTCAATAGATATATTCTCTCTGTTCCCTACAAATTTTGTAATTATCGGTAACCCGAACTCGGCACGAGGAAACGCATCGGGCATTTTGTTTTCATTCTCAATAGGTGAATGGTTATCTATAGTTCCGAACAATCTGCGTATAGTATCAGGTTCCGGCCAGCGGGAGCGCCCGGGTCTATTTTGCTGTTGTCCAATATTCCTCCCTATATCAGGACCCTGGCGAAATTCTTGCAAAGGAGATATGGACAAGCACCAAGCGTTAATTGAATTATCTTGTTGTTGTCCACAAAATACTTTCCCAATCGTAGGGAATCGTGATTCGCTTGTATTGCCCACAAATGCCGCGATATCTTGGGTTGTTTTGAATGCATAATTTTCACAACATAATGCTCCACAACCACGCCTTGTTCGTGTACCTAGTCCGCCAAAATTCACCCACGCTTTTAGCGCTGTTTCAAGATCAGTCTTCAGATTTGTTGGGTATTCTATGTTGAGCGTAAATGTAGCATTGTCGAGTTTAGTAGCAACCTGGTCATTGTTTTTTATTTTAAACGGGAATAAAACATACTGTCCAATAAGCTTTTGATTCAACAGTTCGAAAGACGTAACTTGCTCCTTCTTATCAACTTTAACTTTAATAACAATTTGGCTAGGGTTGTCTGTGCTGCCCCAAATAGCCGATTCCGCCTTTCTCAATTCATTCCCATCGCTATATCCAGCCCCTTTAGTTGCCCTCCACCAAAAGCGTAAATGGCCACGGATGGTTGTAGGCCGAATAGGAAAATCTGAATCTACGTATTGTGCTATTGTCCCTCCACCAAACAGGGGAGTCAGCAGTTTTATTTGACAGGACAATTCGCTCTTGTTATTGGCAACAACGTTGCCATTTTCAGGTACGGTAGGACATGGCATAATTTTTCTATTCATTATTTTCCTCAGTTATATTTACTCAGACTAATTTTGAAGCGACCCATCCCCCAAGTCGAAGTTTTCCCTACATTTACATACTGTCCCAGCTCAAGCCACGGCAAAAAGGCATTAAGGTTTTCTGGAGTACCGGTATCAAACTCCGCCCAGCCCTTAACACCGGATAAATTCTGGCTAAGTTTGGTACGGGATGATACTCGTGCATTTTCATGCCAGGTCCAGTTTTTAGCAGTAGTTGTAACACCATCGGCAAGCGCACCAAGTTGCTGGAACCTCGCCTCAAAATTGCTGTTTTCATAAAACAGCATGATCGCGCTTATCCTGTCGCGCAAGCGCCTGAATATATCACCGAATGACGGCTCCCTGACAGTACGCCCGTTGGCCTTAATCTGAGCAGGCATTAAAAAATCAAAGCGGAATCGCTGTTCATGTACCGAAGTGATGCGCGGCCGATAAACACCTATTTCAGGGATAGAATTGATTGCATTAGACTGTGAATAGACGGTATGGGTTCTTCCATCCCCACAATCACCCAGCACAAGCTTTATCCGAAAACGTGAGCGATGGGCCCCGAGTCCTTCAACTTCCAGTATCCGAAATACTTCAATAAACTGAGGGTAATACCTAGTCATTTCTCCGAAAATATTTATGCTGAAATCCAAAAAGTCGCCGGCCTTGTATACCGAGGCATGCGGCATTGGAACAAAGACAAACGGACGTGGAGGATCGACTAACCCTGAAGGGCCCGGCCCATTGGTAATTTTAGGCTCAAATACCTGTCCATATAAACACTCTCCGGTACAATATCCTTCACAACCACCAGACTTTACGCAGGACAAACGCTTGAACGCCATACCAAAAGCCCCGCGCAGGGTGTTACCCAACTTATCTGCGGGACAAAACAAGTCATCAAGAAGCTGACATTTAAACTGTAACTGCAATATATGTAACGGAATAGTAGTCATTTTTATTATTGGTAAGACTTCAAATTGCCGCGTCTGCTCCGCATGCGGCAGAATTAGGCTGTTTTGTTGGCAATATACGGATCAATAGCTATCCTCAATGCATTGGCAGTAGAACGACTCACAGCCAAGGCGGCATCACCTAAGGCATTTGCTGGGTGTAGGCACAGAGTCCTTAGCCTCTGGTCCAAGTCCACCCAAGGCATCAATTGCCGCAAGAGGCTCTTGAAAGGCTTCATTTTCAAAAACCGCAATTAACTCATTAACTTTGTTCATAAGTTTTCCTGTTTAAAGTTATTACCCGGATAATCATTCATTGGTCAATGAAAGACTGTTATGTACTTCCTCCAGTTCCAACCCCTCAATCCTGGGAACGGAGTTTCCGGCTATGCCGCGAATAGAGCCGTACATGTTCGCAGTAATTGTTAACACGTTCTCAAGCTGGCATTCACGCTTTTTCCACTGCGATTGTATAGCACGCTTTTCCTTTTCAAAATCGTCCTTCAGCGTCCTAAATGCTGAAACAATGCCTTCAAACTGCATTTTAAATTCATTACTGGTAAGGAATTTATAGAGAACGACACTCTTCTCATTCTTATTTTCCTCGGCAGCATAGGCAGCGCTGACTTTAATTAAAATATCACGCAGGAACACGCACAAGCCTTTAAACTCGTCATAGGTGCATATGTAAATGCCGTCCTTAAAACCCATCCGGTCCATTTCCTTGGGATAGACTGCCGTAACAATGACCCCGATATCGGCTTTTTTCTCCATCATGTCTTTCTTGAGTTTGCCGATCCATGCCTCCTGAAACACCTTAGTCCTTTTGCTTTCATAATAAATCGAGCCACAGATTTTTCCAGCAGTATTTCGCACAAATTGGATGGAATCGGCCCCCATATCGCCTTTACCAATTTCCTCAATTTCATCTGACAAGAACTTTTCCTTCAGCCATTTTTCAATTGCCAACTCCTGTACCTCACCCTGCAGCTGCATGGAACCCTGCTCCTGCTTTACCCGCATTTCCTCGGTCATTTTTCTCTGATCTTCAAGCTGTTTTTTCAGTTCAGCAATGACCAGTTCGTTCCGTTCTGTTTCCTGACGCGCAATACTGGCTTTTGCCTCCTTTAATTTCAGAGAGAATTCCGCTTCCGCTTTCGCACTTAATTCGGAGGCAAGCTCTTCTTTCTCTCGCTCAAGGCGAACTTTATCTGCTCGCAGGATATTAAGTTCTTTTAAGCGCTCTGATTTAGACTTAAGATCCGCCTCCAATCGCCGACGGGTCTCCTCCCCCTCGGCAAGCCCTTCAGCGCGCAACCGGCTCTCCCGTTCAGCAAAAGCGATTTTCTGTGCGGCCAAGGCTTCAGAGACAGCGGCATCCTTAGATTTTTCATACTGCAAAAGCGTCGCCTTTAACTTATCCATCTCCTTCAGTTTGGCTGACTGACGGGCAATTTCCTCCTCCATAACTTTTCTGGAGGCGGCATCTGTTTCAAGAATATGTTCTTTAAGTTTTTTCTCTTTTCCCTCAAACTCCGCCCGCATCTGATTTCTAAGCTCTTCTGAATACTTTTCTTTCTCCTTTTCCAACTGAAGCCGCAGTTTCTCTCGCGACTCTTCCGCCGCTTGCATTTTTTTCTCGAAATCTGTTTTTTGCTTGCTCAAAGCTACTTCCAATTGTTCCTGAGCACCTTGCTGTATCAAATCCTTAATATCTATGCTGTACCCGCACTTGGGGCAATTAATAGCATTGCTATTTTTCATAACAAAACCTCATCAGATCTTTATTTTTTCAAAAAATTTACAGTAGGAGCGCAATAAACCGCAAAGACCTCACCACCGTATGGAGTAAAACGTCCAAACAGCGCCGGATTGTAATACTGAAACTAATATTTTTTGTGGTTGGGACTTATTGAACAACGCAGCAACGGGAGATTGACACTTTGTCCTACCAATAAAATTGTACGTCTGTGACAAATAAAGGTCAAATGTTCACCTCCCGTTATCAAACAATCAACTGTTGCCACGTCGAGAAAGTATAAGACATTGCGACAGAGCGGCACTAAGCTAACGCAGCAGCATACCCAGAAGATTACCAGCGCCCACCAAGTTGCCATGTGCATCATAGGTAAAGTTAGATGATGAGTCATACTGTCCCAGCAAGGTACCATCGGCGGAATAAAGCCAAGAAATGTCTCCGGACTGCTCAATCTGTCCCAGCAGTTTTCCACCAGCATCATAAAGTGCTTTTGACATAACAACCTCCTCAGATAAACTACCGATAGTTTACTTGGAGACCGCGACAGCGCCTTGTCGCGCAATTTCACGTCCGTGATATTCCAGCACACGGCTGTCAATCTGCTGTTTCAATTCCTGCGGAGAAAGTACGGTTACATGAGGCAGCCAGGACATTATCACAGGAATCGCCTCCATAAAATGAGAAAGAGCCGTCTCCAGCGTAATGGAGCCGTCTTTATGACGCTTCACGATTTTTTGCAGAGGAAATGCCGGTTGCCTGGCCAGAAAAATAGCCGCCAGCTTATCGGCTTTTAGCGTGGCTTTGATTTCACGCTTTTCCTTAAACCACACATTGGTACTGTTTTCCAGCATTTTCTGTATGTCGCGGCTGTCAGTAAACCCCTCATTGAGAACGGTAAGCTGTTCAATTTTATCCAGCCGGAATTTGGGATAATGCGTCGTACCATCATATCTTGTAAGCAGATACCAGCTGCCGTCGTGAATAACCAGCTTCAGCGGCCAGATTTTATAAATGCGGGTGGTATTGTCATTTTTCAAATAGGTAATCTTGGCTTTTCTATGGTATTCAATGGCTTCTTCCAGCTGACGAACCAATGCTTTTTCCATTTTGGTCAGCTCGCTGTGGGGCAGCATGGCATAATACGGAGACTCCCACTTCTTTTGTGAAACCGTGACCTTATGAAATATCGCATGGAACGATTCTTCGAATGCCGTACCCATGGATTTGGCCACTTCACACAAAAATATCAGAAGGGAGGCCTCCTCGCCGCTTATGGGCATTTGGCGCAGTGAACAACCCGGCATAAATGAGTATTCACCCTTCTCACCCTGGCAAAGCGCAAAACCTGTTTGTCCCAATAAACCGATATCCCGCTGGATTGTGCGCAGAGAAACATTAAATTCCTTTGCCAGTTCGGCAGTCTTGATTACCTGATTATCCTGCATGGCATTAAGAATGTGCAAAAGACGAAAAATCTTTTTATCGTAGTTGGTATTCTTGGACATTTTCCCCTCCGGATAATTCAAGTCTAGCAATTTATATTGTGATATCACGATGTACAACTTTTCCGGAGAGTACTGATGCTGCGCCTGCCGGAGTGTGTCCGGCAGGCGCAGACACATTCAAGCCTGAAAAGTATTACCACAGCTTGAACACTTTGTGGGCTGCCGTCCCGCAAGAAGTGAAAGCAGCCCTAATGGGAAAAAGCAGATTGCAACCCAGATTTGCCATGGGGCAAATCCTCCGGACTGCGTTACCTTCCCACATTTGGTGCATGTGACTTGTGCCATTATCATCCTCCGTATTTCAGTATATGAACCAGCCAGACAACATAAATCCCCACAAAAAACATATGACTGCTGACTTTAAATATTAAAACCTCCGTTGCCCAGGAAAGCGGCGAAACGTGACAAAGAGCGACAAGAGAGAAATACAAAAGATAAATTACGCATAAACAGCCGCCAAGAGGGCCAAGCGGATGAAATCGCAGAGAACCGGCACAGTCGCCCTCCAGAAAGAAACATATTGCATGAGTAAGCCCACAAACCGGACATGGCCGATTAAAAAGACCGGCGAAGATACAACCGCCAATCCGCTCAGGCAATGCCAGGCAAATAAAAGCGCCCGCCAGCAAAACTGCAAAGAATGCGGCCATTCTGCAATGCCAGAGCCGCCGGTCGTCAGGAATTAGGATCATTGCCGCACCACGGACAATTGGCAGTTCCTGTCCTGAACCAGTTGCCGCAGGAGAGACATTTGGTCTTGCCTTTCTCCCTCGACATGAGATAAAAAGGCAAAATCAGCACACTAGCGACCATTGCCATAATGGTCCAGGACATGGGATCTTCATCATGACTTATGGCATCGCTGTAAATCCAGATAAGCAGACAGACGTGAATTGCGCATGACAGTATCAGCAAAAGCACAAAAATAACCACAACGGTCATTATCCACCTCGCGGCAATTGAATTGCTTTAGTTTATCAGCGACACACGACACCGTCATGTCGCGATGAGTGTCTCCAGTATCTTCCGAATTAAAGAAGATTACAGGAGCCCACGGCAGGCAGCAGCGACATAATGCTGTCGCCATGACGAGGTAAAATACGTTAATCCCAATCAGGTGCGAGGTCCTATGCCTGCCATAAATAAAGGAAATACAACGTTCTGCTGTTCCTCGACGGCATTTCAGAATATCGAGGAAGTGTTTTCTTTTCTGACTTCAATGTTCGAGAGCCCGGAAAGTATTGGGCGAATTAACCCACACACGTTGAGACCCGAGGCATCCCAAAACGCGCAGCCACTATTTACAAAGCTACACGCCACAAAGCAAAAACATAAAGACCTGCCCCTGATTAAACTACTGCGCAGATATGCGCTTCAGGACATGGAGATTTTCGCACTTCTGTACCTGCTATACGCCGCGGTTTCACAGAGGGAACATCCAACGTTAAAAGCAGTACTTGCGACTTTGAATAAATTTGGCATTGGCTCGGCCGTGGCCAACTTCAGGTATTTCACAGACCAAAGCTCAAAACTTTACAGCATTAAGCTCATTGAGCTTGAAGGCCGGGAACTTACAATTTCAAAAAAATTTCTAAATGAACTTCTTGAACGCAGAGAGGCGGCTGAAACAACAAACACAAAAATCCGCATACCAACTTCCCCCAGACAGTTATATGACAAACTCGGAGCATATGTCATAGGACAGGATGAGGCCAGACGTGTGCTGGCTATGGCTGTTTTCGAACACTTTATAAAAATAAATATGCGCCAGTGCTCAGGTAAAAAATATATTCGGAACAACGTGCTTTTGTACGGACCAACCGGCTGCGGAAAAACTTATCTTTGCGAATGTTTGGGCGAAATCCTCAATATCCCGGTATTCATCTTCGACTCCACGCAATATAGTGAAACCGGCTATAGCGGCAGTGATGTGGCAACCATCATAACAGCAATAATCCGACGCACCAGGACAAAAAGCAATGTCCTGCCGCCCTGCGTGGTGGTACTCGATGAAATCGACAAGCTGGCAACAGCAAATACGGGGCTAGGCCACACCTCAACTCGAGACGTGAGCGGGAAATGCGTGCAGGAAGAACTGCTGGGATTAGTGGGTGCTTCCTTCTATAATGTGGAAATACGTGGTCTGGGCCTGCGTGACAGCCGACATATGGATATACGCAATATCCTATTTATAGCCACAGGGGCATTCACCGGCATCGATAGAGTGGTCGAGGACCGTATTAATGCAAAGGCCATAGGGTTTAGCCAGCAGGCCCCCATATCTGCCAGCAAACCACAACAAGCAACAGCCGAAGACTTTATAACCTTTGGCATGATTCCGGAGCTGCTTGGGCGATTCTCTTTAACCAGCGCAGTAGAACCGCTGACCAGACACCAACTTTTGGATATCCTGACAAAAACAAAAGGAAATGCCATGTCCCAATATGCGGAAGTGTTTCAGTATTGCGGAGTAAAATTAAGGAGAGACGACATAAATCCAGAACAGCTGGCCGATGAGGCAATAATGCGCGGCAGTGGTGCCCGCGGCCTTCCCGGCGCACTAGCAAGAAAGGCAAGCGAACTCTTATTTGAAAATGCGGCCAGCCCTAAAAGGATCATGTCCTTCCCGGACAAGTAATCGGTATATATCCGTATTCTGGCAGTGCGACACACCGTTGTCGCGCTGTCCGTTATAATAAACTTAAATCTGGCTACGAGGGAGGAATAATGCAGGAACCGGTATTGGAAGCAACAACACAGACACAAGAAGTTTCTGGCCTTGGAGTTGCAATCCAAAGCCTGTACATCTGGCAGGCAAGTCTGTTAGTCATGATTGGACTATGGGGTCATGCAATGTATTACATGGTGCCACTAATCGCTTCCGGCATCATAGTATTAATGGCCAGGCTGTACCATAAAATGATGACAGTAACGACAGCATATCTGCTGTCCGCCTTATGGGCATTGCAGACACTACGAATATTCATTAACGGAAAACTGCTACCAGATTTCACCCCATTTATTGTACCCGTAGCCATAGTCTGGAACAGTATATTTTTAACCAGAAACAGCTCATTGTCCGACTATAATAAAGCTTCTGCCCATCTGATCGCCATTTTAACAACTTCGCTGCTCCTGCTTTTCAGTTCACAGATTCTGGCAGTCTTTTTATTCTTACTGGCAGAAGTATACCTTGTCATACGCTTAAAAACCGGAATGCTTGTGAGATTACCATTGCTCCTCATTTTCGCAGTTGGATTGGGTATGCCGGCAACACATAAATACCGCCTTATGATGCTGCTGAGAGGTGCATATTCGCCAGCGCACATATCGCAGTTGCCCACGATGGCTGCACCTGATTGGTTCTTGTATATCATCCCCGCATTATTCGGAATTTTGACTGTCTTGGATTTAAATAGAAGAACCAAAGTCGCAGATTAATGACGTTTCGCAACAAAAACAAATCTTAGGAGGAGTTTATGAAAACTGGACCATTACTGGATAACAGCGGCAGTTATATAGGACAAATTACGCAATCTGGGGAGAAGTATTGCCTGTTTGATTCAACCGGTTCGCTGCTGGGTATATATGACCCTGATAGGGATGCAACCTTTGACGCCGGCGGCACTTATATTGGCAAAGGGAATATCCTGACCATATTGCTAAGACCCTAATGGGCATACTGTAGCTAGACCGCATCGACGATTTATGCGGAGTATGCAACAATGTGTATGAATCGGACGTTTGCGATTTAAAATAATCCTAAGGGAAACGCGAACACGGTACGGATGTTTCGAACGCGGAAAGAAGTGCTTATAAAGGAATGGAAGAGTCTGAAAAAACTGGTGAAGGAGTTGGATAGAAGGGTACACCGACGGTTACCTGCATTCAGCGCTTAGCTACAGACCGCTGAATGCGGCAGAAGCTATATTATTCAGACGGCTTAACTTAACAGGGTACATTACAACCAAGTCAAGAAATGATTAACATCTGTCTCAGGATTTGGGATTGTCATTGTCTGTACCCCTAAAAGGTGTTTTATCACTAGCAGAATATACGCATCGTTCGCAAAAAGTAATAAGCAATTCCTATTGATTACGCGGAAATTCGGCAAGAATAGGGCGAAAAACTTTCTCCATACGAACAACACTATCTAGAAAAAAAGTATTAATTTTATCCCAGCAGTGCGCCTCGAATGCATTAACATTATCTAACTGGCATTTAATTCTGGAAGTCACATTAGAAGGCATCCTATCCCATATAAGTGCCTCGCCAAAAGCTTTATGGATTTCCGCTTTCCTTGATTCCAAATATTCAAAAACGCGTTTATTCTCTTGTTGTGTACCACGATTTATATATATTTCGGCTCTGACACTTTTTTGGGTAATAACAAGATTTATTGACACCCCACTAATACCTAAAGAAACGCCTATCCATTGATCTTTGGAGGGCGTCAAATTGGCGCATAAATTATTGTGCTTATTCATTTCCTTAATGAGCTGCGCCCAGAAAGCCTCGCGTCTAGTATGTCTATTCCCCAGCTCCTTTTCATTGGCTAGTTCCGCTTGTTTTTTCTTGGCAATACTAATCCAATAGTCAGCAGCCTCTTTTATGGGAATGATCTGCTCTATATCAAAGAAAACATTATCGTCTAGCTTAGCAACAGATGCCTTAAAACATTGGATTTTTAATCCATAGGTTAATAGCCACATAGCTGTGGATGTGACTTCTTTCCTAAAATCCCCGGATACCATGATGATCCGTTGGGATGAATGATCTGAGTTGAGTTTTTCCTCGTAGTCTTCATTTTCAAAGAAATCGGCAAGGATATCATCTGGAGATTCCGTGGTATTAATACCTTTCAAGTATTCCCCGAAAATATCTTTAATTTCACTTATCGTAAGCTGCGAGCAATACGATGCATATTTTAGGACTTGCCAAACGACATCGCGCCCGGAATCATCTAATTTATTCTCAATAACAACGAGGTTCCCGTTCTTATCTAGAGCCAATAAGTCTAGGCGTTATCGCGTATCGTTAAATCCATCAAACTCTTTCTGAATGATAAGGAGTTCCTCACCAAAAACATTCGGGGTTTTCACAATCCATTCCTGCAAATCTCTACGCTCCTTAATCCCCAACGCCTTAAATGTGGTTTGTTCTACTGGCATCAATTTATTAGTCCGTTTATCGATTATATACATATTCGCATTCTCCGAGTTCAAGATGCCGCAGTATAGTCTTTTGTGCTAAGCACGGTATCGTAAAGACCCGTGTCTTCACCTTCATGCTTGTCTATGCCGACGTAAACCAAGCTGGCGTCCTCATAGCGCTTGAATTTATAGACCGCATCATTCATCAGAGCGCTATTGAAAACATCAAGGCTCACAAGCAACTCAAAATCTTTAACGCTAAGACCCGTGACTTTCTTAAAAAGTCCGGGTTCCAGCTGTGTAATCACATCCTTCAGGGCACGCTCGCGATAATCTGTCAGGTACATGAAAACAGGGATACGCGTGGCAAATTTGATGAGCTTTTCCTGAACTTGGCGGCGAAGCGATTTATACTCCCTTTCTTCTTCCGTCAGCTCCTTCTTTTGCTTGTCTGTCAGTGGCTTATCATTGGCCTTTTGTTTGAGCTTCTTTATGGCCTCAGATTTATTGATAATCGTTTCAAGGTCCTGATTCAAGTTCCTAAAACCCTCAATGTTTTTCAGTGCGGTCATGGCTTCAGGATTATTCATTAAACGCTGTAATGTATTGTTGTCAACATTGACCAGCAAAGCGCTTTCCCATCGCCGGGCGAGTAGCGTGGCTGTAGTGCCGCTCATAGCTATATCAAGGATTCCGGCAGCATCAATTTCCTTCATCGAGCTGCCATCATAAGCAAGTACCGGCAGGAAACTAATGAACTCCTGCACCTTCTTTTCCGGATTGGTTTCCTCAATATTTAAACGACAGCTATAATCTGCAATTTGGCGCAAAGCCCTGTCCGGAGCGAAATCAAACACATAACATTCCTGTTTGATTATCTGTTCCGCATTCGGTGATTTGCCGTCAGGATTTTGTACGGTCCACGGAGTCTGCACCCTGAATGCCGCCTGAAAGTATGTTTCAGGACTTGAGGAATTTCTTAGGATGAAAATACCTGTCCATGGCTTTACCGATACTCCGGTGGTCAATTTACCACAGGAAAGAGTTATAGTTTTACTTTCCAACGGATTGTCCATGGCTTTAAAAACAGGCGGGAGAGCATCTACACCAATACCGGCAATAGAACCCGCAGCAACAATCACCTGATAGTCATGGAAAAACTTATTCTGCCTTTGCTTAAGCAAGTTCGCCATGGCATAGCATGAGGCTACGCTGGGCAGGAACCAGAATGTATGGGACAATACATTGAGCAATCGAGAGTCTGAAAATGGGAACGGTGGCTTTTTTGCTCCTAGCTTCAGGTTATCCACCGTGGTTTCTAGAAAGGCACCACGAATCAAGTCGAGCCATTTCTGGACTTCATCCTGATATACGAACTCCGCGTTATTTCCCTTACCCTCGGCAGAAAAGAAGACATTCAAATCAAACTCGTTAAACTCGCCCTGCATGGCAATTTCACGAATAGAATCCGGCAACTGGTATGTCAGTAAAACCATACGCGGCAAGGCGGCATAGGGATTATTCTCACAATGCCATTCCTGCTTGGCTTTTTGCTCATCAGAATAGGTCCAGTTATAAATCTGTTCTTCAATAAATTCGCCTGATGCAATTGCCCGAAACGGTGTACCGGACAAATAGAGATAGGCATTCGTGGTAATAGGCATAATCGCTTCGTCGAAGTACTCTATGCCTTCGCCTTCCCCGAACTTAACTTCTTTATCATCTTCGGCCTCAAATAACTCTTTTGCGGAATCTCGCCATGCACCGTAGTGGTATTCGTCAAGAATTACGCAGTCCCAATTGGTTGCATGCACCCATTCGTTTTTCGGCTTGATGCCGCCGGCAGGGTTTTTGCCGAGATAATCCTGAAAAGAGCCAAAACAGATAAATGGTTTGTCTTTGTGGGCAGACTCGAATGAAAGCCCCTTAGGGGAAATAAACTGCCAGCCTCTAAAATCTATATGAGATTTCAGATCCTCTTCCCACGCACTCTGCACAGCAGGCTTGAATGTTAAAACTAGCACCTTGGTCCACTTCATCTTTTTTGCTAACTGATATGCCGCAAATGTCTTTCCAAAGCGCATTTTCGCATTCCACAGGAAATGCGGCGTTTTGTCTGGGTTTTCTTTTTTGAAACTTTTAAAGTATGTGGCTGTCTTTTCTACAGCAGAGGTTTGTTCTGGCCGCATCTTGAAATCAAGGCAACGCACAGAATCATCCAATTCGCCGGTTCGAATAGCAAGAATTGCGGATTTTACTTCTTTAATAGTGCATCTAAACCATTCGCCATCGGGATTAGGGATGTGGTTTGCGCGTAATTTCTTATGGACCTCATGATCCGTAAAGGAGGTTCCATCGTTACGCATTGCGGATTCTTCAAGCACGATTCTATAGGGAAGCTCACCGGGCCGCACCGTGGGATACTGCTGGGCAACACGGGCTTTAACATCAACGGCAGTATAGCCAACTTTTAGCAGCCCCTTATACTGCGGATTAGTATCCTCATAAGCGTATATGGTCGGGTTAGATTCAGGTCTTTGCGGAAAAAATTCGTTACTCATCTGCGTCTCCGGCAGGGTTTTTTTTGCGATGCTCAAGATTTTTAATTTCTCTGTCAAAATCAGATTCAAACAGCTGGTCTTGTCTTACACGGAACTTTTCGAACTCGCTCTCCGCAAATTCTTTAGCTATCTGGGCGGATATTTTACCGCTGTCCTTTAAAACTTCGCGGTCATCTGCCTGCAAAAAAATGTCCAGCCGCTTTGCCCAGTCTTCCATTGTCATGGGGATATGCCGTTTGGCGCGGGCTTCTGCCAAATCCAAATAAGCGTTAACTACGCGTCCAAGGGATTCCAGTTCTGTTTCTGACAGATAATTTTTTGCAACCGTAACATCGGTTTTAAGTATTTTGCCATTAGGGCTGTTTTCCCAATTCGTAAGGCCCATATTATCTTTTTCAGCGTTGGCCCGGTCAATAATCAATTCCGCAGCGGTGTGTCCGTGAACAGCGTAATGCAGTTTGTTTTGGACTTTGGCAAAAAAATCTTTTGTAACGGGTGAGTTTTTGTCATAGTCCATTGCTGTGGAATAAATATCAGTAATTTTCTGATAGAACCGCCGTTCACTCAGGCGAATTTCACGTATTTCTTCCAGCAAACGCTCGAAATAGTCTTCGTTTAAAAAGGCTCCGTTTTCCATGCGCTTTTTGTCTATTATATAACCACGCAGGGTATAGTCCCGCAACACGCGCGTTGCCCATTGCCTGAAAAAGGTTGCCCGCTTAGAATTTACACGATAGCCAACAGCTATAATAGCGTCCAGATTATAGTGTTTTATCCGATACTTTTTACCGTCGGAAGCAGTTGCCGAGAATTCCTCGGCAACTGACGCTTCGCCAAGTTCTTCGTCTTTAAATATATTTTTAAGATGCAGCGATATATTATCGGCTGAAGTTTCAAATAGCAATCCAATTTGTTTTTGACTGAGCCAAATTGTGCCATCCTGAACGCGAACCTCAATGCCATCCTGTTGGGCCTGATATGTGAATATCAAAAATTCCGCTGTGCTATTACGGATTTGTATATGTTTGGAGTTTTTTTTATTCATCCGACAGCTCCATTGGGCGAACCATGGATTCAATAAAAGTGATTTCTTCCTTGGTTAAACCATATTTCTTATACAGTTTTTCGTCCGTCCATACTTCATTGAAATCTTGCATTGGCACGAATGAATATGCCTTTTTCATTGTATTTTGAGTAATTTTTACTAATCCAAGCATAAAATGGAAAAATTTAGTTTGTGTATAACTAATGACGTTCTCTGCTATATGTATTTCTTTAAAAGGGCCTATAACCAAATATGTTTCTGTACAACATGAATTGGGATTCACAAGAAATGGGTGTAACCAGTCTTGTGCCATATTACCAACACCCCAAGCTTTTGGAACATAAATTTTATATTCATCTACCCATTCAATATTTTTTTTAATAGATGAACGGTCAATATAACCTAATGTATGTCTTTTGACCTTTTGGGAGTTTTACAGCATTTTTGAATAGACGACTCCGACTGCGTTTAACCCAGTTTACAACTTTTTCGACTCTGCTTCCATCTTCAGATTTATTGCTTTTCGTCTTGCCAGTGTTTTCCGCTTCTTTTCCAGCCTTGCTGCCAGCACAGCTTCCTGCCGCCCGGCATAAACATCGTTCGGACTGACATTCTTCAGCGATTCATGCGGAGTATCGTTATAGGTCCTAATCCCTTCCCCAAGCGCACGTTTCAACTCGTCGGGACTACAATACACCAGCAGGCAAATGCCTTCTTTTATCCTGCGATTAAACCGCTCTATCTTCCCCTGCGTCTGCGGGTGATACGGCTTGCCGAAGATATGCCGGATTCCATGTACACCCAGATATTTCGCCAGCTCGTCGCTTATGAATCCCGAACCATTATCTGACAGTAATGTGGGCCTTTCATGGTTGGGCAGCCGCTTGATGCCTGCTGCCTCTACCGCCGCCTCTACTGCTGCTGAGGCCGAACTTCCGGTCTCGTCCGGCATAAGCACCCAGCTGATTATCTTGCGGGAATAATCGTCTAGTATCGGCAGCAGTTTGTAATAGCCCCACCCGACGATAAACAGATTGGTGCCGTCCAGTTGCCAGATCTCGTTGGGCCGCGTTGTTTTGTGCTGCCATTCCCGCTTCGCCGGATATTCCGGCAATGGCCGTGGCGCTATCAGCCTCTGTTGTTTAAGAATACTGTAAACTTTCGATTCCGAAACATAGAAGTCGCTGCTGTCGGTTATTTCCACTGCCAGAAGCCTCGGCGACATTTCCGGATGCGCTTTCGCCGTCTCCAGAACAAACCGCTCTTCCGTCTCGGTAAGCCGGTTCCATATCCGACGAGCCGTCGGCTTGTTCTTGTCTAACGCCAAGGGCCCGCCTTCCAAATAAACCTGCTTCCAGTGGTAGTAAGTGGATTCCGGTATCCCAAGCTCTTTAAGCCGTTGTCTTCTGTTCCCGTCATAGCGCTCCAAACTCTCCAACAACTGTTTCCGTTCTTCCCCTGTCATTCGGTAATGCCAGTATCGTCCGAGCCGCGCAGACTTTTTTTAAAAAGCGAGGTTTCCAGCAGTTGCTCCGCTAAAAGTACTTTTAACCGCTCGTTCTCCCTACGGAGTTCCATTACCTCTGACTCATTCGCCTGCCGCCGGTTATCTCCCTGTAAACGCGCCTTCCCGGCTTCCATAAAGTCTTTGGTCCAAACATAATATACATTCGGATTTATCCCTTCTTTCCGGCATAGCTCCGCCGTAGATACTTCCCGCTTCATGCCTTCCAGAATTATTCGGATTTTGTCCTCTGCCGTATACTTGCGCCGCGTATACCGGCGTACCTTCTTCATAAATCGCCCGGCAGTTTCTGCTTTTGCACCTGTGTTTTGAGTTGCGGTTTCCATACGCCCTCCCTGTTTATTTTAACTTTTTCAAGGTCGAACGCAATTCAAAAGTATCTATTCATTTTTGCCCTAGGACTCCAAGCGATGCAAAAGACTTACACGTGTACGCAGAAAGCCGTTATAGCGCCTATAAGGCATATTCCTATAATGGATTTTTCTGTGGACATGCTTTTAAGCGCGGTCCGCACCGCATAATACATGAGTGCCGCAAAACCCGCCAGAAAGGCCAGCGTGCCCGCCAGTCCAACGGTTAAAACCAGCTCCAGCCAGTCCGAATGCGCGTGTTCAACCGTGCCCGGCACTGCGATAAAATCCTGATAATACGGAAACGCGTGCATAAGTGAGTTCAGCCCCGTGCCCCACAGCGGGAAATCCGTTAACATTGCCAGTCCGCTTTTATACATGGAAAGCCGCACCAGAACGGTATTATCAAACTGGCTGCCCGTGCGCGCCATAAGGCCGGGACTGTTAAGCACAAAAACTATATATCCCACGCCAAGCAGCGCGGCCGCGCCAAACGCGTATATACGGTTTTTGCCGCGCAAAAATCTTGCCGCCGCAAGTGCCGCCGCAATAAAAACCGCAAAGGCGAAGGAGTGTATCCCCCCTCTGGAGCCGGTGAAAATAATGCCGTAGATGGTAATGCCCAGCATAAGTGCTAGCAGCGTTTGGCGGGCGAAAAAATCAAACTGCTTGCCGCGACCGGCAAAGCGGTCATATTTATTGAACGCGGCAAGAAAAAGTCCCAGCCCGCACAGCGCGCTCGTTACCAGATAATTGGCCGCGTTGTCACGGTTTATAAAGGGGCCGAATGGCGGGACGCCGAAATCGGTCAGCTTGCGGAACCCGTAAATATAAATGTCGTTGCCGGTTTTCTGGAAGATGCCCATAAAAGCCACGGTGAGCCCGGTAAGAAATATAGCCCACAGCACCAGTTTCAGCTGAGTTTTATGCTCCACCGCCTGCGCCGCCGCAAAAACTATGGCGGCATAGGCGCACCACAGCACAATGCCGTCCACTGTGTGCGGCCGCCATACGGTAAACGGCAGACTACCCGCAGGCGCGTTTACCGGATGCTGCGTGAGTAGTTGAAGCAGCCCGATTAACGCTACCGCCAGTAGCGCGGGAATAAGCGTTTTATTTGCGCGGGACAGATAGATATACCGTTCGCGGGTTACCGTGGCGACCGCCGCCCCGAAAATAAGCAGTTCCAGAATGGTGCGGGCCCACGACTCCACGCTGGCAAACGCCATAGGTGCGAAAACCGCCGCGATAATAAGCAGTATAAGATTCATTTTCCTATCACCGCCGCAAAAGTGTGCACGAGTATCTTAATATCCGTCCAGAACGACAGTTCTGAAATGTATTTTTTATAAAGCGCGATTTTGGCGGGCAATATTTCCCGCTCATACGCGGCCTGCGGGTCAGGGTATGCGGCAAGCACGGCTTCCTCGTTGCGGAATTCAATTGCCGCATAATCGGTAATGCCGGGTCGCACGGAAAGCACGGTGCGGTAGTCGTTTTCAAACATGGTTACATATTTTTCCACTTCGGGGCGGGGACCTACAAGGCTCATGTCGCCTTTGAGTACATTAAATAGCTGCGGCAGCTCGTCCAGCTTGGTTTTGCGCAGAACCCGCCCTATCGGCGTTATGCGCGCATCACCGGACGAGGTTATTGCGGCACCGCGTTTATCCGCGTCTGAAACCATGGTGCGGAATTTGTAGGTGAAAAACGGCCTAAAGCCAAGCCCCATGCGCTTATGCCTGAAAATAACAGTCCCCGGCCCGCTTAGTTTAACTGCAATGGCAGCGATAATGAGCAACGGACTGGTTATAACAATTCCCAAGGCGGAAACCGCTATATCAACCGCGCGTTTGCCGGGTTTTGCGTAAAAGCTATTTGGCATTAAGCAGAACCTGCTGTGCCACGAATTCAGCCTGTTCCTCGGTCATGGCCGGATAAATGGGCAGTGAAACAGACATCGGATATACTTTTTCAGAAACCGGATAATTTTCCGGTTTGTAGCCGTATTTCTGCGTGTAATACGGCTGACGGTGTACCGGGATAAAGTGGAGTGATGTGGAAACGCCATTTTCCTTTAGTTTCGCCATTACCTCGTCACGGTTATTAACTTTTATCTGGTACAGATGCCACGAGGTTTCACGCCCTTCTTTTATTACCGGCGTTATTACCGCCGAACCGGCAAACGCCTTTGTGTAATGCGCGGCTATTGCGGCGCGTTTTTGGCGCATAAAATCCAGCTTAGCTAATTGAGCGAGCCCCAGCGCAGCGTTAATGTCGGTAGTGTTGTATTTGTTGCCGTTGTCCACCACTTCGTAATACCAGTTGCCCTTGGCGGAGTAGCGGTCCCACGCATCACGGCTGATGCCGTGCAGGCGGTTTATCTTCATTGTCTTGGCATACTCGGGATTGGTTGTTACCGCCATTCCCCCCTCGCCGCAGGCCAGCGTTTTTGTGGCGTAAAAACTGAAGCACACTATATCACCCGTTGTGCCCACCCGTTTGCCTTTGTAGGACGACGGCAGGCAGTGTGCCGCATCCTCAATAATTTTAAGGTTGTGACTGCGGGCGATTTCGGTGATTGCGTCCATATCGCACATCTGCCCGCCGTAATGCACGGGGATGATGGCTTTTGTGCGCGGCGTTATAAGTGCAGACAATTGGGACGCGTCCATGTTGTGCGTATCGTACTCAATATCGCACAGCACAGGGATGGCGTTGAAATAAGTAACAACCTCTGCGGTGGCTATAAAGGTGTTGGTGGGTATTATTACTTCGTCGCCCGCTTTTAGGCCTATGGCTTTAAGCGCAAGGTGCAAAGCGGCGGTGGCGGAGTTTACTGAAACACAAAATTGGTTTTCCGGCGCAATGCCGGAGCCGTCAAAAATATAATCGCGGAATTTGGTTTCAAATTCCACCGTTTTAGGCCCCATGGTAAGCCAGCCTGATTTTATGGCCTCAATAACGCCGTTAATTTCTTCTTCAGTTGTGTACGCCTTGTGAAATGGTATTTCCATAATTATGGTTTTTGTATGTATCCAAGGTAATGTGTATTTAAAAATCGCAGTTTTTCCAGCAGTTCACAGCAGATGGTGGAAATCGGCGCGATTGCTCTGGTCAGCGGTGGCGCGAGAGTTGTTTTTTCAAGGTGTACATGGCAATTGGGAAACAAAGCCTGTATTTCATGGCTATTTACTGCTTTCACATCCGGGTTTGACGGGTTATTAAAATGAAAATCATACCAGAGTAATATTCCGCCAGATTTGAGTACGCGCAGTATTTCGGAGGCAACTTTCCGGCGGATATCAGCTTCAAGGATGGATGTAAATACCGTGGACTGTATTGCAATATCGAACTCATTGTCCCGCCACGGTAATTCCGTTGCATTGCCTAAGCGGATATCGCTGTTGGGCAGCACATTCTTTGCTCGGGATATCCTTTCCTCAAGCAAATCTATGCCATATAAATTCTCTGACACGGCCCCATAGCGTAGGAAATCCAGAAGCTGCGAACCTGTGCCGCAGCCTATGTCAGCGATTTTATAATTCTTTAAATCGGTCCTTCCGGTTTTGTTCAATAGGGAAACGAGTCGGCATTCCCTTTTCTGTGCCATGTAGAGATTGGCATTGTTAAACACAGAATACCTGTTTTTAGGTATCTGTTTGCGGTGTTCGTAGGCTTGTTTCAGTCTAAGTTCTGATGAATCCATATTAATAATATTATAGCTAAGGCATAAGCGGCATAAATTTTTCAACCTAATGCTTTAAGCATGGCCTCTACTACTGCGACCTGCATGGCGGGTGTTATTTCGGACGAAATAGGCAGGGCTAGTGAATTTGCGGCTGCGGCAGTTGACTCACTAAACCTACGGTCTGGTGCTTGTAAGTGTTCAAAACACTCCTGAGCGTGAAACGGAACCGGATAGTAAATTTCACTGCTTATACCGGCTTTTGCCAGAGCATCCTTTATTTCGTCCCGGTTTTTAAGCCTGACTACAAACTGATTGTAAATGTGTTTATTGTCAGTCAATCCTTCCCATACCGCTTTTGGCGTGGTGATTGCGTCGTCCAGCCCACTTTTTTTAAACAGGTCCGTATATCGGTCGGCGTTTGCCTGTCTGGCTTTAGTCCATTTATCAAGATATTTTAGTTTGACAAGCAATATGGCCGCATGTATCGTATCGAGCCTAAAGTTGCCGCCTATAATTTTGTGGTGATATTTTGGCTTGGCGCCGTGACTGCGCAGAATGCGCAGTTTTTCGGCAAAGGTGTCATCATTGGTTACAACCATCCCCGCGTCGCCCGCCGCACCAAGATTTTTGCTTGGGAAAAAAGAGAAACAGCCTATATCCCCCATTGAACCGGCTTTTCGTCCGTCTTTATAGCATGCGCCGATTGCCTGCGCGGCATCTTCGATAACATATAAATTGTGTTTTTGCGCAATTGCCAATATCGGCGCCATATCGGCGCACTGCCCGAACAGGTGTACTGGGATGATAGCTTTTGTGCGTGTGGTAATCGCGGCTTCGATAAGGGCCGGGTTTATATTGAAAGTGACCGGATCGATATCCGTAAATACCGGTGTAGCGCCGAGTCTGGCGACAACGCCTGCTGTGGCAAAGAATGAATAATCCGGCACTATTACTTCATCCCCGGATTTTATGTCCAGCGCCATGAGTGCAATCAGCAGTGCATCGGTGCCGGAAGATACGCCTATGGCGTATTTTACGCCGGAATAGTCGGCGATGGCGGTTTCCAGTTCGGCTATCTCCGGCCCCATTATGAAGAGACCGTGATCTAGCACCCGCTTTATGGCGGATTCCAGTTCCCCGCGCAAAGGCGCATGCTGTGCCGCTATGTCGAGCATCGGTATTTTTACCGGCGTCATATTATTCATAAACTGAGTTTAAACTCATCGTAAGATTTGATGCCTTTGGAAAACTCCGCAGGCAGCGGTGCCGATTCATCAAGGTCTAAACACCTGAGCTTTCCGTCAAGTTCCTGATAACGGTATCCGCTTTCCGGACAAACCATAATGCCGTCCGGTCCTTTGCTAAGGCGATGTCCGTGCCGGCTCATCCAGCCATGCTGGCGGGCGGGGTTGCCTATCATGAGCGCATAGTCAGGCACATCGCGGGCTACAACCGCGCCGGCGGCTATAAAGCAGTATCTGCCGAGCGTAATACCGCAGACGATGGTCGAGTTCGCTCCAATGGTTGCGCCGCGGCGTATTTGGGTTTTTTCGTAAAGCGAGTGCCGGTTTACCTGCGACCGCGGGTTGGTGACATTGGTGAGCACGCAGGACGGGCCAAGAAAGACATCATCTTCAATTACTGTGCCGGTATAAACAGACACATTATTCTGTATTTTGACATTATTTCCGATTACGACATCGGAGGCGATTTGGCAATTCTGGCCCAAGATGCAGTTTTTGCCTATAACCGCGCCGGGCAGTACATGACTAAAATGCCATATTTTTGTGCCGGAGCCGATTTCGCACGGCATATCGACATAAGCAGACTCATGCACGCTGACGCCTTTTTCCTTCCATTGGGTGATATTCATTTCAGCTCCTTTTCGAGGCAAACGGATGACTATCCCGATTAACGCCAGTCGGGCGGGCATTACGGATTGCGTGAACAATGTTAATTGCCGCCCGGCAGTCCTTTATGCCGAAGCCGCCTCCGGCCAGAATCTGCCGGTAACTCTCGGTATGCAAATCGGTAAAGCCGTCGGAAAACTTTATTTCCTCACCGTCTATCAGTAACGATCTGAACGCCTTGTGCTTACCTTCGTTTTCGGTTCCGGCAAGATCGGCGGCGTCTATGGACAGAAACCATTTCACAGTGGCTTTCTTCAGTTTCAAAACACCTGCGGTTTTGGCTTCGGTGGCTATATGTACTTCGGATTCTTCCGGTTGTCCGAATATCCACGAAAGCATATCGAAAAAATGCACGCCGATATTGGTGGCCAGTCCGCCGGATTTGTCAGTATCTCCTTTCCAAGAATGCTGGTACCAGCTGCCGCGCGGTGTTATGTAGGTTAACTGGATCTCGTAGCTTTTCCCCTTTGCCTTTGCAACCTTGTTTTTCAATTCAATGATGGCGGGGTGATGGCGGAGCTGAAGTATGGTGTAAATATTTTTACCTAGTCGTTTTTCTACGGCGGTAAGCCCATCCAGATTCCACGGGTTAAGTACGAGCGGTTTCTCGCATATGGCGTGTGCGCCTACGCGCAGCGCAAACCGGACATGCGCATCGTGCAGATAATTAGGTGAGCAAATAGACACATAGTCTACCGAAGTCTTATGTTCAAGCAGGAGTTTTTCGATATGCCTGTCGAAGCGTTCAAACTCGGTGAAAAATGCGCACTGCGGGAAGTAAGAGTCAATTATGCCTACGGAGTCGCTTTTATCCAGCGCGGCGATGAGTTGGTTGCCGGTGTCTCGGATAGCTTTCATGTGTCGTGGCGCAATAAAGCCTGCCGCACCGATTAACGCGAATTTTTTTGCTTTGTTCATAGCTGTATAAATTGTACAAACTTGAAACCGCTATGTCTCCTTTACTATAAATGAAATCATTTAGCACTACCATTTTTTGCCATTACATCTATGAACTGTGCCGCCAGTGCCGAAAATACATTGTTTTTGAGAATATATTGTTTCCCGCGCAGACCCATGGTCTCCAGTTCGAATTTGGGCATATTCATAAGCTTGCGCACTGCGTCCGCTATGGCGGCGGGGTTTTCAGGTGGTATGCTGATGCCGCACTGCGCCTGTTTTACCATATCGTTATATGCGTCAATGGCGTGGATAATTGGTTTTGCCGCCATGGCGTAATCCATGATTTTATTGGGACTGACCCCGAATTTGTATAGCATGGATTTTTGCCAGCCCAGATACAGCGCATCACATTCCTTAAGCAATGCTGGGACCGTTGTTTTTGGTACTGCAGGGAGAAAGTGAATATCCCCTCCGGTTTTCGCAGCATATTTTATAAGCCGCTCTTTTTCCGGACCTTGTCCTACAAGCACTAGACTTGCGTTCGTGTCTTTCAGCAATGCGAATGCATCGATAACCGTATGCAGTGTGTTGGAAAGTCCATGCGACCCGGCATAACCCACTATCCAGCGGTTTTTCTCTCTAAGTTTTTTAAATAGTGCGGCATGCTCAGCTGGTAGTGCATTGTCTGTGTTGTCCCAGTCATGAGGATTGATGCCGTTTGGAATATAATGGAACTTTTGCGGAAGCATGCCCCGCGTAATGAGGTGTTTGTCAGCCGCAGGCAGCATGGATACTATTTCGTCAGCGTTTCTGCATGCGCTTCGTTCTGCCGCGCTGACCAGCAATATAAACGGATGCCACCATGGCATTTTGCCCAGTTCCATAGGTGAAAGCGGCCATAAATCGTGTAACTCCCATATAAGCCGTGCTTTGCTTCCCCGCGCTATAAATTGACAAGGCCAAATATCCATTGGGTATGTTGATGAGGCTATTACCATATCTGGTTTTACTTCTTGTCGAATCCAGCCCGCAATCCGCAACAGGCCCAAGCAAAAAGACAGCATATTAAATACTCTGTGTACGCCATTGCCTTTATATGGGTGTGTTTTTAGCCAGCGGTAGCGGATACCGTCTATATCCTGAAATCCGGGTATAACCGGTTTTTGTCGGAGGTGAGACTGGTCCGCTGCGATTATCCAAACCTCGTGTCCGGACTTTACCCATTCCGTTGCCATATGATATGGTCGGTATTCCATACCAAGTTCTAAAGAGCCAGCGTAATGATTAACTAGCAGGATTCGCATTATCTTCAGCTCCGAAATCTATTGCCATAGTTAACGCTTTAGCAATTCCGTATAAACTGACAACAGTTTGTTTTTTTCCATTTGCCAATTGTACTTTTCTTTTACAAGTGCAAGGCCGCGATTCGCAAGGCTTTTGTTCAGCATTGTATCTGTGGATAGTATTGCGATCTTAGCAGCTATGTCAGACGGATTATACGGATCAGCAAACACTGCACATTCTGAAAATAGTTTCTGCCATAGTGGAAAATCAGACATTACCATTGGCAATCCACAACCCATGTATTCAAATGCTTTTACCGGCAGACTAACAACATAATTTTTTATAGGATGGAGCATACATAGTCCAACAGTTCCTTGCTGCATTTCCTTGCGCACTTCATCTAGCGGCAGGTTGCCCATATAATTGACTTTGCTCCAACCCGGAGAGGTCATGCAATCTTTACGGTATTGCTCACTGCCCCATGGACCCATAAGTGTAAGTCTATAATTCGGCAGCATGTCTATTGCCCGTATGATTTCCATGATTCCCCGTACATGCGTAAGGCCACCGGCATAAATGGCTTGATATGTTTTTTGTAGTTTTATGGCGGGTGAATCTGATATAAAGTTATCCAGAGGATAATTGCGGATAACGGTGTAGTTGGAAAAGCCCGAATATGTTCGGCTGAAATACTCAGTATAGCCGTCTTCAGCCAGAATTATATGACTCATATATTTTACTGCCAGTAATTCCATAAATGAATAAATCATTCGCGCGATTTTCCGCAGAAGCGGCGGCTTTATCCACTGCTTGTCTTCTATCTGATCCGCTACAAGTTCATGCATGTCATAGATGACTTTTTTGCCAAATATACGCAGTAATAGTGCTTCAGGTATTAGTTCTGGGTCGTGAAAATGATATATATCCGCCTTCTGTCTTAATGCTAACGCTACGGCAAGTATCGGCGCAAATAATATTCTTATAATCCGGTTCTTTATTTCTCGTAGAGAAATAATGCGTATCCCGTCAATTGTTTCTGTTCGTGGATGGCTGGATATCAATGTCACTGAATAGCCAGCATCGCGCAAAGATTTTGCCTGTTTGTGAAAAATGCGTGTGTCAAAGGGTGGATGTACCGTGGTTATTATGCAGGCAGATGTTTTTCTCATGTTATTCGTCCGCATACATTATTGATTCACAGGCTTGTAACACTTGGGTTGTAGTTATGGTCATTATGCATTCCATAGAGTGTTCTGGACATTCTCTCAAATTGCAACCAGCGCATGGCAAATTTTTTCTAAGAACAATATGCTTTGAACCATAAGGATACCATCGTCCCTCCGGTCCTCTGGCCGAAAATATTGCCACACACTTTATGCCCGCCGCTGCCGCCATGTGCATTGTTCCAGTGTCGTTTCCAAGATAAAAGGAGCATTTAGCGAGCAATGCAATGCCTCTGTCAATAGGAAGGCCGCATGCTTTTACGCCACAGCCGATACGCGAAATGATAGTGTCAGCTATGTTGGATTCATCTTGTCCGCCAAAAATAATCGGTATAATGCCGTGTTTGCGATGCAGTTCTGCCAGAACTTCGCAATATCTATCCAGCGGCCAGCGTTTTAGCGGCATATTACTCCATGGCCCTATAGCCACGAGTTTAGTGTTTGTGAGATTTTTAGATACAATCCATTTTTCTGCAAATTCCTGCAAAGATGTGGAGCGAGGATATCTGAAATCCGCTGATAGCGGCGGAAGGATGGCTATTCCTAACTGTGGCAATAGTCCAATAAGGGCATCGCTTACATGTGTGTTGCCTAGCTGCAGTGTGTTTTTTACGGGTCTTAAAATTCGTTTTGGCGTTATAATATGCGGTATCAGGCATAGCCGCAAAAATATTTCCTTCTTGCAGGGATAGGGCTGACTCTCGGCAACTATAGCCAAATCGTATCTTCTGAATAGTGTGAGATACATATTAATCAGTGTGGATATTCGTTGAAAAATACCGCCGTTTGCCTGATATGCTAGAAAGGTGTTTATCAACCCAGTGCTATCAAGTATATTGTTTGCTGTAGTTGGGACATTGGCGTCATATAAATAATCAATACGCGCGTATGGATAGTTCTTGCGTAGAATTTTTAAAAACGGAAGAGCGGTCAGAGTGTCACCGAGACTTCCAGACCTTACCACAAGTATTCTGTTGTAATTACAGTTCATACTGTCCGTTCCCGTTGTGGGAATTTATTATGGCAAGATTCAGCAATGCGTATATTTCAAAGGCGTATTCAAAATGGCCGGATTGAAACATGGTCCATGCATTTTTGGCGGATTCCATGTCTATAAATTCCGGCAGGTCGATATTGTGAAATATTGTTTTATTTATATATTCAGTCCATACAGGGTTAGTTGAGCAAAGCAGATGCAGGTTCTGCCATGATCCCATGTGCGAATAATTATTGGATTTTGTCATGGCTGTAAATTTTTTTCGTGCTGCACCGGCGAACGAACGCAGTTTTAATGCCGTCGTAGTGATTGCGGGCGGCAATGCTGGTGGTAGCATGGTGTTTGCGTTTGGAATCGTCAATAGTTCTGGGGCTAACTTCTTTATAACTTCGCAGGAAAGTCGGGAGNGTTTTCTTAATGCATATGGCAGCGAGAACATAAAATCACTTACTTTGTTGTCCCAAAAAAGGGCATATTCCTGTCCTGCCATGCGTATGTTTTCATGCATCGCGAACGTAGGGAGCTCATAAACAGAATTGGTGCGCAATAGATATTCGCAGACCAAAGGAAGTTCTGATGACGCGGAAAAGGCTTCTTCCGCTTTTGCCAGTGTTTTTGCATGCCATGAGTTGTAAAAATCAGCCTGATACTTTGGTTTGATGACACTAAGGCTTGCAGTCCATCTGTTGTTCGCGTAAATTCCATCACATGCCGAGAGTGCATTGGCCAATTCTTTCGGTGTGTGGTAAGTTGCATTTTCATTGTAAAAAACTTTCTGAAATAGTTCCATCCAGTCGCCCATTATAAAGTCGGAACCTCCAATATCCGGCATCTTGCATGCCTGCGAGAAGTGAGCGTGAGAAAAATGGTAACAACCTCCTGAGAAGCGTACGAAATTTTCCAAATCACGCAGGTACCAGAATTGGTCTCTCAGAAAAAGCCGGTTTTTTGTGCCGGCGGAAGCAGCAACTTTCATGGCGACAGATGCTTCGTAATTTAATTTGTCTCCCAGTGTTACGCAATATGGTCGTACCTCTTGTGTGAAAGCTGAGAGTGTAAGTCGGGAATCCATACCCCCGCTTAAAAACAGTATGGGACTGCGCTCCGCAGTCTTGTTAACATTAGCGGCTGATTCTGCAAGATATGCCGCCAGAACTGACGCAGCTTCTCCAAAACTAAGGTTTTTATCCGGAATATATTTAAGCCTATGCCATTGCTCAGTTACTGTGTGTCCGTCAGGGTAAAGTGTTATAGCTTCACCCGGACGCATTCGTTGTATGCCTGCAAGCAGGCTTCCGTTATCGGCGGGCCGTCCGCGCATGAGCAGGCTCGTGAAGTTGGCAGCATTAATCGACCTGCGATGGGGTGAATTTTCTGACATGTCCATCAAATCTGACGCGATATGCCATGTCCCATTGTCATAATAATACCACAATGCCCTTGATGCCCATCGGTCCGACAATATTGTGATTACGCGATTCTTAGTATTAATTTTGATTAGTGCAAACGAGCCGTTAATTGTTTTTATGGAATCAGACAGGCAACTTGATCCTTTCAGTTTATCCGCATTGGTTATATATCCCGTCTGGAGTATTATATAAGGTGTTTCCGCGCAGGTCGAAACTCTGGCGTTACCTGTTAATCTAAGCCAATCTCCAAACGCGGACAATTCACTTTGTGCTGGGGTACCGCAGAAAGTGGACATTGCCTCAGTCTGGCCGGATACCGCTAGATATAATTTTTCCATATTTTTTCCTTCCTAATAGTTTTGCTGCCAAAATTGCGGCAATAATACAAATGACAAATGTGCGAGTAAATAGAATGAAATACTGAGTTGTTGTTCCCTGTGTCAGTGTTTTCCAACCCAAAATCATCATCATGGTCCATACAATCTTTTTGTATAGACCTGGTTTTGTCAGGAACATGTCAATTTTTCGCAAAAGCAGGCTTATGAAAAACATTATGATAAAAATGCCAGCCCAGCCGAAGCGTAAATAGCAGTCGCCCAAAATCATGGTTGGTACTGACCCCTCGTTGCTATTAAGCCAGCCGTAGCCGCTCTCACTGTATCCCATATATGCCGTGTCTTGTAGCACTTCCGGAGGAAGTTTTGGCCTCATGAATTTAGGTAGAAGAAGGACTGGCCAGTATTGCATACCTTCGAAATATCGGTGAGGTGATGTGTCCGGCACTGTCATTATAAACCAGCCTGTGGTAACATAATCCGCAAAGCGTCTGGCATATATGGAATAGGAATCTTCAGAAAACAATAGCTCATACATTGATGTCCCAGACATGGTATCTGCGATAATCGACAGTTTTTCTACAGTAGTTGTATCTCCCTGATGTTTGGCGGTGTTTCTGTAAAATTGCATGCTTGCGGCTACGAACATGATACTTAGGAATGACACAAGAAGTATGCGCAACCTTGCCTCGGTGCGCTTTTCATAAGCCCAGAAGGCTAGAAAGGCTATTACTATGGTGCGCAGTATTTGGTCACGCGAACCCGATGGAACCCAGATAAGCACTGATGTGGTGATAAGAAATAACGCCCAAAGCAAATCAAATACTGTTTTTGTTTTGCAATAACGACAGATTTGCAGATAAATTCCAGAATAGGAAAAAATAATTATGTAATCCAAAAAAGCAAATCTATAGGCGTTTTCCATATTAAATTGCCCGGTTATTTGGCTGTGGAAATAAATTCCAAGATAAAGTTTTGCGAGTACAATGGGGATGGCGGTAAATACAAGGATTCCATTTACAACTGGCGATGGACCAATGTCTGAATTTTCTTTACCCGGGGCGGTTTTATATATGTATGAAGCTATAACAGTGCCCAACGCGAGACCTGCCATGCCAAGAGTACATGCCCACATTGCAAGAGGTGTTGCTTCCCATAGAAAAGGCTCATAAATAGCGGTTTCAGCGGAAATGACATTCAGAGTTGCTGCTATGGGATAACTTATCAGATGGACTAGCGCGCATACCGATACAAATGAAAGCGGATTGTATCTGGCGGATTTCAATGCCAGCAGACATGAAATTGAAGCGCACCACGCCGGGAATAGAATTCCCTCAGTGTTTTGTGTGGCGAAAAACATCGCCAACAAGATAAGCAGAGGAACAATCCATAAGAATGACAGATCTGAAATATATCCTTTCGGATTAAGAAAACCTAGTTTGCCTGTGTGAATATGCATTGTTTTTGTATCAGTGTCTTAAAATTTGGCTCAGCACTTTGCTTAGTCTTGATGTGTTGCTATAACCGGCAGAAAGACACATCTTTCTTCCCGCTAAGGCGATGTCCGCACGTTTTTCAGGAAAAGAAATATATCTTTGTATTTTAGATAAAAGTTCTGTATCATCGGAAAAATAGTCGGCTTCTTTTCCTTCTCTAAACAAGCGCAAGTGCTCTGTAGTTCTTTCAGCCAGCATGAACCCGCCACAGGCGGGAATCTCTATGCTTCTGGTTGTCTGAAGATCACGATTTTCTTTTCGGAGAAAACATAGGTTTATATCGAAAGAATAAATTGCCTTTGTATACTCCTGTCCAAAAAGCGGTTTATTCATAATTTCTAGGTTGGGATAGCGAAAACCGTGAGGCCAGTTGCCCCAGATTTTTACTTTTATTCCGGCATCGGCAATGGTTTGCAGTGATTTCGCGCGTTGTTTTTCATATGTTCCGATGAATCCTACTGGTCCGCCAAAATATTTCCGCTCGGAATCTGAGACTGTAGGCGGTTTATGGGTGAATTCGCAAAAAGCATTATCTATAAACAGTGCTTTTTTTGCTCCCGCCTTTTCAAATTCTGAGACATTGTAGCTTTTTGTAGTTATGTGGAAATCGTATAGCGGTATACATTGCCGGTAAAACCTAGTCTGATTTCGTGGATTGAACATGTCATCAGGACTATATGATATCAGCTGGGCTTGCGGTATCAAGCGTTTCAGCTGTAGCAGAATTTCGGGTCTGATTATAAGTCCTTTATCTATCCATACAATGTCGGGTTGGATTTGTGTGGCGCTTTCTATAATCTGTTTATTGATTCCTAATGTGTCCCGAGGCCCTAGGAGTCTATACAATACTCGTTGTGTCAGCGATATTGGTTCGGATGACGTTTGACGTGTGTTTATTGCAATGACGGTGCACCCCAGTGCGTCCAGAGCCAGTTTTCGTTGCAGACATGTATTTCCTTCTGCCAGAGGCCCCACATAAAGGATTTTGCTGTCAAACATATTTTCGCACATATCCTTTAATGCCGGAGCGTTCATCCGGAGTTATCGCCAGAAACCATGCAGCGATTACGGCGACGGTGCAAAACAGGCCTGCACATGCGAAAAAACTGCTCCAGGAAGCCTTACTGGGCAGAACAACTGCCGTTATGGCTGCCATGCCGGACATAGCCGCTGAGAGTTTCAACGCTGGTGTTGCAACCGTGGAATAAACTTTTTCAGCCGTTGCCGATAGTATTTTCAAAATGTGTCTACTGAAATACGCAAGAAAACACATATCTACTGCGACACTTGACCACATTATCACCCATAATCCATATCTTCCCGCCGCATAGGCAAGAAAAACCTTTATAAGTCCTGATAAGAGTGCGAACCTGCTCATATTGCTTACATCGCCCGTGGCTATTAGTATTGTGGAATTTAACTGGTTCAGCACCTGTGAGAACGCAAAAAAAGCCAGTCCGACTGTTAATGCTAAACCTCCATACTGCTCCGGACCTACCCATAATGCTATAAGGTGTTTGTTGAATATTATCAGTCCCAGCATAAGTGGTATTGTAAGAATCAGCGAGTATCGCATAATAGCAAAATATGCTTCGGTGAATTTCCCCCGGTTACCTGCGGCGTAAACCTCATTAAGGGCGGGCATTGATGTCTCGGATATTTTGCGCACAAGCTGATACAGAACGCTTCCCGGCATGACTGTAACATAATAAACGGATACTGCGGATGCTCCGTACAGATTGCCGACTATTATATTGTCCGTGGAAAGCATTAGTTTGGTGGCGATTGTCAGCAGCATGCAGTGCGAACCAAAAATAAACATTTCACGGAAGGCTGATTTATTTTTAATGCTGAATTTAAATTTGTCCGCTGGATATAAACGCTTATAAAGCCACATGTCTAGACATTCCATGCATATCTCGGCCAAAATATTTGCCAAAACCAGGCCGGGAAGCCCGAATCCGTTTATAATAAATGCCAGCGATAGTACAAGTCGTAATATGCTTCCGGTTGTCACGGAAATGTTTTTAAGTGCCATGTTCTGAGTTGCCACAAGAGCATAGCCATACATTGCTATTGCTATTCGTACCGCAACCCACAAGCCGTACATTCCAAGCGCAATTTTAGCCTGTTCAGCAACATAGGGCTGCATTTCCATGAATTTGTTTATATTGAAAGCAAAAAGCCATATAAAAACAGCGAAAACAATATTACTTATGATGTAAAAGGCTTTGCCTGTTGAAAAAACTTCACGGAATTTTTTATGACCATCTTTCAGCCCGTGTGCTTGGGCTAGATTTCTGGCAACGGAAACTCCAAAGCCTAAATCTGATAAAGACCCCCACGCTACTATTTGCATTACTACAGAGTAAGCGCCAAGTGTTTCTTTTCCTGCATATTTGAGTATAAGCGGGGCCAGTAAAAATTGTAAAGCCGTGATAATAAAGTATTGCGCAAAATTGCTTACTAGACCCCAAAAAACACGATTTGTTCGGCTGGAACTTTGCTGAGGCAATGGCACTAGTGTAAACTCCCGGTGTTCAGTTTTTGGTGCCAGCGCCAGGCGGTGGCGATTATGGTTTCAAGTTCGGGGTACTGCGGTTTCCAGCCCAGCACAGACTCCGCCTTTGCGCTGCTGCCTATCAGCCGCGCGGGGTCGCCCGGCCTGCGGCCCGTTTCCTTAACCTGCACTGTTTTGTTTGTAACTTTTTCCGCCATCTTAATAACTTCCCGCACCGAAAACCCTTTGCCGTTGCCGAAGTGTATGTCTTTTGACCTTTTGGGAGTTTTACAGCATTTTTGAATAGACGACTCCGACTGCGTTTAACCCAGTTTACAACTTTTCCGACTCTGCTTCCATCTTCAGATTTATTGCTTTTCGTCTTGCCAGTGTTTTCCGCTTCTTTTCCAGCCTTGCTGCCAGCACAGCTTCCTGCCGCCCGGCATAAACATCGTTCGGACTGACATTCTTCAGCGATTCATGCGGAGTATCGTTATAGGTCCTAATCCCTTCCGCAAGCGCCCGTTCTAACTCGTCGGGACTACAATACACCAGCAGGCAAATGCCTTCTTTTATCCTGCGATTAAACCGCTCTATCTTCCCCTGCGTCTGCGGGTGATACGGCTTGCCGAAGATATGCCGGATTCCATGTACACCCAGATATTTCGCCAGCTCGTCGCTTATGAATCCCGAACCATTATCTGACAGTAATGTGGGCCTTTCATGGTTGGGCAGCTGCTTGATGCCTGCTGCCTCTACCGCCGCCTCTACTGCTGCTGAGGCCGAACTTCCGGTCTCGTCCGGCATAAGCACCCAGCTGATTATCTTGCGGGAATAATCGTCTAGTATCGGCAGCAGTTTGTAATAGCCCCACCCTAGCCCCACCCCTACGCATAAAAAACCCAGAATTTGGTGCCGTCCAGCTTGCCCAGATCTCGTTGGCCCGCCGTTGTTTTTGTTTGCTGCCATTTTCCGCTTTCGCGGATAATTCCGGCAATGGCCGTGGCGCTATCAGCCCCTGTTGTTTCAAGCAATTACTGTAAACTTTCGATTCCGGAACAATAGAAAAGGTCGTTGTGTCGGTTGCATCTGCCACGGACAGGCCAATTCTGGGCGGACCAAGCTCGGATTTGCTCTTTTAGCTGTCCCCAACCAACTTCTTCTTCTGCCTGGGTCAGCCGTTCCATATCCGTCCGCCGCCGTCGGCTTGTTCTTGTCTAACGCCAATTGGCCCCCGCCTTCCAAATAAACCTTGCTTCCAAGTGGGTAAGTTAAGTGGATTTTCCCGGTATTCCCAAGCCTCTTAAGCCGGTTGTCTTCTATTCCCGCCATAGCGTTTTCCAACGCCTATCCAAACAAACTGTTTTCCGTTTCTTCCCCTGTTCATTTCGGTAATGCCAAGTAACTTTCCCCGGAAGGCCCCGGCGGCCAGAACTTTTTTAAAAAAAGCGAAGGGTTTTCCCAAGCAGTTGCTCCGCTAAAAAGACTATTTAAACCCGCTCGTTTCCTCCCTACGGGAGTTCCATTACCTCGACTCATTCGGCCTGCCCCCGCGGTTACTCCCCTTTAAAACCGCCCGGGCCCCTTCCCCGGGCTTCCATAAAAATCCTTTTGGTCCAAACATCAACTATACATTCGGGTTTTATCCCTTTC